>OGJY01000817.1_pt1 | contig 41138 bp, 35 predicted proteins | sample 1572231 | NCBI WGS metagenome assembly OGJY01 (sample SAMEA2582121, study PRJEB24529) | metagenome | biome: Human gut stool | place: China | collected 2011
ATTTTTACTACCCTACAGGAGAGATATTTGTTACAGGGGAGTTTTCAGATAATAAGAGGGTTGGAGAATGGAAGTTTTATACTAAGGATAAAAAGTTAAAAAAAGAAAAGAGATATAGTAACTTGAAGGAGTAAGAATAATCTTGATTTAAAGTATTAGTTATCTATTTTTCCTTATACTATTAGTAATTATTTGACAATTAATAGTAAATAGAGTAAAATTATTTAAGAAAAAGGTATATTATAGGAGGAAAAATGGTAAACAATGATATATTAAGAAGAGTGAGATATGCTTTAAATATAAAAGATAGAACTATGCTAGATATATTTAAATATGGAGAAAATCCAATTACTCATGAAGAATTATTAAATCTTTTAAAAAGAGAGGGAGAAGAGGACTTCTTAAAATGCAGTAACAAAGTGTTAGAAGCATTTTTAGATGGATTGATTATTTTAAAAAGAGGAAAACAAGAGCCAAAAGATGGTAAAGAGTATACTCCAGTAAAGATAACTAAAAATAATATAAATAATATAATCTTAAAGAAATTAAAAATAGCACTTTCTTTAAAAAGTGATGATATGTTACAAATATTTAAACTTGCAGGATTAGAACTATCTTCTTCTGAATTAAGTGCAGTATTTAGAAAAGAGGACCATAAGAATTATAGAGAGTGTGGAGATAAGTATATTAGAAATTTCTTAAAGGGATTAACTATTTATTACAGAGGATAAGAGGAGGATAAAATGGCAAGAACTTTAATTTTTAACATATTGTTAGTAATAACTTTTGAAGTTTTTATGTTTTTAAATGGACAAAAAAAATATAGGGGATATGTTACTTTAAAGCACTATGTTTTAACTTTAAAGATGCCACTTTATCAAAAGGTTTTGATGGGAAAAATTTTAGTTGTTTCTTTTCTAACAATTTTATTTCAAACATTGTTTTAAAAAAGAATTGGCTCATATTGTTATGAGTCTTTTTTTAATTTTTATGAAAAATTATTGTTCAGTATATGTAAAAAACAAAAAAAATACTTGAAATTTTATGTAATATTAGTTACAATAATACAGAGTATATAGTAAAGTATTATTTTACAAAGTTAAGTAAGTTTTAAAAATTAAGTAAGTTTTAAATGAAATTTTAATAGGAGGACAGATGTCAGACAAAGGATTTATTCTTCAAAGTTCATATGGTTCAGTTTTCTCAGTAGTAGAAGATTTAGAAGAGAAAGTAGTAGAGCAAAATAATGAAAAATTAGTAACAATAGCAGGTAGGGTAAACAACCCAGGAACTATTGAAATTCCAGAAAATTCAACTTTAAGAGATGTAATTGGATTAGTTGGTGGAATTAAAAATAAAAAGAATTTTAAAGCTGCTCAATTTGGACTTCCATTTGGAGGATTTTTAACAGCTGGAAGCTTAGATAAAGTTATAGATTTTTCTCTTTTCCCAGAAGGAGTAGAAAAAAATATAATTATTTTATCAGAAGAGGACTGTATAATTACTTTTGCTAAATTCTATGTAGAGTTTTTAATTGCTAAGGTAAAAAATAGTGAATATGAGCAATATTTCCAAGTAGAAAATGAGATAGAAAGAATTTGGAGAATATTAGATAGAATCTCTAAAGGTAAAGCAACAATGAGAGACGTTTACCTATTAAGATATCTATCAGATATAATCAAGACAAAATTAAACCAAAGACACAACCTAATTTTAGAAAGTATAGAGCAATTCTATGATGAGATAGAGGAGCATATTGAAGAGCATAGATGTCCAGCAGGAGAGTGTATCCATCTATTAAAATTTAGAATTACAGAAAAATGTATTGGATGTACAGCTTGTGCAAGAGTGTGTCCAGTAAAATGTATAGATGGAAAACTAAAAGAGAAGCACACAATAGATACTGACAGATGTACTCACTGTGGACAATGTGTTGCTGCTTGTCCAGTAGGAGCAATATTTGAAGGAGACCATACTTTAAATCTATTAAGAGACTTAGCGACTCCTAGAAAGAAAGTTGTTGTACAAGTAGCTCCAGCAGTAAGAGTAGCTATAGGAGAGGCTTTTGGATTTGAGCCAGGAACAAACGTTGAGAAGAAATTAGTAGGAGCTCTTAAAAAATTAGGAGTAGACTATGTATTTGATACAACTTGGGCAGCTGATATGACAATAATGGAAGAAGCAGCAGAGTTCCAAGAAAGATTAGAGAGATACTATAAAGGGGACGACACAGTAAAACTTCCAATACTAACTTCTTGTTGTCCAGCTTGGGTAAAATTTATCGAGCAAAACTATCCAGATATGATGGATGTACCATCTACAGCTAAATCGCCTATGGAGATATTCTCTACAATAGCGAAAGATATCTGGGCAAAAGAGCAAGGATTTAGAAGAGAAGAGATAGCTTCAGTTGCTATTATGCCTTGTCTTGCTAAAAAATATGAAGCAGCTAGACCAGAGTTCTCAAGAGGAGATAACTATGATACTGACTATGTAATCTCTACTAGAGAGTTAATCAAGATATTTAAAGAATCTGGAATAGATTTAAATAATGTTGAAGAGATGGAATTTGATAATCCATTAGGACAATATTCAGGAGCAGGAATAATCTTCGGAAGAACAGGAGGAGTTATTGAAGCTGCTACTAGAACAACTGTTGAGATGATTACAGGAACTCATTTAGATAATATAGAGTTTAATGAGTTAAGAGGTTGGGATGGATTCAGAGTTGCTGAATTAACAATAGGACATATTGAACTTAGAATTGGAGTTGCTCATGGATTAGAAGAGGCAGCAAAAATGCTAGATAAGATAAGAGCTGGAGAAGAGTTCTTCCATGCTATTGAGATAATGGCATGTAAAGGTGGATGTATCGGTGGTGGAGGACAACCAAAAGCACTGAAAAAACAAATCACTTTAGAGAAGAGAGCAGAAGGATTAAATAATATAGATAGAGGATTAGAGATAAGAAGATCTCATGAAAATCCATATGTAAAAGCTATGTATGAAAAATACTTAGATTATCCATTAAGCCACAAAGCACATGAGCTATTACATACAAAATATTTCCCAAAAATAAAATAATTTAAGATTTATTAGGAGCTATTGAAGAGATGGCTCCTATTTTTTTATTAAAAAATTACTCTAAATAAAAACATATAAAATTTATATATATAATTTTGAAAAAACATTGATAAAAATAATTGACATATTTTGTAAAAAAGTTTATCATATATGGAGATAAGTATTTATAAAAATTATTAGGAGGAGATTTGTGGAGCTGATACTAAATTTTTTTTATGGACTAAATAATTTTCTATGGTCTTATGTATTAATTATTATGCTAGTAGGATTAGGATTATATTTTACTGCTAGAACAGGTTTTGTGCAATTTAGAATGTTAAAGGATATGTTTTTATTATTAGGAGAGGGAGCTGTAAAAGGAAAAGAGGGACACAATGGAATATCATCTTTCCAAGCTTTCTGTATTTCAACTGCATCAAGAGTAGGAACAGGAAACTTAGCTGGAGTAGCCATTGCTATTTCAATCGGAGGACCTGGAGCAGTATTTTGGATGTGGGTTATGGCAATTATTGGAGCAAGTTCAAGTTTTATAGAAAGTACACTTGCTCAAATATATAAAGAGAAAGAGGGAGACCACTTCAGAGGAGGACCAGCTTACTACATGGAAAAAGCTCTTGGTCAAAAATGGATGGGAGTACTTTTTTCAATAATTATCTCTATTGTTTTTGGACTTATTTTTAACTCTGTACAAGCTAATACAATAACTTTAGCTTTTGAAAAAGCTTTCTCAATAGATAGAACAATATTAGGAGTTATTTTATCAGTGATGACAGCAGTTATTATTTTTGGTGGAGTAAAGAGAATTGCTCAATTTGTTGAGTATATAGTTCCAATAATGGCTGTAGCTTATGTAATAGTAGCTTTAATAGTAATAGTAAAAAATTTCAACCATATACCTGCTGTATTTTCTCAAATAATAAGTGGAGCTTTTGGATTTAATCAAGCTGTAGGTGGAGGAATAGGAGCAGTAATTATGCAAGGAGTAAAGAGAGGGCTTTTCTCTAACGAAGCTGGAATGGGAAGTGCTCCAAATGCTGCTGCAACTGCTAATGTATCTCACCCTGTAAAACAAGGACTTATCCAAACTTTAGGAGTATTTACTGATACATTATTGATATGTTCTGCTACTGCTTTTATTATTCTTATCTCTGGTGAGAGCTTAAAAGGAGTTTCAGATGGAATACAACTTACTCAAGATGCTCTTGTATCTGAAGTGGGAAGTTGGGGAGCAATATTTATAGCTGTGTGCATATTTATGTTTGCTTTTTCTTCTGTAATTGGAAACTACTACTATGGAGAAGCTAATATAGAGTTTTTAAATGGAAATAAAGTATGGCTTAATACTTATAGAATATGTGTAGTTGGAATGGTAATGTTTGGAAGTTTAGCTAAAATTCAAGTGGTTTGGGATATGGCAGATCTATTTATGGGAATTATGGCTGTAATCAACTTGATAGCTATTGGACTTTTAGGTAAAATTTCAATAGAAGCTTTAAAAGATTATAGAGCTCAAAAAGCTCAAGGATTAGATCCAAAATTTAGAAAATCTTCTATTCCTGGTTTAAAAAATGTAGAGTGTTGGGAAGATTAAGAAAAAATTAATAAAAGAGGCTGTTGTAATTTAAGAATTTGCAATAGCCTCTTTTAATATTTAAATAAAAAATTATTTTGGGATATGAACTGAAGAATCTTGTGTAATAATGATATCCATTTTATTTGTAGGAAGTTTAATATCATTTTCAGCTAAATAATCTTTTAAATTATTCATCACTTCCCAGTAAACTTGCCAATAATTTTCATTTTTAGTCCAACCTTTTAGAGCAATATTAATAAATCCCTCTTCATATGACTCCACATGAGAGAATATAGGTGGGTCATTTATTACAAGAGGATTATCTCTAAGAAGTTTTTCTAAAGCTTCTCTTGCTGCTTTTATATTACAATCATAAGATACTCTAATAACAAATTTTAATCTTCTAATTGGTATTTTAGTATAGTTAATAATTTTATCAGATATTATTACTCCATTAGGAACTATAATTAAATCGCTGTTATAGGTTCTAATTGATGTGGAGAATACATCAATCTCATATATAAACCCTATCTCTCCATTGATATTAACTTCATCTCCAACTTTATAAGCCTTAAATATAAGAATGATTATTCCAGCTGCTAGATTAGAAAGATTATCTTTTAAGGCTAATCCTATACCTATTCCTAAAGTACCAAAAAGTGCTGCCAAACTACTTCCCTTTATTCCTAATATTAAAAGGCAGATTGTAATTAGAAAAAGATGTATACCAATATTTAAAATAGATTTGATGAAACTTTTTAAAGATTGATTTCTAATAAGCTCCTCTTTATTTTTAGAAAGTAAAGGAGATAATTTTTTTATAATCCTAGTGGCAATATAATAGACTAAAATACAAGCAATTAGTTTTATTATAAAAATAATAAAATCTACAAAAAAATTAAGTAAAAGCTGTTTTTCTAAAATTTTTCTTAAAATCTCTCCAGTAAATAAGTTAATGTGTTCTATCATCAATTCAACTCCTTTTTTAGCTAAGAGTATTATACTAAAAAAATAAATTTTGTAAAGAAAATCTTAAAAAAATAAAATTATATGGAGAGAAATGGAGTAAAATCGAATTTTAATAAGATAACTACGAACAAAAAATTAAAACTTATTTATTAAAAAATGTAGAAAAATTAAGGGGTTTTATTTTCAGTGAGGAACAAATAATAAAAATAATTGTTATCTACACAAAAAAAGATTTTAGTAGTATTATAAATCTATAAATAAGACATCAGGGGGAATCAAAATGAAAAAACTAGCAATGGCATTATTATTACTTTCAACAGTGGTTATGGGAAAAGAGATAAAAGAACCTAAAAATATAGAAATAGGAGTTACACAGATAATGGAGCATCCAGCTTTAGACTCTGCAAGAGTAGGATTTGAAAAAGCTCTAAAGGATAATGGATATGGAGATGTAAAAATAGATTATCAAAATGCTCAAGGGGATTTTGGAACAGCACAAATGATAGCTAATTCATTTGCACAAGGTAAAAAGGATTTAATCTATGCTATATCTACACCAAGTGCTCAAGCAGCTTATAATGTAACTAAAGAGATACCAATACTTATTACAGCAGTAACAGATGTAAAGGCAGCTGGACTTGTAGGGGATAATATTACAGGAACAAGTGATGCAACATCAATATATAAACAATTAGAAACTATCACTAAGATATTACCAAATGCTAAAAAAGTTGGAATAATCTATAACACAAGTGAACAAAACTCTCAAGTACAAGTAGCAAGTGCTAAAGAGGAGAGTAAAAAGCTTGGATTAGAAATAATAGAAACAGGAGTAACTAATGTAAATGATATGGCTATGGGGCTTGACTCATTACTTGATAAGGTAGATGTGCTATATACACCAACAGATAACTTAGTAGTTTCAGCTACACCACTTGTATTAGATAAAGCTAATAGAAAAAATGTACCAGTAGTTGGTTGTATTGAAGACCAAGTGGCACAAGGGGCTTTAATAACTGATACTATTGATTATGAAAAATTAGGATATCAAACTGGAGAGATGGCAATAAGAGTTTTAAAAGGAGAAGAACCTAAAAATATGCCAGTTGAAACTTTAAAAAATACTCAACTTATAGTAAATAAAAAAGCAGCAGAGAAATATGGAATAGACTTAGGAGCTTTAGAGGGAGCTAAGTTATATTAAGAGAGGTAAGAGAGATGTTATTAGGAACTATTGAACAGAGTTTTATATTTGCAATAATGGTATTAGGAGTCTATATATCATATAAGATATTGGATTTCCCAGATATGACAGTAGATGGAAGTTTTCCATTAGGGGCAGCTGTAAGTGCTGCACTTATAGTAAAAGGAGTAAATCCACTAATAGCTTTAGTTGTAGCTATGTTAGCTGGAGCAGTAGCTGGACTTATAACAGGTATGATTCATGTAAAATTAAAAGTGACTAATCTACTTGCTGGAATTATAGTAATGACAGGATTATACAGTGTAAATTTAAGAATAATGGGAAAATCAAATATACCACTATTTATGTCAAAACATCTATTCAATGGAACTGTATCAGCAATAGTAGTTGTAGTTATTTTTCTACTAATAGTAAAATTAGCAATAGATTTTTTACTTAAAACAAAATTTGGATTTGTACTAAAAGCTTTAGGAGATAATGAAAGCTTAGTAACAGCTTTAGGGCTTGATGGAAACAAATTAAAACTTTATGGACTTATGATAGCTAATAGTTTAGTAGCTCTTTCTGGTGGAATACTTGCTCAATATCAAGGGTTTGCTGATGTGGGAATGGGAACAGGAACTATCATTACAGGTCTTGCTTCTATAATAATAGGAGAGGCAGTAATAGGAAAGAAAAAAATTATAAAAGCTACTACAATGGTAATAATAGGAACTGTAATATATAGAGCAATAATAGCTCTATCATTAAAATTGGGAATGAATGCTAGTGATTTAAAACTTATAACATCTATATTGGTAGTAATTATTATATATTTAAAACTAAAAAAAGAATCATTGAAAAAAGGAGGAGTTGTAAATGCTTAATATAAATTCTATTGAAAAAAGCTTTGTTACTGAATTAGGGACAGTGAAAAAAGTATTTAGAGGTTTAAATCTTCAAGTGGAGAAAGGAGATTTTATCTCTATAATAGGAAGTAATGGAGCAGGAAAATCAACTCTTCTAGATACAATAACTGGAAATGTAGTAGTAGATAGTGGAAGTATTGATATAGATGGTAGAGATATTACAAAACTACCTAAATATAAAAGAGGAAGTTTCATCTCTAAAGTTTATCAAAATCCATCTATGGGAACAGCTCCATCAATGACAGTATTTGAAAATCTTTCTATGGCAGATAACAAAGGAAAAAGATTTGGATTTACTATGGGACTTAATAAAAAGAGAAAAGAGTATTATAGAGAGCTTTTAAAAGAGCTTGATTTAGGAATAGAAAATCAAATGGATACAGAGGTAGGTTCTCTATCTGGTGGACAAAGACAATGTCTTGCTCTTATAATGGCTACTCTTAATAAACCAGAGATACTACTATTAGATGAGCATACAGCAGCTCTTGACCCTAAGACTTCTAAAATTATAATGGATAAGACAAAAGAGATAGTAGAAAAAAATCAAATCTCTACACTTATGATAACTCATAATTTACAAGATGCTATAAACTATGGAAATAGACTTATAATGTTACATAATGGAGAGGTAATTATAGATATAAAAGGAGAGGAGAAGAAAAAACTTACTCCTGAGAAACTTTTAAAAATCTTTAATAATAGAGAAGCTTATCTAAAAGATAGTGAACTTTTCTCAGCATAGCTATATAAAACATATTTAATAATATAAAAAGGACTTTAGTTTGTTGTTTGTTCTAAAGTCCTTTTTTATTTGTAAATTGGTAAGTTATAAAGTATAATAGAGATAAAAAGATAATAGATAAAATGCAGAATAAAGTTTGGAGGAAGAAATGGCAGTAGAAAAAGATAATTTTAAAGAAAATTTATGGAAAGCCTGTGATAAATTAAGAAATAATATGGATCCTGCTGAATATAAATATGTTGTTCTAGGATTAGTATTTTTAAAATATATAAGTGATAGTTTTGAAAGAAAATATCAAGAGTTAGTAGCAGAAGGAGAAGGATTTGAAGAGGAAAGAGATGAGTATACAGCAGAGAATATTTTCTGGGTTCCTCAAGAAGCAAGATGGAGCGAGATAGTAAAAGTAGCTAAAACTCCAGAGATAGGAATAAAAATAGATAATGCTATGAGAGCTATTGAAAAAGAGAATAAAAGCTTAAAAGATGTATTGTATAAAGTATATTCAAATCCATTACTTGATAAAGGAAAGTTAGGAGAATTAATAGATATAATTGGTGGAATAAATTTACAAGGAAAAAATGAAAAGGGACAGGATATACTAGGACAAGTATATGAATTTTTCTTGGGAAAATTTGCAAATTCAGAGGGGAAAAATGGAGGACAATTCTATACTCCAGAGTGTATTGTAAAAACAATAGTAGAGTGTTTAGAGCCAACAAAAGGAAGAGTATATGACCCAGCTTGTGGAAGTGGAGGTATGTTTGTACAGTCAGAAAAATTTATAGAGGCTCATAGTGGAAAGATTGGAGATATATCTGTATTTGGACAAGAGAGTAATGGAACTACTTGGAAACTTTGTAAGATGAACTTAGCTATTAGAGGAATAGAAGTAGATTTAGGAATAGAACCTGCAGATACTTTTACTAGAGACCAACATAAAGATAAAAAGATGGACTATATTATGGCTAACCCACCTTTTAATGTGAAAGATTATTGGCATGAATCTTTAGATGGGGATGTAAGATGGGAATATGGAACTCCACCTGAAGGAAATGCTAACTATGCTTGGCTTCAACATATGATTCATCACTTAGCCCCAAATGGAAGTGCTGGAATTGTTTTAGCTAATGGTTCTCTTTCATCTAATACTTCTGGAGAAGGAGGGATAAGAAAAAAAATGTTGGAAGATGATATTGTAGACTGTATAGTTGCTCTTCCAGATAAACTGTTTTTAACTACAGGAATACCTGCTTGTCTTTGGTTTTTAAAGAGAAATAAAGAAAATTCAAAACAAAGAAATAGAAAGAATGAAGTATTATTTATAGATGCTAGAAAGATGGGAGAATTAGTAGAGAGAAGCTTGAGAGAATTAACTCCAGAGGAGATAACTAAAATAGCTGATACTTACCATATGTGGAGAGGAACTTATAAGGGAGAAGAGAGCTATCAAGATATACAAGGTTTCTGTAAAAGTGCTACTCTTGAAGATATAAAGAAAAATGATTATATTCTTACTCCAGGAAGATATGTAGGAGTAGAGGAAGAGGAAGATGATGGTGTTCCTTATGAAGAGAAAATGAAAAATCTTACCACTGAATTAGGAGAATATTTTAAGAAAAGCAAAGAGTTAGAAGATGAGATAAGAGCTAATTTAAAAGAGCTAGGATTTGAGATATAGAAGATAAAAATTATAAGATGGTTGATGAATGGAGAAGAGATGGAAGAGTTAAAAGAGGGATGGAGAAAGGTAAAATTAGGGGATGTAATTGATTTTAATCCAAAAGAAACTTTAAAGAAAAATACTATAAGTAAATATGTAGAAATGGCACAATTACAATGTTTTGCAAGAAATATTATAGGATATAGTTTTAGAGAATATAAAGGGGGAACAAAATTTAGAAATGGAGATACATTATTAGCTAGAATAACTCCTTGTTTAGAGAATGGAAAAACAGCTTTTGTAGATATCTTAGAAGAAGATGAAGTAGGATTTGGTTCCACTGAATATATTGTTTTGAGAAAAAAAGAAGGATATACAGATGAAAATTATATTTTTTATTTAGCTATATCTGATTTATTTAGACAAATAGCAATTAAATCAATGACAGGAACTTCAGGAAGACAAAGAGTTCAGACAGAAGTTTTAAAAAATTCTGAAATAGTTATTCCAGAGGTAAATATTCAAAAAAAAATTGCTTCAATTTTATCTTTATTAGATGAAAAAATTGAATTAAATAGAAAGATAAATCAGAATTTAGAGGAGATAGCTCAAACTTTATTTAAAAGATGGTTTATTGATTTTGAATTTCCAAATGAAGAGGGAAAATCTTATAAAAGTAATGGTGGAAAGATGATTGAAAGTGAACTAGGAGAGATACCAGAGGGATGGAGAAGTTTTTCTTTAAAAGATATTGTAAAGCAAATAAAACCTGGAACAAACTTTCAACCCAAAAGACTTGATAAAGGAATACCATTTTTAAATATAAAGAATATTGTTAATAGTGAAATTGATTTAAATGATGTAAAATATATAAGTGAAGTAGATTATGAAAAAGTACATAAAACTTGGAAACCACAAGAAAAAGATATCTTAATTTCAAGAATAGGAACATTAGGTTTAGTTACAATTCTAAAAAAAAATAAACTTCCTATAGCAGTTCACTATAATTTTTTAGTTATAAAAGCTAAAAAGATTTCATCATATTTTTTATATTTTTTATTGAAATCTCAAGAGTTTCAAAAAAAATATGATAGTATAAAAAAACAATCAGTTCAAGAATATGTAACAGTTGAAGATGTAGAAGAAATAAAAGTAGTATTACCAGAAAATCTTGAAATATTATATGAAAAGTATTTTATTTCATTTTATAAAGAAATAATAAAAAATCAGGATGAAATTTATAAATTAAAGGAGTTAAGAGATTATTTATTACCAAGATTAATGAGTGGAGAAATATCTGTTTAAAAATAAAAGTAAAAATATGAAAATATTAAAGGGTATTATTAAAGAAAAATTATGGAGGAATAGAATTGAAAATTAAGGGATTAAATGAACTTGGAAAACAATTAAAAACTTTAGAGAAGAATGCTAGAAAATTACAAGGAACACATAATATAGAATTTAGTATACTTTTTAATGAAAGATTTATGCATAAAAATACTAATTTTGATAATATATATGATTTTTTTGAAAATGCAGGATTAAAAATAAAAAGTCAAGAAGACTTTGAAGAGTTAGAGGAAATAGAATTAGATAGAGCTGTAATCGAATTTACTAATTTTGATAGTTGGCAAGATATGTTAGATAAGGCAGTTTTAGAATATGCTGACTCTATGTTATTTAAAGGAGTAAAATTATGAATGAAGAGTTACAATTAAAACTTGCTAAGGAAATATGGGAAGATTCTAAAGGAAGATTAGATGTAATTGTATACTTTGAAAGAAGATTAAATCCAGAAGAGGCTTTAGCTCTTGAAGAGCTTTTAAGACGTGGAGTTATAAAAAGAAGTAATGGATATAATTATAAGATATGTCCAGAAACAAAAAAATTTTTAGATAATGGTGGAAAAACTGAAAGAGAGTTAGAACAAGAAGAGGAAAAAAGAAGAAAAGAAGAAGAGTTAAAAATAGCAAAAGATGCTAACAGAATTTCAATAATCTCTATGATTTTCTCAGGTTTTGCTATAATAATATCAATCTTATCTTATTTAAAGGAATAGGTGATATTTTATGAAAAGTCAAGAAGTTTTAGAAAAACTAAAAAAATTTAGAAATGTTTCTTTAAATAACGAAGAAAAAAATATTATTCTAATTAATGGAGATTGGGGAATTGGAAAAACATTTACCTATAAAAAATATCTTGAAGAAAATAGTTTAAAAGAGATTTATATATCTTTATTTAATTTAGATAAATTAGAAGATATTGATAAAAAATTAATTTCAAGTTATATGATAAATTGTATAAATAGAAATAATATTGCTACAAAAACAGTTTCTAAAATTTCTAATTATTTCAATATTGAAGCTTTTGATAAATTATTAGAAAATAAAGTTGGTTTTTCAATAAGCGATGTAGCTAATTTGTTGCAAATTGAAAATTTAGAATTTGGTAATAATATAGTTTTATGTTTTGATGATTTAGAAAGAGTAGGAGATAAAGTAGAGTTTAAAAGTCTATTAGGAAAAATAGAACAATTACATACTAAAATAGATATAATAGTCTTATGTAACACTAAAAAACTTTCTAAAGAAAATCAAAGTATATTTGATGAATATAAGGAAAAAGTAATAGATTATACTCTAACATTAGATTCTTTTGATAGTGATTTTTTAGAGAAATTTATAAATAAAGTTAATTTAAATATTGAAAGTAAAAAAATTCTACTTGATATATTTAAAGAATATGGAAAAAATAATTTACGTTATCTAATTAAGGTAATGAAAAGATACCAAGAAATAGAAAATTTATGTTTTGGAGAAGAATGGTTTATTAAAAATCAAAGTTTAATAGTAAAAGGAATAGCAAACTTAGAACTTGAACTTAGTTTAGGAGTATATTCAAAAAAAGAATTAGAAACTTTAAAAGGTTATGAAGAGTACTTTTCTAAAAATAATAAAGATAGAAAGAAAAAAGATGAGTCAGAATTAAAAAAGGAAGTAAATTTTTTAAATGGTATTTCAACAGAAATAGTAAAAATAGTAGAGTTATTGTATAAATATTATTTAGGGAATAGTGATTTAAAAAAAGAGTTGAATATTTATTTTAATTTTGTCTCAGAATATGAAGAATTTTATAAGTTAGTAGATTTATATTTTTTAAATACTGAGGTGAATTTAGATAGATATATAAATAAATTAGAAGAATTATATTTGAAATTATTTGATAATCTTTCATTAAAAGATAAAATGTATGGTTACTTTATTTATATAAAATATAAAAAGATGAGTAATTCTGAAATAACAAAAAAGAATAAAATGAAGAAGAAGTTAAAAGATTTTTATAAAATAAAATTACAAGAAAAGAATATTTATGGAATTGATTTTGATTTAGGTGTATTAAAAGAATATATTTTTAAAGAGAATGAAAAAATATTTGAAGAATTAAAATTGGAATGTATGGAAGAAATAAAAAATGAAACTTTAACTGATGATTATATTAAAACTTTAATTTCTAATGAAGAATTTGAAAAAATAAGAAATATAAATAAGGAGAGATATCAAATCACTTCTTATGAAGTTGTAAAAGATTTTTTTGAAACATTGATGTATAAAGAGTGTCCATTAAGTTATTGGAAAAATGATGATATAATTTTTAATTTATTGAGTAAGGAAATAAAAGAAAAAATTATTAATCAAATAGAAGAAAATATAAAAAATGAAACAGATACAATCTTAAAAGAAAGAAATTTTTATCTAAAAAATAATCTTGAAAGAAACAATTTATAAAAAAGTTAAATAAATATAAGGAAGTGAAGTATGGGAGAAGTTGAATTTGAAAAAGAGATTGAAGGAGATTCAGAAGAGTTAAATATAACTAATCCTTTTGATATAAAAAGTATAAAAGTAAGTAATAAAGTAATTTCATTGGAAAGTCTTATAAAAAGATTGAAGTATGAAGAGATTGATTTAACTCCAGAGTTTCAAAGAAATCCAGATTTATGGGATAGAAAAAAAATGAGTAGACTTATAGAATCTATCATATTGAGATTACCACTTCCTATTTTTTACTTTGATGTAAGTGATGATAATAAGTGGATAGTAATAGATGGATTACAAAGGTTATCTACTTTTAAAAAATTTATAGTTGAAGATAAATTAAGATTATCTAATTTAGAATTTCTAACTGAACTGAATGGAAAAAAATATAGTGAGTTAGGAAGAAGTATTGAGAGAATTATTGAAGAAACACAGATAAACACATATCAAATAGAACCACAAACACCTAAAGAGGTAAGATATTCTATATTTAATAGAATAAATACAGGAGGATTAACTCTAAACTCTCAAGAGATAAGACAAGCTTTAAATCAAAAAAATAATGGAGTTAGATATTTAAAAGAGATAGTAGAGGATGATATATTTAAAAATATTGTAAAGATAAAAACTCAAAGAATGCTAGATAGAGAATTAGTTTTAAGATATATAGCTTTTAAACTGAATTCTTATGAAGAGTTTTATAAAAAAGAGATAGAATTGTCAAAATTTTTAGATAAAACTATGGAGTTAATAGATCAAGAGGATTTTACAGAAGATAAATTCAATAACTTGAAAGAGGAATTTTTTGAGAGCTTAAAATTTTTAGCTAATGTTTTTGAAGTAGGAACTCTATTTAATAAGAAAATTGTTGATGAAACTAAAACAGCTACCTTAAATCGTTCGTTATTTGAGATATGGACTGTCTTAATAAGTAATTTAACTAATGAAGAAAAAGAAAAGGTTTATAATAATAGAGAATTATTGGTAGAAAAATATAAAGATTTACTGAGAAGTGTAGAGTTTGAAGAAGCTGTTACTAAGGGAACTAACAGTAGAAAAGCTGTTAAAACTAGATTTGAAAAATTAAGTTTTTTATTAGAGGAGATAAAAAATGTTTAATGAGATTAAAATAAAAAATTTTAAAAGTTTAAAAGAGTTAGATATAAATTTTAGAAATTTAACTCTGTTTACAGGAGTTAATAGTAGTGGAAAATCTTCAACCCTTCAAGCATTATTATTAATAAAACAGAATTTTCATATTTATGGTCCATTAATAAAAAAAATTGCTTTGCCAATGGAAAATTTAAAGAATTTTTTTCAAAAACTTGATATAAATGGAGAATATTTAGATTTAGGTTTAGGTCAAGATATATTACATGATAAAGCAGAGAATGATATATTAGAATTACAATTAAAATTAAAAGATGGAGAAGTTAATTTTAAAAGTAATATAAGAGAGAGTAGAGTTGAAGAGAGTATTAATTGTGAAATGAATTATAGTAATAATATAGAGGAACTTTTTTTACAAAATAATTTTACTTATCTTTCAGCAGATAGAATAGTACCACAATCTTCATATAAATATTCTAAAGAAAATGTACTAAAGGGAAACCTTGGAAAAAATGGAGAGTATACTATTCATTATTTAGCAGAGAATAAAAATAGTTCAATCCCTTTAAAAGAGTTACAATATCCAGAAGCTAACTCTAATCAATTGCTAGAGAATGTGGAATGTTGGCTTTCTAAAATAAGTAAGGGAATAAAAGTAATTCCAGATGTAAATATAAATTTTCAACAGTCTACTTTACAATATTCATATGGTGGTTCAAAAAGATTACCACAAAATATGGGATTTGGAATAACATATGTCTTACCTATTATAGTTGCAATTTTAAAAGCTAAAAAGGGAGATATTATAATAATAGAAAATCCTGAATCTCATCTTCATCCATCAGGGCAAGTTGAGATAGCAAGACTATGTGCAAAAGCGAGTGAAGCTGGAGTGCAGATTATAGTAGAAACTCATAGTGACCATTTTTTAAATGGAGTGAGAGTAGCTATTAAAGAGAGAGTTTTAAATAACAATAATGCTTTAGTTTATTATTTTTCTAGAAATGAAGAGGAAGAAAAAACAGAGGTACAGAAGATAGAAATAGATGAAAATGGAAAAATAGATGAGTGGCCAAAAGGATTTTTTGATGAATGGGATATCCAATTGGAGAAGTTACTATGGTAGATTATTCAATATTAAATACAAAATCTCTTCCTTTTTCAGCAAAAGAAGATTTTTATAGAGAGTTACAAAATTTTTTTATGATTTTAAACTATCTTAGAGATAAAGGATATTATAAAAGTATTAGGAGTATAGTAGATATAAAAAGTTTGGATATTATAGAGAGTACTAATCTTCAAAAGTTATTAGGAGAAATTAGGGATAGAGATATGAAAAGAAGAGTTACATCTTTATTTACTAATAAGATTATCCCATTTGAATATCCAATATCTACAACAGGAGAAGAGTTAGGACTTCTAGAGTACAGATATTTAGATGAAAGAGTAGATGAGATTGGTTATGCAGATATCTTTCAAACTCTATTAATTAGTTTTAATAGTGATGAAAAATGGAATAAAGATAGATTAAATTTGAAAAAAATAATTTTAGAAGAATCAGGAGATTATATAGAACAAGAAGTTGAGATATATAATGCTTCTAGGGTTGAACACTTAGATAGTAATTCAGAGATTTTTGAAAAGATAGATAATGAAAAAATAGAAAGTTTAGTAAAAAACTTTAAAGAAGTATATAAAGATATTTTTAAAAAATTAGAGTTTAGTGTAGATATAGTAAAAAATATAGAGTATTTAGATAAACGAGTTTTGAAAGATGCAATTGTTATTTTATATCAATTAGAAATTAATAAAAAGAAAATAAATGATTTTACTTATACTGGAGAATCTGAAAGTGTAATGAATAATCCAGAGTTGAGAGAAAAAAGAAAATTTAAAATGGAAAATGGTGAAGAATATTATATGTTTCAACATATAAAAAACCTACCTAATGGTAATAGAATCTATTTTCATAAAAAATCAGAGGAAAAAATTTATGTTGGATATATAGGAAAGCATTTGAAAACAGTTAAGTATTAGGGGGAAATATGAATTTTACTGAAGAGGAGTTAGAGCAAGCATATATAGAGATATTAGAGGAGTTGGGCTGGGAACATATAGATGGTAGACAGATGGAAAGAGATGATTACCACGAAGTAATTCTAGAAGAGAGATTGAGAGAATCTGTTTACTTATTAAATAAAAATATGCCAACTTCAGCAAAAGAGGAAGCTATTAAAAAGGTTATGAATCTATCCTCTCCAATTCTTATAAAAGCAAATGAAGAGTTTCATAAGATGTTGACAGATGGAGTGGATATAGGAGAATATGTAGCTGATGATAAAACTATTAGAAGTGGTGGAAAAATATATCTTATTGATTTTCAAAATATAAATAGAAATGAATTTTTAGCTATAAATCAATTTACAATAATAGGAAATTCTCAAAGAAGACCAGACATTATTTTATATATAAATGGACTTCCATTAGTAGTAATAGAGTTAAAGTCTTTAAGTAATGATAGTGTTGGAATAAAGGAAGCTTATACTCAATTAGAGAGATATAAGTTAGAAATAACAGAGCTTTTTAAATATAATGCCTTTATGGTAATAAGTGATGGGGTAAATGCTAAAGCTGGAACTATTTCATCTAATGAAGAAAGATTTATGAGTTTTAGAACTATTGATGGAATAAATATAGTTCCTACTAATTCACTTATGATGGAAGTTCTTTCTAAAGGAATGCTAAGTAAAGAGAGAATATTAGAGATAATAAAAGATTATATTTTATTTTTACAAGGTAAAAATGAAAAAATAAAGATATTAGCACAGTACCATCAATTTTTTGCTGTAAAAAAAGCTTTAGAAAAGACAAAAGAAGCACAGGAAAATGATGGTAAAATAGGTGTAGTTTGGCATACTCAAGGAAGTGGGAAATCCCTTACAATGGTATTTTATACAGGTCAACTGATGAAAAAATTTAATAATCCAACTGTAATTGTTTTGACAGATAGAAATGACTTAGATAACCAACTTTTTGGGACATTTTCAAAAGCTCAAAGTTATTTAGTGGATACACCAAAACAAGCTGAAAATAAAGAGGAATTAAAGGAGTTATTAAATGTAAACAGTGGTGGAATTGTATTTACTACAATACAGAAATTTTCTCCTAAAGAAGGAGAGATAGTAACCTCTATTTCTGACAGAAAAGATATCTATATAATAGCAGATGAAGCTCATAGGTCTCAATATGGATTAGATGCAAAAATGGATTTAGAAGGAAATAGTAAATATGGATATGCTAAATATGTAAGAGATGCCTTACCTAATGCTAATTATATAGGTTTTACCGGAACTCCGATTGATTTTGAAGACAGGTCAACAGTAGCTGTTTTTGGGAATTATATAGATATATATGATATGAGTAGAGCTGTGGAAGATGGAGCTACTGTAAAGATTTATTATGAAAATAGATTTATAAAATTAGATATGACAGGTCATTTGGAAGAGATAGATAAAGAGTTTGCTGAAATAATGGAGGAGCAAGAAGAATTTGTTGTAGAGAAAAAGAAAAAAGAGATTACTAAGATGGAAGGGATAATAGGCTCTACTAATAGAATAAAATCCTTAGCTAAAGACTTTATAGCTCATTGGGAGAAAAGAAGAGAAAACTCTTTTGGAAAATGTATGATAGTTTGCATGTCTCGTAAAATCTGTGTAGATTTATACAATGAAATTATTTCTTTAAGACCAGAATGGCATAATGAAGATAAGAAAAAAGGAAAAATTAAAGTTATAATGACAAGTGATATAGCTAAGGATCCAATAGAGTTTAAGCAACATTTTACTACAAAACAAGAGAGAGAAGAATTAGCTATTAGAATGAAAGATGAAAATGATGAGTTGGAAATAGCAATAGTAAGAGATATGTGGCTTACAGGGTTTGATGTACCTTGTATGCATACCATGTATATTGATAAACCTATGGTTGGACATACTTTAATGCAGGCAATAGCGAGAGTAAATAGAGTATATAAAGATAAAAGTGGAGGTCTTATAGTTGACTATATAGGAATAGGAGAAGATTTAAAAAAGGCATTAAAACAATATAGCTCTAATGATAAAAAAATAGTTGGAATAGATACGGATGAAGCTGTAGCTACAATGTTTGAATATTATGAGAAAGTTCGAGATATTTTTCATGGTTTTGATTATTCAAGATATAAGAGTGAAAGTCAATTAGAAAGAGCTAGAGTTATAGTTGAAGGAATGGACTTTATTTTTAATTTAGATAATAGAGAAGTAGGAGTAAAGAAAAAATTTATAGATTTAGTAACAGGACTAGCTAAAGCTCATTCGTTGTGTATTACTACTAAAGAGGGTCAAGTTTTAAACTCTACTATAAGTTATTTTAAAGCAGTAAAGGCAAGTATCTTAAAACTAGAAACAGAAGATAAAGATAAGAAAGGTAAGTTATCAGAAAAAGAGATTAACAAAAGATTAGCTAAATTGATGGCAAATACTATAATATCTGAAGAAGTAATAGATGTTTATGGAGTTTTAGGATTAGATAATCCAGATATTTCAATATTATCTGATGAATTTCTACAAGAAGTGGAAAAGATAAAATATAAAAATTTAGCTGTAGAAATGTTAAAAAAATTGATCGAAGGAAAAATACATTATGCTAGCAGAAAAAATATCGTAATGGCTGAAAAATTTTCTCAAAGACTTCAAAAAAGTATTAACGCTTATAGAAATAAAGCTCTTTCAAATTTTGAAATAATAGAAGATATGATAAAAATGGCTAAAGATATTATGAACTCTTATAAAGAGGGAGAAGAGTTGGGATTAACAGAAGAAGAATTTGCTTTTTATGATGCTTTAACCTGTGATGCAAGAGTAAGGGAGTTAATGGGAGATGAAACTCTTATTCAAATTGTTAAAGAATTGGCAGACACAATTAGAAAAAATATAACAATAGACTGGGAAAATAAAGAAAGTGTTCAAGCAAAGATGAGATTATCTATAAGAAGACTTTTAAGAAAATATAAATATCCACCAGAAAATACTGAGGATGCTACAAATTTAGTGATAGAACAAGCTAAGCTTATGTGTGAAAATGAATTAGGTTAATAAGAAAAAGAGAAGACTTGTTTTTCTAACAAGGTTTTCTCTTTTTATATTTAAATATTTTTATATGTATGATATAATAGAAAAATAGTATTGGAATGGGGGAAAAACTATGAAGAAGATAAGGGTAACTGTTCCAGAGGATATATGGCGTCTTATGAAAAATGATACAGAGGAATTTGGTATCAACAATAATAAACTATGTAATTATATTCTAGAAAGATTTAAATATAATAAAAAAATGGAAGTAGAGAAACTTCTTGAAACTCAAGGGCGTCCTCTGAAAAAGATTATACAATTTGATTTAAATGTTTCAAATAGGGAGATATACTATGATGTTTTAAAAGCTAATGAAGTAGATATAGAGGCTGAATATTTTAGAGAGTTATTTGAATTATATACTTCAAAATTTAAATATCAAAGGGAGCTTTTTATATTTGAAGACAGAGTAAAAGCAATTTTAGAAGCGATTAAAGAAAAAAAGAAAATAAAGATAAAATATTTAAAGAGAGTTTTTAGTGTAGAGCCATACTTTATTAAAAGAGAGGAAAGAGGAGATGAAAACTTTCTCTTCTGTTATGATGAGGAAAAAAAAGAGTATGCTAACTTTAAATTAAAAGAGTTGGAAATAGTTTCTATTTTAGAAGAAAAGATAAAAGGTAAGGATAAAAAATATATAGAGAATATGAGAAAAAACTTTGACCCTTTCTTAGGAAATGGAAATATTGTTAAAGTAAGACTTACAGAAGAGGGAGAAAGCCTTTTAAAAAGTTTGACTAACTATCGTCCAAAACTTGTAAAGAAAGAGGGACATATCTGTTATTTTGAGGTAGCTAATGAAAATGCTAAACTTTATTTTAGACAGTTTTCTAAAGAGGCAGAGATTTTAGAGCCAAAGCAATTACGTGAGGAGATAAGAAAAGAGTATTTAGAGATACTTGAATTATATAAAGATTAATTTTTAATAAAAAGGACAATTTATTGAAAAAATTATTAAATTTTTATAAAAAATTTGAGAAAAAATCTTTTATTATATATATCTTATATTTGACAAAGGATAAAAAAATTTTTTGAGGCTCTCAAATCAAAAATAAGAGGAAAAAGAAGTCTTAGCACTATATAGTGTTAAGATTTTTTTATTTACCACTATATATTGTATATATTTTTCTTTTTACTTAAAAGGTTGTATAATAGTTTAGGTAAAAAAATGAGTGAGGTTGATATAGATGAAAGAAGTTATAAAAAGAGATGGAGCTATTGTAGAATTTGATAGAGATAGAATAGTAAGAGCTATGACAATGGCTTTCAAACAAAGTTCTGGAACTGTAAATAACGAACTTGTTGAAAAAATAACAACACAGATAGAAAATATGGATAATAAAAGAATGCACGTAGAGGATATACAAGATATAGTTGTAAAAAAACTTATGGCTTCTAGTGAAAAAGATATAGCAATAGCTTATCAAAGTTATAGAGCAATTAAAACTGAGATAAGAAATAAGGAAAAAGGAATCTATAAAAATATAGCTGAACTAGTAGATGCTTCTAATGAAGATATATTAAGTGAAAATGCTAATAAAGATGCTAAAACAATATCAGTACAAAGAGATTTATTAGCAGGAATATCTTCAAAGGATTACTACTTAAATAAAATTTTACCTAAGCACTTAAAGAAAGCCCATGAAACAGGAGAGATTCATATTCACGATTTGGATTATCTTTTATTTAAAGAGACTAACTGTGAATTAGTACATATAGAGAGAATGTTAAAAGGTGGTTGTAACATAGGAAATGCAAAGATGTTAGAACCAAATTCTGTAGATGTAGCAGTAGGGCATATAGTACAGATTATAGCTTCTGTTTCATCTAATACATATGGAGGATGTTCTATTCCATATTTAGATAGAGCTTTAGTTCCATATATTAAAAAAAGTTTTAAAAAGCATTTTACTAAAGGTTTAAAATATGTAGAAAGAGTAGATGAAGCTACTATAAAAGAGATAATAGATAGAGGAAATATAGAGTACTCTAATATGGAGTTAAAGGAAAAATATCCATTGGCATATGAGTATAGTTGTGATTTAACAAGAGAGTCTGTAAAACAAGCTATGCAAGGATTGGAATATGAGATAAACTCTCTTTCAACTGTAAATGGACAAACACCTTTTACAACAATAGGTATAGGAACAGAAACTTCTTGGGAAGGAAGACTTGTACAAGAGTTTGTATTTAGAACTAGAATGGAAGGGTTTGGAGCTAAGAAAGAGACTGCAATATTTCCTAAGATAGTATATGCTATGTGTGAAGGGCTAAATATGAATGAGGAAGACCCTAACTGGGATATAGCACAACTTGGATTTGAGTGTATGACAAAATCTATCTATCCAGATATTTTATTTATAACTAAAGAGCAACTAGAAAAGGGAACAGTTGTTTATCCTATGGGATGTAGAGCTTTCCTATCTCCTTGGTTTAATGAAAAAGGAGAGGAAATTTACTCTGGAAGATTTAATATAGGAGCTACAACTATTAATCTTCCTAGAATAGCTATAAAAAATAGAGGAGATGAAGCAGGATTTTATAAAGAGCTAGATAGAGTGATGGAGATGTGTAAAGAAAACTCTGTATTTAGAGCTCACTACTTAGAAAAAACTCAAGCTGAAATGGCACCAATTTTATGGCAATCTGGAGCATTAGCAGAGAAACAACCTAAAGAAACAATAAAAGATTTAATCTGGGGAGGATATGCTACTGTTTCTATTGGATATATAGGACTTAGTGAAGTATCTCAACTTCTTTATGGAGAAGATTTTGCTTATAATGAAGAAATATACGAAAAAACATTTAATATCTTAAAATATATATCTGAAAAAGTAGCTCAATTTAAAGCTGAAACAAATTTAGGATTTGCACTATATGGAACTCCATCTGAATCACTTTGTGATAGATTTGCAAGAATAGATAGAGAGGAGTTTGGAGATATAGAAGGAATTACAGATAAAGGATATTATGATAACTCATTCCATGTATCTTCTCATATTAATATCAATCCATTTGAAAAATTGAGATTAGAGGCTTTAGGACATCAATATTCTAAGGGTGGTCATATCAGTTATATAGAAACAGACTCTTTAAAAAATAATTTAGAAGCAATAATAGAGATATTAAGATATGCAAAAGAGATAGGAATACACTATATGGGAATAAATCAACCAGTTGATAAATGCCATGTATGTGGATTTAAAGGAGAGTTTTTAGCTACTGAGAGAGGATTTGAATGCCCACAATGTGGAAATCATGAGAATGATAAGATGAGTGTAATAAGAAGAGTATGTGGATATTTGAGTCAACCAAATGCAAGACCATTTAATAAAGGAAAACAAAAAGAGATAATAAGTAGAGTAAAACATAACTAGGAGATGCAATATGAATTATTCTGGAATAAAATACTCCGACATGATAAATGGAAAGGGTATAAGGGTTAGTTTATTTGTGAGTGGTTGTACTCATAGATGTAAGGGATGCTTCAATAAAGATACTTGGGATGCTAATTATGGAAATCCTTTTACAGAAAAAGAGGAAGAGGAGATATTTTTATACTTTAAAAAATATGGAAAGGCAGCAAAAGGGTTATCCTTATTAGGAGGAGATCCTACCTATTGTAAAAATGTAGAACCACTGATAGAGTTTTTAAAAAAATTTAAAAGTCAATTTCCAGATAAAGATATTTGGATGTGGTCAGGATTTACTTGGGAACAGCTAGAGAAAGATAGTAAAAGATTTGAATTAGTTTCTTTATGTGATGTATTAATAGATGGAAGATTTGACATAGAGAAAAAAGATTTAAATTTGAAGTGGAAAGGTAGTAGCAATCAAAGAGTGATAGATGTACAAAAGAGTATCTCACTTGGAGAGATAGTGGAGTATCACTAATTAAGAAATTTATTAGAGGAAAAAATCAAGAGTGATAAAGATTGATAAAAGTCATTCTTGATTTTTATATTTTTTGATATCTATAATTAAAATATCTTAAAAAAGAAAATTTAAAAAAAGAAAAGTACTAAATAAAAAGAAAATTTGAAATAATATTTTTATATTCAAAGGTTTTCTATTGACAAATTTTTATTTATATTTTATAATTGTTACATAGAATGAAGAAGTATTTCTGAAGGAGAGGATTAATATGGTACCTTTATGTTTTGCTCAAATGGATAAAGATTTTTTAATAAAAGAGATAAAGGGACAAAGAGGGTCAAAATGTTGTCTTTTAGATAAGGGACTCTGTGTAGGAAATAAGATTCGTGTAATGAATGGAAGTAAAGATTGCTTCATAGTAAAAGTTAATGATAAGATAAAATATGCTTTAAACTTTGGAGTAGCAAATAAAATAATGTTACAAGAGATATAGAAGATATTAACAGCCTGAAAGGGCTGTTCTTATTTAAAATAAAATTTTGAATATCAAAGGATTTAAAAGTTATATATGGAGGAAAACAAATGAAGTTATGTGATTTAAAAAACGGGGAGAGAGCAAGAATTATCAAAATAGGAAGAATAGGGGAGCTAAAAAAGAGATTAGTCGATATGGGAGTTACAGCTGGAGAAATAGTTAAACTAGAAAGAAATGCACCATTAGGAGATCCACAGGAGTACATAGTAAAAGGGACAGGAATAGCTATAAGAAAAGAAGACGCAAAAAATATAGAAGTAGAGAAAGTTGAAGAATAATTTATAGAGGGAGAAAAGGAATGATAAGATTAGCATTTACAGGAAATCCAAATGTTGGAAAATCAGCTTTGATTAATGCTATTGCAGGTTCAAAGCTAAAAGTAGGAAACTGGCCAGGGGTAACAGTAGAAAAGAAAGAAGCAACTTTTACTTATAAAGGTGAGGAGATAGAATTAGTTGACTTACCTGGAGTATATAGTTTGAGCCCATACTCATTAGAGGAAAAAATTACAAGAGATTTTATACTTGAAGAGAATCCAGACGTTGTAATTAACGTAGTAGACTCTACAAACTTAGAGAGAAACTTGTATTTAACTTTTCTTATAAAAGAGCTAGAAAAACCTACTATTATGGCTCTAAATCTATATGATGAGTTTGATAAGTTAAAATATAAATTAGATATCAAAGAGTTTGAAAACTTTATGGAGATGAAAGCTATACCAGTATCAGCTTTAAAAGGTACAGGAATAACTGAGCTTATGGATAAAGCTTTAGAACTAGCTAAAGGAAATAAAAAAGAGAAGTTTTCTCTTCCATTTGATGAAGGAACAACTGCATTAATAAAGGATATTGTAAGAACTATTGAGTCAGATAAAAATTATGAAGAAGCTTTAAAAGTATACTCATCAGAGTTTTTAGCTATAAAATTAATAGAGAGAGATACTCATATAATTGAAAAATTAAAAACTAGATTCAATATAGATGCAGAGAAGAGTTTTGAAGAAAAAATATTAAAGCTAGAAGATAAGTATGATAATGATAGTGAAACAATATTAGCAGAGCAAAGATATGGAAGTGTCAATGGAATTTTAGCTAAGACATTTACTACTTCAATGAAATCAAGATTAGATTTTACTGATAAAGTAGATAAATTACTTTTAAATAGAGTGTTAGGACTACCACTATTTTTCTTAATAATGGCTGGAGTAATGGCTTTTGTTTTCAATGGAAGTGCTCCATTTATTGATTGGGTAGATGGATTCTTTGCAGACTTTGTAGGAAAATATGTAGGTATGTTAGTAGAGGGAACTCCAGATTGGTTAAGCTCTTTAGTTGTAGATGGAATAGTAGGAGGAGTAGGAGGAGTTCTTACATTTGTTCCTGTTATGGTATTCTTATATTTCTTCTTAGCAATTTTAGAAGAGAGTGGATATATGTCAAGAGTAGCTTTCTTAATGGATAAAATAATGAGAAAGCTAGGATTAAATGGGAAATCATTTGTACCTATGGTAGTGGGATTTGGATGTACAGTACCAGCTATATATGCTACTAGAACTATGGAAGATGAAAGTTCTAGAAAGATGACAGCAGCAATGACACCATTTATGTCTTGTGGTGCTAGATTACCAGTATATGGATTATTTACAGCAGCTTTCTTTGGAGCTAAAGGTGGACTTGTAGTTGTGTCTATCTATTTACTAGGAATAGTAATAGCAATTTTAGTAGGACTTGTATTAAAGAATGTAAAAGGATTTAAACCAGAAAATAGAGCTTTACTTATAGAACTACCTCCTTATAGAATACCAAGTTTAAAAGTTATTTTAAGCTCTACTTGGTTAAGAGTATTTGATTACATTAAAAGGGCAGGAACTGTAATATTAGGAATTATGATGATATTGTGGGCTCTTACATATTTCCCAAATCATGGAGATTCAAACTCTTCATATATAGCTAAATTTGGACATACTTTTGCACCTATTATGAAGCCTACTGGTTTTGGAGATAGATGGGAGACAGTAGCAGCTATTCCACCTAGTATAGCAGCTAAAGAAGTAGTAGTAGGATTTTTAGCACAAGCATTACCATTAGAAAATGGTGATGAAGAAGCAGCTGAAGAAGTTGTAGAAGAAACAACTTTTGGACAAGATTTAGCTGAACAAGTAAAAGGACTTGGAGTGGCTATAAAAGATTCTGTAACAGGAATGTTAAGTTTAAATGTAGCTGGACTATTTACAACTCCAGAAGCAGATGAGATAGAGGAAGAAGGAAGAGGAATAGTTCAAGCAACTGCTAATCTATGGCCTAATGATGAATTAGCACCTCTTAGAGCTTACTCTTTCATGACATTTATTCTTCTAGTTGTTCCATGTGTAGCTACATTAGGAGCTATCAAACATGAGTTTGGTTGGGGATATTTAGGAAAGATAATAGGAATAATGTTAGTAGTACCTTATATAGTATCTACACTAGTATTCCAAATAGGAAGATTTTTCTTTTAATATTTTATGAAAAATTATCTCTAATGAAAGGAGAACTATTATGAAAACAATTATTTTAATAATAATCATAGCTATAATTGCTTTCTTTGCTCTAAGAAGTGTTGTTAGAGCTTTTAAAGGAGAGGGATGTAGTTGTGGAGATGGTGGTTGTAGCTCTGGAGGATGTTCTTGTGGAGGACATAACCATAGTTCTAAGGAACATAAGTGTAACTGTGGAAACCACCATAATTAAAAATAAAAAGAGAATAATTTAAATTCTTAAACTAAAATCAGAAAATAAAATTATTCAATAATATAAAAGGAAAAAAGTTTACTTTCAATCGCTGGTGTTTACGCAATGCTCATTACAGTAAATTTTTTTCCTTTTCATTTGTTTTTACTTTACCTTGATTTCAATTTAAGAAGATTAGTAGAGACATAAAAAATCAAGAATAACGAAGATTGAGAAGAATAAATAGAGCAAGTCAGCGAAAGTAAACGCTAAAAAACACAACTGTTTGAGTGAAACGAGTTTTGTGTTTTTAGTGAGCTGAGCAATACTTGCTCTTTATTCTTTGAACGAAAGTTAGTCTTGATTTATTTTTATAATTTCTTAAATTACAATATCCTTTATGTTTTGACATAATCAGGACACAAAGTTAATAGATAATAAAAGAAAAAAATATTATAGGAAGGGAGTAAGATGAAGAAGGGGATTTTTTTATTTTTTCTATTGGGGATAATGAGTTATGGGAAAAATATAAGTTTAGATACAATGCTAAAAGAGTTAGATGAAAAATCTTATAATAGAGAAATTTATGAGATACAAAATAAGATAAACAGTGATAAAGAAAAGTATTATAAATTAGATGATTTTAATGGAGTTGAAACAAGTGCTACCTCTAACTATAGTAATAGAGAAGATGCCTTTGAAACAACTGGTAGAGTACAATATGGACCTATATATTTTGAAGGAACAAAAAATTATAATTCAGAAGATGAGGCTGTATATGGAATAGAAAAAAGTCTAAAAGATTTGATTTATTCAGAAAATAAAAACCAATTAAAGCAGTTGGAATATACAAAAGAGATAGATAGAATAGATTATAAAAAGAATTTAGAAACACAAAAAATAGATTTACTCAATCTATATAAAGAGTATAAAAACAGTGAGTTAGAGATAGCGATAAAGAAAAGTGGTATCGAAAAACTAAGTGTAGAAGAAAAGAAAATGAAGAAATCCTATGAGTTAGGAGCAGTTGCTAAGATAGAATTAGATAGTATTCAATATAGTATAAAAAATATGCAACTAGAAATTGATGTTTTAAAAAGAAATTTATTAAAGTTAAAAGAAAAATTTGCCTATGATTTTGGAATAGAGATAGGAGATAACAGTTTACAGGAGATAGTTCCACCTAGTAAAAATTTTGATATTTATGTAGGGGAGTATGGAAAAAAGGATATAGAGTTATTAGAGTTTCAAAAGAGAAAAATCGAGGAAAATATAAAGTATTTGAACTATGATAATACTATGCCAGATATAACTTTAGGGGTAGAACATAGTAATAAATATGATGAGAACAGAGTAGTTTTAAAGTTTTCTAAAAAATTATTTGATTTGAATATAGATTTAGAAAATGAAAAGGATAACCTGCTACAACAAGAGATAAACTTAAAACAAAAAATAAATGAGAGAGAGGGAGAAAAATTAACAATACTCAATAATTATGAAAATTATTTAAAAGAGTATGAGGTAAATAAAAATAATTCTGAATTGGAATTATCTAAATACAATATAAAAAAGTTGGAATACTCTTTAGGAAAAGTTGATTATGTAGAGGTAATGGAATATTTTAATTCATATATAAATTATGAAGTGGCTAAAGAGAAGGCTAAGAATAATCTAAATGGATATATTTATGAAATAATGATAAGGGGAGAAAAATGAAAAAGATAAATTTTAAGATTGTAGGAATAGGAGTAGTAGTTTTAATTCTGTTAGGTTTAGAGTTTATAAGATATAGTAATAGTAAAAAGGTAATGGAAAATCTTACTACCTATAGTGCTATGAAGGTAGGAAGTGGAAATGTAAAGGGCTATATAGATGTAAATGGTAAGGTAGAAGTAAATGATACGAAAAAAGTCTTTGTAGATAAAAAATTAAAAGTAGATGAGGTATTTGTTCAAGAGGGAGATTTTATAGAAAAAGGACAACTTTTAATGACTTTTGATGAAACAGAGAGAAATAATATAGAAAGAAACTTAGAGAGAGAGAAGTTAGCTCTATCTAAGTTAAAAAGAGATTACAATGTTGAAAAAGAGCTGTATAAAATAGGGGGAAGTTCAGCTAATAGTGTAAAAGAGTTGGAAGAGGAGATAAGAAAAGTAGAGATAAATATAGAGGAGTATGAAGAGGATCTAGCAAAAACAGCTGAGAAAATATTGAGTCCAGTAAGTGGAACTATAACATCTCTTACAGCTCAAGAGAACTATCTAGTTGATACAGACTCTCCACTTATGGAGATAGCAGATTTATCAGATATAAAAATAGTTTTAGAAGTACCAGAGTACGATGTAAAAAATGTGTATATAGGACAAAAAATACTTCTAAAACCTGAGGCTTTTGAAAAGAAAAAAAGTTTTCCTGGAAAAGTAACAAAAATATCTAAGATCTCAGAGGTATCAGAGACAACTTCAGAAAATATACTAGAGACAGAGGTAAAACCAGATGAAGTTATTCCATATATAGTTCCAGGATTTAAAGTAACTGCAACTATATATTTAGATGAACAAGAGAGCGAGATTATTGTGCCTAAAACATCTGTATTAGAAAGTGATAAAAAATATTTTGTAGTGGTAGCTAATAGTGATGGAATTGTAAAAAGACAGGAAGTGGAGATAGAAAATCTTGAAGGAGATAATGTAATTGTAAAAAAAGGATTAACAGGAAGTGAAACTATACTCATAACTCCAGATGAAAGTTTACAAGATAATCAAAAAGTAATACTACAAATGAGAGGTAGAGGTAGCCAAAATGTTAAAAGTGGAAATGCTAAATAAATATTATGTAAATGGTGAGATGAAGCTACATGCTCTAAAGAATATAAACTTTGAAATAGGAAAAGGGGAGTATGTAGCTATAATGGGAAGTAGTGGAAGTGGAAAATCTACAATGATGAATATTTTAGGTTGTTTAGATAGAGAGTTTGAAGGGGAATACACACTAGATGATATAAAAATATCTCAGATAGATGAGAAAGATATCTCTAAAATAAGAAATCTGAAGATAGGGTTTGTGTTCCAAGCTTTTAATCTTCTCCCTAAATTGACAGCCCTACAAAATGTAGAGTTACCATTAGTATATGCAGGTGTACATAAAAATGAAAGAGAAAAAAGAGCCAAAGAGATGTTGGAGAAAGTAGGATTAGGTGAGAGAATACATCACAAACCAAATGAGTTATCTGGTGGACAGAAACAAAGGGTAGCAATAGCTAGAGCTCTGGTAAATAATCCAGCTATAATTTTGGCAGATGAACCTACTGGAAATTTGGATAGTGTTTCAGAAAAAGAGATAATGGAACTTTTTACAGAATTAAACTCTCAAGGAAAAACTATAATAATAGTTAGTCACGAACCAGAGGTAGCTCAATATGTAAGAAGAATCCTACTCTTTAAAGATGGGGAGATAATAAGAGATGGTGATAGCAGATGAATTTTTTAGAAAGTTTAAAAAGTGCTATTCAAAGTATAAAAGGAAATAAGATGAGGTCATTCCTTACAATGTTGGGAATAATAATAGGAATCTCTTCTGTGATAACTATGTCATCTATTGGAAAGGGAGGACAGGAGAGTATAACAGGAGATTTAAAAGAAGGAGGATATGGAAAGTTTAATATCACAATAGACAAAACTGATGAGAATTTTAGATGGAAATATCTTTTAAATGAGGATATAGTTGAAAAATTACAAGCAAGTAATAAATTTAAAGCAGTAAGTCCTAAAATAAATAGTAATTTTGGAATAAAGATAGGGGAAAGTAATAGAAGACAGATGGTAATGTTCAATGCTACAACTCCAGATTATGAGGAGATAGATAGAGTGAAAATACTCTATGGAAGAAATTTACTCCCTTTTGAATATGAAAATAGTGAGAAGGTAATAACCATAGATAATATTACAGCAAAAGATTTATTTGGAAATGCTAGAGCTGCTTTAGGACAGAAGTTAGAGATTTTTAAAGGAAGATTTGGAAATCCACAGACTTATAAAATAGTAGGAGTATATCAAAATCCATTGGAACAGATGATAAAAGTAATGGGAGGAAAAAGAGTACCTAGATTTGGAAGAATGCCTCTTCCTACTTATGAAAAATTATATGATAGTTCTCAAACAGGATATACAACTATAATATTAGAATCCAAAACACCAGAGGATATGGCTCTTAGTATGACAGAGGCTAGAACACTACTAGAAACAATAACAACTGAAGCTGAATTATACGATATAAATGTAGAAAATAATGGAGCTGCTTCTTTTGATAGCATACTTACTACTCTCAATATATTTGTTACCTTTGTAGCAGGAATCTCTCTTTTTGTAGGAGGAATAGGAGTAATGAATATAATGCTTGTAAGTGTTGTAGAAAGAACTAAGGAGATAGGAATAAGAAAAGCTATAGGAGCAACAGATTTTGATATTTTATCACAATTTTTAATGGAGTCAATTATATTGACTGGAATAGGAGGAGTGCTAGGAATAGGTTTTGGAACTTTGTTAGCAGTAGTCATAGGATATTTTATAGAGATAACTCCAGTTTTTTCTCTAGTGACAATACTTATATCCTTGATAGTATCAATGGGAATTGGAATAATTTTTGGAGTTACTCCAGCAAAAAAAGCTGCAAAATTAAATCCAGTAGATGCCCTTAGAGCTGAATAAATAAAAAAACAATAGAATAAAAAAATAAAGTAACAAGAATTTAAAAAATTTGGTATAATTAAATAAACAAAAACTATGGAGGAAAAAAGTGAAATACCTAAAGATAATTACTCTACTTTCAACTTTAATGGGGATAGGGGTTTCAGTTTATTATAAATTATATCTATTAACTGTTTTTTTAGTCTTGTTACTTTTTTATTTTTTACATATTTTTATGAAAAAAAGAGAGTACCATAGAGCTAATAATTTTAATAAAAGAACAATTTTAGCATCTAATGTTATTTTGTTTGTAGTTTTATTAATAGTTGTAAGATTGACTCAAGTTCAACTTTTTAACTATGAAACATATGAGAAAAAAGCTATTGAACAGATAAGAAAAAATGATAAAAGTTATGGAAATAGAGGAAATATTTTTGATAGCAATGGAAAGAGCTTAGCTTTTAATAAAAACATATATATGTTGGGAATAAATCCTAGTGCTATATATGATAATGAAGATAATTTAGAAGGAATAGAAAAAATATTAGATGAGCCTTATATTAGAAAAAATAAAGAGAAACTTTTAAGGGAGATAAAAGAGGGGTATGAAAAAAATAGAAAGTATAAGGTAATAGCTAAAAACTTAAGTGAGAAACAAAAAGAAAAAATTCAAGAGATAGTAAAAAAATATAAAATTACAAGAAATGTAGTACAGTTTGACAGAAGTATAGAGAGAACTTATTATAAGCCTGAAATTTATAAAAATTTAGTTGGATTTATAGGTTATACTAATAGTTCTAATGCCTATAAAATAGGAGTATTTGGTTTAGAAAGACAGTATGAGAGATATTTAAAAGAGAAGATTTTGGAAAGACAAAATATCTATACAAAAAATAGGGGAATGAAGTTGCCATTTTCAAAAGAAAATATAAAAGTAAGTTTAAATGGTAAAAATCTCTATACTACAATAGATAGTGATATACAATTTATTTTAAATGATGAGGTTAGAAAAAAATTTATCTCTTCTGGTTCAGAAGAAGCATATGGAATAATAATGGATCCAAATAATGGAAAAGTACTAGCTACTTCATACTATACTATTTTTAAAAATAGAGCACTTAGAAATCCTATATTTCAAAATCAATTTGAACCAGGTTCTATTTTTAAGCCCATAATTGTAGCTTCAGCTCTTGATGCTGGACTTGTAAGTAAATATACTAAGTTTGATATAGGAGATGGAAAAATAACAAAGTATAGACATACTATAAAAGAAGCTAGTAGAAATACTAAAGGAGTTTTAACAACAGAAGAGGTATTGAAAAAATCTAGTAACGTTGGTATGGTTATGATAGGGGATAAATTTACTAATCAAGAATTTGAAGAGTATCTTAAAAAATTTGGCTTCTATGATAAGACAGGAATAGATTTTCCTGGAGAGATAAAACCATACACCACACCTTATAAAAGATGGGATGGTTTGAAAAAGAGTACAATGTCCTTTGGGCAGGGGATAGCTGTTACACCAATTCAGATGATTACGGCTTTTTCCTCACTTATAAATGGGGGAATTTTATATGAGCCACGTCTTGTAGAAAAAATAACAGATGAAAATGGAATAGTGGTAAGAAGAAACCCTGCTACCCAAGTGAGAAGAGTTATTTCAGAGAAGCTTTCTAATGAGATGAGAGATATGTTAGAGAAAGTAGTTAGTGATGGAACAGCTAAAAGAGGAGAGGTTCCAGGATATAAGGTAGGAGGAAAAACAGGAACAGCTCAGTTAAGTACAAAGGGAGGATACTTAAAAGAGAACTATCTTTCTTCATTTATTGGTTTTTTTCCAGTAGAGAAACCTAAGTATGTTGTCTTAGTAATGTTTTTAAAACCTAAGGGAGAAACTGTATTTGAAAAATTTGGAGGAGCAACAGCAGCTCCAGTTTTTGGAGAGATTGTAAAAAGAATAACAAAAACAAAAAATATACTATCAGAAAATATATCCAGCCTTTCTCAAGTAAAAAACTTCGAAAATGGATATAAAGAGGAGTTAAAGGATATATTGATGCCAGATTTAAAAGATTTAAATCCTAAAGATGTAATACAAATTTTTAAAAATAGTGGAATAGAAGTGAAAGTAAAAGGAACAGGACTAGTTAAGGAACAGTATCCTAAAGCTGGAGAATCACTACAAGATGTCAAAGAGATAAGAATAGTTTTAAAGTAGGAGATAATATGAGATATTATAAGATTTATGTGGATAATACTAGAGAACTATATACATATGAAGATAGAGAAGATAAATATGAGATAGGAGATAGAGTAATTATATCTTTTAGAGGAAAACAAAGAACAGGACTTATAATAGCTCAAGATACTGATGAAGAGAGAGAGTATAGAGTTTTACCTATTCAAAAAAGAATGGAAAACTCTATAAAACTTTCAAAAAATTATATAAAACTTTTAGTCTGGATAAAAAATTACTATATGAGCAGTTATGAACAAGTTATAACTTCAGCTATTCCAAGTGGATTAAGTGTAAAATATGAAAAATTTTATTTTCCTAGAGATATTATAGAATTTTTAGATACAGAAATAATTAATCCTGAGATAAGAGAGTATTTTAGAAAAAGAGTAAGTGTAACTAAGGGAGCTCTAAGTAAAAATTTTGGTCTAGATAAAATAAACTCCCTTTTGAAATCTGGATTACTTCTAAAAGATGGAAAGGTAAATATAGTAGTTGATTATTCAAAAATTTTAGATTTAGAATTGGTAGAAAAAAATATCTATGAATATTTTAAAAGAAGAGAGAGAGTTAAAGAGGAAACTCTTGAAAAGATATTCCCTAAAAAAGAGTTAGAAAAGCTTTTAAAAGCTGGAGATTTAAGATTAGAAAAATTTATAAAAGCTGAAGAGGAAAAAGTAGAAGAGATAGATGAGGTAGAGATTGAAAGTAGAGATAGGGAGCTAAATGAGGAACAAAAAAAAGCAAGGGAAACAATAATCTCTGGTGCAGAAAAAAACTATCTTTTAAAAGGGGTTACAGGTTCAGGAAAAACAGAGGTATATATTAGCATTATAAAGTCAGCTTTTAATGAGGGAAAGGGAAGTATATTTTTAGTTCCAGAAATCTCTCTTACTCCACAGATGATAAATAGATTTAAAGGGGAGTTTAAAGAAAATATTGCTATACTTCATAGTAAGCTCACAGCAAGTGAAAGAGCAAAAGAGTGGTATAATATCTACATAGGAAAGAAAAAGATTGTATTGGGAGTTCGTTCAGCTATATTTGCTCCTGTTGAGAATTTAGGATATATATTTTTAGATGAGGAGCACGAAACTACTTATAAACAGGATAATAACCCTAGATACAATGCTAAACAGGTAGCTATAAAAAGAGCAGAATTAGAAGGAGCAAAGCTCATTCTTGGTTCAGCTACCCCATCTATTGAAACCTATTATTTTTCACAAAAAAATCTTTTCAAACTGGTTGAATTAAAAAATAGATATAATAATGCACTTCTTCCAGAGATAGAGATAGTAGATATGAAGGGAGAAGAGAGTATATATTTTAGTAAGAGACTTTTAGAAGAGATAAGAAAAACTCTATTAAAGGGGGAGCAAGTTCTTTTACTGTTAAATAGAAAAGGCTATTCTACATATATTCAATGTAAAGATTGTGGATATGTAGAGGAGTGTTCTCACTGCTCTATAAAATATAGTTACTATGCAAGTCAAGGGGTACTTAAGTGTAATTATTGTGGAAGAGTAAAAAAGTATACAGGCCATTGTAGTAAATGTGGAAGTTCTAACCTTATACATAGTGGAAAGGGAGTAGAGAGGGTAGAAGAGGAGATAAGAAAATATTTTGATGTAAGAGTCATTAGAGTTGATTCTGAGATGTCTAAGGATAGAGAGTTTTTTGAAAAGATGTATTTTGATTTTTTAGAAAAAAAATATGATATAATGGTAGGGACACAACTTATATCAAAGGGATTGCATTTTCCAGATGTAACTCTAGTAGGAGTTGTCAATGCTGATACAATATTAAATTTTCCAGATTTTAGGGCTGGAGAGAAAACTTTTCAATTGGTTACACAGGTAGCTGGAAGAGCTGGAAGAGGGGATAAAAAAGGAAGAGTTATAGTTCAAACATATCAAAGTGAACATCCAGTTTTTAAAAGAGTAAAAGAGAGTGACTATGAAGGATTTTATAGTGAAGAGATAGGAAATAGAGAGTTATTGGAATACCCTCCATTTTCAAAGACTATTAATATAGGAATATCTTCTAAATATGAAAAATACTTAGAAAATTTTGTACAAGATTTTTATAGAGATATAAAATATGAGGGAGTAGAGCTCTATGGACCTATGAGAAGTATGGTATATAAGGTAAAAGATAGGTATAGGTATAATATTTTTATAAAAGGAAGCATAAAAGAGATAAATAATTTTAAAAAGAAATTAAAATTAAAGATTACAAATTATGAAAAAAATGATAAAATTAGAATAGTGATAGATATAGATCCTATCAATTTAATTTAAAAATAAAAAATTTATATAGAGGTGAATAGATGATTTACGAAATAAAAAAATATGGTGAAGCTGTACTTAGAGAGGTAGCTCAAGAAGTAGAAAATATTGATAATGAGATACTTGAGATACTTGATAATATGGTAGAAACTATGCATGAAGCTAAAGGAGTAGGGCTTGCAGCTCCACAGGTAGGAATTAGTAAAAGAATGTTCGTATGTGACCAAGGAGATGGAGTTGTAAGAAAAGTTATAAATCCAGTAATCACTCCACTTACAGAAAAGCTTATGGATTTTGAAGAGGGATGTTTAAGTATTCCTGGAATCTATAAAAAAGTGCAAAGACCTGAAAAAATTAAGATAGAGTACTTAAGTGAAAAGGGAGAGAGTGTAACTGAAGAGGTAGAAGGATCCTTAGCTATAATAATGCAACATGAGTACGACCACTTAAATGCTGTATTGTTTGTTGATAAGGTATCTCCAATGGCAAAGAGAATGATTAGTAAAAAGTTACAGCTGTTAAAAAAAGAGACATTAAAAGAAAATAAGTAAGGTGTAAATGATGATAGAAAATAGGGTTGGAAAATTTTTATTATATGGTATAATCCTTTTGAACATATACTTTTTTGTACCCTATATGTATAGAAGCTATGTAAAAATGGAAAAATTACAGAGAGAGCAGAATGATATAAAGGAAAAAATAGAGCTAGCAAAAAATAAAATAGAGGATTATAATAGACGAATAGATAAACTTGAAGATGATTTTCAAAGAGAAAAAATTGCTAGAGATAAACTTCAAATGGTAAAAGAAAAAGAAGAAATCTATAGATTTATTAATAATTAGGAGGAAAAGATGAAAAGAGAATTAGCACTAGAATTTGCTAGAGTTACAGAGGCAGCTGCATTAGCCGCTCACAAATGGGTAGGAAGAGGAGATAAAGAAGCCGCTGACCAAGCAGCAGTAGATGCTATGAGAACTATGTTAAATAGAATCTCAATAGATGGAGAGATAGTTATAGGAGAGGGAGAGATAGATGAAGCTCCTATGCTATATATTGGAGAGAAAGTTGGAAGAGCTAATCAACCAGAAAGTGAATTAGAAGAGGGAGAAACATTAGATGGATGTTCTCCAGTAGATATAGCTGTAGACCCAGTAGAAGGAACTAGAATGACTGCTCAAGGACAAGCAAATGCTATTACAGTTCTAGCTGTTGGAAATAAGGGAAGTTTCTTAAAAGCTCCAGATATGTATATGGAGAAATTAATAGTAGGTCCAGAAGCAAAAGGGGTAATTGATTTAAATAAACCTCTTATAGAAAATATTCATAATGTTGCTAAAGCATTAAATAAAGATTTAAAAGATATGATGGTAGTTGTTTTAGATAAACCTAGACATACTCAAATTATAAAAGATTTACAAAAGTTAGGAATAAAGGTATATGCTTTACCAGATGGAGACGTAGCTGGTTCTATTCTTACTTGTATAGTAGATTCAGATGCAGATATATTATATGGTATAGGTGGGGCTCCAGAAGGAGTTATCTCTGCTGCTGTAATTAGAGCTTTAGGTGGAGATATGCAAGCTAGATTAAAACTTAGAAGTGAAGTTAAAGGAGTAACTTTGGAAAATGATAAAATCTCTAACTTTGAAAAACGTAGATGTGAAGAGATGGGATTAAGAGTTGGAGATGTATTAAAGATGGATGACTTAGTAAAAGATGATGAGGTAATATTCTCAGCTACAGGAATTACTAGTGGAGATTTATTAGAGGGAATAAAAAGAAAAGGAAATATTGCTAGAACTCAAACTTTAGTAGTAAGAGGAAAAAGTAAAACAATAAGATATATTAATTCAGTTCATAATTTAGATTATAAAGATGAAAAAATAAGCCATTTAGTAAAATAGTAATAAAGAGGAGTTATTACATAGAGTAAGAGTAGTTGTAATAACTCCTTTTTCTAAAAAAGGAGTTAAGTTAATGTTATTTTATGATGAATTTTTAAAAAAATTAGATGAAGAAAAATTTCAAATAGATGAGATAGAAAAATTTTCACCAGAGATAAAAAAGGTAGTTGTTGGATTAGGAGTTTCACTACCACTTATTATAATTGCTATAGCTCAGCTATATATGGCTAAGGTAGATGGAAATATGGTAAGAGTTGCTTTTGCTATAGCTTTTATATTTATGGGAGTAAAGCAGTTAAAAACAACTTTTTCTTATAAAATTCAAATAGATACTAAAAATAAAAAAATGAAATTTATGAATGTAGATATAGATTTGATGAGAGTAGAAAGTTGCACATTAAAAGAGGGAAGAGTTGGGAAAAAATTAGAGGCAGTATTAGATATAATTACTTTTGATAAACAACAATATATCATTCCATTATATATGAATAAAAAATTAAAATTTGTATGGATAATCAAGGAAATTTTAAAGGGTGTTTTTATAATAAAAAAATAATTTAAAAAAAATGAAAAAAATATTTGACAAAAAATAATTAATATGATATTATAATTCTTGTCTGCGGGAATAGCTCAGTTGGTAGAGCGTCAGCCTTCCAAGCTGAATGTCGCGAGTTCGACCCTCGTTTCCCGCTCCAGACAGATGCGCCATTAGCTCAGTTGGTAGAGCATCTGACTCTTAATCAGAGGGTCCACGGTTCGAGACCGTGAGGGGAGACCAATTGATAAAATGGCTTAAACACTAGGTTTTACTAGAGGTTTGAGCTTTTTTTATATCTTGTTTTAGGTGCTTTGCTTGGTTAAACTAGGGCATATTAGGTTGAACTAAAAGTGTGCAAAAAAATGAAATATAATCTTATAACAAAATATTTAATGAAAAAAATGTAATTCTAAGTGAAAGTTCTACATTTTTTTATCATATATTTAATAAAATGTATGCTATAATTACAAAAGAGAGGGTGATTTTATGTTTTATAGTCAAACATGTGAAAATATAAAATTGATTATTTTTACGTTAGATGGTGGCTTATTAGATCTCAATAGACTAAGATATAATTATTATCGAAGTACATGTGAAACCTATCATAAAGTTGCTACTCGTGAAGATTTTTCTAAAATGCTTGGAAATATGAATACGATGTATGATCATTCTTTACTGTCTGATTATATTTCTGCTAAAGATTTTAATAGAATGGTTGAAAAGGATTTATTTGAATATATTAAATTAAAACCTAATATTAAAAGAGAAGGTGTTGATGAGTTGATTCAATATTGTAAACAAAAAGATATCAAGATTGCAGTATATACGACTCATAAAACAAAAAGAGCTATTCAATATTTACAACTTGCAAAGATCTATGAAAAAATTGATTTTTTAATTGGTGGAGATTCACGACTTAAACCTTTACCTGAAGTGGATATTTTAGAGGTGACGTGTCAACGAATGAACATTGATCCTTCTCATACAATGGTGGTTGCTAATTTTGAATCAATGGTTGAAGCGGCTAATCAATTACTTGCAAATGTTATTTACATGCCAGATTTAGTGCCAGCCAGTGATAAGATAAAGGCCAGTGTTTATAAAATAACTAAAAATCATTTAGAAATTATGAATATGTTTTTATTTTCTAAGTATGATTCTGTGGAATTGTTTTCACCGCTTCTTGGAATGAATGCACAAATGGATTTGGAAACTTTGACACATACTCGAAATCAATTATTGGATAAATATAAAGATGATGAGCAATTAATTGCATTGGTTAATAGAACATATGATTATTTCAATGAAATCTTATCAAAACAATTTTTAATTAATGAGTTAGAAAAACAAGAAACAAAGAGATTTTCATTTGATGATGAACAAAATGATAACGTTCAAGAGGTTCATGATAAATTTAATGATGTTGTTTTAGAACAAGAGCAAGAAGATGAAATTTTACCTGATGAAAAGGATGATACGTTTCTATTTTCTAAGGCATCTTCTTTGGATCCCCAAAGAATGAGTGAATTAATGGATATTATAAATGGAGATGCCGTAGATGAAAAAAGTCATGAAGAGAATAAAACAAATGAAGAAAATAAAAATAATACGATAGAACAAGAACATTGGTTAAATAAAGTAATTGATGTTGTTTATAATTTATTGATTTCGGTTATTATTGTATTTTTTGCTTTAATTGTACAAATTTTATTTCAAGGAGATTCTTCTAAACTTTCACAAATTATCAATATGATAATCGATGGTTATGTAGGAATTATAAATTTTATTTTTGGTGTGTTGTTTGATATTTTACATAGTTTTATAAGTGTAATACCATCATATAAAATGTTTGTTTATCATAATTCATCGCTATCATCAATGGCAGTAATTGCGTTATTGACTATTATTTCAAATTTTATTTTAATAACTTTAATTAAGAAAATTGTTCAAATGTTGAAAAAAGACTAAAAAATAGTCTTTTTTTTAAAAAACTATTTACAAATGTAAAATTAGATGATATTATAAATGGGCACTGATGTGATGGAGACATACTCAAGAGGCTGAAGAGGCGCCCCTGCTAAGGGTGTAGGTCGGGAAACTGGCGCGAGGGTTCAAATCCCTCTTTCTCCGCCAT
>OGJY01000819.1_pt1 | contig 41127 bp, 38 predicted proteins | sample 1572231 | NCBI WGS metagenome assembly OGJY01 (sample SAMEA2582121, study PRJEB24529) | metagenome | biome: Human gut stool | place: China | collected 2011
ACTGCCTTTGCAGGAGCAGAGGATTTTCCTCCTTGTTTTCCGAAGGAAAATGCGACTGCCTTTGCAGGAGCAGAGGATTTTCCTCCTTGTTTTCCGAAGGAAAATGCGAGCCCATTGGCGAGCAGAGTATTTTCCTCCTTGTTTTTCGAAGAAAAATGCGACTGCCTTTGCAGGAGCAGAGGATTTTTCTCCTTGTTTTGCAGATTTCTGCGGTAGTGGCAGCGATTTTTCTACTGCCACTTCCACACAAAATCTAATTTTTACATATCTGCCGTTATTGTCGGAAAATCTTTATACCTCGAATAACAGATCACCATAAGATGGCATTGGCCACATGGATTTGTCTACTAACATCTCAAGTTTATCAATCGGTGCTCTTAACTCATCCATTGCTGTCTTAACTTCATCTCTATAGTATACAGCCTGATCTCTGCCTTCTTCCATCTCTGCAGCTTTTTCCGTTACTACCTGTAATTTTGCCAGTGCCTTCTTGGAATCAGCCAGTAAAGAGGAAACCTGTGTCAGGATCTCTGTCTGTGCGCTGATATCTGCACCACATGCTGCTTTTACGGAAGTGATCGACTCCGCAAGTACGGTTGTGTATTTGATAACAGCCGGAATGATCTGCTTGGTTGCGATATCAATTGCAGCTCTTGCCTCGATGTTAATCTCTTTTGAGTATGTCTCATACTCGATTTCAACACGGGAGTCTAACTCTGCCTTTGTAAATACTTTGAATTTTTCAAATAATTTCACAGATTTCTCTGTATTTAATGCAGGGATCGCATCTACCATGGAACGGATATTTGGAAGTCCGCGTCTCTCAGCTTCTGCTACCCACTCATCGGAATAACCGTTTCCGTTGAATACGATTCTCTGATGCTCTGTTGCATATTCTTTGATCAGATCATGTACTGCCATATCAAAATCATCTGCTTTTTCAAGAACATCACATGCCTCTGAAAATGCCTCTGCAACGATTGTATTTAATACAACGTTCGGCTGAGCAATAGAATCCTGGGAACCTACCATACGGAATTCAAATTTATTACCGGTAAATGCAAACGGTGATGTTCTGTTACGATCTGTCGCATCTTTCATAAAATCAGGAAGTGTCTTAACACCTGTCTCTAATTTCTGTCCAGCAAGACTGTGTGTAGCTTCGCCTGTGCTGATCAGCTGTGATAATACATCCTGAAGCTGCTCTCCTAAGTATACGGAAACGATTGCTGGCGGTGCCTCGTTTGCTCCTAATCTGTGGTCGTTTCCAACATCTGCTGCGGACTCTCTTAAAAGATCTGCATGTTTGTCAACTGCCTTTAAGATACAGGTAAGTACTAATAAGAACTGTACATTCTCGTGTGGTGTCTTACCTGGCTCTAACAGGTTGATTCCATCATCCGTTGTAATTGACCAGTTGTTATGTTTACCAGAACCATTGACACCTGCAAATGGTTTTTCATGAAGCAGGCACTGTAAGCCATGACGTCCGGCTACTTTCTTTAATGTCTCCATTACCAACTGGTTGTGGTCTACTGCAATGTTAGCCTGTGCGTAGATTGGAGCTAACTCATGCTGTGCAGGTGCAACTTCGTTGTGCTGTGTCTTTGCGCTGACACCTAATTTCCAGAGTTCTTCGTTTACATCCTTCATGAATGCTGCGATTCTCTCACGAATCGCACCGAAGTAATGATCGTCCATCTCCTGACCTTTTGGAGGCATTGCACCGAATAAAGTACGACCGGTAAAGATAAGGTCTTTTCTCTGTAAGTATTTCTGTCTGTCTACGATGAAGTACTCCTGCTCCGGTCCAACAGAAGGAGTAACTTTCTTTGATGTCGTATTACCGAATAATCTTACAAGACGTAATGCCTGCTCATTGATAGCTTCCATAGAACGAAGAAGCGGTGTTTTCTGATCGAGTGCTTCTCCTGTGTAAGAACAGAAAGCTGTTGGGATACAAAGTGTTGCGCCTGCTGCATCCTGTCTTACGAATGCCGGTGAGGTACAATCCCAGGCTGTATATCCTCTTGCCTCGAATGTAGCTCTCAAACCACCAGATGGAAAAGAAGATGCATCCGGCTCACCTTTGATCAGCTCTTTACCGGAAAAGCTCATTAATACCTTGCCGTTCTCCATCGGTGCTGTGATGAATGAATCATGTTTCTCTGCTGTTACTCCGGTCAGTGGCTGGAACCAGTGAGTATAATGTGTTGCACCTTTTTCGATTGCCCATTCTTTCATCTCATGTGCAACAACATCTGCTGTTTCAAGGTCTAACTCGCGACCTTCCTGAATTACTTCCTTTAACTTCTTGTAAACCTTCTTTGGCAGACGCTCCTGCATCACTGCATCATTGAATACGTTCTCGCCAAAAATCTCTGCTACATTTAAGTATCCTGTTTCGCTCATGTTCTACATCCTTTCTTCTTCACCGGTCTAATCCCCTGAGACTATTCCCTGCTTTTTTGAACAAATGTAAGAGATCTTAAATTCTCATTTCTTATTGTACCTTGAAAGTGGATGAATGTCAGTAAGAAATTTCTCCTATATGGCTTTTATGAGAAATTGTGTGACAACTTCTTATAAAAAAAGGGCATTCCAAGCTACTTGGAACGCCCTTGTTCATCTCTCACATTTGTTTTGTTGAACTTAAGATAATACTTTTCTCTCCAAAATGCAAGAGAAAAATTTCACTTTTTTATCATTTTGCTATATTGAACAATAAATTCATGTAAAGTCTGAAATCTTTGTTAAATATAACATTATGGAAAGTGGACTTCCGTCTGTGCGACAATATTATTCAGCTTTGCCAACAGAACCGAACAGTTCCATTTTCTCTTTTACAGTAGCTTTGATAGCTTCTGCACCCGGAGCTAATAATTTACGAGGATCAAATCCTTTACCCTCTAAATCTTTACCAGCTTCGATATATTTACGTGTAGCATCTGCGAAAGATAACTGGCACTCTGTGTTAACGTTGATCTTAGCTACTCCAAGGGAGATTGCTTTCTTGATCATGTCTTCCGGAATACCTGTACCTCCGTGAAGTACTAACGGCATCTGGCCTGTTAATTTCTGGATAGAATCAAGAGTCTCGAAGCTTAATCCTTTCCAGTTTGCCGGATATTTACCATGGATGTTACCGATACCTGCTGCAAGCATGTCCACGCCAAGATCTGCAACTCTCTTGCACTCTTCCGGATCAGCACATTCACCCATACCTACAACGCCATCTTCCTCCCCACCGATAGAACCAACTTCTGCCTCGATAGACATTCCCATTGCATGGGCAACGGATACGAGCTCTTTGGTTTTCTCAACGTTCTCATCGATTGGGTAATGAGATCCGTCGAACATGATGGATGTGAATCCTGCTTTGATACATTTATAGCATCCTTCGTAGGTACCATGATCTAAGTGTAATGCAACAGGAACTGTGATTCCTAACTCATCATGCATAGCTTTTACCATAGCTGCTACAGTACCGAAACCTGTCATATATTTTCCAGCGCCTTCAGAAACGCCTAAGATAACCGGGGATCTTAACTCCTCTGCTGTAAGCAGAACAGATTTTGTCCACTCCAGGTTATTAATGTTGAACTGACCAACTGCATAGTGACCAGCTTTTGCTTTGTCTAACATTTCTTTTGCAGATACTAACATGTCTTATTCCTCCATAAAATTAATATTTTTACCCTATGGGTATTATATATTACTTCTTTCAAAAAATAAAGTTAAATTTATAACAATCTTAATCATTTGTTTCCCGGAACCATAATATCAACAGCACGGCAGATATTTTTTACGACAACTTCTTCGTGTGCCCCGCCAAATTCGCCGTCTAACGTCCACGGAACTTCCTCTCTTACAAGGAACTTTACTTCATTAGATTTAAATGAATAAATCATATCTGTGTCATCCACAAGATTGATCAGAGATGCGATAATTTCGTTGAGTTCAATCGGATTGCGTGGTTTTTTGATCAGGGTAACCTCAAACACGCCATCGTCTAAGCGCACATCTTTTCCGGTCATTCCCTTAAATCCACCCACCGATGTGGAATTGCTGATCATTCCATAGATAAATTCATCCTGGATACGCACATTATTATACTCAACCTGCATGGTAAACGATGGGATATCATGCAGACTGCGCATTCCTTCCAGAATATATGCTGCATGTCCAAGTACATTTTTCCATTCCTGGCTTGTCTTATAAGAGACCTCCGTAAAAAGTCCGAAAGCTGCCACATAGACAAAATAATCATTGTTAAATGCACCGATATCACACGGAAATGCTCTTCCATTCACTGCTGCATCTGCTGCCTTTACCATATCCTTTGGAATTCCAAGTGAAGTTGCAAAATCATTGGTGCTTCCCGCCGGAATATATCCTAACGGTACAGTAAGTCCTTTATGCATGATACCACTTACCACTTCATCAAGCGTACCGTCTCCTCCGCTGCATACAACAAGATCATATTTTTCTGCATCTGTTTCCACTTTATGTATCGCATCTTCCGGTGCCTGTGTCGGATAAATTGTTACCTCATACCCTGCCTTCACCATGGTATCCACGATATCCATAAGCTGGTTTTTAATCTGCGCTTTTCCAGAAAATGGATTGAAAATAAATAATAGTGTTTTCTTTTCTTCCATAAGTTTCCTACACCTGTCCTGTTATTTTGTCAGAAATTCCTCGATTGCTGCGATTGCTTCCTGTTCATCCTCGCCCTCAGCATCGATCACAACTTCTTCACCATTTAAAAGAGCCATGTTCATCATTCCCATAATGCTTTTGACATTCACTCTCTTGTTGTCAGCAGATTCCATATAGATCCGGCTTGAAAACTGATTTGCCTTCTGCACTAAAAGTGCGATCGGTCTTGCTTCCATGTCGTTTTGCATATTTACCACTACACTCTTTTTCATGATATCCTCCATTCCTGTTTGCTCTGTTCTCAATTCTAAGAGCATGTCAAGTTCGTATGTGAAAATATTATTTTTCACACGGTTCTTTCCCACGCAGCTCATCTGCAATCTCACTGATCCTGCGCAGCCTGTGGTTCACTCCTGATTTTCCGACAGGCGGATCAAGGTAAGTTCCCAGTTCCTTAAGTGGTGTATCCGGGTACTCTAACCGCAGCAATGCCATTTCTTTTAAGTTTTCCGGCAGACTGTCTAAACCTGCATTCTGCTTAATATATTCAATATCGCCAAGCTGTTTTACTGCTGCTGTAACAGTTTTGCTGATATTTGCCGTCTCACAATTTACCTTGCGGTTAACGGAGTTTCTCATTTCTTTTAATATCCGCACATTCTCAAGATTCATCAATGCCACATGCGCTTCCATAATATTTAACATATCCACGATCTGCGCACCCTCTTTTAAATATACGACCTGATGTTTTTTTCGCACCACGATCTTTGCTTCCATATCAAAACTGTTGATCGTATCCTGAAGCTGTTTTGCCTGTTCGATACCTCTGCAGACAATTTCAAAATGGTAAGATTTATTCGGATCACTGATCGATCCACCCGCTAAAAATGCTCCCCGGATAAATGCCCGCCTGCAGCAGGTCTGCTGCAGCAAAATTCCATTTACCGTATCAGTGATCTGTGCCCCTCCAAAAGACTGGTTCCACATTTTGATCGTCTCAAGGACACGTTCGGCTGACAGTGTATCTATTTCCTCTATATTAATCTGGAACAACTGAGTCAGTAACAGTCCATATTTTTCCTGCAAAAGCGGATTTTCCGAATCTAACACATCACCTGCATCCCCGATCAGCCGCTGACGTTTTCCTTCAAAAGCAACCAGCGCTGCAAGTTCTGCGATCTGGCAATGTCTGCTCTTTCCACTCTGCTTTGCCAGCTCCTGTTTCACTTCACTTGAAAAAGACATTCTTTATTTTCCCCTTAAAGCATCTTTGCCAATATCCCGATGCTCGATTTTAAGTCCATAACCTTTTCTTCCCGACAAACGTTTGTATAATTCATTCGCCAGTGTAACAGACCGGTGTTTTCCCCCGGTACATCCGATGGAGATCACAAGCTGGTTCTTGCCCTCCGTAATGTAATTCGGGATCAGAAATTCCAGCATATCTTCGAGTTTGTCAAGAAAGACATTTGCTTCCTGAAACTGCATGACATAATCCTGAATTTCTTTATCATTTCCGGTCTTTGCCCGCAATCCCTCCACATAATATGGGTTTGGGAGAAAACGGACATCAAATACCAGATCGGAATCGACCGGTATTCCATATTTGAATCCAAACGACAGAATCGTGATAAATAAATTCTTATAATCCTGATTCTGTATAAATATTTTGTCCAACTCGGCTTTTAACTCTCTCGTCAAAAGCTGGCTTGTATCTATAATATAATCTGCACGCTCTTTTAAAAACGCCAGACGCTTTCTTTCCTCTTCAATTCCCTTATCCACACGCTCGCCGCCGGATAACGGATGGTTTCTTCTCGTTTCCTTATATCGTTTTACCAGAACAGAATCTTCGGCATCCAAAAACAGGATCTCATATTCAACGCCATTATCTTTCATCCGGTCTAACACACTATGCAGCTCATCAAATGACTGACCGCTTCTGATATCAATGCCGACTGCAACTTTCTGCAGTTCCGCGCTCTGTAATGTTGTAAGTTCCACAAACTTTTCCAGCAGTGGGATAGGCAGATTATCCACGCAATAAAATCCTATATCTTCCATCATTTTTATCGCTGTACTTTTTCCTGCTCCCGACATTCCTGTTAAAATTACGAACTTCATCTTATTCTCCATTCTTGCGCTGCTTTTTGCGCATCTCAAGTTTGTGCGTAAGCACAAATCTTGCGTGTGAAAAATCTTATTTTTCACATGGTCTTCCCAGCAGCTTCTCTGCCTGTGTCACAACATCCTCAATGATCTCTTTACAGGTCTGCTCTTTTTTTACCATGCCCGCGCTCTGTCCTGCCATCAGGCTTCCGTTTACCACATCACCATCCATGACTGCCTTGCGCAGGGAACCAAGTGTAAGGTGCTCTAACTCTTCAAAGGATGCTCCCTCTTTTTCCAGTTTCAGATATTCGCGGCTCATCTGGTTGCGCAGCACGCGGATCGGATGTCCGGTACTCATACCTGTCACTTCCGAATCAATATCCTTTGCCTTAATGACACGCTCTTTGTAATTCGGATGCACGATGGATTCTTTCGCGACCACAAATCTGGTTCCCATCTGTACACCTTCGGCGCCGAGCATAAATGCTGCTGCCATGCCTCTACCGTCTGCAATTCCCCCTGCGGCAATGACCGGTATCTGTACTGCATCTGCCACCTGCGGAACGAGTGTCATGGTCGTCTGTGCACCGATATGTCCGCCAGACTCCATTCCCTCTGCAATGACTGCATCTGCTCCGCCACGTTCCATCATTCTCGCCATTGCAACACTTGCAACAACCGGAATCACGACAACGCCTGCCTTTTTCCAGTCATCCATAAATTTTCCAGGGTTACCGGCACCTGTGGTCACAACCTTAACGCCCTCTTCAATGACGATCTGTGCAACCTCAGCCGCATTCGGATTTAATAACATGACATTCACGCCAAACGGCTTGTCCGTCAGCTTTTTTACTTCCCTGACCTGTTCTCTTACCACCTCAGGCGGTGCACTTGCAGCTCCGATGATTCCTAACCCTCCGGCATTTGAAACTGCCGCCGCAAGATGATATTCCGCAACCCATGCCATACCGCCCTGGATGACCGGATATTTTGTTCCCAGCAGTTTGCTTACCCTTGTCTCCATACTTAAGCCACACCTTTTCCTTTTAAGTACTCAACAACATCATTGACAGTTACGATAGAAGTTAAATCCTCCGATGGGATCTCAACACCAAACTCTTCCTCAAGAGCCATAACAAGTTCGAATAAATCTAAGGAATCTGCTCCTAAATCATCTTTGAAATTAGACTCTGCCTTGATTTCAGACTCATTTACATTTAACTGCTCTGCAATAATCGGGATCATTTTCTCTAACATATTTTTCTCCTTTTCTGCGCATACCTTATTATTTTTCCAGCGCCTTGCCCTCATTTCTATTGTGGGCCGATTTTCTTTTCTTATTTTCTGATTCATGTAATCATTTGCCTTTCAAATAGTTTGACAGTCAAATAATTAGCTTTTCAAAGTATATGTCTGATGGAAATATTTGTCAAGGTAATTTGATAAATTTTTGCAAAATGGTACTTAGGTATCAGGAACCATAAATAGAAAAAAAGAACAACCATAAACACTGTGTTTATAGCTGTTCTTACATTAATTCTTTTAAATTTTTTAATCTTTTATTTCCGAAAATAACAGGAGCAATCACTTTCTGACCGTCACAGTTTTCACCTTACTATAAGCTCCCTGCACTCTTTTCCCGCGGGAATTTTTATAAGAGCATACACGGACATAGTATTTCTTTCCCGGCTTTAATTTTGTGATTTTTTTGGTAATGGTTTTGTTTTTTGTGACAACAACTTTTTTTACATTCTTTTTGAATTTCTTATCCATGGAATACTGAACGATATAACCGGATGCTTTCTTGTCCTTTTTCCATTTTACTTCAAATGTCTTTGCCTTTTTGGATTTCAGAGAAGTAATCTGGTTCTTCACCGGTTTTACCGTTAAAGTAATCGTCTTTGTTGCTGCCTTATATTTTCCTTTTGCAGCCGCTTTGATCGTGACTTTTGTCTGTCCGTAACTCTTTAATTTGATTTTTCCGGTCTTACTTATGGCTGCGATCTTTTTATCTGCCACCTTGTAGGTCAGTTTTGCCCCACAACTTGATTTGGCACCTATGGCAAACGTTTTTGTGCTGTAGGTCTTTGTAATATTTTTAGCTTTTATGGTCTGTTTCTTTTTCTGCTGTGTGGCATTACCGTTCTGGTCTGACGGCTTATCCGGCTGATTCGGAGTATCTGTCTGCCCCGGCTTTTCTGTCTGATCCAGCTTTTGTGTCTGCCCCGGTTCATCTGTCTGATCTGTTATTTTTTCTACATTTAACGTAACTATTTTCTGCGCTGCCGCACAGGTATCTGTCTCTGATGCCGAGATAATAATTTTTACCGTCCCGGAACCTAAGATATATCCTTTTCCATCTGCATCTATTTTTACGATTTTTTCGTTTTCTGACCGGTAAGATATCTTACCATCCCCATCCGACTTTGCGTCAAGATAGAAAATATTCAGATCCTTTTTATCTGCCTGATAAGAATACGTGATCTTTTGCACACGCTTTTGATCCGTTTCTTTATTTTTTATTGTAATATAAATTTCTGTCTGCGCCATTTTACAATTTTGCGTCGCAGATGCCGTGATCACAATATTGGTCGTACCTGCTCCGATGATCTTTACAGCTCCATTTTCAGATACCTGAATGATATCCTCGTTTCCCGAATAAAAACTTAGAGTTCCATCCCCGGTTGTTTTTGCAGTGATCTTAAAATCCGGATCTCCAACCGTTTTTTCAATGTTATCATTATCTGTCGTAATCGTCTGGGTTTTCCGTTCGTCGGCTACCTTACTTTTTATATTGTTATTTTTCGCATATTTTTCTGCAGCAGAACCTGAACTACAGTATATCGTTAAATTGCTGCAATATGAAAACGCATTGTCTGCTATTGTTTTTACCCCGTCCGGTATGGTAATACCGGTCAGATTTGTACAGCCACCAAACGCATTATCCGGAATATCCGAAATATTTTTGGAAATTGTTACCTCTGTCAACGCATCACAATACCGGAAAGCCCATGCCCCCAAATCTTTAACACTGTCCGGCAGATGTACCTGCTGCATGGAATCACACCTATAAAAGGCATAGTTTCCTATATCCGTAAGCTGATTTGAAAACCGGACTTTTATAAGCGAGGAACAGGATTTAAATGCATCTTCGCCAATGCTCTTTACACTGTCCGGCATATCTACCGATGTGATCTTTTCACAGTTACTGAAGGAACCATCAAGGATTCCCACCGTCCCCTCTAAGATCTTCACGCTGCCTTTTTTCCCGGCAGGACAATTAATCAACACGAGTCTGCCTTCCTCTGTGCCATACAATATGCCATCCTCTGATCTGTATATCGTATTCCCTGCCGCCACATTGATCGTCTCTAAGTGATCACAGCTGCCGAACACATTGTTTCCTATTTTTGTTGTCTTAGCCGGAATTGTGATCTGTTTTAAATTTTGGCAATAAAAAAATGCTTCTTTTCCGATCGACTCCAGATTCGCCGGAAGTATCATCGTCTCCATTCCGGTCGAAAAAAATGCCCGTTCTCCAATACTTTTTACACTATCAGGAAGTGTAACTTTCGTTGTAAGACAATCCCAGAATGCAAAATCTCCGATATGCTCTACTCCATCCGGCACATTCATATCAGTCTTGCGGCCTGCCGGACAATAACAAACTGTTTTTCCATTCTTTTCATATAACACGTTATCTTTAATCTGATATCTCGTATTATTGCCTGAAACCTTTATCTCTGTCAGCGCAGCACAGGAACCTATGATATCACCATTAATATTATAAGTGCCCTCTGTAAAATCAATACTTGTCAGCCGATTGCAGCTTGTAAACACAAGTCTATCCATTTTGATTATGGATTTGGGAAGAACAACACTTTTCAAATGAGTTTCGGAAAATGTCTGCATACCAATCTCTTCTACACCTTCTGCCATTGTGACACTTTCCAGATTGCTGCATCCATAAAATGCCAGCATTTCAATTTTCCGTACATTTCCCGGAATGATTACGCTTTTGATGTATTTATTATTCTGAAATGCTGACTTGCCAATTCTACTGACATTTGAAGGGATTGTAACCGTCTCTGCTGTTCCGGTATATTTTGTCAACAGACCGTTGTTGATCGTAAATTCACCCGTATCTGCTGTTTTTGTATCTTCTTCAGTTTCAAACACCTGTTTTTCTGCATTTTCCGGCTCTGCTGCTTCTGTTTCCTCTATGTATTCTGTCGCAGCTATATATTCCATCACTCCTGCATTTTCTGCCGCCTGTACGGACAATAGATTTACGCCTGCAGCTAAAATAGCTGCTCCCAGCATTCCAGTCAGTATTCTTTTCATTTTCATAACGTTTCTCCATCCTTTACCACTTTTATGCCGATGCATATCACTTCAATTTTACACTTTTTACCGTACCATAACTTCCCTGTACTTTTTTTCCGTGAGAATTTTTATATGCACACACACGGACATAATATTTCTTTCCCGGTTTTAATTTCGTGATCTTTTTCGTAACGGTCTGGTTTTTTGTGACAACAGCTTTTTTCACATTCTTTTTGAATTTCTTATCTGTGGAGTACTGAATGATATAACCGGATGCCTTCTTATCCTTTTTCCACTTTACCTGTAACGTCTTTGCCTTTAGCTGCTTTACAGAGGTTACTTTTACCTTTACCGGTTTTACGGTTAATGTGATCGTCTTTGTTGCTGCCTTATATTTTCCTTTTGCGGCTGCTTTGATCGTAATTTTTGTCTGTCCATAATTTTTCAGTTTGATCTTTCCGGTCTTACTTATGGTCGCAATTTTTTTATCTGCCACCTTGTATGTTAATTTACCTCCACCATTTGTCTTTGCTCCGATGGAAAATGTTTTTGTACTGTATGTCTTTGTGATATTTTTTGCTTTTATGGTCTGTTTCTTCTTTGTCTGCTGACCATCTGTTGTCCCAGATGTATTGTTGCCGCCATTAGAAGGTTTTTTATCCTCTGTTGTCTGTGAATCATCCTTCGACACGTTATCCGATGGTTTTTTCCCCGGATCTGTATTACTCTGTGTCTTTTTTGGCTTCACAGTTACTGTGACGATTGTCTCTGATGCATGATACAATTCCGTTTCTGATGCAAGAACAGTAATATGTGCTGTCCCCTGTTTTATTCCACAGACTTTTCCGGAAGCATCCACGCTTGCAACCGTTTTATCATCTGACACATAAGAAATTGTTCCGTCCCCATCCGTTGCAGCGTCTAATGCTACCGTATTTCCTTCATAGATACTGATAATATCCGCGACGGTGATCGTCTGCGATTTTTTCTTCACCACACCCCGGACACTGATATGGATCGTTTTCGATGCCCACTCGTAAGCGTCTGTTCTTGCAGCCGTGATCACGATATCTGTTGTTCCTGTTCCTTTGATCGTGACTTTTCCGTCAGCGCTTACCGTAACCACAGACTCATCCTTTACCTTATAAGTCAGCTCTCCATCTCCGTCTGTAGCTGCCTGAATATAAAATGACTCATCTCCATACATTTTTTCAAAGTCATTCGCTGTGATCGTCTGCCGTTTCTTCGCTGTGTTTCCATACGCATAAGAAATATCATTTTCTTTTGCGTAGCTTTCCGCACAGGTTCCCTCCTTACAGTAAATGAGCAGATCCCTGTCTCTCCGGCCGGTTTCAAATGCACCATCCTCTATGCTGGTTACAGATGCCGGAATGATCGCATACTGTAAATTATCACAGCCATCAAATGCCCTGTATTTTATACTGGTTACCCCTTCTGGAATCACGATATTTTCCAGAGACTCACACCCCGCAAACACTGCCTGATCAATGTCCGTTAATCTGGCTGGTAATTTGACACTCTTTAACGCTGTACAATCTTCAAATGCATACATTCCAATTTGCTCGATATTATCCGGCAGTTCAATTTTTTCCAGCGCACTGCATCCTTCAAAAGCACTGCTGTTGATTGTCTCTAAACTTTCCGGCAGTCTGACTTCTGTCACATATTTACAGTCATGAAATGCCTCCGTACCAATCTCATGCATTCCGTCTGCAACCGTAACAATTCCCTGTTTCATCGCAGGACATACCATCATTCTCATGTATTTCTTCTTTTCATATAAAATACCGTCCACACTTTTAAAATATGTGTTTTCCGGTACAACTATAATCTCTTCTAATGCCTTACAGTCCCTGAATACATAACTTCCAACACTTGAAATTTTCGAAGTCAGCTCCAGTTTCTTTATCTTCTCACACCCCCACAGTGCCATATCATCAATCTTCCATAAGGTCTGTGGCAAGGTTATATTTTCAATATTTTTGCAGTTATAAAAAGCTGCTTTTTCAATAACCTCAACGCCCTCCGGCAGTATGACCTGCGTTTTGCTGCTTCCCTGCGGAAAATAGTATAAATCTTCAACTGATTTATCATACAATATGTTATCCTGGACTTTGTATTTTGTACTGCCGGTGGCTTTTACTGTATTCACATTGGGCAGATCTACAATACGGTTAGAGATAACTGCCGTAGAAGTCGTTATATCCAGTTCCGTAATTAAATCACTTCCGCCAAAAGTAAAATCTTTCATCTCCGTAACGCTGCCCGGTATCATTACCGTTCCTTTTTTCGCAGAGGTACCGGAAACTGTTATGCTTTCTAAATTTTCACAACTTCTGAATGCATATGATGCGATCGTCTGTAAGGTCTTTGGCAGTTCCACAGACTTTAATTTCGTACAGTGATAAAATGCTCTATATCCTAATGCAGTAACCCCATCCGGAACTTTGACGCTCTCAATATCTTTTCCCTCAAATGCCGACTCACCGATGGAAGTTACCCCTGCCGGAATCGCAATCTCTGTTTCATACCCTCTGTAATCTGTTAAAACTCCATTTTCAATTACAAAACCATTTTTATCTTCTAGTGCATTGCCCACAGAAAACACATGCTCTGTCTCCGCCGCATCCTCCTCTGTTTCCATGATTTCTGTCACGTCCCTGTCTGCGTACAGATTCTGTGCCAACACAGGGGAAGCACTTATCTCTCCTGATAGCATCACTGCCGCTAATACTCCTAATAACATTTTCTTACTCACGCAATACTCCTCCAGCTGCCTGCTGCAACCTCATTTTCTTTTAAAAAAATTATTTTTCACAATATTTTTATCTTAGCGTATCATTATCATTTATGTCAATTGACGGTCTAGTCCTCTGGTACCATAAAGCAAAAAATAAGTGTGAAAAAATTTTCTTCCACACTTATTTTTGTCTATGATTTTATTTTTATGATTCGATCACAAGCTCTTCTTTTGTGACCTCTCCTTTTTCGATATGGAAAGAATTGAGCACCAGCTCCTCCGGGTTCATCAGGGAGAGGATCAGGTAATTCATTTTCGGATCATACGCTAAGCGGATATCTTCCCGGGAAGGGCGTGACGGCGATTCCGGGTGCGAGTGAAAATTGCCGAGAAGCACACCTTTTTTCTGGCGGATATCCTTGATCGCTGCTAGCTGCTCTGCCGGGTCCATGGAAAAATGTTCCCTGCTCTCGTCTACATTGCGAAGCAGATACACGTCTGTTACCACACGTTTTTCCCCTTCCACATAGCCGCCAAGCAGTCCGCATGCTTCATTCGGGAGTCCGTTTTTTGCGTGATCTACGATCTTATTGTAATCTTCCTGTTTTAAAATCAGCATATGCGCCTCCTAAATTAAATACCATCTGTGCAGACAACCTGCTCATAATCGATCAGTTCTGTGATTGTCGGATGCTTTCCACATACTGCACAGCCATCTGTATTGGATGGCAGTTTCACTTTATGAAATTCCTGGTTGATCGCATCGTAGGTCAATAAATAACCGGTCAAAAGTTTTCCTACACCAAGAATGTATTTGATAGCTTCCATTGCCTGTAAACTTCCGATCACACCGCCCATGGCACCGATGACACCTGCCTGTTTACAGGTCGGCACTGCATCCTTTGGTGGTGGATTTTTGAATACACAGCGGTAACATGGTCCCTCTCCCGGAACATAAGTCATAAGCTGTCCTTTAAAGCGGATGATTCCTGCATGGGAAAATGGTTTTTTCGCCATAACACAGGCATCATTGATCAAAAATTTTGCCGGGAAATTGTCCGTTCCGTCAATGATAAAATCATAATCGGCAATCAGATCCATGATGTTTTCGCTTGTCACAAACTGGCGGTAGGTTTTTACCGTTACATCCGGGTTCATCGCATTGATCGTCTCTTTTGCGGATTTTACTTTTGCTTTTCCGATGTCGGCTGTGCCGTGGATGATCTGACGCTGTAAATTGGAAAGATCGACCTCATCTGCATCTACGATACCGATGGTTCCCACTCCTGCTGCACCAAGATACATGGCTGCCGGTGCGCCAAGTCCGCCGGCTCCGATGATCAACACTTTTGCATTTAAAAGTTTTTTCTGTCCCTTTGCGCCGACTTCTTTTAATATGATATGTCTTGAATAACGCTCAATCTGCTCATCTGTTAACGCCATAGCTGCCTCCTCCCATGAAATATAAAAATTCTACATTGTCGCCGTCTTTTAATACGGTTGATTCTACCTGCTCAGACGGAACAAATTCTTCATTGATAGAAACGGTAACATACTGTGGAGTCTCCACCTGCTCTAACTCGAACAGTTCTGTTAACTTTAAGTCATCTTTTACTTCTTTTTTGTTTCCTGCTACTGTGATCTGCATGTTTCTCCTCTTTTCCGCGGAAATTCTTTTCTACCCGCTATTTTTCTCATCTTTATTTTGCATTATTTTTCTGCGTATGCAAAAAAAACTAAACTGCTTTTTAACGCCATCAATGTAAAGTTTATGCGTTCAATGCTTCGTCAATCCAGGCTTCGATATCTGCTTTTCCTGCTGCACCGGCTCTCTCTGCTTTGACTTCGCCCTGCACAAACAATCGCAGTGCCGGTACACCCATGACATCATACTTTTCTGCAAGCTCCATGTCATAATTGACATTGACTTTGTATACGGAAAGTGTGTCTTCGCGTTCGTCCTCAATATCCCCAAGCACCGGTGATAACTGCTTGCACGGAATACAGCTGTCTGAATAAAAATCAACCAGAACAGGCAGCGGATTTTTCAGGACTTTTTCTTCAAAATTGTCTTTGTTGATTCGCTGTGCCATGTTTCCTCCTATCCCTCTACCTTACGGACGATCAGATTATAAGTTCCATCTTCGTTGTCTACCAGTTTTAAGATCTGATGTCCTTCTTCTTTGACGCTGCGCGGTACATTCTGTACCGGTTCACCATCATTCATACGGATGGCAATGACTTCACCGTCATCTAATTCTTCCAACGCTACTTTTGCTTTTACAAAAGTGAGCGGACATACTTTATCGGTAATATCGACTGTCTCGTCGATTGCAATTCCTGCGATTTCCATTTCTTCCCTCCTGTTTCTTCTTATTATATATGCTGCATTTTTGATTGCTCCAGATTGTTTTCTGTATGCATGCTTTTGCTGCATCTATTTGTTTACATGCTTATTTGTTCTTGCATGCATATTTTTTTGTGACATATCTATTTGTTTTTATATACAATTTTTTCCTGCATACATGTTTTTCTTCTCTAAATACTTACTTTCCCTCGTAAGCATCTTTTATCTTTTTGCGGAACTCATCCTCGCCGACACGCTGTAATGTCAGACGGAAACGCTCGCCCGGATTTGCATGGTCTCTGAAAAAGTCGATCGCTGCATCCGTGACACGGAACAATGTTTCTTTGTCATGTACGATCGGTAAAAGCTGTTCGCCTTTATAGATCTGATTGCCGAACAATCCACCGAAAGAAACCAGATATCCGCTGTTTCCTTCCCACGCATCGGTCGGGCAGGATTTTACGCAGCGTCCGCAGTAATTACACTTATCACGGTTGATCGTCACTTTATTTCCTTCACATTTGATCGCACCCTGACGGCATGCCTTTTCACAGACTCCACAGCCGATACATTTATCCTCTGCCCAGGTAACCTCCATACCGCCTTTGATTCCGATATCATTTTCCTCTGCCTTTAAGCAGTTATTCTGGCATCCGGTCACACCAAATTTAAATTTGTGAGGAAGCTCACGTCCAAAATAATGTTCATCTAATTCCTGTGCCAGTGAGTAGGTATCAATACATCCGCTTGGACAGATCTCTGATCCCTGACAGGCTGTAACGGTACGGACTCTCGGCCCACAGACACCCGGTTTCACACCGCCTTTTGCAAGTTCTGCCTTTACTTCCTCGATATTTTCAAAATTGACAAATGGAATCTCGATTCCCTGTCTTGAGGTCATATGTACATAACCTTTGCCATACTTTTCTGCAACCTCAGCCACAGTCTTAATATTTTCTGCTGTCAGATTACCTCCGACTACCTGGATTCTGAGTGAGAAAAATCCTTTCTGCTTCTGTCTCATGAATCCACCTTTTTTTAATGCTGCATAATCGACTCCCGCCATCTTTACACTCCTTATCTTTTCTGTTTTATATCCTAGTATTTTACTGTGCTTTTCTATTGTAACACATTAAAGTGCCCGTTTTAAAGTGTTACTGTAAAATTCGATATATTTTTCAGGAAAGGCCCTCAATCGCCTGTTTAAAATCCCAGATCAGATCATCTATATCCTCGATTCCAACGCTGATGCGCACCAGATCATCAAATACACCGCCTGCCCGCTTTTCTTCCTCTGTACTGTGTACGCTGATGGTCGATTCCGGATGAATGACAAGCGATTTGGTATCACCGATGTTCGATACCTTAAGCGGATATTTTAATGCATTGATAAATGCAAATGCCCGCTCCTTGCTGCCAAGCCTTAAGGTAAAGATGCCGCCGTAGTGACCGTCAAACTGGCTTGCTGCAATTTCATGCCAGCTGCTTGATTTCAGTCCTGCATAATTTACTGTGATATCTTTATAATTTTCTTCGATATAAGCCGCAAGCTGCATTGCATTGTCGCAGATACGCTCCATGCGAAGTCCCAATGTCTCAAGCCCAATGCTGTTTAAAAATGCATTTTGCGGCGAAAGACAGGCTCCGGTGTTGCGGAACAGTCCGTTTCTGAGCTTTGCTGTATATGCAAACGGTCCGAATTTTACAAAATCACACATGCCTGGATATTTTTCCGTATCCCACTTAAAGGTTCCGCCGTCTGTGATCACTCCACTGATGGAATTGCTGTTTCCATTGATATATTTCGAAGAAGAGTTCACAACAATGTCTGCTCCCAGAGAAAGCGGTTTTACCAGATACGCAGTGGCTGCCGTGTTGTCGATGATCAGCGGTACGCCATTTTCATGTGCCAGCTTTGCAAGTGCCTTAATATCTGTTACATCCAGTCTTGGATTTCCGAGTGTCTCCGCAAAATAAAGTCTTGTGTGTGCATTGGTTGCCTTGCAGAATGCATCAAGATCGTTATTCTCCACATAATGTGTTTTGATGCCAAATGCTTCCAGATCCCGGAAAAGATCAATGCTTCCACCATAAAGGCTCGCGCTTGATACGATCTCATCGCCTGCCTGTAAAATATTTGCAAATGCATTAAACATTGCAGCCATTCCGGATGCACAGGCAACGCTTGATTTACCGCCCTCTAACACAGTCATCCTTTTCTCAAATGCCTCAACGGTCGGATTATTGATCCTCGTATAGGAAAATCCCGGAGCCTGATTATGAAATATCTTTTCCAGACGCTCCGCCGATTCCTGTTCAAATGCACTCGACTGATAAATTGGTGTTAATGTTGCTCCCGTCTGCGGGTCCCCCCGAAAAGCACCGTGCAGCAAAGATGTATTAAATTTCACGGTATCGCTCCTTTCATTTCCTACTTATTGTATAGGAATAATATGTTTTAACTGAGTATAGCAGTAAAGATAATAAATTGCAAGAAGTTTTTTCCACATTTTTTATTTTTCTATTTTTGCGGATTGGATGACCGGAAGCGGTGTCGGACATTACGAATGATATGATTTGCGGGCAGGATTGAAATTGTATGCATTCGTTTTATTTAATGATATAATGAAGAGAATAAAATGGAAGTTGTGGGAATAAAAAATATGGAATTAAGACTATTGCGCTATTTTTTGACAGTGGCAAAAGAACAGAGCTTTACAAAAGCAGCAGAAATGAAGCCTGGTGACTGTATCAATATTCCGGCAGAAGTGAAACACTGGCATGGTGCCGCACCGGATGAATGGTTTTCTCATCTGGCAATTGAAGTACCTGGTGAAGAGATATCGAATGAATGGTGTGAGCCGGTTGCCTATGAAATATATAAATTGCTCCGATAACTTCAAGTTTGCCAGATTCATATCTAACAGGTAGAACAGATTTTTTTATGGATAAGATGATGCTGGGGCAAATAAAGTTTTTTATCGTTCTATCATTGATAGTACCTTGAAAAATTGCACAAAGATCGGACTTTTTTTGTGACTTTGGGAGAAAATCAGAAAATCTTAGTATGCCTGTTAATTTAAAAAATTCTGAATAATAACTTCCTGAATAATAACTTCCTCTGCTTCTTCCTCTGTAAGTCCAAGTGTACGAAGTTTCAGAAGCTGTTCATCTATAATGGCATAATGTTAATGGCTTACCGCCAATGTTTGTTAGTGATTTCCCGCACAGCCATGCTTGTCCTCGCCACAATGATGCTCTCCGCATGAATGACCATCCTCATGATCGTGGTGTGTACAGTGAACATCCGGGTTGTATGTCAGATTGCCTTCAAGATATGCTTTTACAGCTTCGTCTGCATCACCTGATACTCCACCGAACAGTTTTATTCCCGCAGCAGCAAGTGCAGCCTGTGCTCCTCCACCGATGCCACCACAGATCAGAACATCTATATCTGTTGAATTAAGAAATCCTGCAAGTGCACCATGTCCCTGTCCGTTTGTGTCCACAACCTGTGTGTTAACAATTTTGTTGTCCTCAAGATCGTACACTTTAAACTGCTCTGTGTGTCCGAAATGCTGAAAAATCTGTCCGTTTTCGTATGTCACTGCTATTCTCATTTTATCCTGTCTCCTTTATGATTTCTGTTTTACTGCTTATTATTATAGTTACATATCACAATCCTATCTGTGATAGTCACATTTCTGGCACTGTTTCATCTCATTTTCCACATCTTCCTTATAGAAAATATCTGACCACCGGCAGATACTCTGCAATATCGGAACAACCGAATTTCCTTTTTCCGTAAGTGAATACTCAACTCTCGGCGGTATCTCATCATATGATTTCCGGTCGACAATACCATCGGCTATGAGATCTTTTAACGTTGCTGCTAAAACTGCGTCTGTGATGTTATACATTTCTTTCCGTATCTCGCTGTAACGCAGTTTTTTATCGGCGGAAAGCACACATATAATACGCGATTTCCATTTGCCACCAAAGACCGCAAGACCGTATTCAAGCGGGCAACGGATATCAGCCTCTAATTTTTTTCTGTATTTTGCCATAAAAAACACCATTTTTCGCATATCAAGTTTATGTGTAAGCACAAATCTTGCGTGTGAAAAATGTTATTTTTCACACTAATCACCTGCAGGTTTTTCGTAACTGCTCAGAATCTCTGAGCCAATTACATGTATTATAACCTAAAGGTAATCTTTTTTGAAGTAACTATGAAATTTATTAGTGACCTTAACATTTAAATGAAAACCAACCCATTGCGCATTTCCCCTGCCTGTGATACCATAATGAGCAAATTTGCCATCTTTTTTTAACCAATACAAAAGACTTTTGCAGGAAGGAATCCCCTATGAAAAAGCACAAAAGCATTACCATCCTTCTGATGTGTATGTTACTCCTCGTGTCTGTCTGCGCAGGCATTTTATTTGGAAGCGTGAATATTGCATTCAAAGATATCTTACATTGTCTGACCGGGGCAGACCACAGTTCTACTTCTTATATTTTAATCACTACCGTGCGCATCCCACGCGTGCTCGGCGGACTTTTTGCCGGAATCGGTCTATCCTGTTCGGGCGTGATCTTACAGGGTGTGATGAACAATTCGCTGGCAAGTCCAAGCACGATCGGTGTCAATTCCGGCTCCGGTTTTGCAGTCATGCTCGCCATGATCTTTTTCCCGGCAAACTCATTTGCACTTCCGGTCTTTGCGTTTTGCGGCGCCCTGCTCACCACACTGCTGATCTTCTTTCTGGCTGCGCTCTCAGACAGTTCAAGGACTACGATCATTCTTGCCGGTATTACAGTCTCCAGTTTTTTAAGTGCAGGCATCAACACGATCAAACTTTTAAATACGGATATTACGGTGAACCTGACGTCTTTTCTGATCGGTTCCCTCTCCGGGCTTACCCTAAGCAGGCTGATCCTGCCGTGTCTTTGCATCGCGCTTGCGTTCTGTGCTTCCCTGTTTCTCGCACAGGCGTTAAACATGCTCGGTCTTGGAGATGACATCGCACGTTCTCTTGGTCTAAATGTCTCTCTTACCCGCTTTTTGCTTTTGTCTCTCGCAAGCGTCCTTGCCGGATGTGTGGTCAGTTTTGCCGGTCTGCTCGGTTTTATCGGCCTGATTATCCCACATATCTGCAGACAGCTTTTCGGTAATGATGCACGTTTTCTTTTGCCGTGCTCTGCTCTTTTAGGCGGCAGTTTTGTGCTGATATGTGACCTGCTCGGAAGAATGATTTTTTCCCCATTTGAACTGCCTGCCGGAATTATCATGTCGTTCGTCGGCGGACCATTTTTCCTGTATCTGCTTCTGAAAAAGAAAGGAGGGCGCAGAGTCCATGCTTGAGTTTTCCAATGTTTCTGTTTCCTGTCAGCACACGCCGATCTTAAACAATATCTCCCTGACCTTCCATGACGGAGAGATCACCACGATCCTTGGTCCGAACGGCTGTGGCAAAACTACCCTGATCCAGTGTTTAAACGGTGCATCCACAGTAACCGCCGGACAGCTTTTCCTGAATGGACAGGATTTTCTGAAACTCTCTCCCAAAGAACGTGCAAAAAAAATTTCCCTGCTCCCGCAGGTGCGCACGATCATCCCTGCCATTCCGGTAAAAATGCTTGTGGAGCACGGACGTTTTCCTTATCTTGGATTTTCCCGCAGGAAATCAAAGGAAGATACAGAAATCGTAAACCGCGCCATGGAGTTTACCCATATCAGCCAGTATGCTGATCAGTATGTGGACACCCTCTCCGGCGGTATCAGGCAGCGTGTATTTTTTGCCATGGTATTAGCGCAGGATTGTGATTATATCGTATTAGATGAACCAACCACCTACCTTGACCTGACCGGGCAGCGTGAATTTTATGCTATGATAAAAGAATTGAAAAAACAGGGAAAAACGATCATTCTGATCCTGCATGATTTAAGCCAGGCAGTACGTATCTCGGACACATTGGTTGTCATGACACATGCTGATTTTTCCGGCAGCATCGCCATGGTCGGAACTCCAGAAGCATGTTTACAGTCACATGTGATCGAAGATGTGTTTCAGACGAACTGGAAGAAGTTCGAGGATAACGATGGGGAGTATTACTTTTTTGAGTAATACTCCCTTTTTCTCTTGACAGTCTGATTAAAATGGTGTATTTTTATACTACATTTAATTGCACGCAATTTAATTGTTGAAAATCTTTTATCCGTGATTTTAAAATGTAAAATTGATTAACACGGAAAATTTGTACTTATACACAAGTTTTGAGTACATGCCGCAAAGAAATGAAGGATAGTGTGAAAATACATTTTTCACACGCAGAAATGGAGGATTACTATGAATTTTTATGATTTTGAAGCAGGAGATGCAAGATGTGACATGGTGAAAATGGATGCCTATAAATGTCGTAAATTACACTGCAAAACGCCGGGGCAATGACAGAGTTTAAACACTCTGTTCATTAGACTCTTTACAGCTCCATCCCCGCAGTCTCCCCGATCACAATGACCGCCGGGGACTGCATACCGGATTCTCTTACCTTTTCTGCAATATCGCCCAATGTTCCACGCACACTTAATGCAGTGCCGTCGAATCTGCCCTGCACGACTGCCGCCGGTGTCTCCGGTGATTTTCCATACTCCATCAGCCGTTCGGCAAGTTTGGGAAGCTGGTGCATCCCCATCAGAAATACCAGTGTACCCTCCACGGCTGCAAGTTCTTTTAATCCCTCCGGCAGACTGTCTGCCGTACCTTTCGTGTGTGCTGTGACCACATGGAAGCTGCGGCTTTTCCCCCGGTGTGTCACAGGAATTCCCGCTGCTGCCGGAACTGCAATGGCAGATGTGATTCCAGGCACTTCTGTGACCGGGATTTTTTCTGCTTTTAACGCTTCCATTTCCTCGCTGCCTCTGCCGAAAACAAACGGATCTCCACCCTTTAGGCGCACCACACGCTTGCCTTTTTTTGCATGTTCGATCAGGATTGCATTGATTTCTTCCTGTTCCCTGCTATGTACACCAATGCGTTTCCCGACATATATTTTTTCACAGCTCTCCGAAGCATGCTCTAACAGACGTGCATCGATCAGATCATCATAGACAAGCACTTCTGCCTGACGTATGGCATTTAAACCGCGCAGGGTGATCAGATCGTATGCACCACAGCCGGCACCGACGAGAGTTACCGTACCACTCTGCCCAAAATTTCCATCTGCTATTCCCACATTCTCCATGATTATATTGCAGGATTTGTTTTCATCTGCATTGACAGAATTCATATACACCGGATTTTGATTCTGACAATACATTTTCATACACTGCAATGTTTCATCCGCATCAAATATTCGTTTTTCATCCATGCAAATCTGTGCTGTTTCCTTTAAAAACCTTGCTCTTGCTTTATCATCTGCGATCATTTTTTTTGCCGGTTCCCGGATGGATTCCAGATAATCAAGAATTTTTTCCATCTGATTTGGAAGTTCTCTCGCCATACGACTCCTTAATTCTGCCGCAATCTGGGGACTCGCCCCCCCAGTGGAAATCCCGGCAGTCAGTTTTCCTTCCTTCACAAGAGATGGAAATAAAAACCCACAATACTCTTTGTCATCCACAACATTGACTAAAATCCCTTTTTTCTGACACAGGGCACTGATCCTGTGATTTAATTCTTTATCATCGGTTGCGGCAATGACAAAGACACATCCCTCAATATCCTCAGGCACAAAAGCCCGTTCTTCGCAGAAAAAAGCCGTATCCTGTTTTATCTTTTCCATGATATCCGGTGCTATGATCGTAATCTTTGCACCAAACGGTTTCATTTTTTCAGCCTTATGCGCAGCAATCCTGCCACCACCCACGATCAAGCCTTTTTTATTTTCTATGTCGATAAAAAACGGGAAATATGCCATATTTAAACCAAACCTTTCCATGCTCTGCATGCTTTATCTGTGTCTCATCTCTATATTTTTAACTATAACTTATACTGCTCTAATCCGCCTGTGGATATAAAATATCTGCCAGTTGTTTATAAGCCTCTCCCCATTTTGCATTTGGCTTTAAATTAAATAAACGTTTGTCAAGAATATAATAATGGTCATTTTTCACAGCTGTAAGAGATGCCCATGCCGGGTTGGATGTCAAAAGATCTTCCACATTTTTCATGGCTGCATCACTGTCATTTCCCTGGATCGTCACAAAAATATACTGCGGATCCGCTGCAATGATCGCCTCCATGCTCAGGTCATCTAACAGGCTCTCGTCACTGTCTGCTATATTGACACAGCCAAGATCTGCCAACATTTCCCCACAGACATTTCCATCACTGCCTTTTGCCTTTACATTGCTTGATGCTGCACGCAGGAACAGGACAGTCGGATTGCTGCCGTCTGCCCTCTGCTTCATCGCCTCAACTTCTTCTTTAACATCTAAACCGTTTTTCTGATACAGATCATCTCTGCCCGTGATCTGCGTACAGATGGAAAGCATATTCAAATAATCGTCGAAATTTGCGACATCAAAATAGGCAACAGTGATTCCCGCCTGTGTCAGTGTTTCTTCGAGAGCAACGTCTGCATCCGTATTCGCACTCGCGATCACAAAATCCGGTTCTGCCGCAATGAGCTGCTCAACATCTGGTTCTAAAATACTGCCGAGATTTACCACACTCTCATCAAGATCGAGTCCCAGACTCTCCCAGGAATCATTTGCTGCTGCAACCACATTTCCACCAGCTAACATCCATACATCCGTAAAACTTCCGATCATAGCTGCCACACGTTCTGCGGAGGTCACAGTAACCTCTCTTCCAAGATCATCCGTAAATGTATACCCCTGTGCCTGCACTTCGGTATTTACTTCCAGTGTCTCCGTATATACTTCTGTCTGCTCTGTATCTATCGTACTTTCTGTTTTCTGCTCCTCTGCCATCTGCGCAGCATCCGCTGTTCCATTTGCAGAGCTCTCCTTCGCTCCCCCGCAGCCTGCGGAAAAAAGCAACGCTGTAAGTACGCCCGTCAATGCCAGTTTCTGATAAATCTTTTTCATGTTTCATCCTCCGTAAGTTGTTTTTACATTTTTGACATTATATTTTTTGTTGCTTTTTTTGTCAACATTTGACTTTTTCATCATTAATTGCTATAGTGTGAAACGTTCCATACAAATGCTAGGGGTGCTGTTTATACCACATGGTATCTACAACGTGCTGAGAGATGATTTCATCGACCCTTATTACTTGACCCGGATAATACCGGCGTAAGGAAGCGTTTTCTTTTATCATTCTGATAAGAAACAATCCCCCTGTGTTTGTAAATAATGAACATCAGGAGGAAAATCCTCTGCTCCTGCAATGGCAGTCGCATTTTGCTCCGCAAAACAAGGAGGATTTATGAATAACTTTTTTGCTACACCGGAAGGCGCCTGGGGTGACGGCTCCGTACACCTTACTGTGACCGGAATCGTAATCGTCGTCGTAATCATCGCATTACTGCTCATCATCGCAGCAATCGTACGTCAGAAAAATGCAAGCCGCAAGGCAGCCTTAACAACCAAACAGCTCGTTTACTCTGCCGTTGCCATCGCACTTGCCGTGGTATGTTCCATGATCAAACTGTTTGAAATGCCGATGGGCGGCTCTGTCACATTACTTTCCATGCTTTTTATTGTTTTGATCGCATACTGGTACGGTCCTTATGTCGGGATCATGACAGCCGTGGCATACGGTCTGGTACAGTTTGTCACCGAACCGATTTTTTATACCATTCCACAAATGCTGCTTGACTACCCGCTTGCATTTGGTGCACTTGGTCTTGCAGGATTTTTCAATAAGAAAAAATGGGGACTTCAGATCGGATATATCGTCGGCGTGATCGGACGCTTTATATTCGCTACGATCTCAGGTGTTGTATTTTTCGCATTCTATGCACCAGAAGGTATGAACCCGGTACTTTATTCATTGGGATATCAGGCTTCTTACTTAGTACCGGAGGCAGTCATTACCTTAATCATCATCAGTATCCCGCCGGTTGCAAAAGCAATGGCACGCGTAAAACAGAATGCCGTGGAATCGTAACATTGTTTTATTTTGTTCCACAACAACTACTTTTTTGCCTGCGTGTACGAAATGCAATATATACACATTTCGTACACGCAGGCTTTTTCTTTTATCAACGAAAGTTATGCTCCCGCACCGTCATTTTATTTTTCCTTCTGTGCACATATCATCTCCCATGCTTCATCATCAATCTCTTCGTCATGAAACAATTTTCTTTTATCCTCTTCTGTTATTTTACGGATAACACGGCATGGATTTCCCGCGGCGATCGACCAGTCCGGGATATCTTTTGTAACAACACTTCCTGCACCAATTACCACATTATCTCCAATATGTACTCCCGGACAGACGACTGTATTTCCTCCCAGCCAGACATTGTCCCCGATGGTAACTTCTTTTCCATATTCAAAAGCAGAATTGCGGGTATCAGGATAAATTGGATGCCCCGCCGTATAAATAGCTACATTCGGCGCCATCTGACAGTTATCACCTATTTTTACCTTTGCCACATCTATAATCGTACAGTTATAATTTGCAAAGAAATTTTTACCTACCTCGATATGTGAACCATAATCACAATAAAAAGGCGGATTGATCCATGCACCATCTGATTTTCCCAAAAGTTCTTTTACAGTTTTTGCAATTTCATCAAAATCGGAACGATCTGCAAAGTTAAGTTTTTGCAGGATTTTTCTGCATTTTACCTGTTCCTCCATAACAGCCTCATCTGAAATATATGCAAGCTGCATATCTCTTCTTTTTTTCATGTCCATTTTTTTCTTCTCCGTTTCTGTTAAATTTTTTAACCATTTATATTTTCTGTGATAAACAATTTCCATTGATTTTCATACCAGAATCAGCCATAATAATATAACAATCCGGACTTCCCTGCATATATCAAAAAAGGACAGCTGTCAAGCTATCCTGATTTTCGTGCTGTCAGCCACTGGCATGACGATCTTGAATTTATTGTGATTTTGGATGGACAAATGGCTTATGATATCAATGGGCAGAAAATTTTATTACAGACCGGAGAGGGAATTTTCGTCAACAGCCGCTGCTTCCATTATGGTTATTCCGATACCCATGCAGAGTGTCTCTTTATCTGTATTCTGCTCTCTCCACAGCTTCTTTCTGTAAATACTTATTTTATACAAAATTATTTAGATCCTCTGATACAAAACAGCCATTTCCCTTATCAGAAATTGAATCCGTCTATTCAATGGCAAAACACTATTCTTCATGATCTTAAAATTATCTATGAAAATAATATAACTAAGATTCAACCATTTATTATTCTGGAAAAGTCTGTTCATATTTTCCGGCTGCTTTCTGAAAATATGAACTTCTTCCCAGACTACGATAAAAATACAGAGGATATACTGGCTCTGACTGCGATGATCGGATATGTGCAAAAAAACTATCCGGAAAAACTTCTGCTGAAAGATATTTCCTCTGCCGGAAACTGCTGTAAAACAAAATGCACTTCTCTATTTCAAAGGTATTTAAATACTTCCCCTATGATATATCTAAACCGTTATCGTTTAGAAAAATCTATTTTTCTTCTCCGGAACACGTCAATGTCCGTTACCGAAATAGCATATATGTGTGGGTTTTCAAATACCAGTTATTTTTGTGAACTTTTTCATAAGTATTACCATACCACACCAGGGAAATTCCGAAGCCAGAATAAATAATATGTAATTATTTATATATTAATCCAACAGCATCTGCACACATCCATACATTCCGGCATCATTACCAAGTCCTGCAATTACAAACTTTGTATTGCGGCAGGCATGGAAGGATGTCTCCACAAAATGCTTCTGGATGCTCTCGATCAGGATACTTCCTGCTTTGGAAACACCGCCACCGATAACAACAACTTCCGGATTAACCACACATGCAATATTAGATAAGGTAGATCCTAAGATTCCGCAGACTTCATCCACTAAACCAAGTGCCACTGCATCTCCGCTCTTAGCCTCATCAAACACATCTTTTGCAGTCAGTTCCGGGAAGTTTCTAAGGCTTGTCTCATCGTTGGTCTTAGCAAGTTTTCTCTTTGCCACACGAACGATACCGGTTGCGGAAGTATACTGCTCTAAGCAGCCGTACTGTCCACAGGTACATGCCTCGATCTCATCATGATTTACGGTGATATGTCCGATCTCACCGCCTGCACCATTAAATCCTGCAACGACTTTTCCATCTACGATGATACCGCCGCCGACACCGGTTCCAAGTGTTACCATGATAACGTCTTTACAGCCTTTTGCTGCACCCTGCCACATCTCTCCTAAAGCTGCAACGTTCGCATCATTTCCTGCTTTGACTTTCAGACCTGTCAGATTTCCGAGCTCTTCCTCAACGTTAACAATGCCCCAGCCTAAGTTTACACAGCGGTTTACCACACCATTACTCTTAACCGGTCCTGGAACACCGATTCCAACACCCTGTACATCATCTTTACTGATGCCTTCCTGCGCCAGTTTATTATCCACTGCCTGTGCAATATCAGACAAGATCGCTGCTCCGTTATTTTCAGTATTGGTCTTGATCTCCCATTTATCGATCAGCTTTCCGCTTGTCTCAAAAAATCCAATCTTACAGGTAGTTCCCCCAACATCAATTCCAAATGCATACTTTTTCATTTTCAATCCTCCAGTATTTTCGCAGCAAAACGCCTGCCACGCTATTGTTTTTGCTCATATTAAGCTAATGATAACGTTTCCAATTTTGTATGTCAAGCCTTCATCAAGGGTTTCTTGTATCCATATTTACTCCTCTTTTTATATTCCGACGGAGACATCTCCATGACCTTGCGGAATACCTTGGAAAAGTACTTTTCATCCCGGAATCCCACCTTGTAAGCGATCTCATAAGTTTTGAAAAAATTCTGTTCCAGATAGACACAGGCATGGTCGATCCGCACCTCATTCAGATAATCGATCAGCGTGATACCCGCCTGCTGTGAAAACAGGCTCGAAAGGTATGCCGGACTGATTCCGATTTTTCCTGCAATATCGTTTAACGACAGGTTTTCAAAATAATGTTCATCCATATATTCTTTTGCCAGTTCTACCAGCTGGTTTTTCTGGATGATCACAGGCGGTTCCTCATTTTCCGGTCCAAATACATCATCCGCCAGTTCATTGATCTTTTTTAAAATATCAGAAGAACGGCTCGGCTTTAACATATACTCACGCGCCCCGAACCGCACCGCCTGCTGCGCATAACGAAATTCATCATAACCGCTTAAAATAATCGTGTTTGGCAAAATTCCCCCGCGGTGTGCCGCCTGCATGACTTCTATGCCATTCATCACTGGCATCTGTACATCAAGCAGCATAATGTCCGGTCGGTAACGAAAAATAAAGTCCAGTGCTTCCTGTCCGTTTTTTGCACCATAAATTTTTTCATAGCGGTCGGTATGAAGCTGGATATATTTTGTAATGCCATTTCTCACAATATCTTCATCATCTGCGATCAGTAATTTAATTCCCATTACAAAACCTCCGTTCTTTCGTATTTTTCTCACTGTGGAATCAGATATTCCATGGAATCTTTATCGTCACACAGGTTCCTTTTCCCTGTTTGCTCTCAATTTCCAATACAAAATTTGAATGATACATCAGATCCAATCTTTCTTTTACATTGCGGATCGCATAACGCCCGATCCTCTGGCCTGCATAGCGCTTTTCATCCGGTACTTCCCAGATTTCCTTTAACTGTGTCTCTGTCATACCGGTTCCGTCGTCACTGATCTTAAATATAAGCCAGTTGTCCTCATGCCATCCCATCACACTGACCAGACAGCGTTCTCCGGTCTTTTCGTATCCATGTACCACTGCATTTTCCACAAACGGCTGTAAGATCAGCTTTGGTATTTTTCGTTCCAGGATTTCATCTGACATCTCAACTTTGTATTCCAGATTATCGGAAAAACGCATTTTCTGAAGATGCAGATACTGCTCGACCAATGATTTTTCATTTTCAACACTGATGATTCCTCTTCCCTGACCAAGCACCAGACGAAACAGATTTGACAACGCTATAATGTCATCCGCAATCCCTTCATCTCCTTCATTCACTGCCTGCCAGTACAGCGAATCTAAAGTATTATAAAGAAAATGCGGATTGATCTGTGCCTGCAGGGCATTTAATTCACTTTCCTTTTCTTTTAATGCCATAACATAATTGGTATTGATCAGCTCATGGATTGCTTCAACCATCTGGTTAAAGCAGGCTGCCGCCTCTCCGACTTCGTCTCCGGTCATCACTTCCACTTTCTGTGAGAAATCCCCCTGCTCAAAGGACTCCATTGCTTTGCAGAGTTTCTTTAATGGTTTTGATACAATATCAGAAACCAGGGCAAGGATCGGATACAGCCCTAAAAAGAAACCGGCAAGCAGTGCGAGCGGCCCTGCTGCAATATCCCAAATCTGACTTCTCACATCATCTTTATGGATCATCTCATAGACGGTTGTTCCGGTTTCTTTACTTTTATACGTATAAATAAAATGATCTTCCACATTTTCAGGCGTACATTTTTCTTCCATGACATCACGCAGAGCATCTTCATCAATATTTCCGGCCCGCAACAGTTCCACTCCTTCTTCATTGACTACAACAAGCCCTGCCGACTTGATCGGCAGGGAATTTTCGCATAACTGCGTATATTTTTGTTTATCTGCACCGACCACCAGATAACCTAACGGTTTTGTTTTTGAAAGGTTATAGATTTCCCGGTACATGACGATTTTTTCAGTACGGTTTGCCTGATAAGTATCGCTGCTTCCTTTTCCGACAGACCGGAAAAACATTTTTCCGCGTTTTTTTAGTGCCGTCTGATAGGTATCCTGTAACCGTACTGTTCCAATATCATCAAGATATGCCGTTGCATCCATACAACGCAGATATGGTCTGACTCCGTTTTCCGGATAAATTGCCAGTGTCTTGATCTGTCCGCTCAATGCGATCATATCCTCAATGGTACGCATCGGTGCCTCATGGACCCATAACTGGGAATCCATGTTTAATTTCCCGGAATCCTGTTCTGCGAGAATATCCAGAATATCCTGATTGATACAGATATATGTTCCGAGTTCTGACAGACCATTTAACATAGTGTCAATCCCTTCGGAAAGATTTTCGACACTTTTTAGGTACTGCTCCTGTTCCTCTTTTACATTTTTTCTGTAATTTCTGACAAACATGATACTGCTGATCAGAAGGAGGATGGGTGTGATAATGAGGTAACTGTAAAATACCAGTTTTTTCCGGATATTCATATTTCGAATTTTCTGTCTCATATCACACTCATTCCTTCCACATGATAATCTTCATTTGCGTCTGCATATCAGCCTTTTACAGCTCCCATTGCAACACCTTTTGTGATGTGTTTATTTAAAATAATGTAAACAATAACTGCCGGTGCCGCGGTAAGTGCCATTACTGCAAACTGTACCGCATAATTTGAAGAATACTGTCCGGTAAACTCTAATACGGAGAACGGAAGTGTCTTCCATGTAGGTTTGCTTAAATAAGTACTTGCCATGATAAATTCATTCCAGTTATTTAAAAACGTCATGATCGCAACGGTTGCGATCGATGGTTTTAACATCGGCGTAATGATCTGGAACACGATACGGTAAATGCTGCAGCCATCCATGACTGCTGCTTCCTCTAACTCCCACGGGATTGAATCAATAAACCCGGTCATTAAGAACAGTCCCTGCGGCAGCGAAAAAGCCACATATGGGATCAGAAGCGCCCAGATCGTATCGGTAAGTCCGACTGCGTTATAAATCTTATAGTTCGGAAGCAGTGTCGCATGGATCGGGATCATCATACCGAGCAGTAAAAGTGTTTTTACAAATCCGCTCAGTTTCCAGCGCATTCTGCGGATCGCATATGCAGCCATAATGGAAATGATGATTACCAGCAATACTGCAAGAGTGTTGATCACAATACTGTTTTTTAAGTAGAGCAGGAAATGTCCGTCTACAAATGCTGTTACATAATTTCCCCACTGTATTTTTTCCGGAATGATCAAAAGACCGTTCGTAAACATCTCCGTACTGCTCGCAAGTGAAAAATCCAAAAGCCATATCAAAGGGAATATCTGAATGACTGCCACAAATATTAAAATGGCCCAGAGCAGTACCTTGCCTATTTTCTGACTAACTTTCATCATGCACCTCCTAATCCGTATTCTTGTCACGGAAAATCGTATTAAGCCCAACAGTTACAAGAATACATATGATGATGAATACAACACCGATGGCATTACCATATCCATACCGGAATGACTTAAATGCCTGCTGATACAGATAGTTAGCTGCAAACTGCGTAGAATCGCCAGGTCCGCCGTTTGTCAATAGATAAACCGTCTCCATCTGTTTTAATGCGGAAATGATCGCCATTGTCACATTGATCTGGATGACCGGTTTCATGAGCGGCAGTGTGATCTTGAAAAATGTTGTTTTCCAGTCTGCACCATCGATGGATGCTGCCTCGTAGAGCACCGGATCGATATTTTTAATTCCAGTGTAATAAATGAGCATGCCCCATCCAAATCCATGCCAGATCAGTACGATCAGCACTGACCATATCGCGTTTTCCTGAGAAAACCAATTGACTTTTCCCTGATAGCCAAAAATTTTTAAAATATTGTTGAGCAGTCCGAAATCCGGATTGTATATAAATTTCCAAAGATAGGCAATGACTGCCACGGAAATAACGTTCGGTATAAAATATACGCAGCGGAAAAATCCTTCTGCTTTTCCCTGCAGTTTATCAAGTACTGCTGCTACCACGATTGCGATCGGGTGCTGGATGCAGATAAATCCGATTGCAAGCAGCAATGAGTTAAGTAATGACCTGCCAAATGATTTGTCGTGCATCAGGTCTATGTAATTTTTCATCCCAATGAATTTTGCTGTCCCCATACCGGAATAATCCGTAAAACCATAATAAACACTTAAACAGATCGGTGCTAAAATTGCGAATAAAAATACAAGGATACCCGGCAGGATCAGACTGAAAATCACCATTTTATTACTGTACAAATTTTTCATATTGGCTCCTTTTTATAAAAAGGCTGCTGCATGTTACCACTTTCAGCTCACATTGCAGCAGCCCCTTTTTCATTGATTATTCACAAGCTTTTTCCAATGTTGCAAGAAAATCGCTGACGCTTTGTGTTCCGTTTGACAGGCTCTGGATATCTGTCTCGATCATTGTCTTAAATGTGGAGGAACCACAGTCGTTGATCGGTGTTCCGGAAATATTGGTTGCGTTCTTTAACAGATCCATGATCTGAAGCTGAAGTTCTGTCTCGCTGCCTGTTAAATAAGCACTCTGATCCTGTGCTGAAAGTCCGACACCATCTTCCCAGCCGTATTTGGATAATTTATCCGGCTGATACATATAATTTAAGAATTTAACAGCCTCTTCTTTCTGCTCTGATTCAGAAGAAATTGCATATCCACCGCCGTTCCATGCTGCTAAGTCTGTCTGTGTTCCTTTTCCACCGTCTACGGATGGCATTACAAATGCTCTGATATTTTCACGGACATCCTCTGGAATATCCTCATTTAATGCCATAGATGTTTCCCAGCTTCCCATGTAAAACATTGCTGCCTGACCGTTTGTAAACAGGTTCTGTGCCGTACCATAATCCTGGGAATCAAATCCTGTCTGGAATAATCCGGAAGCTGCAGTATCCTGCAATAACTGTGCTGCATTGGTGAACAGTTCATCCTGGAAGTTTGCATTTGCGATCGCATCGGAAACTTTTGCTGCCGGTGTCTGCTCTAAACGTACCATCAGATCCTGCATGTAACATGCAAGTACCCAGCCGTCACCACCATCCATTGCTACCGGAACGATTCCTGCTGCATTGATCTTATTACCAAGGTCAAGCAGTTCATCATAAGTGGTCGGTACTTCCCAGCCATTGTCCTCAAACATTTTCTGGTTGTAATAGAAAACCATGATGTCTGTATTTCTTGGAAGTCCGTATAATTTTCCGTCCTTCTTAAATCCATCCAGTGAACCGGATACAAATCCATAATCAGAATAGTCACTCTCATTTAACTCAGCAAGAACACCGGAATCAAGGACTTCATCTAAGAAAGATGGCTGTCCCCAGATGCTTACAACGTCCGGCATGCCGTTCATCGCATATGCTTTAAATTTTGTCTTGTAAGACTCTTCATCAAGTGCCTCAACCTCAATCGTTACATTTGGATTTTCAGCCATGTACTCATCAATGATCGTCTGCTCTACAAGTCCCTGTCCGTTCTTTCGATCCGGCAGATTGGAGAATAATCTTAAAGTAACTGCTTCTCCGGAATCGGCTGTATCTGCTGCATCTGAATTGTTTTCCGTTCCCGCTGCCTGACTCTCTGTCTTTGTTCCTGCGGAATTATCTGTACCTGTACTGGTGTCTGCTGTGTTGTTTCCACATCCGGCTGCCATGGAAACTAACATTGCTGCTGCAAGAATTGATGTAACAATTTTTTTCTTCATGATTAAAACCCTCCCATTTGGTTCGTTTCTTAAGATGCTTTTATGTTACCATCCGCATAGGGTATAAAACAGATACCTGATTTTTAAAATGGTGCACTATTTTTAGCATTTACAAAAAAATACCCCTTATGGATCTTTGATACGTATCCAGGCTTCCGGATACCTGCCAATTCCAAGGGGTATTTCTGACCTCACAATATTCTGTCAGGACTGTTATATCTGTCTGCTACTGATTCTGTTGCTGCTGTTCCTGTGGCCGCTGTTCCTGTGACTGCTGATTTGGTTGCTCCTGCTGTTGTTGCTGATCTTGTTGCTGCTGTTGATTCTGCGGTTGCTGTTCCTGTTGCTGGTCTTGTTGTTGCTGTTGATCTTGTTGCTGCTGTTCCTGTTGCTGCTGTTGATCCTGTGGCTGCTGCTGTTCCTGTGGCTGTTGATCCTGTGGCTGCTGGTTCTGTGGCTGTTGGTCTTGTTGTTGCTGCTGTTCCTGTTGCTGCTGTTCCTGTTGCTGCTGTTCCTGTGGCTGTTGGTCTTGTGGCTGCTGGTCATCCGCCTGCTGCTCCTGCCCGGCATTTTCATCCACGTTCTGATCCGGATTTTCTTCCGTATCTTCCTGACGGAATACATGAACCTCATCCGACACCTGCGCATATGGCAGAAACTCCATCGGAGAAAGCCCTTCATGCGCCTTTAACATAAACTTCTGCCAGATCGTACCCGGATAAGTTGATCCCATGAGTTTGTCAAGTTTTTTCGGCATATCATACCCCACCCACACGCTGGTTGTATAATATCTCGTATAGCCTACGAACCATCCATCTTTCTGATCGTTGGATGTACCTGTTTTTCCAGCTGATGGCATACTGCCAAGTCCGAGTCCATGTGCCGTTCCGCTTGTGATAACACCTTTTAAAACATCTGTCATCATGCGCGCTGCGTTCTGTTTATACACAGTCTCCTCCGTCTGTTCAGATGCATAAACTTCATTGCCATCCGCGTCTAATATCTTAACGATACAGGTCGGTGTCCGGTAATTTCCATCATTTTCAATCGCTGCGTAACCGGATGCCATCTCTAGCGCAGACACACCATTTGTAAAACCGCCAAGCGCCGTTGCCGGTCTGTAATCATTGGCATCAAGTTTTGCAAAATTCATGTTTTCAAGATAAGAAAGACCTACTTCCGGTGTCAGCTCCTCATATAATTTCCATGCGATCGTATTGACAGACTTTTCCACTGCAGTCCGTACTGTGATCTGTCCTAAATAAGATCCGTTTGCATTTCTTGGACCGTCCTCGATCGGCTCATCTTTAACTACCGAATCCGGCGTATAACCGCGTTCAAAAGAAGGTGTATAGACCGTGAGCGGCTTAATGGCACTCCCCGGCTGTCTGTAACTCTGAAATGCACGGTTTAACGTATACCCGGAAAAATCCTGGCTTCTTCCACCCACGATCGCCCTGACATAACCATTGTCATTGTCAATGCAGACCGCTGCAGACTGCAACGCATATACACCCTCATCATTGACCTCCGTAAAACCAGCAAGCGCATCATTTACAGAGTCCTGCAATTCCTGCTGTAAATTCAGATCAAATGATGTGTAGATCCGGTATCCGGCAGTATACAATTTTTTCTGGCATTCATTATAAAGCGTCTCATATGCTTCATCATATTTTGCTTTTTCATCTTCCGAAGAAAACTGATATTGAAAATGGAAATCTTCATTTTCCATTAGTGCTCTTGCTGCACAGTAATAAGTGTAAGTCTCTACATAATCATTTTTTGCCAGTGCCTCCGGGCGGTCTAATGCGATTACCTGACCTAACGCCTTATCATATGAAGTCTGGGATATTTTTCCATCATCAAGCATATTTTTTAAAATACGGTTTCTTCTTTTGTAGGTGTTTGTGATATTCGTAACAGGATCATAAAGCGTCGGATTATTGGGAATAGCACATAAAAATGCCTGCTCTGACAGATCAAGATCCTGCACATCCCGGTTAAAATACCCGCGGCTTGCTGACTGAATCCCATAATATCCGTTTCCAAAGTAAATATTATTAAGATAAAATTCGAGAATTTCGTCCTTTGTATATTTCTTTTCAAGTTCTCTTGCAATATACATTTCCTCAACTTTTCTCTGCCATGTTTTTTCCTGGCTTAAGAAAATATTTCTTGCAAGCTGCATTGTGATCGTACTGCCGCCCTGCGTCGCCTCTCCATTTTCGATCATCGCCTTTACCGCACGTACAAGCGCCCGGTAATCAATTCCATTATGCCGGAAAAATTTTTTATCCTCTATGCTGACAATTGCACATATCACATTACTTGGAATATCTGTGATCGAAAGATAATAAGAATCTTTTCCACCTTTTAGTGTAGAGATCACGCTTTCATCGGAAGCATAAACAATACTGGTCTGGTTAGCTTTAAATGTTTCTTTATTGGAATAACGCACCAGTTCCACCGCCTGCGTCTTTAAGTCCTTTACTTCTTCTGCGTAACCGCCAAAATAATACCAGCATGCTCCCGCGATCACTGCAAGAAGCAGAACAAGCTGCATCTTTGCCAAAAACCAGAACATACGGTATTTCTTCTTTTTCCTTTTTCTGGCTGTCATAACTGCATCACCTCTATTTCAAAACAATTTTATGATATGTAATCCCTGCCCGTTCCATTAATTCCATCTCACGTTTCTGACAGGTAAAAATCAAAATCTGTCGCCCCTGCTCTCTCCTGACAATCCCATCAAGTGCACAAAGTGTCTGCATCAGACGTTTCTCGTCATACATTCCAAATGCTTCATCAAAAATGACAGGCATAGGCTCCTCTTTTGTCACGATTTCTCCGACAGCAAGACGAAATGCCAGATAAATCTGTTCTAACGTTCCATGGCTTAACGCCTCCGGCATGACTTCTTTTCCATCTGCTAAAATAAAAAGTTTTCCATCTTCTTTTACAATGGCATGATCATATTTTCCCGCTGTAAGCTGTGACATCCATTTTGAGACGGCACTGCCAAGTTCATCGAGGCTTTCCTCATAGTATTCGCTTGAAAGGCGGTCAATTTCTGCCGCTGCAAGTTCTAATGCGCGGATATCTTCTAACAACTCCCGTTCCTGCTCTCCCGGCTGCTTCGCCTCTTCCATATCCTGCATGATATTATAACGTCTTGTCTCTTTTTCAGACAAAGACTCTTTGAGACTGAGGAGCATACGCTCTGCCTGCCTTAGCCCGGCATCTGCATATGTTTCCTGCGTCACACCCTCTATATCGCTCTTTTGTGCTGACATATATGCCTCTTTTTTTGCCTGTTCCACCGCATAACGGATTCCCACATAAAGTCCGCAAAGAATCATACCTGCAAAAAAGACTGCCTGCAAAATAAAAAAAAGACGAGACGGATACGAAGTAACATAATGTACTGCTATATTGACAAGCAGTGCCGAAGCACAGATTCCGATCCCTGCCATACGGTCCGGATGCTCTTTTTCCGGTTGCATTGCCCCATCAATTTCTCTTTTGTGCGGTGCATTTTCCTGTCTCTCTCTGCGGTCTGCCTGCTGCCTTTTCTGCTCAGATAATCTCTTTCGCTTTTCACCAATTTCTTCCACGCGCACACGTTTCAACTGATTGATCTCTCTCTCTGCATCCGCAATATTGGCATGTAATCCACGTGCATCCCGTTCTAAAAGATCTTTTTCCACAATGAGCTGCCTGATATCCTCATTTTTCTGTTCATGAATTATTCTTACTTTCTGCGCCAGTTCTTTTTTCCGCGCTGTAAGTGCTGCTTTAGCCTTCTGAACCTGAATATTGGCACCACCGCCCTCAGCAGCATTCGATAGATACTCAGACAAAATATCTGCCAGTTCCTTTCCTGTCACTGCACCTGTCTGCGGTATATCATAAGTGTTTCCAAACGTTTCCTTATCTATTCCACCAAGCAGCATTGACAGATCCCCGTAAACTACCGACAGTTCTTCTCCATCTGCCTCATTTTTCAAAATATCTTTTTTATCCTTATAATAAAAATTACGCTCTAAATAAAATGGTTTTTCATCCACAAGAAATCGCAGGGCACCACTATAGTACGAAGGGGCATGCCAGGGTTCGTGCTTTTTATAAATGCTGTTTAATGTATTTCTTCCACGCCCTTTTTCCATTCCAAAAAACATTGCAAGCAAAAAATCATGCAGTGTCGTTTTTCCCGCCTCATTTTCTCCATAGATCACATTGATCCCTGGTTCAAATGAGATCTGCCTGTTCTGCAATTTTCCAAACTGACCAATGATCGCTTCTTTTATCTGCATATCTTATATCCCAATAATGCGTTGACTCCATATTCCAACGCTTTTTTTGTGACCACATCCTGTGGTCTTTTTTCCATTTCTTTTATGTAATTCCCCAAAAGGGTACCTTTATAGTTTTCTTTTAATTTATCATAATCATAATCCGGCAAAAGCTGCTCTGTCACATCAACAACCCGGTCAAACGTTTCAAGTTTTTCTGTATCAAATTCTATATCCGGCAAAATTTTTCCCCGCAGAAATAAACGAAAATACTGATATCCGGGTCTTTCCTCCAGCAGGTTTCTCACCCAATCCCCAAGTTCAAGATCCGTTGTTTTTGCCGTAACCGGATAAATTTCATGACAGTATTCACACTTTTTCACCGGATGAAAATGAATATCCGTATGCTCTTTGTCGATCGTCCCCAGCCAGTATCCATGCGGCCCGACATCATTTTTATCCGTCGGCTCCAGACTTCCCGCCATCACTGCCCTCCCCGGAATCTGCTGTTCTCCCTTATGGATATGCCCGGCAGCAATATAATCAAACCCATTTTCCAAGATAAGTTTGGGATTGTATGGGATATGCTGTTTGTCTCCGCCATGTACTAAAAGGAGATTGATCCTTGATCTATCCTCCGGGATGACCGAATCATAAATAGCATCCCCGATCTCTCTATGCCAGTAACTTAATCCATAAATGCTGACATTTTCCTCATCAAAATCAAAATGACCGGGTTCTTCCTGACGGAAAAAATAAACATTTTCCTCCCATTCCATTGTCAGATAATAGGATTTCGTTCGAAGATAATCGTGATTGCCCGCCATCAGAATGATTTTCGTCTGTGGTATCCTGCTAAAAAGATAATTAACTTCCCTAAGCTCTCTTTTCAAAGGCTGCGCATGGAATAAATCCCCTGATATCAGCAAAAAATCCGGCTTTAGCTCCACTGCTGCATCGATCACTTCTGCAAACGAATCCCAGATATCCTGCGCTCTTTTTTCACTCCACGGTTTTCCCACATCCGGTTTTATCCCAAGATGTACATCCGAAACATGTATGAATTTCATAAGCTGCTCCATTTCTGTCTCATTTACAGTGTCTATTGTATATGATTTTTTCTGTTTTTCCAATAGTGAAAAGAAGCAGCGGAATTTTCTTATTAGAAACCCCGCCGCCTCTTCTTATCTTTGATCTTCTTTTTTACTGTTCCATCTGTCTTCCCAAAAATGATGCTGCCGCAGCAGCCAGTTTTCCTTCGGTATCACTCATTTTCTTTTTTTCATCCTTATTACAGATGACCACTGCACCGATCGCATCTCCCTCACAGATGATCGTGCTTAATGCCTGCTCCGTATATTCCCCGGCATCATCCAGCGTCACTTTCATAAATCCTGCATCCCCTGCGGATGCCTGATAGTTCTTTCTCTCACTGATGGCTTCCTCTAGCTGTTTACTGATCGGTTTTCCTTCAAATTCCTTTTTGCCGCTTCCCGATACTGCGATCACATGGTCGCAGTCTGTCACAAGGACAAGATATCCCGTCGTCTGTGCCAGACTCTCTGCATATTCCCCGGCAAATTGTCCAAGTTCACCGATTGGCGAATATTTTTTCAGGATGATCTCCCCCTCGCGGTCTGTAAATATCTCAAGCGGGTCGCCCTCGCGGATCCTTAAAGTTCTTCTGATCTCTTTTGGTACCACGATGCGTCCTAAGTCATCTATCCGGCGAACAATTCCTGTTGCTTTCACGTTGTTATCCTCCAATGCTATATTTTGATAAAGCAGCTCTTTCTTATATATCAGCTTTGGAGTTAGTATGTGGAAAATATTGAGATTTATTCTTGTATCCTCTCATTTGCTTATGATTCCGGCCGCAGACAATATGCTATATCATAAATTTCCCGTGAAAAGTCCTGATGATTAATCAGTTATCACCTGATAGAATTTATACTTTTTTATCATTTTCTGCGCATCCAGTCTGCATACCAGAACACGATCTCTGCAATATGATGCAGATCGCCT
>OGJY01000820.1_pt1 | contig 41086 bp, 38 predicted proteins | sample 1572231 | NCBI WGS metagenome assembly OGJY01 (sample SAMEA2582121, study PRJEB24529) | metagenome | biome: Human gut stool | place: China | collected 2011
TAATGAAATAAAGTTCTTCTGTTCTACCTCTGTGAAGAGCAAAAACAGACAAAAAAAGCCCCGAAGGATTCGTTCTTCGGGGCTTTCGTATGTATATGATTTATCTGTTGTTCTTGATCAGGTTCATAAACTCCTCGCGGGTCTTTGCCTGCTGGAAGAAGCCTGTGAAATCGGAAGTTGTAGTCAGGGAATTCTGCTTTTCCACACCGCGCATCTGCATACACATATGTTGCGCTTCGATCACGACCATAACGCCCAGCGGATCGAGTGTCTGCTGGATACAATCTTTGATCTGCATTGTCAGGCGTTCCTGTATCTGCAGGCGACGGGCGAAGATATCCACTACGCGGGGTATCTTGCTGAGTCCCGTAATATATTTCTTAGGAATATAAGCGACATGTGCCTTACCGAAGAAGGGAAGCATGTGATGCTCGCAAAGAGAGAAGAAATCAATATCTTTCACAATAACCATCTGCTTGTAATCTTCTTCCTGAAACATGGCGGAAGCCAATACCTTTGCAGGGTCTTCGTTATATCCTTTGGTTAAAAACTGCATAGCCTTTGCTACGCGCTCCGGCGTCTTAAGCAGGCCTTCACGTTCGGCATCTTCACCTAACAGATTGAGTATTCCTTTGTAATGGCCAGCCAGTTCCTCACGTGCCGCCAAGGTCTTGTCGTTTATTTCTTCTATCATTTCTTAATTCAACGGGATCTTTACTTCTTCTCTAACAATATACATTTCCTTTCCGAACGAAGGGAAAGCCGTCATCAGCAGGCGCTGCATGTGATAAGCCTCTTCGTGTGAACGGAAATCTCCTACACGCAACTTCCAGAACGGTGCCGTATAGGTAACATAAGTCGGAACAGTCGGGAAAAGTTCTTTGATCTGCTTTTCCTTATCAAACGCTTCGTCTTTCGACTTGCGCTGGTTATTACCGGAGAAAACCTGTGTCCGGAACCCCTGTATCTTCAGGAAAGCGGTGCTGTCCGTCTTTTCCACATTTTCGCCCGACAAGCGTACTCCTACCATATTCCGGAGAGCCTGCGACTGGTTGATTATCACCTCGCCTTTACCCGGTTTCGATGTCTGGAGATCATCGAAGATTGTCTGAACCGATCCGTCGACACTTGTCTGTGCAGACGCTCCGGTCACACAGGCCAGCAACATGAATAATAAAATGATACAAGGGGAATTCTTCATTGTGATTGTTTTTTGTGTTCAAATCGAGAGGGAGGGAGCCATACTGCTCCTTCCCTGCAAGATAATGTCATTAAAATGCTTCGATGATAGGCATGAACTTATCAACAGCCAGAGAAGCACCACCGATCAGACCACCGTCTACGTTCGGTTTAGAGAACAATTCCTTCGCGTTACCGGCATTTGCGCTACCGCCATACAGGATTGTGCAATCGTCAGCTACTGTGTTGCCATATTTAGCAGCCAATGTAGCGCGGATATGAGCGTGGATTTCTTCAGCCTGTTCTGCAGAAGCAGTCTTGCCTGTACCGATAGCCCAAACCGGTTCGTAAGCCAATACGATCTTACCGAAGTCTTCAGCAGAAAGATCGAACAAAGATTCTTTGATCTGAGCGTCTACTACATCGAAATGCTTGCCTGCTTCTCTTTCTTCCAATACTTCACCGATACAGAAGATCGGAGTCAGACCGTTAGCCAGAGCCAGTTCAACTTTAGTTTTCAGGATAGCCGGAGTTTCGTGATAGTAAGCACGTCTTTCAGAGTGGCCGAGGATTACATATTTAGCACCTGTTGAAGCAACCATAGCAGCTGAAACTTCACCCGTGTAAGCACCTTTTTCCTTATCAGCACAGTTTTCAGCAGCTACACCGATCTTATCTGTATCGATAGCAGCAGCGATGCTTGCCAGGTGAGTGAACGGAGTACCGATGATTACATCACAGTTGATAGCTTTGCCTTTCAGGGCTTCGTTTAATCCTTTTGCTAATTCCAGGCCTTCCTGAAGAGTAGTGTTCATCTTCCAGTTTCCTGCAACAATATTCTTTCTCATGACTTAATTAATTAAATATATAAATACAATAAAATCTTTTTATTCTGCCTTGTCTTTACGTCTCCGGCGGAAACGAAAGAAGTCGTAAACCCAAACGAGCAGCAAAGGTACGGTAAAAGTTAATAGGATGGTTATTAGCCAGCCATCTTCTTTTTCTTTTGTTTTATTTACGTCGAGATGCTTCTCTACTTCGGCCTTTACATGTTCCTCATCGGGGATGTCGTTATAATGCCATTTAGCCAGTACCGTGCCGTCTTTCAGCAAGACCAGGCCGGGGTTGGAACGGATGATCGTCTTCAGCAACACTTCATCGGCCATACGGAACGGATATTCGGCTCCGGTGTTGTCGCTCCACTCGTCGATCACTTCCGGCGAAGATCCTGTGACGCAATAGAACGGTAATTCATATTCGAGGGCATAATCGTACACGCTGTTGATCTCGTCGATGCGTTCGTCGTCCGCCGTTTCCAGCTTCGGGGCGATCAACAGAAGGACAGGGTTCGGATTATGCAATATATCTGCTGTTACATCGTCTCCTTCGGCATTGTAGATATTGAAGGATGCCACAGGCGGTTCATACCCTTTCTTCAACAGTTCGGTCTTCGACTCTACAAAAGTCCAGGTACTGTCATTCTCCGGATAATCTTCCAGTGAGAATTCTTTTTTAACACCATCTTTCTCGTAGACAAATGTATAACGGTATTCATCTTCGGGCGCCCCGTCGGGAATCTCCATCAGGGAAGGAATGTTCGCGCCGATCTTATACGGGCGGAAGTCAATCACCGGCAGATGATTGTAATTCCGGTAAGCGAAACCGATACCGAAGAAATAGGAAAACAACGCGATAAACCAGTAAACCTTAAAGGTGTAACACTGGAACATCTTGCCGGAGTTCATAAACACCATAATGGCGGCGGCCGACAATACCAGGTTCTTAAAGAAGGTCTCCCAGTTGGAAATAACGATCGCATCACCGAAACAACCGCAGTCTGACACCGGATTGAACAGGGCCAGATACAACGTCAGCGGCGTCATAAACGCCATGAAAAGCAGGACAAGGAAAGAATTGTAACGGCGGTACACGCCCAACAACATGCAAACGCCCATAGCAAACTCGGCCGCCGAAAGGGCGAAAGAAGCAAGGACGGTAAAAGGCTGCAGGAAATCCAGTCCGAAAGAAGTCAGGTAATCGCCAATCTTAATGGCTCCCCCCATCGGATCGACCGCCTTCACAAAACCGGAAAAGATAAACACGACCCCGATCAGCAGACGGCTGCACTCTGTCAGTATTTTTATTGCAGTCTCTTTATAGTTCATATATTACTCTTCGCCGTACTCCAGTTTGATCAAACCGAACAGGGCGTAATTTATCATATCCATATAATTGGCATCCACACCTTCCGAGACGATCGTCTTACCGCCGTGGCTTTCGATCTGCTTCGTACGATAGATCTTCATCAGGATCAGGTCGGTATAAGAGCTGATACGCATACTGCGCCAGGCTTCATCGTAATCATGGTTCTTGGCATACATCAACTCTTTGGTCTCCGTTATGTACTTATCGTACAATGCCAACGCTTCCTCGTTTGTCATATCGGTCGTATCCGAAAAGCCTTTAGCCAGCTGGATCAATCCGATCACCCCATAATTAACGATGGCGACAAATTCGGGACGTATCCCTTCATCCACCATGCTCACCCCTTTTATCTCGAGGCTGCGGATACGGTTTGCCTTAATAAATATCTGGTCGGTCAACGACTGCGGACGCATGATCCGCCACGAGGGACCGTAATCTTTCAACTTCTTTTCGAACAACTCCCGGCATTGGGAGATCACTTTCTCAAACTGTTCTTTCGTATCAGCCATATCCTACATTTATTATGCCGCAAAGATAGTAAAAAAACAACAAAGGCACAGATGTATGATTTCATCCGTGCCTTTCCTTTATCTTAAAAATAACTTATTTACAACGGATGGAACGACCTAATTTTAACACGGTTGTTTTAGATATTCCGTTCATTTCACACAACTTGCTTACAGTTGTTCCGTATCTGGCTGCTAAAGCTCCTAACGTATCGCCGCTTTTGATGCGATGATAAACAGGATCGGCAGTTTGAGCAGCAGGTGCATTACCTGTCAGTGAGGCGACCGGGGTTGCAGCTTCTACAGTAGTTGTTTTTGTAGTCTTAGCCGCTGTTGTTGTAGCCTTTGCGGTAGCTCGCTTTGCTTCCGGTTTAGCTGCGCTGGCACTTCTGCCTGCACTGCAACGGATGGACTGACCCAGGCGGAGCATAGAAGTACTCTTGATGCCATTCAAACGGCAAAGTTCATTCACTGTCGTTCCGTACATACGGGCGATCTTACCTAATGTATCTCCGGATTTCACACGGTGATAAACCATCTGGTCGCTTGAGGAAGTATAGATATTACTCTTGCGTCCGTTAATCTTTATATTATGAAATACATAAGTATCCTGGTGGGGAACTCCGTTTTCGAAGTCAATAATGTCGGCCGGGTTAAGAGCCTGTCCCAGAAAGCGGGTTTCGAAGTGAAGATGAGAGCCGGTCGAACGTCCGGTATTTCCACCTAATGCGATCGGGTCGCCTGCGCGTACAATATCGTTTACATCGACAAGCGATTTGGATAAATGTCCGTAAACTGTTTCCAGTCCGTTCGGATGGCGAACTACCAGATAATTTCCATATCCGCGACGTTCGAAGTTACGGATACGAACCTTTCCGTCAAATGCCGCACGGATCGTGTCGCCTATCTGAACCTTCAGGTCGATACCCTTATGCATACGACGACGACGGGGGCCATATTTGGAGGTAACTTTAATCTGACTGTCTATAGGAAGAGTAAAAGCGGAACAATCAATTGCACAAGAGTCCGGCATCTCGATCTTTGAACCGCCACGGAAAGGATCTACCCAACGCGTATCCCAGTTAGAGCCATATAATTCTTCTGCAGGAAACATTAAATCTTCTTTTGCCGCAAGTGCTTCATCCACTCTTGCATTAATTTCTGCCAACTCTTTCAGTCCCATATCTTTCCGGATCGTTACGCGGTCAGCCATCAGTTCCGATACGCGCTTATCCATCTTTACGATATGGATTGTCTGCTTTGGTGTCTCTTTTCCTTCCGGATCCTTAGCTGATACAGCCGATACCATCAGGGAGGTACAGCAAACAAAAAGTAGTGTTCTTATCTTCATTTTTATCATTTTTCGAAATAGAATACAGGGGTAAAATAAGTCGTGAAACAGACCCTATTTTTTTACAAATCGACCAAAGTTCGTTATTTTGAGTAAGTTGACAAAATTCAATCCGGAAAAATTTCCGCAATGAAAGTGAAGATATTCAAAAGCGCTCGGCATTCACATTGAAATACAACCGTTTTAAAAGAAATATGTTTCACAACATATCAACTGATCATACTCCAATTTATCTTCCTGGAAAAGAGCGTTTTTAACCTTTCGTTCAAAATCCGGTTAGGTTCGGACAACAATTCCGGGTCTTTGTCCAAAACTTCCAACGCGATATCCCGTGCATATTGGAGGATCTGTCCATCGGCTGCCAGGTTGGCTATTTTAAGGTCGAGCCCTTCACCGCTTTGCTGGGTTCCTTCCAGGTCTCCATGACCGCGAAGACGCAAATCGGCTTCGGCTATTTCAAAGCCGTTATTACTGTTCACCATAATTTCCAGCCGTTTACGGGTGTCGTTGCTTAATTTATAAGAAGAAACCAGAATACAATAGGATTGTTCCGCACCACGTCCGACACGTCCACGCAACTGATGCAATTGCGACAGTCCGAAACGTTCGGCACTCTCGATCACCATAACGGAGGCATTCGGCACATTCACACCGACTTCGATCACAGTCGTCGCCATCAGGATATGGGCTTCGCCCGATATGAATTTCTGCATTTCCGCATCCTTGTCCGCCGCTTTCATCTTTCCATGAACCATACAGACCTTATACTCCGGAAAGACTTCCTTAAAAGTTTCAAAGCCATCTTCCAGGCTCTTATAATCGAGCTTTTCGCTTCCTTCTATCAAAGGGTAGACCACATAGATCTGACGGCCCAACCCGATTTCCTTCCGCAGGAAATCATACAATTGGGCTTTCTTGTTGTCGTAGCGATGCATTGTCTGGATCGGCTTACGACCGGGGGGCAACTCATCGATGACAGAGACATCCAGGTCGCCGTATAGAGTCATGGCCAATGTCCGGGGAATAGGCGTCGCCGTCATCACCAGCACATGGGGAACAATGGCATTCTTTTTCCATAAACGCGAACGTTGTTCGACTCCAAAACGGTGTTGTTCGTCGATGATAGCCAGTCCCAGCGAAGAAAAAACGACTGTCTCCTCTATCAGGGCATGCGTTCCTATGACGATCTGGATTTCTCCGTTGGCAATAGCCGGAAGTATCGCGTTCCGTTCTTTCTTTTTGGTAGAACCGGTCAATAAGGCGACACGGATATCCATATCCTTCAGAAATGCCATGACCGTAGCATAATGCTGGGTAGCCAATATTTCAGTCGGCGCCATCATACAGGCCTGGCAATGGTTATCGACGGCCAGCAACATAGAGAGCAATGCGACCAACGTTTTCCCGCTTCCCACATCTCCCTGCAACAGGCGGTTCATCTGCCGGCCGCTTCCCATATCGGCACGGATTTCCTTTACTACCCGCTTTTGCGCTCCGGTCAGTTCGAAAGGCAGGTAATCTTTATAGAAGGTATTGAAATAATTCCCCACGGTAGGAAAGACTATTCCTTTCAGCTTCAGTTTCCGGAGACTGGCAGTACGGAGGATATTCAACTGTATAAAAAACAGTTCGTCGAATTTCAAGCGTAACTGTGCCTGCCTCAGCTTCTCCGTCGATTCCGGGAAATGGACATTACGGATCGCTTCCTTCAACGGCATCATACGGATACGCGACAGGACATCTGCCGGAAGTGTTTCAGGCAATGTCCAGTTCAGAGAACTCAGTAATGTATATTGCAGATTCTGTATCGCCCTCGAATTAAGGAACGACTTTTTCATTTTTTCCGATGTATTATAGAAAGGTGTCAGCCCTGCCGCCACCTGTCCTTCCTGGTCTACCGGATCGATATCGGGATGGGGGATATTATAGATATGCCCGAATTCGGTGGGTTTACCGAAAACGATATACTCTGTACCAGTCTTATATTTATCCGTCACATAATTCAGCCCTTTGAACCAGACCAGATCGATCGTCCCCGTTCCATCCGTAAACTTAGCCACCAGACGACGGGTTCGTCCCTCGCCCACCGTATCATAATACAGGATACGCCCTTTCAATTGAATATAAGGCATATTTCCCGTAATCTCGGCCACCTTATAGAAACGGCTACGGTCAATATATTTATACGGAAAATAAAACAACAAATCTTCATACGAAGATATTCCGGCTTCTTTCCGTAATATCTCCGCTTTCTTCGGGCCTACACCCGGCAGATACATGAGGGATCGTTTGTCGAGATCAAGCATAGCTGTCTATTTGGACAGCGAATTTATTATTTTTATGGTCACAATGCAAATTTATAGCCGATAGAGAAATACAGACGGGCACAATTTTGATTGATAAAGTTTTGAAGCCAGGAAACACCGACATAATATTTATGATATTCGATACCACCTTCTACTGCTGTTCCTAGATTTAGAGGAGAAGCAAATCCGATAAAAGGCCCAGCATTCAAACGAACTTTCAAAGTATTATTTACAGGTATCCGAAAAGAGGCATACAGAGGGATATCCAAGCCAAAATTCCAATCGCCGGTTTTCTTATAAGTACCACTAACAGTATTAATCAAAGCCCCCGGTTGAATATAAAACAGATCCGACATCTTAAAAGATGCCATTGCCCCTAAATGAAGCCCCCATACATCCGAATAACTGGCTCCAATACGAGGTTCCAACTCGATCCCTTTTGCATTCCCAGCAGTACACAACGAAATCATCAACACCAACAGCAACAATACTTTTTTCATAACCTTTTTATATTAAATAAATAACAACACTTCAGTTAAAACGAAGTGTTGTTATTTTTATTATAATCAAATTCTCACAAAGGTAAGAATTTAAACGTCTCATAATCAAAACCAGATTGATTATAAATGGAATTTATAGCCGACAGATACTCCAATTAAGAATTCCTGGCTATTTATACAATTTTGGAAGCAGTTTACGCCCCAAAAAAATCTTTTTACTTCCACACCAACTTCTGCTGTAGCACCAATCTGCAATTCAGACCCTGTGCCCAAATACGCACCACCATTCAAACGAAGGTTAGCCTTTTCATTTAAAGGTACATGGAATGATGCATAAACCGGAATATTTAAATCAATACCCCATGTACTATTGAAAATAGCTGATCCGTTAGCTGTATGAAACAAGAGTCCAGTCTGAATTGAAAACAACTTTGATTGCGGAAAATCTATATAGGCTCCTGCTTGAAGTCCCCAAACATCACCTCCCATAATTCCTGTACGCGCTTCAATATCGGCAGCTTGTACCTGACTAAAAATAGAGGATAATATGAATCCCATTAATACTAATATCTTTTTCATTACTGACTAATTAGATAAGTTAATAATTAATACTTTTTATTTATATGAACAAATAACTTTTATTATAACGGGATTTCTCATTATTTATTATTAATTAAAGCCTGGAGTTGGCAAAGTAAAATAAATGCCACTACCATGATATTGCTTATACGATCCATCACTAGCTCTATTAGCAGAACTAAAAATCTTGCTTCTTTCAAAAATTCCGTCATATAACCATTCATCCCGTCTCTCATATTTAAAATCAATTGGAACTGTCACATCTGTCATTCCACTAGGATTTGTATAAATCAAATTTCTTGTTGCAGTCTTATCTTTACCTCCGTCTTTTTCAAGAATAATCAATGCATTTGTTTTTTGATAAGATGTCCAATTCGGTTGAATATTTAAGTTGAGCTGTTTTACCAAACCGACTTCGCCTAGCGACAAATTCAGTCTATATGTATTTATATACCCTTGTATTGGTAATCCCATACCACCGCCAGCATGTCCCCACATAAAATAAACCTCAGGACCTCCAGAGCCATCTTCTTCATAAACAGTCACTTCTCCTATGTGAACAGGATCCATTAAACCTAAGCGAGATTTACTCTGCATTTTATTTAACCATTCATTTGCTATTTCGCTATAAAAGAAAACTCCATTTTTATTTACATACTCGCCATTTTCAAAATCAGGCAATTCATCATAAGATGTTTCATTCACAGATATTATCCAGACTGTGTTTTTTTTCATAAAGTCTTGTGTAGTTCTTATTGTATCTACTCCTATTAGTCCATCCTCTAAATGAATTTTACATGCTTTATTATTATCGTTAGTTGCATATAATAATACAGGCTGGGTACATCCATCCCATTTTTCAGAAAAAGGCCAATAAATTTGAATATCACTATCTGATAAACAATTAAAAAAATCAGAACTAGACATTCCCGACTTTAATTGTTCTTGCTGTACATTTAATGCATCGGTCATTTTTTGCAGCAATAAAGAAGGCCCAGAAGTACGTTGTATTTTACTCAAAGAAGGTTTTAACAGATCTGTAAATCGATACTCTTCATCCAATCCATATTTTAGAGAACGTTCAACACCAGCTTTAACCTCATTCATCACTGTTTGATCAATTTCGATAGAAGCCAATAATCGAGCTACGGTTGATAACTCTACAGTATTTTCTACAGACTTAGTTCTAGGCATTCCATCAGGCACAGATACATTTTCCAAATCTTCGTTAGAACAAGAAGCCACCATAAAGCAAAATACTGTGGCGACACATAATTTAAACATATTCATTTCATTAATAATTAGTTAGTAATTTTTATATTATATCAAAAAACTTGTAATTCTAACTTATCAAAAGCATATAATTATTCTTCTATAGAAAAATTCCCCAAAAGAATATTTTCTTTATTTGCAATAATAAGTACATAGTCTCCTTTTTTCAAATCCAAACCCAGAGGAATAGCAACATGATTTCCACCAATTACTGAACTGAAAACCAGATTTCCTGAAACATCTTCTATTAATATATCCAATGTTCCCAACTCTTCTGAAATCTCAAATTCTAACACCTGATTATCGATATATACTTCGATAAAAGGCTTTAGAGACCGAGATTGATCATCCAAATCAATCTTATCCCTTTTTGCAAAACCAGCAATTGTTACGCATAACAACGCCATAATTAATAGAAATCTTTTCATTATTCTAATTGTTCTATTTTCGGTAGCAAAGGTATAGAGTCTATGAACGAAAGAACAAATTTTAAACAGCAAATGCCATGTACAGTGAGCCAATTCCACAAAATACGATAACAAACAGGTTATCAAACAACAAACACCCTCTGGACATATAATTATATATGTACAGAGGGTGTTTATACCCCATTCCAAAGTTATATTTAAAACTCGGAAATGACTTCTTCCAAGGTTATTCCTGTATTTTCCAAATTCCCCTTTTTCCGGATCCTATAACGCTTACGATCAACAGATGTCGGTTGTATATTTAAGAATACAGCTAACTGCTGATTATTCAAACCTAATTTCAGTAAACAACAAAAACGCTTTTCTGTTTCAGTCAAACCAGAGAACTTCTTTTGCAAGCTATCCATAAAGAATGGATATGCCATTCGCAATAATTCATACAATGCCAGCCATTCCTGATCCGTCAACAGATTCTTTTTAGCGTCCTCTATCGATTGGGCATTTTGAATCATTTTTTTATACACATCCGAATTCTCCAATATACCCTTTCGGATACTTGATATTTTTTCACTTAAGCCCTGTACTGCATATTCTTTCTCCTGCAATACATTATTTATTTCCATTTGTTTATTTCTCAACTTCTCATTTTTTTTAGTAAGACTATATTTATATTTAGCTACAAGAATAACAAACATCAAAAACACAAAAATACTACAAGTTAAATATCGATAATATCCTAACTCTAATTTCGTATTTTCATTCAATATCTCTGCATATTCATATCGCTTTTCTGCTTTTAAAACATCTGTCTTAGCCTGTAATTCAGCAATGGAATCTGCAAAGTGGTTAAAACGTTCATAATAGTCTAACGACAAAGAATAATTACCCAATTCTTTTTCCAGCATATACGATCTGTATAATATTCCACCGGTCAGTGGTCGGTCAGCCGTTTTATGCAAAATAGCCATTTCTATATATTCACGTGCTTTATCATATTCTCCTTTTTCTGTATACAAATCAGCCAATGCCAAATAAGTCGGTGCACTGCCTGCTTCATCATAAACTATCGATTTAAACAGATAATCTTCTGCCAACGAATAGTTCTTCATTTCTTTATAATTATTCCCCAACCGATTTGTCAAAGAACTCAACAATAAAGAATCATTCATAGGCAAAGCCTGTCGATAAGCTTTCTGAAAATATTTCGATGCCTCTTCATATTCTTCTTTTAACATATAAAGCCTTCCAATATTCCGAATCGAATAAATATAATTTACACTATCATTCCCCTGTAGGTAAGATTTACCACTCAGTAAAAGATAGCGTTCTGCCTCATCATAATTATCATCAAAATCATGTAATTCAGCAATCTTGTTATACAATTTCCCCATCAACAAATATTTTTTCGCTTTTTTCGCTCTCTCCACTGCTTGCAAATACGATTTCATCGCCCATTCGAAATCTGTGTCCTCTTCATAAGACATCCCCAAGTACAACAAACAATTCATCTTTTCCTCCGGAGAGCCATGCTTTTCAAAATACGCATTAGCCCGTTCCATCTGCGGGACAAACGGCATATCTTCACCCAACTGTTCAGACAATTGGGCATAAATCAAACAGAAATGAGCAAAGGCCTTATCATTCAGCACATCCGGATTCGCAATGCTCTCCAAAAGAACGAAAGCACTATCCGGTTTTTCGGACATAATCAGTTCTTCTGCTTCTTTTATCTTTAAGCGGGCTTCGCTGTCTTTATTACAACCAAAAAACAGACAGGAAAGAAGGAATAGTAATACGGCGTTTTTCATAATTAATACTTGTGTGTTGTTTGGAGTGCAAAATACAAATAAAAATAATAAGTATGTAAATTATGAGAGGGGATTCTCTGAAAGATTATTGACAGTTAATGCCCATTCTAAATTATCTACCGAAGAAATTAAACTTTCCTGCCGATCTATTTTGGATTACTATACGTACTAATTTAAATTAGTACGGCGACTAATCAACGGTTGATAGCCATCAGCCGATTGGCCGATAACCGTCAGCCGTATGGTTGATAATTATCGACCGTATGGCTGACAATTATCAACCATTAATTTGAATAGGAGATTATTTAAAGCAGAATGGGATAAGCCCCTGATAACTAAGGTCTATTTCGAGAGATGAAAGATAGACAAATTCCCTGTATTTACAAATACATTCAACCATTTTTTTTCTTGAGCGGAAGCCGGGGAAACAGCTTTCTGAAACGGATCAGATAAGTCGTGACATTGCTTCCGGCAATAATGAGTGTGACGGCCAGAATGATCATCACAATACCGCAACCCAGCCGGGGTGTCAGCACTTCGCCAAAGATAGTAACACCGAAAAAGACAGCAGTCAAAGGTTCGAGAGCACCGAGTATGGCTGTCGGAGTAGAACCGATATATTGTATGGCCTGCGTGGTACACAGGAAAGATATGGCAGTAGGAAAGATAGCCAAAGCGATCAGGTTACCCCACAGATACCAGTCATTGGCTATATGCAGGCTCCGCCCGAAATCCACACGGATCAGAAAAAGCGACACACCGAAAAGCAAAACGTAAAAGGTCAGCTTAAGAGTCGCTATATCTTTCAGCCTCGGACGGTTCACGCCTACAATATAAATAGCGTAGCTGAGTGCCGATCCCATGACCAGAAGGACACCCACCGTATTGAGTGTCGCACCGCTACCGGTTTGATAAAGCAACCCTATACCTCCTAATGCGAGCATTATACAAAGGACGGTTTGCAGGGTCAATTTCTCCTTAAATAGCAGCGACATGATCAGCGCAACCATGATCGGATAGACAAACAACAAGGTCGATGCAATGCCGGCTTCCATGTAATTATAACTTTGGAACAAAGCAAGCGAAGAGAAAGCTACCAGAAATCCCAGGACAACCAACGGCACCAAATCTCTCCGGCATAGCTTAAAATTCCGGCCTCTCGCCTTCAACATAATACCCAGTACCGGAATGGCAAACAGGTATCTGAAAAACAAAACAGAGTCAGGATCCATTCCCGCTTTATAAAGAGGAAGAGCAAAAAGAGGATTCATACCATAAGTGGCAGCCGCTATGGCTCCCAGCATGTATCCTTTCACCTTTGCATTCATATAAGTAGATATTTGCTGATTAATATATCGATAATGGGCGGCAAATGTAGAATGTACTTTTTACATACACAATACCATTAAACAATATTTTCAGAAAAACATCCTGGCAACAATTTATACTTTTTCCTTCTTTTAAAAGAATCAGTCCTTCTGCTTCATTTTTCTTTAAGCGATTTCGCATCTGTCTTCTCCTTTCACAGCACTCAGACAAGCGCCAAAAGCGGCCTCCTCATGATACAAAGAAAAAGACAACTTGCATCCGAATAATTCTTCAAATGCCTGACACAGGAGCGGATTTCTCTTAAGGGCATTCCCTGAACCAACGATAACATCTTTCCCATGACGGATATTCTCCGGCAGTCTTTGATAAAAATCATGCAGTTCACGACTGATACCTTTCAGAAAACCCAAGACTAAATTTTCCGGAGTAAAATTAGAAAGAGATATATTTTCAATATGACCACGCTTCCACGGAGCAAAGCGGGTTCCGTCAAATAGAGTTTCAACAATGGGAAGATCACAAACGTCTTCTTTATAGGGTACAGAAGTCATCACCCGGTAAAGATCCAAACCGCCGGCCTGGAGTTGTTCATCTGATAATGCCGGTAGAAAAGCCCGCAGAGTCTGCTCGAAAAAGTTTTTCAACATAACAAGTGCCTGACCACCACAAAGAGCAGCTCCCACCAATATATATCCACCGCCGGGGAAAGGCCTTGTATCCAGCTCCGGTATTTTTATAAACTTATCGGAGTAGACAGAGATCTGGCTGCTTGTCCCTACGGTTATATGAATAGAATGATGGATATCCTTTACCGATCCGAGGAAAGCAGCCTGGTTATCTCCTATCGCTGAATATATGGGTATCTGCCGCTTATTATAACCACAGCAAGTAGCAGACTCCGACAATTCCGGTAAAATAGAAAGATCGATCCCCACTTTTTCCAGAGCGGCATGATCAAAACACAGGTTTTTCGTATCGAAAAAGCCGATGCTTGCGCCATTCGAGTAATCAGTAAGAGGCGTTTTCTGTCCGGATAACTTCATGACGACATAGTCCATGATCGTACAGATCCGTTTCGCATTGCCGGGAACCAGCCCATTTACCTGGTTATAGAAATGCGTTACCAGACCGAAACCTGTAGCCAGCGCATAGCCTGTTTCTTCCGACAAATAAGCTGCATAGGTCTTATCCTCACGATATAACTGATTTCCTCTTCCATCTTGCCAGGTATAAAGCGGACTGACCGCTTCGCCTTGTTCGTTCAAATAAAGTATTCCATGCATTTGTCCCGTAACACCAATTCCTTTAATATCCGGGTAACGAGAAGAGAAATCCTCCATTATTTCTTCCACAATCTCGATGATTCTATCCGGAGATTGGGTTTTCTCCCAAAGAACCTCCGAGACAATCACTGAGTCGTTGGCGATTGTGAGCGATTCTATTTTGTTCTTTTTCAGATCATAAGCAACACTACTGATAGAACTGGTTCCGATGTCTATTCCAATAAAGCACATATTTTATTTCTTTAATTACTAATCATTAAATGTATATTCAGGAAAATCCTATCTTTAAATTTTATTATAGAATTGTAGGACACAGCGAATTAACAGCAAAGTTACGTATTTTAGCATGAATGTTCGTCCAATATCTATATTTCGACAGGATTATATCTTTTCATGTATAGATTTAAACTTCAACATAAGAAATACGAGATAAGCCACACAAACCGTCAACACAACGACAGCTCCGACCTGTCCGCCGAGATTATCGGAAGCAAGCCCCATCAGCAATGGAAAAACAGCACCTCCGGCTATTCCCATGATCATCAATCCGGAAATCTCATTGTTGCGTGCCGGCTTATACATTAAGGCACGTGAGAAGATGATCGGAAATACATTCGAGTTTCCTAATCCGATAAATGCCACACATATATAAATCGTCATCGCATTAAAGCTGAAGTAAAGGCCAAGAATACCTAAAAGCATCAGACAGACGCTAATGATAAAGAAATTTCCAGAAGAGAACCTGGCCAGGATGAAAGTACCTGCAAAACATCCGCAAGTACGGAACAGGAAATATAAACTGGTGGCATAACCGGCTTCAGCCAGCTCCATACCGGTTCGTTCAATCAATAGCTTCGGAGCTGTAATATTCACTCCTACATCGATCCCAACATGAACCAATATACCCAAAAACAGAATCAGAATGATGCGATCCCCGAGCATTCCGATACACTCTTTAAAAGAGGAGGGCTTACCTTCGATGGCATGTTCTTTGATTTCGGTAAAGTAAAGGTAAAAGATAGCAATCAGAGTGATAACAGCAAAAAGCGGGAAAAGTAGTTTCCAATTGCCATAATGAATCAACGCCTGGGCTGCAATAATCGGAGCAGCAAAAGAAGCTATAGCTTTTACGAATTGTCCCAATGTCAGGAAGCTGGGTAATTTATTCCCGCTTACGATATTGGTTAGTAAAGGGTTTAATGATACTTGCATCAATGTATTCCCCAGTCCGAGAAGAGAAAAACATAACAGCATGGAAACGCTGCTGTAAGCGATAAAAGGAACACATAAAGCAACAAAGGTGACTATCAGGCTCAACAGCACTGTCTTTTTCCGGCCGATCTTATTCATCAGTATTCCCGTAGGAACAGAAAAGACCAGGAACCACAGAAACACCATCACCGAAAAGGCATTGGCTGCCGTATCGGAAAGGTCAAAATCACTCTTCACATAATTCGTAGCTATCCCGATAAGATCTATAAAACCCATCGTAAAGAAGACCAGCATCACCGGGATAATCTTAGCTATCACATTTTCATTTTTCATGGTATTTGTTTATTTATTTGTTTTCTTTTCAATACTTATCAAAGAGGCTTCTTTCAGATTAATATGCCCTGACTCCGTATAACAATCAATTGATTCTATAGCCTCATCCGTAAAACAGAGAGAGGTTACAGCGACTTTATTGTCTCCCGCAAACCATTCGGCCGAGCCCCGATCGACAAGAATGTACCATTCATCGGCCGGAGGATTTACCCGGTAAGCGGCCCCTAACCGGCTTGTATAATCTTCCGAAAAAGAGGTATCCGACAATCGGGAACGATCCACATAGTAGTAATTCATCTCAGCCCGATAAGCAAAGGTTATTTCTCCGCCGGAAGCTGTTCTCAAACGAATGCCATATTCACGGGGATGCCACATCGCATAACGATCGGAGGCATCGAAAACCAAATGAATAACGAAAGGATATCGGGAGACTGATTTTTTATTGAAAATAGTTTGAATACCTGCTATTTCCGTATTCTCAATTTTCCGGGTCTTGCCGTATAAACCGGTCAGTTCACGCACCGGCTTTGAGCAAAGCGTATAATTGTTACCTTCATAAGCCAATGTCAATTCACGGGGGAATGTCATGCTTCCACGCTTCCCTGTTTGTGGTGTCAGATTTGCATATAACCAACAATTCATCCAACCGACCATGATGGTACGGTCATCCGGCAGATTATTACATAAGATGCCGCCATAATTATCTTTCCCATAATCGACCCAGAGCTCTTTCGATTGTGTCATATGAAAACCGGAGTTATCGAGATCACCAATAAAATAGCGTGTGCCCGGAGCCCCATCCGACACTCCTTCGTTTACACTGATAAATAATACCCACTTCGTATCATCCGAGCCCTCTATCTTCAGCGGGCTAAGCGTTGAGTTTTCCCAACTTCCCGTTATCTCCATTTCCACGCCGAACTCATTCAGGCTTTTCCAGTGGATAGCATCCGGCGAAAAATAAAACCGGATTGTACGCCCTGTAGAAACAGTCATTACCCATGCATCTATCTGCTTGTTCCAGCAGACATTGGGGTAACGCTTATTATCGGAACCATCTTCCCACTCCATAGTAATATCCGTCCAGGTCATCCCTTCGTCTCTGCTGTATGCCATTCCAACCGAATAGGGAGAGGAATTGCTGTCTGTACCTTGTTTCGGCTTATAACGGGTGTAGTAAGCGATAAAAACCGGGCGATCCGCAGAACCTAGTCCGGAGGTATTATCCTTGTCGACAATGACACTGCCGGAATAAATCTGGCCGTTCTCATCTGCGGCTATTGCGACCGGGCATTCCTCCCAACAGATCAGGTCTGTACTGACGGCATGTCCCCAACTGATATTCCCAGAAACGACATCCGACGGGTTACATTGATAAAACAGATGGTATTTTCCGTTATGATACACCCAACCGGCCGGTTCTCCCGTCCAGTTCTGTTCCTGTGAAAAATGTATCTCCTCACTGCCAGGAACGTTTCCCTCTCCGCAAGAGGACAGAAGTCCGGTTATTATTCCTATCATCAAAAAAGCAAACTGTTTCATTTTACTATTGCATTAAATGTGCCAGGCGATTTTAAAATTGCAGAAAGGAGCCATACTCAGGATACTGAGCACAGCTCCTACAATCACCGGTTATATTACCATCCGGTATTCTGCTTGTATAATCCCTTCACATAACTGATCTGTACCTGAGGGATCGGGAAATATTCATCCCGGTTCTTTGTAAACTTCGCATCCTTCAAATAAGAACGGCGTGTTTTTTCCACTTCAAAATATTCGTTCATGTATTCTGCGGCAATACCCCAGCGTACAAGATCGAAGAACCATTTACCCTCTGTCGAGAATTCAAGGTGACGCTCCCAACGAAGAGCCTGCATTGCAAAGTCTTTTGTCCAGGCCGGGCAATTCACTCCCGGTCGATAAGGTTGAACATCAAACTTACCGGTAGGAGTTCCATCTTCAAACTTCAATCTGCCTGTACTTGCAGCAGCACGCATACGGATCTGATTGATCAGGTTTAAAGCCTCGTCCATTCCTTCTCCTAATTGAATCAGCGCTTCCGCTCTCCACAGCATCACTTCATCCAAACGAAGCACATCCCAGTTCAAGCCTGCTCCCATAAACGGGTTGGTCTTTTTAAAGCAATCGCATGTCGGTAAAACAAGTAGTTTCTGACTCATGGAATAACCATAAACCTCAGGCGTACGTGTCCAATTCTCCTGCATCACATAAGAAGGTTCGTATTTCCAGGGCATCCCCGGAACACAAGCCGTATGCATTAAGCGTGGATCCATCGGAATCTTTGCAAAAGCCTCTTTATTATCCAGTGTTTCACCATTGTTGAACTTTTCGAAATCGGGTACTCCGTTCACTGTTTTATACCGGTTCATCATATTTACAGATGGTTGCAGGAATCCACAACAGCCATAATCCGAGTTAACGGGAGATACCAACCAGGAATTCAAGCGTCCCTGAGGAGTATCTGCGGTATATTGGATTGCCCATATGGATTCGGGGCCATTTTCGAACTCACACAAGAAGTTTTCCGCAAAATCGGATGCCAGACTCTTACCGGAATTATCGATGATATCTTTACACAAACTTGCTACTTCCGTTAGTTTCTCACGATTTATATTAACTACATTGTGCTTTTCATCCTGTTCATAGGCTGCAAAAATCAGTACTTTCGCCAAATAAGCCTTTGCGGCGAATTTATTCGGGCGTCCTACTTCATCTTGTTTATCAGGTAAAGTACTCACTCCGTAACGAAGATCGTCAATCAATTTCCCCCAAAGTTCCTGATCGGTCAACTCATCGTTGCTTACCTTATCATACATATCCTGTGGAGTATCCTCATCGATATAGGGGAAGAATTTGAAACATTGCTTCATGTACATGTAGATATGCGCCCGTAAGAAACGCAACTCTGCGATCCGCTGGTCTTTTAACGGGTATTCTTCCGGTGTCAAGGCTTTTACTCTTCTCAAAGCATCATGGATCCTGCCTATCGCTACATAATGAACCCACCAGAGGTTATCCAGGTCTCCCACATTGGTTGCCTGCATATATGTGAATGTTTCCCAGCGGTTTCTTTCCGCATTGTCATTTGTACCGGAACCACCTTTATACGCTTCCCCACCACGAACAGATCCTTCTTCATAGGGCATACCCATCTGTTTATTGAAATGGTTTTGTCCGCAAAAAGAATAGGCTGCATTCACCATCTGCTCAACTCTTTCAGGTGTATTTAAATCTTCATCGGATACAACTCCCTGTGGCTTCGTATCCAACATGGAATCACATGAGGTACAAAAGAGTAGAGATAAACCGAAAATGGCTATTGTTATCGCTTTCATATTTCATTATATTTTAGAAGTTATTAAAAAGATACATTTACCCCGAACGTCATAGAGAATGGTAACGGGTATCCATTGCCGGGAGTTTCAGGATCAAGGCCGGTATAGGCATTGTCACCCCAGGTTTTCTTCAAGGTGAGCACATTATCGGCTCTCAATGAAAGTCTCGCTCTGCTCATTCTCACTTTTGCCAGCACATTCTTGGGTATAGTATATCCTAATTCGATATTCCGGATTTTCATATAAGAACCACTTTCCACATAATAGGTAGAAAAGCGTCCTTCGTCATTATAGTTATTAATTGACATCGCCGGGATGGTAGAACCGGTATTCGTCGGAGTCCAGGCATCCAACATGCGTGTTCCATAATTCTCTCCGGAAGTACTTAATGCATAGATATCAGTCCATGACTTCCATCCGCTGACATCCAGTTTTTTCCCAAATACCCCATTGAAAAATACAGAAAAATCAAAGTTTTTCCAGTTTAAGGCAACATTAATACCATATTCAAGGGCTGGATTTTGATCGCCTAACCATGTTCTGTCTTCACTATCGATCTTTCCGTCTTTATTGATATCCTTGTATCGAATACGGCCTGGAGCAGCACCTACCTGCGTAGCATGTGCATCGACCTCTGCCTGAGACTGGAATAATCCGTCAGCGATATAACCATACATAGAAGATTTGGGACGGCCAAGAATATTCTGGTCTGTACCGTTACCGGCAAAATTATTTATTACTTCATCGGGAACATGGATTATTTTCTGTTTATTATGTGAGAATACTCCACTTACGTCAAAGCCTACATCACCAAACTTATCGGTATAGTTCAAGGTTAATTCAAACCCTTTGTTATCAATATCAGCACCATTCAACCACATATGGGCTCCTTCACCTAAAGTGGCAACAGTACCCGGCTTCATCAGGATATCGGATGTCTTCTTTATATAGTAATCAAACGATCCTCCGAACTTTGAGTCAAAGAAACCAAAATCCAATCCAAAGTTATGCTGTGCGGTTGTTTCCCATTTCAGGTTAGGATTGTCTCTTTGAGTCCTGCGAAAACCTGAAGGTAGATTATTTCCGCCTTGCCCTGTAAAGTCATAAGCCGTACCCCAGTTCCAATCTTCCGCATAATGGTCGTAGAGAGCCTCATACATCAGATAAGCGGCATAGTCATCTATACGTGAGTTACCGTTTTGTCCCCAGCCATAACGAAGTTTCAAAATAGAGAAGTTGGATAATGCATCTTTCAGGAATGCTTCATTATTCAATACCCAACCCAATGAGAATGCAGGGAATGTTGCCCAACGGTTATTCGCTCCGAATACGGAAGAAGCGTCCCGGCGGAGAGTAACTGAAGCGAGGTAACGGTTTCCATAATTATAGTTGAATTTACCAAACCAGGATATCAGCGTATTATAACTGGAAGAACCTCCGTTATCCCGGTCTTCTTCACCTGCCCCCAATTGCATATAATCAGGAGTCTCCAATGCAAATACACGTCTGCTTCCCCAGTGTTTCTGATAGCTATGATCTACTGTTTCCTGCCCCAGCATAATATCGAAACCATGCTTATTTATATCAAAGACATACTGCAAAATATTACTGTTATTCCAGTCGAAATTATAGTCTGAAGTCTGGGTTACCTTGTTCCGGCTTTCGCTCATAAAACCGGAGCTATAAGTCAGATTCATTTCTCTTCTCCAGTAACCGACAAAATCTGCTCCAAAAGAAGAACGGAAAGTCAATCCCTTCAGTATCTCAATACTGATAAAGGCATTACCGAATAAACGCAGGTTATCCTGATAATTCTGGTCATTATCCTCAATTAAGCGAACAGGATTCTGACGGTCACTCATTCCACCTATAGGGCCGCCCCAACCAACTCCATCGACCGTATGAACAGGGACAATAGACATCAGGGATTTACAACCTCCCAGGTTGCCGTCCCCAACATTCGAACTGCTCCTCCATTTGGATACAGTAAAATTCTCACCGACTTTCACACGTCCGCCCAACCAACTGTAATCAGTATTTACACGGGCATTGAAACGATTAAAATAACTTCCTTTTATCGTACCTTTGTTATCGTAATAGTCAAGAGCAAAAAGAGCATTTCCACTATCTGTACCGGACGATAAAGTGACATTATATTGCTGGATCTGTCCCGTACGTAATATTTCTTTTTGCCAATCCGTATCTGCCGAACGCATAGTCTTTTCGACCGGATCCAGATATTCTCTCCAGGAAACATTATCCAAAACCCAATTTCCATTCGAATCCTGATGATCCTGGTATTGATACAAACCACCATAACCATTCACATATCCGATACCCACCTGGTTCGGATCGGCTTGCGAATTATCGTTTTTGATCGCCCAGTATTGAGCAATACCGCGCTGTTCGGTATTCATCAGTTCATAAGGCTTCTTACTGCTTGCCACTGTATAGGAAGCCTTAAAATCGACCGTCGTTCCTTTTTTCCCTTTCCGGGTAGTAATTATGATAACTCCATTAGCTGCACGCGAACCATAGATAGAAGCAGAAGAAGCATCTTTCAACACCTGGATCGATTCAATATCCATCGAAGACAGTTCTTCCATGGAACGGGTTGTAGGCGTTCCGTCAATAATATACAACGGATCGTTGTTGTTTAAAGTACCTTCTCCACGTATACGGATAGTTGCCCTGGAATCGGGAGATCCATTCGTGGAGACAGCCATACCGGCTACTTTTCCCTGGATGGCACGCATAGCATTACCTGCGATATTTGAACGAATCTGGTCGACCTTGACAACAGACACGGAACCGGTTAAATCCGCTTTACGCTGGCTGGTATAACCTGTCACAACTACCTCATCCAGATTCTGTGCATCTTCAACCAATCTAATCGTTATGTCTTTCGCTGTCGAAACTGGGATTTCCTTCGTCTTATATCCGATAAAGCTCAAAACTAACGTGCCTTGGCTTCCGACATTTAATGAAAAACGTCCGTCGGCATCTGTTATGGTGCCATTACGATCTCCATCTTTTTCAACAATAGAAACGCCGGGCATAGGCTCGCCGGCCTCGTCTAAAACAGTACCTGTCGCAACTATTTTCTGCTGATTGACAGTACCTACCTTATCCACGGCAGATGCATGTCCGGTAATAGCACACAGGGAAAACGCAAGTGTCAGGTAACACATTGCTCTTTTCACACAAAATGTTGTTTGATTCATGAAATAGATTTTTAATTGTTATTAAACTTAAGGTGCTTTTTAATATTCGCCTTTTCACTTTGCTCTCAAAGTATTTATCATACTTTCCTAAATCAGATTCATCCACTATTTAAAGTCTTCATATATATAAAATTTGTCACTCATTTACCATTTACCAAACCTGGTTATTATTTCCCCTGACAGAAAAATATCCAATCAAAAACTCACCTTTTAAAGACAAAAGGGGCCCTGTCAACCGGATAATCCGGATGATTTCACACATTATATTCAAATAAGTTTTCCGGGTCTAAAACCCTAATGGAAAGAAGTAGAAGTTTCTAATTTAAAACCATAAACACTAATTTTTAATTTCCTGAATTTGTATATCACGAATAACGGCATTGCCGTTTTTTACATAGAAGAAGAGGTTTTTCCCCTTTTGCTCTGGCAAACGATTAAGCACACATCGTTTGTTATTTATAGACACATCAAAAAATTCTCCGTTCACAATCACATCAAGCAAGATGGGTTTATCCAGTTCTTTTACACCATGAATAGATGTATTATGCATTAAAACCGTTTGATTGTCCGGATTTAACTCCAAACGATAACCATTCTTCCGACCGTCTGTTGCACGCAAAAACAAACCCAACTCTTCATAATTTCCTTTAGGTTCAATCTTCATCGAAATGCGGTAATTATCCGGAAGGTCAGAAAGAGAAGCTACGCCGATATCGCCCGAAGCATTCATTGTTATGTTTCCATTAGATACGGAAACAATATTTGCAGGTGAAGATATTTGTATGGCAGGAGTCGCTATCGGGTGCATAGCCGGTAAAACTTCTTTTAAAAATTTGGTAGCCAAGGTTCCATCCGGCTCCTGATACACTTCCCGGAGTAAAATAGTACCACCCCAAATCCTATCCCCGTTATCTTTATCATCCTTACGGCAGGGAGAATAGGCCACTGCAATACGGCGTCCGTCTTTAAAACCGGCTGTTTTATAGACACTCCCGAAATATTCAATTAAGGCCTGTGATTCCGGATATATCCAGGGGCCATACGTATCTTTGGACATCAGATAATAGGTGTGGCCACCAATACTGTATAATAAATAATACCAATCGTTCCACTTAAAATAATCCGCGCATTCGGGAGTTCCGCGTTGTCCTTTCAACGGAGATTCCACTTCCTTCCAGTTTTTCAGGTCAGTTGAAGTAAGATGCACCAGATATCCTCCAAAACCGTCTAAAGAAGGCTCTTTCAAATTACCGGGAATGAACAAATGGAAAAGACCGTTTTCATCCTTAAAGACTTTCGGGTCTCTAAAATCGCGGCTTATACATTCTTCCGGAGCATAATAGAATGGATTGGGTTCCTGCTTTTGGTAAGTATATCCGCCATCCGTACTTATTGCATAACTCAGTTGTTCATGTACTCTCTCGTTTTCCTTCACACGCGTTGCATAAAAAGCATAGAATTTATCACCTTCCGCAATTACCGATCCTGTACAGATAGACTTTTCCCATTCCTCGTTTTCAATACCTAAAGCAACCGGATAGTGTTTCCAGTTTATCAAATCAGTTGTAGTGCTCAATGCCCACTGATGACCTCCCAAGCCCCCAAGACCTGCATGATGCCCTTCGTCCAGTAGCCAGTACAAATAGAACGTCCCATTATGATAATAAGGCATGCAATCACCGGAAAACAGATGTTCTTCTACCGGTTTAAAATATTGCATATGGGTAGTACGCTGAATGGCCGGATTATAATCTTTTACAACCTGTGCAAAAGAAGATATCGTAACTAATAGAAAAGTTGCTAAAAGTCCTTTTTTCATTTGAGTATTATTTAATTTTTATACATTAGTTATAAAGTAAATAACAAAGCAGTATGGTAGTCACATTATATTTAGCTAACAAAACATCCCTTGTCTCCCGTTGCAAATATAGAAATCTGATCATAACAAACAAAGAACAATTTACATTTTAGCGTATTTTAATTTATCATATTTATTACATTTACGCTCATTAAAAACACTTAAAGAAGTACAGAGCAAAATATAAAGCACAAAGCTACCGCGAAATAGAACAAGAGAAAACATCATATATATCAATATATAAACCTTCATTAAACTTTACAAGAGATCTTGTAAACCATATAAATATTACATTCATCAAATGTAAACATCAACACGTCACACTTTAACATTTCAAGAAGAACAGCTTACATTAATCAAGGTTTATATTTTACATTACGAATCTATTCACAGAAAAAAAATATCACATTCATCCCCTATAAATGCAAACTATTTGCAAATAATAATTACATTTGCACACAACTTTAAAATCACCTTTATGGAATCTAAAATAAGCTACAAGGTTATTTACAATACATTAAAAGATCAGATATTGAAAGAAGCATTTGCCCCGGGGTCTATGTTACCTACCGAGCAAACACTGGCTCAAAAATATTCTGTTTCCAGACCGACTATTGCTAAAGTATATAATCAGTTACAGGAAGAAGGTTTTATAAAAAAGACGAAAGGACTTGGTACGGTCGTTATATATCAATGTAAAAATACAACCTATACATTTGGCTTACTTTTACCCGGAGCTGGTGAATCGGAAATATTTTCCATTATTAATGACCAACTCTTGAGGCAATCCGAAATCGGAAGATTCAATTGCCTTTGGGAAGGTGCAACAGCAAGCAGTGCGGAAATCAGAAAAACACTTATTGAAACATGCTGTGAAAGTTACATAAATAAAAAGGTCGATGGTATTTTCTTTTCCCCGCTGGAAAGAGTACCGGATGCATACAACCTGAATTTAAAAATCTGTGCAGCTATACGGGAAGCCAATATACCATTAGTTCTTATTGACAGGGATATTCTGACTTTTCCCGAACGAAGTGAATTTGATGTGGTATGCCTGGATAATTTCAGTGCCGGTTGTATCATGGCAAAACATCTGATCGATCAGGGCTGCAACAAACTTCATTTTTTCTATCGTCCTGATTCGGCCAGTTCTGTAGACTTACGCCTTTCCGGTGTTCGTGAAACAGTCCTTAAACATCGGTATTCGTTTACGGAGGATAATATTTTCTGTGGAAATCCGGAAGATCTGGACTTTGTCAAACAAATGGAGATCGTTCCCGGTAAAACAGGTATTATATGTGCCAATGATTCCACAGCAGCAGTGCTCATGTCTTCTTTGGATGCTTTAGGCATCAAAATATCTTCGGATGTTCTGATGTGCGCGTATGATGATATGAAATATTCCAAGCATCTCAAACATTCATTGACATCTTACAGGCAACCATGTGTGGAGATTGCCAACGTCAGCATCGAGTTATTGATGCGGAGATTAAAAGACAACAACCACATTCCCATTACAGCAAACCTGACAGGAGAAATAGTGATTCGTGAATCCAGTCAATTTCTCTAATATTATACAAATTACACTCTGGTCCTTTTGATTTACATCAGGTATTAGAGATTTCAAATTATTAAATTCTAACAGTCACAGTCTTTGAAAAGATTGTGACAAGTAATTGTTACACTTAAATTTCTGGAAAAATGAATACAAAACTTATTACTTCATTTGCCGCAATTATACTAATTATCAGCAGTATTATCAGTGTCGGCTGTACTGAAACACAAAAGCCGGTTCAGCTCGAGCTGCGATCTTCTCCCTGGAGTTTTACAACCCGGGAGACTCCACTAAATACCCTCACACAGCAAAATACAAAAGGTAATTTTACATCACCGGGGGATAGTAGTAGTTTCACTATTAAACTGCAGGCCGACCTGACAAAAGTAGCTTCAAAGAAATCGTTACTTACAATTCCGGGCGTATTGGAAGTAAATACATATCGAAACGATCCGGAAGACCGCAAACAACAAAACTATCCGGCCTATCCTATGGCTGATGGTTCCGTACCTGTATTGGAGGCTTCCCTTCTGCTCCATTTACCGGTTCAACCGGAAGAAGCCCGTTATATGCCGGTCGGTATTCCGTTGGCAATGCTGGATAAGCCTGAAGGAGAACATGAAATCGTTCTTCATTTTTCAGGGGTTCGATGGACTATATATGTCGACAATGAACTTCTGGACAATGACTTTCCTTTAGGTTATCCGCAATGGGGAGAACAAACGACCTGGGAAATAGATCCTTCTCTTGTTTCAAAAGCGGAAATATATTTTCCGGGAATTGAACCTCAAAAAACAAATTTAGATACACCACGCACCTCACCGGAAATCCAATACTGGACACCAGAAGGCCATAATTCCTGGGTGGGCGATGTAGCTACCTTCTTCTATCAGGGACGTTATCATGTATTTTATTTGTATGACAGACGCGGACATGCCAGCAAATTCGGCCGGGGAGGCCATTATTTCGAGCATATCTCAACAACCGACTTCAAGACATGGACTGAACATGACGCAGCCACACCGATCGAGGAACAATGGGAAACATTAGGTACAGGTACACCTTTTGTTTTTAACGATAAACTTTGTATCAGCTACGGCCTTCATACGACCCGTATTTATCCAAAAGAGAAGACAACCTTACCACAGTTATGGGATTACTATAATGAACATGGTGCAACAGGCTCTTTCCGTTACGATACGCTATCCGGATTCCCTGCCGGCTCGACCTACTCTATCAGCCAGGATGGTATAAGCAACTTCAAAAAGACACATATATTATTCCACCCATGCGAAAATCCTAGTGTGTACACCGATCCGGAAGGACATTTACGTATGTTGGCCAACTATGGAGCTAAAGGAACCTGGGAGTCTGGCTCAATCGATGGTGGTTGGTGGTCTGTCAATCCCGGATTTCCTCCGGGAGGTGATTGCACATTCTTTTTCCGCTGGGGAAATTTTGATTATGTAATCGGTGGATTTACCGGCTTATGGTCAAAACCATCCAATGCCGGTGAGAATGAATATACGGATGTAGTCAAACAAGGACTGGATTTTTATAACGGGATGTGTGTACCGGCCATCACAGAAATTGCTGGCGGACGCTTCCTGATGGCTGGTTGGATTCCTATGGTTAACTGGGGCGGGACATTAAACATTCATGAAATGATCCATTATCCTGACGGCCGTATCGGAACAAAATGGATGAAGGAAATTATTCCAGCCACTCAAAAGGCAAAGACTTTGGCTAAAGAAATAATGGAGCCATCTTCCTTTACAGTTGAAAAACCTTCATTTATGCTGACATTCGATGTAGAGCCAGGAGATGAGCTGTCCGGGAAACTCGGAACTTTACTTCTCGGTGCCGACGAAAATGATCACGCCTGTGAAATCCAGGTTAGCCCCAAAGCGAAAAAAGCACAGTATGGGAAAGGAAATCTTAAGAAATTTTCAGAAGCTGAAAAGACATTACGTGAAGGAGGTTATCCAAACCATGCACGCGATTATGCCATTGAAAACCTGATCGATACCGACAAACCATTTACAGTTCGTATGATTGTTAAATATGAGGACAAATTTGGCGGTTCACAAATAGATACGGAAATTGCCGGCCAACGTACCATGATATCTTTCCGTCCGGGTTTGAAAGTAGAGAAATTACTTCTTCGCTCAGAACAAACCGGAATTAAAAACGTAAAAATAGCATCTCTCAAATATTAATGATGCTCATTGAAATCCCATGCAGGTTTCAAAATATACTCCCGGCGGAATTAAAGAAGGTTCATTATATAAGAAAATATGAACTAAATTAATTCCGCCAGCGAGTATTCTTATTGTTATTAGCGTTCGCATGAATAAGCAGGCTCTCCGCAATTATTAAATCAAAAGGCGTCGTTATCTTTATGTTTTCCCGATTTCCGGAGACCAGACGGATCGTTTCACCCATCGCTTCCACAACCGATGCATCATCCGTAAAAAGAGAGGAGAACTCCTGTCCGTAGGCTTTCAACAATAAACCGGAACGGAATACCTGCGGTGTCTGTACCGCGAAATAACGGCTACGATCCACCGGGTGAGAGCCTTTCTCATCCGTTTCACGCAACGAGTCGATCATTGGCATAACAGGGATAGCCGCCCCCTTTTTCTCCGCTTCATCAAAGCAGGCTTCGATCACTTCGGGCGAAACAAACGGGCGCACACCGTCATGCACTGCGACCAGGACTTTTTCATTTCCTTCGGATGCATTTTTAATTTCTTCCGAAAGGAATTCCAATCCGTTCCGGACGGAATGAAAACGCGTCTCCCCGCCATTGGCAATCCGATGAGGCACTTTACATCCGATTTCCCGGCAAAGCATATTCCAATAAGGCTGATGATCTTCCGGAAGCACCAAGACCAGTTCGGCCAAAGCATCCCAACGGTGAAACGCTTCCAGTGTATGCATCAGGACAGGCTTCCCTTCGAGTGGAATAAACTGCTTGGGAAGATCGCCGCCCATCCGGAGACCTTTACCTCCGGCCACGATCAGTACATATCTGCGCATTACTCCAATTCCTCCAACACCTTTTTAACCTCTTCGTCCACCTTATATAGTTTCTCTTTGCACAATTTGATCAGACGGCTCGCTTCCTTCACCTTCTCGGAAAGGATATCCACATCCAGCTCGCCGTTTTCAATGTCGGCCACGATCTTGCGTAGTTTCTCTACCGCTTCGTTGTACGTTTCTTCTTTCTTTGTCATATATCAGTTTTATTTTACGATTCCTTATCAGATCATAAACAATGAGCCCATATTTACTTTATCAGCTCTCGTCCTTTCCTTGTTGTTATGTATTTTTGATTTTTACTTTTTGGCTTTTCCGGTATCATCATGGTCAATAATCCCCAATCAATAAGTTTTTTAATATAAAGCTTTATTGCATCCGGATGATAAACCACACCTATCTCATGCAAGATTTCCCTACTTGTATGCGCTGTAATACAGAATTTGATTATATGAAGATGCTTCTCCTGCAGAGGATAATAAACTGCCTCCTCTTCACCCAGCACATAATATCTATCTCTATCGTTATCTCTATCGTTATCTCTATCGTTATCTCTATCGTTACTTATAGAGTTAGAATGATTTGCATATTGAATTGTAAGCTTAAAAACATCTCCTTCTTCTATGACAGGATATACACCAGGTAGATAGAGAGGACAATATCGATACATCTTTCTGATTCCCGAACCCAATTCTTCCACCCAGCCTAATTGCTTAAAAAAGTTTGCAATCGTTGGATTCTTTGGGTGAGGTTTCAAGTTTTCCAAAGAAATACGCCCCATCATATATGGCCTGTTCCAATTTTCAGTAACAACATAATTCTCATATATAATCATAGTCGCAGGAAAAGCATTGGAGAACTCACGATGTACCAACAAATTTGCAACTACCTCTCTAAAAATCATTTCACGAATACTTATTCTCTGATGTCCTTCAAGATAAAAGCGATCCGGCAAATGTTTACGAACAAAAGCAAGCAACCGTGAATAGGAATCCATAAGATTACAACGAATATCGTCCCTGTCATCATAACGTTCCAGATCAACCTTCCTGCTTAAAGCATCTGTCTTGTAATGAGGCAATACACTTGCCAATATATTTTCTGTTCCAAATAAAAGAGCGGCTGCTAAAGTATATCCTTCTATCCCTGTTCTGACATCTTTCAGACGCAAACGGGCAGAGACTAATATCTCCTCATTTGTCATATTAATCCAGGGATGATCAGCGCGTGCCAGACGGACAAGATTTCTCACAGTATCAAAACAAGCCGGTTCGAAATCATCCATTGTAAGATAAGGGTATACTTTATTTTCCGTATAACTATCCTGTTTCAACAAGTATAAATTAGTAATTAGCTGCTGATTGGTTAATCTAAAGTCTCCATCCTCATTCCTGTCATATATTACACCTTTATAGGAATGAGGCTGCGAACTTTCCGGCACATAAATGCAAATAACCTTTTTACCTTCTATATCGACAACTTCTGTCGAAAGATAAAAAGTAGGAAACATAATCTGCGGATTATTCATATCGCGAGCTAACGAATCCAGTTGCCTCTGAACCGATTCTTCATCTACCCCTGTCACAGTGCCATTATCCTTTACTCCCAACAAGATATGTCCACCTTTTCTATTCAAAAAAGCACAAATCGATTCAAAAACAGAACGTGTTAACGAAGAAGCAGACTCTTTAAATTCCACATTTAAGCCTTCTCCTCCTGCTATAATTTGCTTTATCTGATCTAGCGTAGACATAATTATATCGATTAGTAATTAACTTATCACACTCTTTACGTCACCGTCCGCAAACCGGGTAACCAGTTCGTCTCCGGAAGCCAGATCGGTTGCGTGTTTAATTATTTTGCCGTCTTTAAGAGCCAGGCTGTATCCGCGTTTCAGTACATAATCGGGAGAGGCCATCTTGATGAACTGTTCTGTCAACTGGATAAACCGGGTTCCTTCCGTGATCCGGGAAACTGTCCGGTTCTGCAACTGCATCTGCAATGTATCCAGGGTTGAACGACGGCGCGACAACATAGCCGAAGCCGACACCGGAAGTTTATTCCCCAACAGCTGTAAAAGGGAACGGTTACGCTCGATCCTGTTGGTCGCAATAGCAGGAAGACGGGTACCCAGCAATTGCAGGAAGTTCCTTTGCTTCAATAATATACCGGTAGCCAGTTCGCTTACCTCCTCCTGAAGCTCTTCCAGTTCCATCGCAGCCGCATCCATACGCCCGATCAGGAACTCAGCCACTGCCGTCGGCGTTTTCATCCGGGTATGAGCTACCATATCCAGGATCGTATCATCACGTTCATGGCCGATACCGGTAATAACCGGCAACGGGAATTGTGCACAGTTAGCCGCCAGTAAATAAGAATCGAAACTATTCAGATCGGACGTCGCCCCACCGCCACGGATGATCACCACCACATCAAAATGATCGAGATGTTGATAAATACGATCCAGCGCCGCAATGACCGACTCCTCCGTCCTTTCCCCCTGCATCAAGGCAGGAAACAGTTTGGTATAAAATGGATAGCCGGACTTATTATGTGCCAGCTGATTCAGAAAATCCTCATATCCTGCCGCCGTCGGCGAAGTGACAACAGCAATACGTTTGGGCAATACCGGAAAAGGCAATTCCTTATTAAGCGTAAACACCCCTTCCTCTTTCAACTGACGGATGATCTCCATCCGCCGCCTCAACATATCCCCCATCGTATAGGCCGGATCGATATCCGTCACGGTCAGGCTATATCCATATAATTCGTGAAACTCGATGGAGACCTTCACCAGCACTTTCAGTCCGGATGCGAACAGTTGCCCCGTCTCCATTTCAAAATAAGGCTTCAGCATCCGGAACGTTTTCGCCCAGATTGAGCCCCGCGCCCGGGCAACCAGTTGTCCGGTCACCGGATTCTTTTCTATAAACTCCAGATAGCAATGGCCGGAAGCTGCATTTGTCCGTACATCGCTCATTTCGGCACGCACCCAGCAAGTACCCGGAAAAGCTTCGCTGATAGCTCCACGCACCCGGTTATTTAGTTCCAGCAGGGAAAACTCACGGCGTTCATTGCCCGTGTATTCCGGATCAATGTTCAGTCCTGGCATATTGAAGTCCTTTCTTATAGGCTTTATACATATTCGGGATACCATATCCCAGTTCTGCATCAGGCCTCTTGGATTGGCTCGAGACCTGGTGGAGTAAATCTATAATATCTTTATTGCTCAGCCGCGGTAATGCCTGCCACAGGCAAACACCCAATCCGGCCAGGATAGGCGTGGCAAAAGATGTTCCGCTGGCATAACGCACATTTCCTTTCGGATCGATCACACAACTACCGGAGCCCAAAGCCACCACATCCGGCTTCACCCGGTAATCGGCCGTAAACCCGACAGAGCTGAATATACTCTTTTTCTTTTCTTCTGTTATCGCCCCTACCGTCAACACATCCGACGCATCCGACGGGAAAGTGATCTTCCCCCAGATTCCGTTTCCCTCATTTCCTGCACTGCAAAACATAAGGATACCTTTCTGAGCCGCCATATGAGCCGCCTGACTGATCAATGTCGTCTTACCGTCCAGGGCAGACTGATCGTATGACAATTCATCCGCATCGAAAGCAAAATACCCCAGGGAAGATGTGATCACATCGACACCCACGCTATCGGCATACTCCACTGCGGCAGCCCAATAGTCTTCTTCTATCGGATATTCCGAATCGCTGTCTTCACTCTTGATCAGTAGATAGGACGCTTTAGGCGCCGTCCCTACCATGATGCCCGGCATATCGGCAGCCAGGCAGGATAAAACCTTCGTTCCATGATCATCGGCATTATATACGCTCTGTCCCGGATACACCACATTGTGCGTACCGATCAGTTTCAGCGAATCGAATACGCTGATACGGTCTACATTCTGGAAACCGGCATCTATCACGGCCACCCGCATTCCTTCCCCCTGAAATCCGGCCTCATGCAGTTTTACGCCATTAAGCATTTTAATCTGCTCTCCTGCATATCCGTAGCGATCCTTCAGCGGAGTCTCAGCCGGAAAAAAACGCTCTTCCTGTTCCGCTTCTTCAGCCGTAACCACATTGCTTCCTTTCCAGACCCATTTAACCGAATCGACAATAGCCAGTTCTTTCAGCCGGTCAGCTACCGTACTGTCCTTACTCGTCACCACAACAGTAGAGAACCATTTACTTTGCACAACCGGTTCGGCACCGGCCGACACCAAGGTGTCCAGATAAGAACGCGCTATCGGAAGATCGGTTTCCGACACCGGCGTACCTGTTTTCTCCCGACGCCGGATAGATTCTTTCGAGAGAAACGCTTCCGGCTGGTCGACCGTATAACCGGAATCGCCTTTATCTTTCAGATAGACACGGAAACAATAGCTTTCTCCGGCAGCAAGCCACGAAGAAATGCAACTTAATAATATGACAAGTCCTAAATATTTTTTCATGGAATAAACAATACTCAACCCTACAAAGGTAGTAATTGCTATGGATATAAAAAAGCCCGGCTTCTCGTCTGGAGGGCCGGGCCATTAATATGATATAAATTATTCGTTCACATTGCAGATAGGGATCTCACGTTTTACGCTCTGGCGTAATGAGATCAGTGTTTCCGTAGCCGTCACCCCCGGTATTTCCTGGATCTTAGAGTTCAGAAGCTCCATCAGATGTTCGTTATCGCGGGCATACAATTTGATAAGCATTGTATACGGACCGGTGGTAAAGTGGCATTCAACCACTTCGGGTATTTTTTCAAATTCCGGAACCACGTCCTTATACATAGAACCACGTTCCAACTTAACACCGATATACGTGCAGGTATTATATCCCAGAATTTTAGGATTAATATGATAACCCGATCCAACGATCACATTCATATCAATCATGCGCTGTACCCGTTGATGAATGGCTGCACGAGACACACCACACTCTTCAGCTACATCCTTAAAAGGAATCCTGGCATTCTTTGAAATAATGTTCAATATCTGCCGATCCAGCTTGTCTATTTTCTCCATGTTTTCTATCGCTTTATTATACGCTCTAATTTATTTATATATCAAAAGTATATAATTATTTTCAACAATCTATCATTCTGAAAGAAAAAAGTAGCAAATAAATAATAAAAGCGGGCAATTAATGCTTTTCAGCATAAATTACCCGCTCCTTTATCTACTAAAATGAGAAATTACTTTTTCTGATCGTCTTTTACGATATCCAGCAATTCCACTTCAAATTTCAATACGCTGTTCGGTTTGATACCACGAGTTCCGTGTTCGCCATAAGCAAGTTCAGAAGGAACCCAGATCACATATTTAGAACCAACCGGCATGATCTGCAGGATTTCAGTCCATCCTTTGATCACCTGTCCAACGCCGAATACAGCAGGTTCGCCACGATCTACAGAGCTATCGAATTTAGTTCCGTCCAACAGTGTACCTGTGTAGTGTACTTTTACCTGATCTTCAGCAGTCGGTTTTGCACCTGTACCTTCAGTTTCCACTTTGTACTGCAAACCGCTTTCTGTAGTGATAACACCTTCTTTTGTTTTGTTTTCAGCAAGGAACTTTTCTCCTTCTTCTTTCACCTTGTTAGCGTCACGAGCCTGAGCTTCAACAAAATAAGTATTCAGGTAAGTCTGAGCCTGTTCCGGAGTCATTTTCATTCCGGTAGAGTCACCCTTCATAGCTGCTTCGAAACCAGCCAATAAAGCGTCTACATTAGCAGGGCCACCAGGCATACCATCCAGGTTCTGTTTGAACATGCTACCGTTAGCAATACCAATTGCATAGCTCGCGCTATCCACAGAGGATTTCAGGTTCGCGCTCTTTTTCGAGTCACAAGAAGTGGCAGAAACGCCCAATGCTACAATAGCTGTAGCGGCTAAAACACTAATCTTTTTCATTTTTCTCTATAAATTATTTTACTATGTCTAACAATTCAACATCAAATACCAATGCACTGTTCGGTTCGATCGCTTCTCCTGCACCATGTTCGCCATAAGCCAGGTCAGACGGGATGAACAATCTCCATTTAGAACCTACTTCCATCAGTTGCAACGCTTCCACCCATCCCGGGATTACCTGCGATACACCGAATACAGCCGGTTCGCCACGCTGTACAGAGCTATCAAAGACTGTTCCATTGATTAATGTGCCGTGATAATGACATTTCACCTGATCAGAAGCGGTCGGTTTTGCACCGTTTCCTTTTTGAAGAACCTGATATTGTAATCCGCTCGGTAATGTAACAACACCGGCTTTACCTTTGTTTATGTTTAGAAATTCTTCTCCGGCTTTCTTGTTTACTTCAAATTTTTCTTTCTGTAGCTTCATGAAGTAATCGTTGATCACTTGCTTAGCTTCGTCATAACTGAGTTCAGGGGTCTGATTACCCAAAACATCTTTCATTCCCTTTACAAAGTCTTCAATCTGAAGATCATTAATGCCTGAGTTCTGGAAATTATTTCCGATACTTAAGCCAAGTGCATAACTTACTTTATCCATTCTTTTTCGTTTTCAACTAATTACAAGCTACAAAAGTAATGCTTTTAAGTACACAAACGTCATCAGAAGCTACTTTTTTATTACTTTTGCATCTGTTATGGGAGAACCGACCGTCTTTCATTCTTTACAGACGCTATGTAACCGATCTTTACTAATCAATACTACATCTCCATTCCTTACTTTATGTTTCTTTACTGAATAATCTTCCGGTGTATAAATGGCTTTTGCTTCAATCATTTGATTTAACTGACTTGCCGACAATTCCAGACACGACCGGATGACAGAAGATAATTTCAGTCCGAAATCGAAAGGTGTTCGAACTTTGAATGTTATAATTTCATTATCGCCGTTTAAAATATCGTCAATCGAAACAGGCTCATGTTGTATCTCATATTCGACACTGTCGTAATCCAACTCGACACTGTTCTTTTTTACCGTTTCAGCAGAAAACGCATATTCCCACGCCACCGCTTCGTCATTCTCAGCAAATTTAAGGTATAGATCCTTTTTGATCAGTTCGGATTTCGTACGTGACAATATGGTTAAGTTGTATGTGCTGTCACACTCCATACATCTATATATCAGCCACACATCTGTGTTCTTTTTCTGCGAGTTCATCCGGAATTTACCACTGCAATAAAATCTATCGGAACTACAGCGATTACATTTTCGTTTTAAGATTGGGGTATTTTTGATCTTTATTTCCCATATATATTCTTTTTCCATTTCTATACTGTGCTTAATGTATTGTGAAAAATCCGTTATATCCACACAGCATCACAGCTTATGAAAACCCGAAGGTTGCCATAAACGACAATAGCAGATACTATCGACCTCAAAGGGCGACACTGTGAAGACAAATAATGATATGAAAAACCTGTTCGGGAAGGATTACCCGAACGAATGAACTACTAACCCGCGGTTTATGGGGCTAATATTAAGCCAGTATAAATCTGAGAATTACTTTCAAAATATGACTATTATGGTTATCGGGAGACAAAGATAGGTATTGTTTCTTATTTCATCTTAACGCTTTCCTTTTAGTATGTTAAAAAATATTAGTCGTGATACTATTTCATTTTACCCGCTATATTAATCCCGATTAGTCGCTATACTAGTATCATTTTGATAATCGAGAAAAACAACAAAAATAGCAGATTTCATAAAAGAGTATTCAATATTTCAGTATAACGCCTTGATTTAAAAAGAGAATCTATTACTTTTGTAGCACTTTTAATTCTTTAGACTAACACATATTCTATCATGAAGCAAATAACCTTATTTTGCACTTACTTGCTATTGGGCATAACATCCTGTAGCAATCCTTCTGTCACGACAACTAACAGTGACATTTCTATTGCCGACTCCATGCTCACCAATATCCTGGAGAAGTATAATGTCGAAAAGTATCATCTCCTTTCAGAAACCTATCCGGTAAACCCGGAGAATCAGGTCACTTATCTTGCCGAAGGAAGCGAACAGAAAAAGGATCAGGAAGTATCGTTCCTGTGGCCTTACTCCGGCATGTTGTCGGGCTGTATCTCCCTGTATGAAGCGACCGGGAATGAAAAGTACCTGAAAGTCCTGGAAGAGCGCATTATTCCAGGACTGGATCTATACTGGGACAATACACGTACCCCGCACTGTTATCAGAGCTATCCGATGTTCAACGGTGAAAGCGACCGCTTTTATGACGATAACGACTGGCTGGCCATCGACTTCTGCGACCTGTACGCACTCACCAAAGACCAACAGTATCTATTGAAGGCGAAGGAACTATACGAATACATCTATAGCGGTTGGGACGAAGTGCTCGGCGGCGGTATCTACTGGTGCGAACAGAAAAAGACGTCCAAGAACACCTGCTCCAATGCTCCGGCAACCGTCTTATGCATGAAACTGTATAACCTGACGAAAGAACAAAAGTATCTCGACCAGGCCCTGGCAACCTACAACTGGACGAAAAATAACTTATGCGATCCAGCCGACCAGGTCTACTGGGATAACATAAGCCTCGATAAAACAATCGGTAAAGCCAAGTTCACCTACAACAGCGGACAGATGATCCAGGCCGGTGTACTTCTCTACCAGACTACTTCCGACGAAACCTTCCTGAAGGATGCACAAAATACGGCCAAAGGCGCTTACAATCATTTTTTAAGCAAACGTACTGGTATTGACGGAAAAGATGCTTACTTTTACCCCTCAAATCCATGGTTCAACGTTATCCTGCTGCGCGGACTTATCGCCCTGGCAGAGGTGGATAATAATTATGAATATGTAAATACGATGGCAGACAATGCTCGTTATGCCTGGAAGTATACCCGTGACGAGAACGGTTTCCTGGGTAACGACTGGGCCGGAACTAAAAATAAGAAGTTCAAATGGTTGCTGGACAATGCCTGCATGATTGAACTTTTTGCAGAGATCAATAACTTTCAATAATCATAAAACAAAAACGTAAACTCACCATGACTACACGTAGAAACTTCCTGAAATCCGGGAGCCTCTCACTGGCAGGGTTGTTAGTCGGACAGAAATCGTTCGCTCACATGGCTGAATCAGCTTCCACCGGTTCTCCGGTTATCTCCGAGACTTCACAGTACACATGCCTTCGCCCGGCACCGGAAAAACGGCAATTCACTTCGGCAGCCGTAGAAAAGGCAATCAAAGCAACAAAGGCGAAACTGAAAGACCCTAAACTGGCCTGGATGTTCGAAAATTGTTTCCCGAATACACTGGATACCACCTGCGAACATAAGATGATAAACGGCAAGCCCGATACATTCGTCCTGACAGGCGACATCCACGCCATGTGGTTGCGCGACTCGTCGGCACAGGTTTTCCCCCACATCAAATTCGCTAACGAAGATCCGGCGGTAAAGACCATGCTGGCAGGTGTTATCAACCGTCAAACCTGGTGTATCAACATCGACCCGTATGCCAACGGCTTCAACGAAGGTCCGACAGGCAGCGAATGGGAAAGCGACCGTACCGACATGAAGCCGGAACTCCACGAACGCAAATGGGAGATCGACTCGCTTTGCTACCCGATCCGCCTGGCTTACCATTTCTGGAAAAAGACCGGCGACACTTCTCCTTTCGACAAAGACTGGGACAAAGCGATGAAATTGGTCTACAAGACTTTCATCGAGCAACAGCGTAAAGATGGCCTCGGCCCTTACCGCTTCTCACGTGTTACCGACCGCCAGGGCGATACTTTGCTGAACGATGGTTACGGTAGCCCGGTAAATCCGGTCGGCCTGATCGTTTCGTCTTTCCGTCCTTCGGATGATGCTTCTTTGTTCGGCTTCCTGATCCCGTCGAATATGTTTGCCGTAACGTCTCTGCGCCAGCTGGCTGAGATGATGCGCGACATCAGAAAGGATAATGATTTTGCCCGCCAGTGCGACTCATTGGCTGACGAAGTGGCTGCCGCCATCGAGAAATATGCAATTGTGGAGCATCCGGAATTCGGCAAAGTATATGCATTTGAAGCAGACGGCTTCCACAATCACGTATTCATGGACGACGCGAATGTCCCCAGCTTGTTGGCTATGCCTTACCTGGGATGTATCGACGTAAACGATCCGGTATACCAGAACACCCGTAAACTGGTGCTCAGCTCTTCCAACCCTTACTTCTTCAAAGGTAAAGCCGGCGAAGGTATCGGTGGCCCGCATATCGGCTTCGACTTTATCTGGCCGATGAGTATCATCATGCGATGCAACACCACCAACGACAATGAAGAGATACGCCAGTGCGTAAAAATGCTGCGCGACACGGACGGCGACACCGGCTTCATGCACGAATCGTTCCACAAAGACGATCCAAAGAAATTTACACGTTCCTGGTTCGCTTGGGTAAACACTTTGTTCGGCGAAATGATCTACCGCCTGGTACAAGAAGGTAAAACGGATATTCTGAATAATCTGGGATAAATAGAAATAACCGACTTGGTAAGGGCAGGCTCCAAACCTGCCCTTTGTGCCAAGGGGCTCAAAACAACTGCCTTATGAAAAAGAAATTAGTCATATTGACCGGTGCCGGCATGAGTGCCGAAAGCGGTATCTCCACCTTTCGTGATTCGGACGGACTATGGGAAAAATACCGGGTAGAAGATGTAGCGACTCCCGAGGGATTTACTGCTAACCCCGAACTGGTTCTCAACTTCTACAACCAACGGCGCAGGGAACTGCTGAATACTAAACCGAATGCCGGACATATCGGACTGGCCGAACTGGAAAAGGATTTTGAGGTACACATCATCACCCAGAATATCGACAACCTGCATGAACAGGCAGGAAGTACGGACGTAATCCATCTGCACGGGGAACTGATGAAAGCCTGTTCTGTCCGCGACCTCAACACGACGTATGACATTTCACCTGAAAATCCGGATATTCATATCGGAGACAAAGACCCTCACGGCGTGCAGCTCCGCCCTTTCATCGTCTGGTTCGGCGAAGCCGTTCCGATGATCGACCCGGCCATACGCATGGTGGAATCATGTGACATATTCGTCGTTATCGGCACATCGCTCAATGTTTATCCGGCCGCCGGATTACTGAACTACGTACGCCGCGGCCAGCCTATCTACCTGATAGACCCTAAAGAGGTGAATACCTACCGCAACGATATCCACTTTATAAAGTCAGGTGCCTCGGAAGGAGTTAAAGAGCTTAGTAAAATACTAAAGGTATCCGGACACTAACTCTAAAACAAAGCTCTATGCCCCTTTTTGATAATTTCTGGAGACAAGAAACATTGCTTACCATTGTATCCCTACTGTTTCTCCTGCCGGGTTGCCATGCGGACAAACAAAGTAATTATCCGCCCGAAACCGGTTCAAGAAATAGATGACAATTTTCTAAGCATTCTGATCAACAGTATCTACTTCAAAGGGAGATGGAGCAGTGAGTTCAGCAAGTCGGCGACAATCGACGAACCTTTCCTGACCGCAGACAGTTGCCTGATAAATATTCCGACAATGATCAAGAAACACTATATCAATAGTTACAGGGATGAAAAAGTAACCGTGGCGGAACTGCCTTACGGAAACGAAACGTTCAGCATGGAATGGTTTTGATTTTACATGATAAAAAAGCATTAAAACCGTTCACTGTTCACCTGGCAGAGTGCGACAGCATGCAAATCAATGTATAAGACGCTTATTTCCCAGGTGAATGGTCACTCAAAAAGGTGAATGGTTTATACGAACCTTTCACCCTCGTCT
>OGJY01000822.1_pt1 | contig 41071 bp, 29 predicted proteins | sample 1572231 | NCBI WGS metagenome assembly OGJY01 (sample SAMEA2582121, study PRJEB24529) | metagenome | biome: Human gut stool | place: China | collected 2011
AACTGAAACAAGTCTATATTTCGTTTGAGTTATTTAATTTACAGAAAGAGGAATGTATCACTCCTCTGGAAAATATGATCTATGTATTGAAGAATATGAATCTATTTGATATGTCTCCCTTTAAGGAGAAAGACGAAGCCTACCGCCGCTTGCTTGATGTGGCAAACGTGAATGCGATGACTCCCCACGAACGTGCCGTGTACGATGAAAATCTGAAGAATTACCGCGATTGGCGTTGCACAACAGAATATGCCATAGAGAAAGCCAATGAGAAAGGATTGAAACAGGGCATGGAAAAGGGCATGAAAGAAGGTTTGGAGAAAGGCATAAAAGAAGGTATGAAAGAAGGTCAGCAATTAGCTAACCACCAGATTGCTACAACGATGAAGCAAAAAGGGTATGACCTTAAAGAAATATCGGAATGCACAGGACTCTCTCCCGAAGAAATAGAAAAACTATAGACACGGGAAAATACCGATGCCAAAAGCTAAGGACTTAATTCACTACAACTAAGTCCTTAGCATAAGACTATTAAACATTTAGGTCTGCTATTTAATAAGTGAAAGGCTTGCCATACAGAAAAGTAAGGCAAGCCTTTCATATTTGTAATCCATGCCTTACATATTTGTAAAACAGGCCTTACTCTTATGAAATTAAGGAGTAAAGAGATTAATAGTAATGACGTGAAGGCTTAGCTATCATGAGGTAAAAGCTTAGTGTTCATTAGCTAATTGTTTTATCAGAAGGTGAAAATAGGGAGATATGATATGGATAATGGAGATCGACAAAGAATAATGAAGGCGTATGAAGGCTACATGAAAGCCAAAAGAGTAAATGCCTTCATCGGTGTCCGGTTGTTTATCAAGGAACAAAGGACACGATGAAGGCATGAAGGCTAGTTATGGGATTATCTCTTTACAGCGGGTGCCTGCGCAGGAAGGCAACCGTGCGGTGGATTTCGGTGTACATCACGATGTCGTCCTCTATAAAAGGCACTTCTTTGCGGAAGTCTTTCAGGAACTTTTCAAGGACGGGGGATGTTTTGGCCGGACGACGGAATTCTATTCCCTGGGCGGCATTCATCAACTCGATGGCCAGGATAAGATCGAGGTTATCCATGATCTTGAAGAGTTTGATCGCGGCATTCGCACCCATGCTGACGTGATCCTCCTGTCCGTTGCTGGATACGATCGAGTCGCTGCTGGCGGCATAGCAGTACATCTTGTTCTGGCTCACCATGCTCGCGGCAGCATATTGCGGGATCATAAAACCGGAGTTCAGACCGGGATTGGCAACAAGGAATTCGGGCAAGCCGCGAAGTCCCATGATCAGTTGAGCCACACGCCGTTCGGAGATATTACCCAGTTCGGCCAGGGCAATAGCCAGGAAATCGTACGAGATCGCCAAAGGCTGGCCGTGGAAGTTTCCGCCGGAGATGATCTTGTCCTCGTCCGGGAAAATGGTCGGGTTGTCTGTCACCGAGTTTATCTCGGTCAGCAGTACGCCGGAGACATAGTTGATAGCATCCTTCGTCGCTCCGTGTACCTGCGGGATACAGCGGAAGGAATAAGGATCCTGCACATGTTCCTTCTTACGGTTGATCAACTCGCTTCCTTCAAGATACTCACGGAAAGCGGCACCCGTTTCTATCTGTCCCGGATGAGGACGTATCTGCTGGATGCAATCCATAAACGGATCGATACGTCCATCGAATGCTTCCAGAGATAAGGCGGCAATCATATCAGCCCTTTTCGAAAGGCGGAAAGCGCGCATCAAGGCAAAGACACCGTTGGCGCTCATAAACTGCGTACCGTTCAGCAAGGCCAACCCTTCTTTACTCTTCAGCCGAACCGGTTTCCAGGCAAACTCGTCGAGCACACTGATCGCTTCACGTTTCTTTCCTTTATAATAGACATCCCCTACCCCGATAAGCGGGAGAAAGAGGTTTGCCAACGGAGCCAGGTCGCCGGAAGCACCCAGCGAGCCACGGTCGTAAACGATCGGCAAGACATCATTGTTGAAGAAATCGAGGATGCGCTGTACAGTAATGACCTGTACTCCGCTATGTCCGAGCGATAAGGCATGCGCCTTCAGCAACATCATCAACCGGACAATAACAGGACTGACCTCGTCGCCTACGCTACAAGCATGGCTTTTCACCAGGTTCTCCTGCAAGGTACTGAGCTCGTCGGACGAGATATTCTTGTTACATAACGAGCCGAAGCCGGTCGTGATACCGTAAAGCGGCCCATCCTGCTGCTTGATCTTCCGGTCGAGGTAGTCGCGGCAGTTCTGGATACGGGCACGCACTTCGGGTGTCAGTTCGAGCTTCATATTCTGCGTAAGTATCTGCTCTATACTTTCGAAAGTAAGAGGCTCGGAACCTACATAATAGACATTACCCATAATCATAATATTGTTTTAACCCAATCAAGCAGCTTCGTTTCGATACGGATCGCTTCGGCTTCCAGAAAGTCGGCTTTCTCCTGCATCCGTTTCACAAATGCTTCGTCTTTGATCGAGCCCAGGTTGATACGGACATTCAGCAAAGCACCCAGTACACAGGTACGGGCAGCCATCATGGCGACACAGGCATCGGTAACGGCATTGCGGTTCCCCTTATGTGCCACATAGATAATCGTTTCCATCACCGAGGCCACCTCTTCGGCGACCTGCATGGGAACCAGGGCAGCCTCTTTGGTCGCATCCTGGATAGCTTGGCTACGTTCGGCGATCTGCTCTTCCGTCTCTTTCGGAAGTTTGAAGGCGGCAAACACACGGTCGTAGGCTTCACTATCGCGGTCGATGTCGCGGACAAGCCGTTCACGGATAAGGGCGGCTTCGGTGGCGATCGTTTTCATCTGTCCTTCCACGTCCGCATATTTCTTTTTCCCGATCGTCAGGTTCGCCACCATTTCCGTCAATGAAGTAGCAATGGCTCCGTTCAGGGCGGAGATGCTTCCTCCGCCGGGAACAGGCGCGTTACTGGCTGTTTCGGCCAAAAATCCTTTTATTGTCAAGTCTACCAGCATAGTATAATTTATTTAAGGTGTTAAACAATGAATAACCTATTTCTCAGATCATATAGATAATACCGTCCTTGATGACCGTATCCACAATATTCATTCCCACATTGTAAGGCAGGAACTTATAAGACGGATACTTCAGCAGAACCAGGTCGGCTTTCTTTCCTACATCGATACTACCGATCTTGCCCGCACGTCCCAAAGCGGCTGCCCCGTTTATTGTGAGTGCGGTAACGGCTTCTTCCACTGTCAGTTTCATCTTGATGCAGGCCAGAGCGAACAGCATCGGGATGGAACAGGAGAAACTGCTGCCGGGATTATAGTCGGAAGCCAATGCTACGGCACAGCCGGCATCTATCATTTCACGTCCGCGGGCAAACGGTTCGTCCAGTGAAAAGGCGGTAAGCGGAAGCAGGGTGGCGATCACTCCGCTGCGTGCCATCCGTCTTATTCCTTCGTCGGAAGCGTGCAGGAGATGATCGGCGCTAACCACTTTCAGTTTTGCGGCCAGTTCGGCACCACCCAGCGAGACGATCTCGTCGGCATGCATTTTCAGTTTGAAACGTTGGCTTCTGGCTGCACGGAGCAGGCGTTCGCTTTGTTTCAGGGAGAATACGCCTTGTTCGCAAAAGACGTCACAGAAAGTAACGGTTCTCTCCAACCGAAGTTCGGGCAATACCTGCTCGATCATATAGGTGATATAATCGTCCGTTTGATGGGTATATTCGGGAGGGGTGGCGTGAGCTCCGAGATAGGTGGAGACAACATCCACCGGATGCTCCTCGTTCAGGTCGGCCATGACGCGCAACTGCCGCAACTCCGTTTCGAAATCGAGCCCGTAGCCGCTTTTCCCTTCTACGGTGGTGACACCCATATCGAGCATTTCGTCCAACCGTTCGTAACCGATGCCCCACAACTGCTCGAAGTCGCATTCGCGGGTAGCGTTGACCGTATTGACTATACCGCCGCCACGTTCCATGATCGACATATAACTGTCTCCCTTCTGTCGCCAGGAGAACTCTTCTTCCCGGTAACCACCAAATAGAAAATGGGTATGACTGTCCACAAAGCCGGGCAACAACGCTCTGCCGGAGGCATCTATCTCCAGATATTCATCCACATCCACCTGCCGTAATATATCTTTCGTCCGTCCGACATGTGTAATTATACCGCCGGAAACGACTACCGCCCCGTCTTCAATAACATGCAGGTCGGACATTTCCGCCCCTCTTTTCGCTTCAAAACCGGAACAGGTTACGACCTGCGACGCATTTCTTATAAGTAATTTATCTCCTTTCATGTTTTATTCCATTATTCTTGCTTCCAGTACCTGATTCATTGTAAAGTTCTCCAATCCCAGATAATAAGAAGCTGTATCTATCAATGCTTCCATCGGAACAAGCCCGATTATCTCACTACCGACTACCGGCACTCCGTAGCGGCGTGCTTCCACCTTTACCAACTCGAAAGCACGGTAGAGGGCGGTACGGGTATAGTCCGTCATATTTATGGAGACTTGCGTGATACCCCGTTCTTTCAGTTCCACCCCCATTGCCTTGCAATAACGCAAGCCGCCGCCTATGAAGCGTATCTTTTTGGCAATATCACTGGCAATCTCCAGATTGGCCGTACCGAGATTCACGTTATAAGCCACCAACGGCATACGGGCACCTACGGCAACTGTTCCGGCTGTCGGGTGACGTTCGACCGGGCCGAAGTCGGGTTGCCACTCCGGTAGTTTGATTTTCTCCGCCATTCCTTCGAACTCGCCTTTCCTGACAGCTGCCAGGTTTTCCCGGTGAGGAGCCGAAGCCGACTTTTCATACAGGAACACAGGCACATTGTACAATGTGGCAATCTGTTCGCCTACTTCTTTCGACAAAGCCACTGCTTCCTCCATCGTACATCCTTTGATCGGGATGAACGGCACGACATCGACCGCTCCCATTCGCGGATGCTGTCCGCTATGACGGGTCAGGTCGATCAACGCAACCGCCTGCCCTATAGCTTCCAGCAACGCGGCTTTCAAAGCTTCCGGCTCACCGACAACAGTTACCACCAGACGATTGTGATCTTCGTCATTACTATAATCTAATAGTTTTACTCCTTGTTTAGCTCTGAATGGCTCTATTATTTTTTCTATCTTTCCTAAGTCCCTTCCTTCGCTAAAATTGGGGACACATTCCATAATTTTACTCCAATTACTCATAACTTCAGGTATTTAAAGAGGTCTTTATTATTTGATGTATCAATTCTTCCTCTGGAATATAAGGAAGTGTAATATGATACTGATCTTCATTATTCTGATTGAACACTTCGCAAGTCTCGATCGCATGCGGGTTGCGTGCCCATGAACGGCGCGCCACCCCCCCCATAACATCCCACAGCATGGCGGAACGTAAGATGTCGTCTACCCGTTCGCTTCCGTCGAGCACCATACCGAAACCGCCGTTTATGGCTTTACCGATCCCTACACCTCCTCCGTTATGAAGGGCGACCAGGCTCATGCCACGGGCAGCATTCCCGGCAAAACATTGCACGGCCATATCCGCCATCACATTACTGCCGTCGTAAATATTGGATGTCTCCCGGAAAGGCGAATCTGTTCCGCTTACATCGTGGTGGTCGCGTCCCAGCATGACAGGGCCGATCTCACCCTCGCGTACCATCCGGTTAAAGCGGAGAGCGATCTTCAGCCGTCCTTCGGCATCCTGATACAGGATACGGGCTTGTGTGCCGACTACCAACCGGTTCTTTTCGGCATCGCGTATCCAGTTATAGTTATCCCGGTCTTGCCCGCGACGATCCGGATTGATGCAGTCCATCGCTGCATGGTCTGTCTTTATCAAGTCTTCGTGCTTACCGCTCAGGCATACCCAGCGGAAAGGGCCGTAGCCGTAATCGAACAATTCGGGGCCCATAATATCTTCTACGTAAGAAGGCCAGATAAAACCGTCTTTCTCGTCAATACCGTTCCGGGATATTTCTTTTACTCCGGCATCGTAAATCGCTTTCATAAAAGAGTTTCCGTAATCAAAGAAGTAAGTACCGGCGGCAACCAGTTTCTTTATTATTTCATAATGCCGGCATAGAGAACGGTTCACCAAGGTGCAGAATGCATCATGATCACCCGACAGCAGGCGGGTTCGTTCTTCAAAAGAGATACCTACCGGACAATAGCCGCCTTCGTAAACAGCGTGACAGGAAGTCTGATCACTCAACAGGTCGATATGAATGGCTGCTTCTCCGGCATACTCCAACAGGTCGACAATGTTTCCGTGGTAAGCGATTGAAACAGGTTCCCTGGCCGCCTGTGCTTCTTTTGCCAGACGGAAAGCTTCCGCTTTATCATCCGTAACCAACTGAACCCACCCTTGCGAGCGCCGTGTTTCTATTCGGGACTGGTCTACTTCGGCAACGATACAGGCAGCTCCAGCTATAACCGCAGCTTTGGGCTGTGCGCCACTCATGCCTCCCAGACCGGATGAGACAAACAGATGTCCCCGAAGATCTTTATCCTGCGGTATGCCCAGCTTCAGGCGTCCTGCATTCAGCAATGTATTGAATGTTCCGTGAACGATGCCTTGCGGGCCGATATACATCCACCCTCCGGCTGTCATCTGGCCGTAATTGGCCACTCCCATCTGTGCGGCAATGTGCCAGTCTTTCTGGTTGTCGAACATTCCCACCATCATCGAATTGGTTATGATCACCCGGGGAGCTTCCGGCTTCGAACGGAATAGTCCCAGCGGATGGCCTGACTCGATAACCAGGGTTTGCTCCTGTGTCATCACCTCCAGATATTTCCTGATGAGCCGGTATTGCATCCAGTTCTGGCAAACCTGTCCGGTTTCACCGTAGGTTACCAGCTCATACGGATACAAGGCTATGTCGAAACACAGGTTATTATCTATCATCACCTGAAAGGCTTTCCCTTCCAGGCAGTTCCCTTTATATTCTTCAATGGGACGTGCTTTCAGATCTCCTTCCGGACGGTAGCGGTACCCGTATATCCTTCCACGGGTCAGCAGTTCGTCCATAAATTCGGGAGCAAGCGTTGCATGAAGTTCTTTGGGTATGTACCTTAAAGCATTTTTCAATGCCGTTTCGGTCTGCGCGGGCGTAAGCGTATAACCGCGATCAGGAGCGCGGCGGATACCGGCAACAAAAGATGGATATTCCGGCAATTGGCGATCAAGATGTATTTGCATAACTGATGACTTTTTATCTGTTACTTACAATCTGTCAGAAAAACATCGTATAAGTGGCCTACAAGGTAACTATTTCCTTACGTCCGAACAATTTCACTTATATGTTTAGAAGCATAATAATAGGAAGAAAAAAGGCCGCCTCAATCATGAGGCAGCCTTTTTATATCTTATGATCAGCTATTTTTACTTAGCTAACTCAGCAGCTGCTTTCTTATTGATCTTTCTCTTCTGCAATTCGTATGCGATCGGAGTAGCAATAAACAATGTAGCATAAGTACCCACGACGATACCCAGCAGGATAGCAAACGTAAAGCTACGGATCGTGCTACCACCCAGGATAAAGATACACAGTACAACAACCAATGTCGTTAATGATGTATTGAATGTACGAGACAATGTTGAGTTCAAAGCATCATTGATCACCTGGTAACGGTCGCGCTTCGGATACAGACCGATCGTTTCACGGATACGGTCGAATACAACCACGGTATCATTGATAGAGTAACCGATAATCGTCAGGATAGCCGCGATAAATGTCTGGTCGACTTCCATTGAGAACGGTAACAGTTTCCATAATAATGTATAGAAAGAAATGATACACAATGTTGTTACTGCCACTGACGCAAATGCTCCTACGGAGAATGACCAGTCGCGGAAACGAAGCAGGATATAAGCAGCCATACAGAACATCGCGAAGATAACGGCCATGATAGCGCTATTCTTGATGTCGTCAGCCATACTCGGCCCTACCTTCTGTGAACTCTGGATATAAGTTGTTGTAAACTGCTCCAGTGTTGTTCCCTGCGGAAGCAACGGTTTAACGCCTTCGAACAATAATGATTCGATTTCCTGGTCTACTGCAGGATCTGCATCATCGATCTTATAGTTCGTTGAAACACGAACCTGATCCGGAGTACCGATAGTGATAACGCTTACAGCACCGTCCAGTTGGGCATCCAACATATCACGAACTTCGTCAGTCTTCACATCCTGATCGAAACGAACGATATAGTTACGTCCACCGGTGAAGTCGATACCGTTGTTCAAACCGATCGTCATCATAGATACAGCTCCCAACAGGATGATAACAGCAGGAATAATATAACCTACCTTACGTGCACCTAGGAAGTTAATCTTCGGATTGGTCAACAGGTCTTTTGTGATTGAAGTTACAAACGTTACATTCTTCAGTTTATCTTTAGCCAGTAATGCTTCGTAAACGATACGAGTCAGGAAGACTGCAGTAAGGAAAGAAGCGAACAGACCGATGATCATCGTAGTTGCGAAACCACGGATAGGACCTGTACCGAAGTAGAACAATACAACACCGGTAATGATAGATGTCAAGTTGGAGTCGAAGATAGCAGAGAACGCATTGCTGTAACCGTCGGCAATAGCCTTACCTAACGATTTTCCGGCACGAAGCTCTTCTTTCGTACGTTCATAGATCAACACGTTAGCATCCACCGCCATACCCAGCGTCAACACCATACCGGCGATACCCGGCAAAGTAAGTACTGCCTGGAAAGAAGCCAAGATACCCATTGTAAAGAAGATATTCAATACCAAAGCACCATCTGCAATCAGACCCGGGATAATTCCGTAGAATGCACACATATAGATCATCAACAGAATCAAAGCCAGTGCAAATGAGATTACACCTGAGCTGATAGCTTCCTGACCCAGTGACGGACCGACAACGTCTTCCTGTACGATATGTACTGAAGCTGCCATCTTACCTGATTTCAATACGTTTGCCAAGTCCTTCGCTTCTTCCGGAGTGAAGTGACCTGTGATAGAAGAACGTCCACCAGTAATTTCGTCGTTTACGTTCGGAGCGGAATAAACCATATCATCCAAAACGATAGCGATAGACTTACCGATATTTTCTTTTGTCAGACGAGCCCATGCTTTAGCTCCTTCAGCATTCATGCTCATGCTAACCTGTTGTTCCGAACGACCAACCTGCTGAACGAAGTCTGCGTTAGCATCTGTTACCACGTCACCACCTAAAGCAGGTGAACCGTCACGGTTAGTAACCTTAATTGCATATAATTCGAAGAATTGTTCTTTTTCGTCGATAGCCTTAACACCCCATTTCAAAGAGAGGTTACGAGGCAATACGTCTTTTACCTGTTTCATAGCCAGGTATTCGTTGATCTTAGCAATGTCTCTTACATTAGCCACACCCACGGAAGCACCACGGCCTAACTGACCGTTATACTGGTTGACCTGCAGCAATGCAAACAACGGATGCTGTTTAGCAAACTCTTCCATTGACTGGTTTGCCTGCGCTTCCGGTTTATCCTGAGCGATCTTAGCCAACAAAGAGTCAGCTTCGTTTGTATTTTCACCTTCGGCAACGGCTGTTTCTGTTACAGTCGTATCATTGCCATCAGCAGATACACTTTCTGTTTCAGTAGCAACGGCTTCGTCGTTGTGTTCTTTCAGTACAGTAGCCAAAATGTTATCGGCAGCAACCAACTGCTGATAAATTTCCGGCAACTGGTAAGTTTCCCAGAACTCCAGGTTTGCACTACCCTGCAACAATTTACGAACACGTTCCGGCTCTTTCACACCCGGAAGTTCCACCAGGATACGACCTGCTGTTTCCAGACGCTGAATGTTCGGAGATACCACACCGAAGCGGTCGATACGGGTACGCAATACGTTGAATGAATTATCGATAGCACTTTTCAACTCTTCTTTCAATACAGAAACAACCTGAGCGTCTGTGCTCTGCGGAGTAATTTTATCTTTCAACTCAAAAGTACTGAATATGGCAGACAAACGTGCGCCACTGTCCAGGTTCTTGTACTCTTCTGCAAACAGATCGATAAAGTCTTTCTGACTGGTTGCCTGGCGAGCATAAGCCGCTGTTAAGGCTTTGTTGAAGTTTTCATCCTGATTATTGTTTGAAAGCGAACGGATTACGTCGGCCACATTCAATTCCAGAACGACGTTCATACCGCCTTTCAGGTCAAGTCCTAAACTAATTTCCATTTCACGGCACTGCTTGAGCGTATAGCCCAACCACACCTTTTGAGTAGATAATGAGTCTAAATAAAGACTCTCTTTCGACGGATCCCCCCCTGCATACTCAGCGGCTTTGTTGTTGTAGTATCTTGTTACAAATGAGAACGATAGATAGAACAAACATACAAGCGTAAGTAACACCGCGAAGACCCTTACAAATCCCTTGTTTTGCATTTGAATCTTGAGTTTATGTTATTACATTATTATTTTTCGTTTTTTCACAGGGTGCAAATATAGGCTTTTTTTCTTTGTCTTATAGTAATTAGAATAATTATTTGTCACACTCATAGTTAATTTCGAGTACAATTATATATCTTTGCCAGTAAAAAAACACAGAATTCACCATGAAACATCTCTTATTATTCCTTTTATTTATTCCTTCTCTGCTCATGGCGCAGGAAGATCAGAAGTATTTAGCCGGTGCCGTAACTGAAGATGACGGCAAAGTAGTATTTACCAAAGAGATAAGTATACCATCCCTTTCAAAGGATCAGATTTACGACATCATGTACTCGTGGGCACAGAAATACTTTAGTGAAGACGGACGCCGCCTGGTTTATTCCGATAAAGAGAAAGGCGATATTGCCGCTATCGGCGAAGAATATCTGGTATTCCAGAGCACAGCCCTGTCGCTTGACCGTACATTGATGAACTATCGCGTAACGATCGAATGCGAGAACAATGCCGCCATAATTAAGATGTCGGGTATTCGTTACGAATATAATGTCTCTTACCAGCGCGATCCGGAAAAGTACACGGCAGAAGAATGGATCACAGACAAATTTGCACTGAACAAGAAGAAAGACAAATTGAACCGTGGCAATGGCAAGTTCCGTCGTAAAACTATCGATTTTGCAGACGATATGTTCAAGAGTGCCGATGCAGCCTTCGGTATCCAGCCGGCAGGAGTTGTCACTCCCGCTTATGCAGTGGCTCCTGTACAGCAGCAAACAGCTCCCGCAACAGTTCCCGCACAGCAGATAGCAAAAGCTCCCGTCAGCAACAATACCGAAGTATGCCAGGGACTTACCGCCTTTGAACCGGATAAAGTACCGTCTACCCTGCTGAATATGTTACCGGAAAGCAAGATGCAGGTTACTCCGGGCGACAATGATAAATTAGTGGAACATTATGCCACCTGGAAAGAGATGGGCAAAATGTTCGGAAAGAACATCGCTTCGATCTCCATCAGTCCGGACAGCGAAGTTTACAAAGCTGTCAAGGATAACGACTTCTATACAATCTCTTTCTCCAAGAAAGATGATCCTGAAACCTGGTTCATGATCCAATGTATCAAACAAGGGGAATCAACCGAAGGAACACAAAAGATCATTATCGGCGAAATTCTTAACGTATGGATCAGATAAGTATGAAGATGACGAAGAATATATTATTCCTGTTGTTACTGATGTGTCCCTTGCTCTCGATGGCACAGGGACACAAAGGTTCTGTAGAATCATGCGCTCCCATGAAAAACGGGAAAGTATGCTACAGTGATGAAGTCGATGCAGAAGGCATGAAAAAGGGTGAGTTGTTCAATGCCATCGACAAGTGGGCCAGAAAAACTTACGGAAAGGATGTATTCCTGTCGAGCGTTACGTCCAGCAAATCGAAAGGAACGATCAATATAAACTCGAAAGTCGAATTACTTCTGAACGATACGGATAAGACGATCGTCAAGTACAAAACGAGAATATACTGCCACGACGAGAAATACAATATCGAACTGTCAGATATTTCTTACCAGTACGATCCTATGAATGAAAAGAAATACAAGACCTATCCGGCAGAGAATGTTATTGCGAACAATGGCAAGTCAAACACCATTGCCGTAATTAAAGATCCTCTGTTATTCTGCAATGCAACTTTCTTCTTTGCAGAGAATTTATTCGGGGAAGTATTCGACGCGACACAGGAAGATTAAACACCGCGTCCTATATAATATAATGTAAGGAGATGCCGTAAAAGGTATCTCCTTTTTAGTTCTCCATTGTCAGATAACACCACAAAGGATAATGGTCTGAATAGCGTATCTTATCGATGGTACAGTTTATTGACTTCATATTCGAAGAATGCAGGATATTGTCTATACGGAATAAAAACATATTCTGGTTATAAGTTACTCCCATTCCCCGGCCGGATTCGGCAAACGAATCGACCAATGGCCCCTGGATAGTCCGATGGGCATAAGAGATCGGCGTATCGTTAAAGTCGCCACAAACCAGTATATAATCACCTTTGGCCTTTGCTATTTCGGCAGCTACGGCTTCAGCCTGCTTGGCCCGTATCTTGAAAGCAGGTCCCAGCTTCTGCTCCAAAGCGCCTTTTATTCCGTCAAACGTATCTGTACTGATATTCTTGATAAAAGCCGTGTAACGGCTGCGGTCTTCCATCGTCAGCTTAAACGACTCAAGATGGTTATTGATCAATGTCAGCTTCTTACCTTTCACATTCAGTTCATGCACGGAAGAACAGTTATAATCGCTTTTATAATCTACTCTCCGGGAGTTTGAAATAGGATACTTGGAAAAAACAGCTATCCCTGAGTTCAAATAGCCGGACGAATTAACCGAAATGACCGAACGATACGGATACATATCCAATGCCCGAAACAATTTATTCGGGGTCAGAAACTTATCCGATTTGCTGACTGCATATTCCTGCAAGCAAACAATATCGGCTCCTGAAGATGCAATATACTGTATAATCTTATTAGGCGAATCTTTCGTATGATCTTTATAGCCAAAACCCATCACATTATACGTCAGCACCTTCAGTACATTCTCTTTTGGAATATCTTTTGTCTGACTATGATAAGGAAAATACTTTTTCACCGGCCCCCAACAAAGAAGAAAGGCACTCAACCCGATCAACAGGAAACGCCATTCCCACAGGAATAACCAATAAATAATAAAACAAAGGTTCAGGACACATAGAATAGGAAAAGCCAGTCCCAAATAAGAAAAGACTAGAGCAGTATCGGGAGATACACGATCCGACCAGGCCGAAGCGATAAACAGCACAACGATCAGGACATTGGTCAGAACGAACAATGACTTGAATAATAGTTTCAGTGTTTTCAGGCCCTCACTCATTTTTTACTGGCATCAAATAATTGTCTTTTTTCATCCGCTGAAAGGCTTTCGTATCCCGAACGTTTCAGTTTGTCCAGAATGGCATCCAGATCGGCCGACTCACGGTTTTTACGGGCATTATACTCGTAATCAGTTTCCGCACGTTTGTATGTCACCTTCATTTTGGGTTTTCTTTTACCCAGGTTTACTACCCAATCCAACAGACGGTTCATCGGAGCAGTCAGATCCTTTCCTTCCTTGATACGCATGGCGAACCAGATACCGAACAGGGCTCCGCCAATATGAGCGATATGACCTCCGGCATTATCGGAAGTGATAGCCAGCAAATCGATCACAAAAGTAAACAACGCCAGATAGATCAACTTGACACGCCCTATCAGAAACAGATTTATCTCAAGGTCTTTCCGGTAAAAGGAGACAGCAAAAACAATAGCCATCACCGATGCGGATGCACCCATCAGATAGCTGGAAGAGGCCACAGTCTGGAAATAAGGGAAAATGTTATATGCCAGCATAAACAAGACTGCCCCTGCAATCCCCCCCAGCAGATATAACCCGCCCAGTTGCCGCTCGCTGAAGAAATTCAGGAACAGGCCGCCGAACCAGTACAACCACAACATATTAAAAAGAATATGTAGGAAGTCGAAATGAGTGAACATATAAGTGATAACCGTCCAGGGCCGATACAATAACAGTTCGGGCGACGAAGGCATCTGCAAATATTGCAAAAAAGATATTCCGGGAATATTGAAAAGCAAAAAGATCACTCCCATCAACCGGATCAGGATAAAAAGCCCTACATTTATATATATAAGCTTTGCCAGTATATTTCCTGCCCGGAATGTATTCTTCAGATTAGTAAAAATACTTTCCATTGTCTGCATCTTTCTTTTTCCAGTAGCGAACCATAAAATAACCGAACAGCATACCGCCTAAATGGGCAAAGTGTGCCACCGTGTCTCCACCAAAACTGGATACACCCATAAATAGTTCAGCCAAACCGTAAAACACAACAAAATATTTAGCTTTTATAGGTATCGGAATAAACATCAGGAACAAAGGTACATTCGGGAATAACATGGCAAATGCCAACAAGATACCGAACACAGCCCCCGAAGCTCCGACCGTAATCATCATATTCAGCGACGGATCCATCTTCACCAGTTCGAAAAGCGTCAAACCGTTAGCGCTGGCAAAAGACTGAACCGAATACGCCCAAACCAATTCCTGCACAATACCGGCACCAATACCAGTCACCAGATAAAATGTAAGGAAACGTTTCGGCCCCCAAACATTTTCGAGAACACGTCCGAACATATACACCCCGAACATATTAAAGAAAACATGTCCGAAAGAACGAGTATCGTGCATAAACATATAGGAAACAAACTGAAACGGATAAAAATCCTTCACACCCGGAAAGTGCAAACCTAAAATCTGCACCAGGTCGACCCCCATCTTCGGTAAAACCAAGCTGGCTACCCAGAAAAGGAGATTTATAATGATAAGGTTTTTTGTAACCGGCGGTATACTATTCAAGAACCCCGAGCCATTTTGATTCATCATATACATATCAATTTGCGGCAAAGGTAAATATATTTTGATTGTTTTTCCGCCAAATAGTACTAAAACATAGTAAATCAATAAAAAAAACAGCGTTTTACTTTGCAGAATATTAAATAAAAACTACATTTGACCCGATCTTAAGGCTATCACAATCATTGTTTAATATATTAATTATCAATCCATCATGAACAAAACAGAATTTATCTCAGCTGTATCGGCTAAATCCGGTTTAAGCAAGACTGATGCAAAAAAAGCTGTTGAAGCTTTTATTGAAACAGTATCCAACGAAATGCAGGCAGGAGGCAAGATTGCCCTTTTAGGTTTCGGTTCTTTCTCTGTAACAGAAAAAGCAGCGCGTAAAGGCGTTAACCCTAAGACAAAACAACCGATTGAAATTTCAGCTCGCAAGGCCGTTAAATTTAAAGCCGGAGCAGAATTGAACGACAAGATCAAATAAAAAGCATTATATGCTTATACCCGAAGAGGCTTTTATAAGAAGAAGCCTCTTTTTTATAATTACAATACCGTTTTCTCATATATTGTGATACTGCATTCTCATATATTATGATACAAGATTGTCATATATTATGAGAATCCTTTAGTATAATATATGACAAAAAATAATTCCAGAGAACATCACTGCCCCCTGGAACCCACACTAGTATTAATATTAAACTTACCTGATTACACAGGTCAGTATTGTTATTCAGAATAAAAGATGATGCAGGATATTTATTGTCCTGTATCATTTATCACATTACAAAGATCCTGCTTTTCAATTAATTATCAGAAGATATTCGGTTCTGATACCGCACTTCGGCAAGACCGTAAGGCTCTATTTCGACAACTACCCGAACGTCTTTTTCATTTTTCGCAATCCGGCCGATTTATCAGCCTGTAAACCTCGCCCCCAACTCCAAATCCGGAGGAAGGTTCCATTTGGAGACACAAGCAAAGTGACAACAACATCGTAAAAGGAATCTTTTATTAAATTTCTTCCGGTTGCAAATACCAGGTCCAGTTATTAATCTGGATACGCAAGGCCAGCCAGGGATCTTTATCCGAAAAGAAAAAAACGATCTTATACTCGCTCTCACGGTCGAGATATTCCTGCGGAGAAAAATTATAACCTTCTATCTTTGTCATCACCAGAAAATCAGTCAGGTTGATGTTGAATACTTTATTTCCTGTCGCCTTTTCCGTCACGATGAAGCGGGCATTACGATCCGCCAGAAAACGCATGGTATTCAATTCTATAATTCCTGCCGCCAGGTTCTTCTGTTCGATATGATACGGACGATAACTAATATTATCATCCTCCAGCAGTGAATTATCATGCGCAAGGTAACCGTTCGATTCGATGATCTCATACGTATAGGCATTTACATTCACTCCCCAGGAATCTTCGTTACTTCCCTGGAAAACGAACCGCACTTTATTGGTGTCTTTTATCAGGTTGACGACCTCTGTCTGATCGGTTGTACCGGTAAAATTGACTTTATTGATCTCACCATACCAGAGTGGTTCCAGCTCCTTATCGATAATAAGAGATTCTTCACGCTTCAAACGCAACTGAAGCTCCGTGATAGAAGAAACACCTTTTTCCAGAGAAGTCAGATCATACGATTCATGCGCTCCGGCCCATGCCATAAACTGATATTCTCCGATAGGCAAATTCACAGCCATCAGATAACTGCCGGTTGCCAACGCAGCTCCTTCTTCCGCCTGCTTGAACAGGAACTTGCCGTCTTTATCAAAGACATAAAGCTCCACTTTATCTACCTGCGCATGAAATGCATCTGTAAATTCCATATTATAGTCATACTTGAATTTAACAAACAAACGGCATTCAGGCAGGTGTTCGTTAAAGCTGTCGCATGAGGACATTATCAGGGAACCGATAAGGAGGATCCACATGGCAATGTGACGTAATAGGCTTTTTAGCTTCATATTTTTTCGTTTTCTAGTTATTCTATATAGGGAGGAAAAGACTCATCCGTTCTTTTCTCGTTATTTCCAATCCGGTGGACAGAGCTATTGAGTCCGTCAAAATTAAATCCCGAAGTTTTACAAGTCTCCGGAGACTTGGTTGTTAAAAATGAAGTTGTGGGAGTACTTCCCACAACTTCTTCTATAAAAAAGATTTCAAATCGATTATTCGGATTTATAAATCAACACCTTGCTCGTACCAAGTCCAAGGATTGATACCAATCTCAATAGACATGTAGAATTCTTCTTCTTCATCTTTTTTACCTGGATCAGGCTCCTGAATAACCGGATACCCCGGATTCATGATAGATTTAATAGTAATATCATAAACGGAATTACGTACTACCCCGAATTCACCTAGCTTATTGTTTGTATCATTCGTATCGTTATCATGCTTAATCATAATGGTATAATAGCTATCTCCTCCTTTGTAATAAGAAATAGATCCATAAATATCAGCTCCGTTATCAATAACTTTTTGTTGATAAAATTTATTAGCAATAGATGTTACTCTCTCAGCATCATTCGCGCCTGGTAAAGCATCAAATTCATCTTTTGTAGGAAGAGTAACGGCAGTCACGCCCGAACCGGATTTTCCTGCTAAGTACGAAATATAAGTATTAAAGGTTGTAGTAAACGAAGTCGGGAAATTATCCGGGTCTTTATCTTCATATTTTGATGTCAATTCTGCTTCAATATATTTAATAACTAACTTATAAGAATAATAACCTTTACCTACTTTAATCCAGTCTTTTCCGGAAATAACGTTTCCGGAATCGTCCACATCCGTATCGCTATTGGCTGGTCCGTTATAGGTAGCACCGCCCGGAAGTTTTAATCCGGTAGGAACTACTGTAGCTTTCAATAACACATGCGTACTATAGGCCTGATAATTATCAGCCTCCTCCTGCGTATTCTCCAGACAATACAAAGCCGGTATCTTAGAGGCATTCGGATTGGTAGAAGGTCCGGCTGTTACTGCCGACCATGTCGGAACATTACTATGAGTATAATAAGTATAGTTATCCGTGTAAGGAGTAGTGCTTATATCCGTCATAGACGTTTTCTGACCTTCATAGTTCGGGTCTTTTCTGTAAGAACCGAATTCCCAGATATCAAACGGAGATTCATAAGTATTACGAGGAGAGCCGTCACCTGCATTGGTAGTACCACCGCCTTCCATCCATGTTTCTGTTCTTTCAGACATCGGGAAATATTTCTTATTAGTCACGTTCAAAGCCCATCCTACAGTAGTGACATCAATACTATTCCCTGTATAGCTAGCATTTGCAAACAAACGAACTTTCGCAGCTACACGGTCGACAGTAACTTTCTGAGGGTTTAACTCCGCTTCACCCGAAGTCGGATAGGTAACCAGATCCAAATCTGTTACAGTAACCGAACCTGAATTAACAACAGTTGTCGGTTCCAACTGTCCTTTAGCATTCGTCATCATAAAGTAATCCTTACCTGCGCCAATAACCGAAGTTACATCAGTGTCAATAATCGCTTTGTTTATAGTAGCAAAATCAATAGCCGTACCCGCTATTGTTTCAAAATCGGGAGACGGATTTAATACAACCAGAAAAGCTTTTGCAGTTTTCTTCACTTTGAATGCTTTTGTTGCAGTTCCGTTAGGCTGTCCCGGAGTACTGATCTCCGGATCTCCAGATCCCCATTCCTTTGTATCTACCACCCCCGGATTAGCACTAGCAGACAAATGGTTATCAAAGAAAACAACCATGATTTTATCCACTTTCGACTCATTTGTCGTACCATTTTCTTCATCCGGATTATGCAAAGCCTTAGTAGTTGTTCCAGCCTTAATGTTCAATGATACCCAAGCTTCTCCATCGGTATTGATAATACCGCCGCCGTCATCTCCACTATCCGGCAGATTTTCACTACACGCTGCAAACATAAAGGATGCAAGCGCAAACATAAAAAGATTCTTCTTTTTCATTTCACTCAATTTTAATTAGTAATTTTCACTCATTTATTTATCTAATTGTCTTCTCTATCTCAGCAATATTCGCCATTTTCTTTGCCAATTCATCCAGATTATCTTTGGCTGCTTCCAGTCCTGAACCTGCGGCTGCTTTCAAATATTTTTCAGCTTGTTTATAGTCTCCTTTCAATAAAGCTACTACACCGCGTGAATTAATATATTCAGGTTCTTTTGAATCCACCTTATTCAGATAACGCTCGGCCGCAACCAGATCTTTACGCAAGATAGCTGCCGCTGCCGCATTCATATTGGCTATCTCATTTTCCGGGTACATCCGTACAGCCACTTCGAATACATCGACAAACTCCTGTGAGCCGGCCGGATAACTATTGGCAACCATGAACATTTCATTCAGGCTCAGGTTCTGCGGACGCGTTTTAATAACTTCCTTCGCTTCTTCCACATCAAAGTTCTTTACGTTAAAGTTGACTTTACAAACAGCAACACGCAGACGCGGATATACATTTCTCAGCAAATATTGATAAGGCATACCGCTCTGAAGCTGTTTCAACTTCGTTTTTCTCTCTGTTTCAAGCGGATAGTTATCAATGATAGCCAGCACCTCCTCCTTATAATCCATATCTCCAGCTTCCAGTGCTTTCACCAGACCGTCCCAGTTTTCACCCCCGAAAATGGTTTGATACTGATTCCTGCGGAAGTCATAACGGGAAACCAGATAGTCACGTAATGCCATCGCACGTCCTTCGGACAAACGCTTATTGTTAGCCAGCGAGCCTTCCGGAGAAGCATATCCTATAATATCCAGACTTTTAACTTCAACACTCGGATCCGACTTCAACTCATCGATCATCGTCCGTATTTTAGCCAGTTCCTGGGGATTATTCATATATTCAGGACGAATATCTACTTTATTCACCTCAAAATCCAGAAAACTTTCCACCTGTATATCACGGCGTTTAATTTCTTCGACTACCGGTTTAATAAAAGCCATATGCGGTACAATAGCGTAGGGTTCCGGTATATATTCCAGTGTTACTCTGTCTACAACCGGTTCCACTTTCATCAATAATGTCTCACCACAGCCGCATTCATCTCGTTGAATATCCAGATGGGCGTCAGCCATCCATGATTCATAAGGAAGGATATAACGATATTGAATCGTTTCGCTTGTCGGCCTATGCACTCGCTTAACAATATAAGGTTTTTCATAACCGGCTTTCTCCGCCGCATTCATCAGAGAAAGCGAACGTTCGTAAACCCGATATTCATCTCTCCCTTTCATTATTACTTTAGGCAGATTACAACTCTTTTCCGAAGAAGCCAACTGCGGGATAAGGTCTACACCACGAGTCGATTTTACTTTCACTCCATTCAGTACGATGTCCATGTCTATATAAAGAGAATCGCCCACCTGTTCCAGCCGTACGGGATTTACCGTAATACTTCCTTCATAAGAGCGCGACTGTGCCTTCACCTGAAGAATATTCAGACAGAAAAAAGTCAACAGGCATATAATGAATTGTATATTTCTTTTCATCATTCTTCTTTTATTTAATCAGATAAATAATTGACAAAGCTGCTTTCGTCGGGCCAAAATAGTTCCGCCCGGTATCCTTCAGTTTGGAGCCGCACTCCGCACAAGGATATTTCTCATATGCTATACGTGCATATCCCAGACCGACAGAAGCTTCTATACTCCAGCGTTTTTTTAATATCCAGGAATGCCCGACCGAAATACCGCCTCCATACAGATGCCCCTGATACCGGTTCTTTTGCATGTTTTCACTGAAAATACCCGGCAAGCCACCGACATTGAAGTCGGCATAATGTCCATGCAACCCTACGAACGTACGGTTGAAACTTTCGCAAAACCAGTAACGCACCTCCGGTTGTACGCCCCAATGACGCAGGCGGCGGCCATTATCCGGTTTCCATGGGTTATAGTTGACCGGAATATCTAATGTCCATTTACGGGCCAGTCCAAATTCCAATCCCAAGTTCACCGTCGTCGTCGCATCATATAATAGATTGCTTTTGACTGCAATTTTCTGCGCTTTACTCTCGATGACCAGGCATCCGAGCATGAAGAACAGGAGTATAAAGGCTCTTTTCATCTATATTACTTTTAATTTACGGAAATACTGTTTCCTAACTGAGTTATATCTATCTTAATACGTTGTGTCGCCATGCCGGATGATGAATTATTATCAATAGTTGTCAAATACACAATTCCGTTTCGCGTATCTGTGCCCGGATTAGGCAAAACTTCTATAAATATTGCTCCATCATCTACTGTAATATTATCCGTATCATTTCGTTCTTCACCGGAAGAAGGACGCAACTTTATCCAGTTTTTAGGACTATATACCGCATTATCTTCCACATAGCCAGACAAGCAAGTATAGTTTACCTTTCTATACTGAGGATCCCTGTTTGTCGTCGGCATATATTGTATCGTCTCCCCTCCGGCATTAATAGCCTTTCTCTGATTAATATGGATCTGCTTCTCCAGATTTCCTAGCTTAAGCGTGATATAAGCATTTTGTCTAAGTGCCGTACCCTCCTGATTAAACTGAAATTCATCATAAAACTGTAAATAATTCTTTACTTCCACATTTACGGGAGTTACATTGGGGTCCGAAGAACCAGCACCCGCAATAGAAATACCAAAAGGAGAAACCAATCTATATGCATAATCAGCCAAACTTCTTTCATCACTTATCTTATTCGAATTTGGAAAAATAGTCTTACAATCGGTTATTACCCTAAAAGCCTCATATTCGGCAGTTTCATTCGTATAAGCAAAAAAGACGGAATTACTTACGCCCAAATAATAATCATTATTGGCTATTATCTCATATGTATTACTATCATCGACCAGTACGCTATAATCAAGTGCCGTATTCGATGGCTTGGAAACTTTAGCATCGGCAACCGTATCAAATCCCGGTCCATGAACTTTGTTTATAGTAAACGTATATAACTTATTACGCTCCAGATTCATCAAAGTCAGATTATCATCCACGATCGCTATTTTATAAAAATAATTACGCCCTTCATAAGTACCCTGAATAATAAAATAAGTATTATTAGATACAGGCGATTCATATAAATAAATCGGCTTGTCCGCCGTACTTTGACCGCCGGAAACAGCAGAGGTTGCGATGAGAGGAGACGAATAGCTCGCATCATAACGTAATTCAGTTAAACCCGATATATTGTAAACAGCATCATCGGATTTATGTAACTGTCCTTGACGCGGAACATTCACAATCGCCGTAATGCCTGTGAAATCGAAATTAGATGCGGCATTGACTATGGCTATTTTAGACACAACCCGGCTCAATAACAAAGAACTGCCATCTGTATTCTCTATTCTTGTCGAATTATTTATCTCATCAACCTCCAACAGATAACTCATAGGAATTGTCTCGCCTTCGCCACTATAAGGAACAACCGACTGTGAAGGTATTGCCAACGGCTCGGTTAATAAGTTGGAACATGTCTCTGACAAAGTCGTTACACCAACTTTCAGGTTGGCTGTAAAATTCTCAACTTTGAATTCATATCCCGAATCGGCATCTCCATAATAAAATTCACTCTGCGGATTCGCCAATATTAATAAACGATACTTCGTACCAGAAGGTTGCCTGGTAAGCAAGACATATCTCTTTCCTATAAGTTCAAAAGCCTGGACAGCTTCTACAAAAGTTGCTGAAGCTTCGTCATTTCCTTTAAACACAAGTATCCAAGGAGTAATACCTACCGTGTTTTCATCATTTAAACCTTTAGTAACAGGAAGCGTATATGAATCTGCACGGGTAAAAATCTCAACTCTTATTTTATCATCAGCTATTTCTTCCGGATCCTCCGAAATCAGAACCTCATGTTCACAACTGATCACAAATAGCAGAATAGCTAAAAGAAACAGATAGTTTATATGTATTATAATTTTCCTCATTTTAATCCTTTCAAAAAACATAGTTGTCAACGTCTTCGGGAAAGAGTTTCATTCCTGACACAACGGGCAGATTCTGCAAAAGTCGGTAGTTGGTAATAGAGTCCCGGATTAGGCCACTTCCCCAAACTAATACTCCACACACTCTGAGGTGTATTCGCAGAATAAGGACCGATAGACGATGACTGGTAATAACCTGTCGAACCTGAAAATTCAACCTGTCCGGAAACAGAAGCCCGTCTCCCCGCTGAAGGAAAGAAAACCGAGGCATTCTCATTGTCTTTATTATAAACTAAAATACCACGATAAGCAACCTGTGCATTATCAACAGATACCCCAAAAGAATACTCGCTTTTTTTTATAACCGGAAGGCGGTCAAAATAGCCGTCTGCATAAAAACCGAAAGCAAAAGTGATATGCCTTTTCGCTTCTTCCGTATCATTCGGATCCTGCCAAAAATTAGGTTCTCGATCTATTTTAATACCATTTTTTTCCGATGAACCGTCCCATCCTCCTATATTTTCCAATCGCGCGGCATCACCGGCCAATGGATTTTTGAAAAGCGACTGCCTCCATTCAGAATAAGCAATATCCTCCCCGTGGTCTACTGCGATTGTATCCTTTTGTTTTTCAAACACATCAACATATGCAGTACCGACCTTCACCCCATTCACATACTTAACCATATTAGGATACAGACCATTCCAGGAAATCCGGTCAGTATATCCATCACTGGGGCGATGATACCCCTCCGGACAAATCTCAAAAATATCTTTATAACCATAGTCATATATCGGATCAGCTATTCCTGTTGCAGTATTCCATACTGGTAAAAATAGTTTACTGTTGGTCGTTAAAAACTGTAACGTCTTATTCCAGTAAGACGCAATCACCGGATTAACCGGATGATAAGCCTGGCGAAAATACGGTTCCAAATGCGTACTGTCAGGAAGCCCCCACTGAAAGAAGGCACCAGCCTGACTGGGATATTTAACAAAAACTCCATTTTTATGACCGACCTGATAATTAGCAGCCTCACCACCATTTTTAAATTCAGGAGCGGTCAAGTTAAACGGTGAAAACATTCTGGCCGCATTGCGCGGCTGGCCTTGCAACTGCCCCGAGGTTATCGCATCCTCAGTGCCTGCTCTTAAAATATAATCCGGATCTTCTCCCTGCCGAATAAAGACGGAATCTTTATACGTCCAATATCCACCTCCCCAGGTACCTCCATACCGTTCCACTAAAACCAGGGCATATCTCGGCTTGTCCCCGCTATGCGTCGAATTAAGGCCGATACGGAAATAAATACGTCCTCTACCTTCTACCATACGCCCACTTTCTCCCTTATATTCATTTGGAGTAACCGGATATTTCTCCGGGTTTCCGGGACTGTATGTTCCTATGCCCGGATCGAAGCTGGGAGTTGTACTTAGTACAACAAAATCTCCGTCGATAACGGTTGCTTTCCATGTTGTAAGTCCGTCATATTCCGGCAAGTCATTATTCCTTTCCTGCTGTCCGGTAACAACCCTTTCTCCGGTTTCATTTTTCCGGTAAAAAGCGCCGACATACCTTGTTCCTTCTGTAAAAGCATAACGTCCGCCATACTGACTGGTTTTCACTTCTATCTCTTTTTGCAATTTACCTCCGTATTCATCTTCAGCCGACAAAATGATCCGGTATGTATTTTCTCCCGCGGCATTCTGCTCATCGAGCAGGATATCCATGTAACCGAAACCTGATTCGGAAACTTTATCATAAGTATAAGAAAACCGAGAAGTTGCATAAGTAACTGTCGTTCCATTGTCCGTTACATCTATATCTTTCAACACCAAATCATTAAAAATACTTTCTGTTTCTGCCGTAACTGTACTCGTCCCAATAAAGACTTCAGGCAACACCTTCACTTCAGGCATATTCGACCAAAATGAAATCCGTGCCCCATTAAAATCGGTTATACTGACTTGTGTATGCGAAACATTCAGCTTTTTATTGCCGGATATAATCCAGTTTCCATCATATTCACTCCAATCCGAAGCTTTTACATTTACATGCAAAGCATCCCGGATAATACCTGTCAAATCAAGCTTACTATTCATCGGAAGACTATAATCTACCGGATTCGAATTTATCTCCAACTCACAGGAAGGATTATAATTAGTCCCCATATTAACAGTAAAAACGACAGCTTCCGATTTCTCTGATTTATCCACAGGCTCACTGGAAGGTAAAATAATCCGATTTATATTCTTTGCCCAGGTTATTCCCACAGCAGAAGGAGTTCCGTCTGAAAAATAACTTTCATTTTCACTCAAGGTAAATTCACGTATAGTATTCCGCCCGATACTTCTGTTATAACTAGCGGTCAAAGGGACCAAATCTGGTATATTGCTGAATACAACACCGGTAAAAACGGCTTCAAAATCATCTTCGGCTTCCAATACGACATCGACCCGTACTCCCAGCCTATTCAATGCCAGTTTCAAAAAAGAGTGTTGCGTCCCATCCTCCAATTCAAGACCTTCTCCTTTCGGCAAAACAGTAACATCCTTTATTTCCTGCATCATAGGTATATTCAGGCTGGACATAAAAGCATTGGCCGGATAAGCTATATTATTCAGATCGTCATACGTAGAAATAAGATCCAACATTTGCTGTAAGGTTCTTCCCTCCGGCTCATTTGCCAGAAAAACAAAATCATAATTTCCAACAGCTATAGAATAACGCAGTACATTATCGGTCCACTCACCCTCGTTATAACGTATATTTGAGACGCAGGCACCGTTCGATCTGTTAAAAGCCAGCACACGAAGGCTGCTCACCAGATAATCTTCGGGAGATCCGGGATCCGTACCTATCATAGGGGTAATCCCGGTTATTGAAATAAAGGCCCCTTCAACCTTCTTATCAACGGATATTTCGTCTATACAGGAAGAATAAAATACCACCAACAAAAAGAGAATGAATCCTTTATATATTTTTCTTACTTTTACCACTATTCAATAATATCATTTTCTACTAGTATATTACATTATCATAAATTTCATATTCACGCATATTCCGCTTTTACCTGGTATACTCAGACACCCGACATAAAAGGGACTGCCATGAAGATGTACTCCAAAGAAATTCCTGTGAATACCCGAAGTATCCACGATCACCAAAAGAAAAAGGATTATTAAGTTCCAGCGCAATTTTACCCGATATAAGCCTATAATGACTATCAGGCCCTATTGTAACACTACTCAAAATTCATCAAGATCACAGGTAGTAAAAATCATACTTGTCTCCTTTTTACTCTCCACATCATCAAAAAAACACTCTTTCTTTACTTTACAAAGATCGCAGTTCCCACCTAAATACTATTCGAATATTGTTTCTGTTATTATATATCAAAGGCTAAAACTGCGGCCAATTTTAGTGACGGCCTTTCGCACTCTTTCGTTTTTCGAAACCTATTTTCGATCAACATCTTTCAGGTTGCAGATATCGAAAAAACGAAACCCGGCGACTGCTCTTTTTGTAAACATACCCGGCGAATATACAAACAGCCCTTTTGTCCGGCAAAGGTCGCCAGATACTTATTGACTAATTCAGAACTCTCTTACGAAGGTTTTTAGAAAATAATCATGTACCTTTGCGCACAAAATAAAATCAGAATATATAGAAGTAAGAATATGGTTATTGAACAGCAGATTACCGGTGCAATCATTGCCGGCATAAAAGAACTGTACGGAGCTGAAGTTGCAGCCGCCCAGATACAGTTGCAAAAGACAAAAAAAGAGTTTAAAGGACATCTTACCCTGGTCGTATTCCCTTTCCTTCGCGCATCGAAGAAATCACCGGAACAGACAGCACAGGAGATCGGCGAATATTTGCTGAAAAACGAACCGGCTATATCTGAATTTAATGTGATAAAAGGCTTCCTCAACTTGACAGTGGCCGGCCCTTGCTGGATCGACCTGCTGAATACGGTGAATGCACAGCCATCATACGGGATCATCCCGGTTACGGAACAGTCTCCGCTCGTGATGATCGAATATTCTTCTCCTAATACAAACAAACCGTTACACCTGGGCCATGTTCGCAACAACCTGCTTGGATTTAGTTTGGCAGAGATTATGAAAGCGAACGGCAACAAGGTTGTCAAGACCAATATCGTAAACGACCGTGGTATCCATATTTGCAAATCCATGCTCGCCTGGCAGAAATGGGGTAACGGCGTTACTCCCGAATCATCCGGTAAGAAAGGCGACCACCTGATCGGCGACTTTTATGTCTTATTCGACAAACATTACAAACAGGAACTAAAAGAGCTGGAAGCCCAAGGCCTAACCAAAGAAGAAGCCGAAGCACAATCAACCCTGATGGCAGAAGCCCGCGAAATGCTTCGCAAATGGGAAGCCGGCGATGCAGAAGTACGCGCACTGTGGGAAAAGATGAACAGCTGGGTATACGCAGGTTTCGATGAAACCTACAAAATGATGGGCGTAGACTTCGATAAGATCTATTACGAGTCACAAACCTATCTGGAAGGAAAAGGCAAAGTGATGGAAGGACTTGAAAAAGGTATCTTCTACCGCCGCGAAGACGGTTCTGTCTGGGCCGACCTGACCAAAGACGGACTGGACGAAAAACTGCTGCTCCGTGCGGACGGCACTTCCGTATATATGACACAGGACATAGGTACAGCCAAACTTCGTTTCGACGATTTCCCGATCAATAAAATGATCTACGTAGTCGGTAACGAACAGAACTACCATTTCCAGGTATTATCTATCCTGCTCGACAAACTGGGCTTCGAATTCGGAAAAGGCCTGGTACACTTCTCTTACGGTATGGTCGAACTGCCGGAAGGAAAGATGAAGAGCCGCGAAGGAACCGTTGTCGATGCAGACGACCTGATGGACGAGATGATCAATACTGCTCACGAAATATCCCAGGAACTCGGCAAACTGGATGAAATGACAGAGGAAGAAGCAGCCAATATCTCCCGTATTGTCGGTCTGGGTTCTCTAAAATATTTCATATTGAAAGTCGATCCACGTAAGAACATGACCTTCAACCCGAAAGAATCGATCGATTTCAATGGTAATACAGGCCCGTTCATTCAGTACACTTATGCCCGAATTTGTTCCGTTTTACGCAAAGCTGCCGAACAAGGTATTGTCTTACCGGAACAACTGCCTGCCAATACTCCTATTTCTGAGAAGGAAGAAGGACTGGTACAGATGATTGCCGACTATGCCACTACGGTAAAAGAAGCAGGTAAAGAATATAGCCCGGCTTTCATTGCCAATTATATCTACGATCTGGTAAAAGAATACAACCAGTTCTATCACGACTTCTCTATCCTTCGTGAAGAGAATGCCGAGATCAAACAATTCCGCCTGGTATTATCTGCCAACGTTGCCAAGATTGTAAAATCAGGTATGTCATTGTTGGGTATCGAAGTTCCTGAAAGAATGTAAGAACGAAAATATCACCCATAAAAAAAGGTTCCTGCTGATCAATTCAACAAGAACCTTTTTTATATATTACACTTTCTATTATGCTTTCTTCTTTGTTGTCCGCTTTTTCGGTGTTGCGGGCTTCTCTGCCGCTTCAGCGATGATCTTCATACAATCTTCCAAAGTGAGCTTTTCCGGTTCAGTAACAGTCTTCGGTATCCGGTAATTAGCCTTTTTATAAGTAATATAAGGGCCATAACGACCATTCAGTATTTCCAGATCAGGATCTTCCTCAAACTTCTTCAGGAAGCGCTGTTCATCTTTCTTACGTTTCTCATCGATCAACACTATCGCTTCTTCCAATGTGATAGAAAGAGGATTCAGGTCTTTCGGGATAGAGATAAATTTACCGTCATGACGGATAAATGGCCCGAATCGGCCGACAGCAGCCACCATTTCTTTTCCTTCATACTCACCGATCGTGCGGGGAAGATCGAATAACTTCAAGGCTTCTTCCAATGTGATAGTCTCGATTGACTGTCCTTTCATCAAAGTCGCGAACTGAGGCTTCGGAGCTTCTTTGTCTTCCGTATGTGCCTGGCCGATCTGTACAACCGGACCATAACGGCCGATCTTTACAAATACAGGGTTACCGCTTTTCGGATCGATACCCAACTCACGCTCACCGACCTTATGTGCAGTCTTTAAAGCAGCTGTTTCTTCCACGATCGGATGAAACATCTTATAGAACTTATCTATCGCTTTTGTCCAGATCATATCGCCTTCAGCCACAGCATCGAATTCTTTTTCAACACTGGCTGTAAAGTTATAATCCATTACAGACGGGAAGTATTCCATCAGGAAGTCATTGACAACTGTACCGATATCCGTAGGCATCAACTTATTACGGTCTGCCCCTACTACCTCTTTCTTTTCAGCATCTTTGATCTTTCCTTTAGCCAGTGTCACGACACTATAGGTACGTTCCGTACCTTCCTTGTCACCTTTTACCACATATTCGCGATTCTGGATCGTCTGAATAGTCGGAGCATAAGTAGAAGGACGACCGATACCCAGTTCTTCCAGGCGGCGTACAAGGCTGGCTTCCGTATAACGCGGCGGACGCTGTGTGAAACGCTCCGTAGCCACGATATCATTCAAAGTCAGCACTTCGTGCAGTTCTACAGGAGGCAACAAACCGTTTTCCTTATCCTGCTCTTTGTCGTTGTCATCGTCGTAGCTTTCGCGATATACCTGAAGGAAACCGTCGAAGGTGATAACTTCACCCACCGCCACGAATTTTTCTTTCTTATTATTGATACAAACGGAGATCGTTGTACGTTCCAGTTCGGCATCAGCCATCTGAGACGCAATTGTCCGTTTACGGATCAGCTCATACAATTTCTTTTCCTGTGCGGAGCCGCTTATCTCTACATTACTTATATAGGTAGGACGGATTGCCTCGTGCGCCTCCTGTGCCCCCTTACTCTTAGTATGGTACTGACGGAACTTATGATACTTTTCTCCGTAGGTTTCCAGGATCGCTTCTTTGGCCGTTCCCAGAGCCAGGTCACTCAGGTTCACCGAGTCGGTACGCATATAGGTTATTAATCCTGATTCATACAGACGTTGTGCGATCATCATAGTCTGCGATACGGAATAACCCAGTTTACGGGCCGCTTCCTGTTGCAAAGTAGATGTCGTAAAAGGAGGTGCAGGTGATTTCTTGACCGGTTTCTTAGTGATCTCATCAATAGTGAAAGAAGCGGCCTTACAGGATTCAAGGAACTCCATAACCTCTTCCTTATTTTTCAGACGCTTATTCAGTTCCGCTTTCAATACTGTTGTTCCATCCGGAAGGATGAAATTGGCAATTACACGGTAAGCCGCTTCCGAAACGAATTCGTTGATCTCGCGTTCGCGTTCAACGATCAGGCGGACAGCCACCGACTGTACACGACCGGCGGATAAAGCTGGCTTCACCTTCCTCCATAGAATGGGGGACAGCTCGAAACCCACGATACGGTCTAATACACGACGTGCCTGCTGAGCATTTACCAGGTCAATGTTTATATCGCGCGGCGTCTCAATAGCGTGCAAAATGGCATTCTTGGTAATTTCGTGGAAGACAATACGTTTTGTATTTTCCGGTTTCAATCCCAAAACTTCGTACAGATGCCAGGATATAGCTTCTCCTTCACGGTCCTCATCGGATGCGAGCCATACCTGCTCGGCTGCTTTCGCTTCGGATTTTAATTCGGAAACCAGCTTCTTCTTATCAGCCGGAACCACATATTGAGGAGCATAATTGTTCTCAATATCTATACTAAAATCTTTTGTCTTCAAATCGCGGATGTGCCCGTAACTCGACATAACCTTAAAATCTTTTCCGAGGAACTTCTCAATGGTTTTTGCCTTGGCGGGTGACTCCACTATTACCAGATTCTTTTGCATAATCACTTTTCACTTTTTTAGAAATCGAGTGCAAACATACACAAATAATTAACGTAACCGTATATCAGTAACAAAAAAACAGTTTTTTAAACCGTGATTATTATGTATGTAACCTCTTCAGAATTATCTTTGTCCACAAAATATCACATTATTTCAACATGGAAACAATCAGACAACTTATCAACGATAATAAAACAGACGAAGCATTGCGTTTGTTGAATGAGTACATTAAAAAAAACGCTTCAGACGATGAAGCGTTTTATCTGCGTGGAAATGTCTACCGCAAAATGGGTGACATCCGCCAAGCTCTGAACAACTATCTGACAGCCATAGAACTAAACCCGGATAGCCCCGCTCAGACAGCCTATAATGCTCAGATCAAAATATTAGATTTTTATAACAAAGATATGTTTAATCATTGATAACCTTACGCAAATCCTTCAACAACCGGATATCCGTGTCACGGATCTTGCCGTCACGGCCCGGAGGGCAATTCAGAATAAGGATATTATCATTCTTTGTGCACTGACGGTATAAGCGGGCTAATTCATCGACCGGCTTATACTTCTTATCCGTTGTGTTATAGAACCAACGTTCGCTGATACAGATAGTAGACTCCCAAGGCATATAATACTCTTTACCGTCGTGTGTGAAAACCTTCGGATCATTATCTACCGGCAGATACGGATCGCCTAAGCGGAAGTCACTCGGGAAATAACGGATTGGATAACCTGCTTTCTGGTTTTCCGGTAATACAGGATGTGCATCCGGATTATCCGGTAAACCGATGCTCCAGTTTATACCGACCTGGCAGTCAGGTTCTCTCGATTTGATCGTCTGGTAGATTTCTTTCACCGGCCAGCGATCGTTCTCTTTTTCCCATCCTCCATCGAACCAGAACTCTACGATATTGGTATAAGGCTGCACGATGTCGATCAACTCATCCTGTTGGCGCAACAGATATTTATTATATTCCGCATCCAGGCTCTTGTCTTTCACATCGGCATTTACTTTCCTATCCCACAAGGAATAATACAATCCCAGGCCAATACCATATTTCTTACATGCTTTGGCTATTGCCTCTATTACATTCGTTTTGTTTCCGGAATTTGCTACATCATATTCTGTATATTTGCTGTCCCACAGACAGAATCCTTCATGATGTTTTGCTGTGAGGATCACATATTTCATACCAGCCTCCTTTGCGACCTTGATCCATTGATCCGCATCGACAGCGGTTGGCTGATAAGAAGAAGCCGGTTTCGAACCATCCGTCCATTCCTGATCATGAAAAGTATTGATCCCGAAATGAATGAACATACCGTATTTGCGGGCAATTTGTTTTTGCTGTGCCGGACTAGGTTGCGTGGAAGGTACCGGCAAGATCTGTTCTTGTCCCCGAAGGATTTGCAGAGACAAGGTTAAAAGTAGAAAGGTTACAATCGTTTGTTTCATGGTAGTAAATATTTATACCACAAAAATAGAGATTCTTTAAGAGCCGGATTATCCAAATTTCGCTCTAAAGTTTGCATAATCCGGCTTTAAATTATTTTAGAAACGCCAGCCTACGTTAAGCTGAAGTACACCGTTGCGGCTCTTTCCATCAATATCAGAAGAAGACACTCCCGGTATTGCAGAAGCAATATTATCCTTATTCAAAGTATTTGTCAACCCCACATTATAACTCAAAGAAAACAGTAATCCCATTGAAGTTTGATATCCGGCTCCGACCACTAATGAAAAGTCAAAAGTTTTAAACCAATCACTCAAAACATCTGTCGAGACTGATGTGCCAGAATCGGAAGCTTTTACTTTCGAAGAAACTTTAAAACCCAGCTGCGGCCCGGCAAATAAATTAAATCCTTCATACACATACCCTTTCAGCAAGATCGGAATATTAAGATAATCATTTTTCAATTTAGCAGTAGTACCACTCTCTTTTACCTTAAACCCCTGCATTGAATAATAAATACCTGGCTCAATAGCGAAATTATTAGTCATCATGACTTCTCCGGAAACACCTATATTTAAACCGGCTTTCATACTTGCTCCATCAGAATTTGTCATATTGGCCATATTTAAACCAATCTTTGGAATAAAATGAAATTCTTGTGCACTTACCTGAAATGCCACGAAAAGAAGTAATAATAATAAGCTCTTTTTCATACTACATAATTGTTTTAGATATTAAACACAAAATACTATCTCAATAAACTTAAACGATTTTATTTCCACAATGTCTGCTTTTACTCATAAACACAGACCAAAGATAAATACTTAAATTAAAATACAAAGATTTTCACTTATTATATTATCGGATTGTCGATAACCCGCTCCGGGAATAGCTCTTTCCGGTTTATTTCCAGAATCTTATTTCTATCCTTATCCAGTGTATACACTTTATCTTTTACCAGATACAAATCAAATGGGAGATGTAAAGTAGCAAGTTTCTTTCCATTAAAATCAATAAGATATTTAATTCCGAGCTGACCGATTACAGAATAACCGTCCATATTTAGACTAGTAAAATACAACTCGGTATTTCGATAAGTGCGGATCACATTCATCTGTTCATCGACTTCAAATACATCATACTGGTTATTATAAACAAAACAGGAAGCGGAATCGGATGGTACAACTTTTCTAAAAGAAGTACTATCCGGATCTATCAGATAAAAAGAATTGGATAAAAAGCCTTGCAACTTGCCATTAGCCTTCTCATCCCAGGGAGACACCTCAACCTCTGCACTATCGGTTAACTGACAGAAAGACATTCCATCATCGAACAGTAAATATAATGTATTTCTCAACTCTTTCAGACAAGCACCTTCAATCCGGTCTTTCTTTTTCGTCAGCTGAGTCAGATATATATTTTTGCCGGTATTCTTATCGAAGCTGGCAATGAAGGGCCTTCCAATATTGACTTCCATCATATCTCTTTCGTATGCAGAAGAAAAATCCCTTAAGTTTCCACGATACCCACTACCATAATTGATCATGTAAAGCCTATCATCATAAACAAACAGTTCCGAATGTGAAGTAAGATCCTCTGGAAGCGGATACCCCCACTTCATATTCAGTTGATCATCCAAGCAAAGTAATTGCGTACGACTAGCAAAATAAAGCAGAGAATCCTCTCTCAACATATTCGAAGTCAGTTCCGCTACCGCATTTCCTCCGGTCGGCATCACCGACACTCCGGCCACAACCCCGGTCAATATACCTAAAGCCCCCAATGCCACTGCCCCACTATAATTAGTGGTTCCGGTTACCATCGGATAACTCTTTCCTGTCCCATCCTTAATATTCACCAGATGTATCCCGTCAGAAACGATCAACCGGGTCGAGTCATTCACCCACCCATCGTAATTCCAACCATATGCATGAGGAACTTCCCGAGTCCACAAATGTTCCCCAGAGTTCATTTCATAACATTCCAGATTTTTTGTAACGCCGTTTTTATAACTCAGGATTTTACCATTCTGATGATCCATCACATAAGGGAATATTTTCTTATTCCATCTTTCTTGTCCGGTTTGTAAATCCAGATAGAAACTCTTAACCCCTTTCGAATTAAAAAGAACTCCCTCAGGAAGTAAAACAAACTGGTCGCTCATGTAATTCATTTTCCTTCTCCACAATTCTTTTCCTTCCTGATAATTAAAGACCACCAACTCGCCTTTATTCTTATAAGATTTTCCGTTCGGGGTCAGATGTCCCAGTTGTACCATAAAAAAGGTAGCTGTAGTATCCATCTTATATTTCCTAACCTTGCCATCAAATTCAAAGCCACGAGCTGTTAGCTCTTTCCCTTCCACCGTTTGTCCTATCACAATACCTTTCTCTTCTTGCGCATTCATAAAAGGACAAAACATCAACAAACAGACAAGTAAACCAAATGCTTTTTTCATACTCTCATTCCATGTAATAAAGTAAATACTAGTAAATGGGATTAAAAATCAATCGTATCTATATAAACGTCCTTCACCTGAAACTATTGCAGAGGAAATAGAACAATCCCTGTTTTTTTAAAATATTCTTTCCGGTCATTCGTCACAGATAATAGATAGCTATCAAAATCAGTACAAGTTTAATTTACAACAAACCGGATGAACGGAACAAGAAATGAATCGTATGAAGACAAAAACAATTTTATCACTTATTGCAACTATATTTTTAATGCTTCCGCCAGTGTCGGCCCAACAGGTCATAATGCAGGCGGATTCTACATTTGTTACTTCCTCTTCTTTTTCTTTGGATGAAGTAACCATAACAGCCAAGTCTGTTATTAATAAAGGAGACAAATTATCGATACTACCTTCCGGAACACAGAAAAAAACTGCAACCGACGGTGTCGACCTGTTGAATAAAATGCAGTTATCCCGTATTATGGTAGACGTAATGTCCGGAGAAATAACAACTTCCGGCAACGGAGAAGTACAATTAAGGATCAACGGAATACTCGTTACCTATCCCGAAATAGCCGCCCTGAACCCGGAAGATATCGTCCGGATCGAATATCACGACAGTCCGGGCGTACGTTATGGGAATGCCGCTGTAGTGATCGATTACATCACACGCAAAAAAGAATCGGGAGGTAATATCCGTGGCGGTGCCTTTCATAGCATTGGAGGCGGCCGGACTTCTATAGACGATATGCTTTCTGCCAAATATAACAACGGGCAGTCAGAGTTTTCGGCAAATGTCCGTTTTATTCAGCGTAAAGGTGACTGGACACGCGAATATGATGAAAAATTCTTCTTCCCCGATCATGTATTACACCGGCAGGAAATAGGCGAACCCACTCTTTTCAATAAAAAAGTCCTGTATTCAAATCTGAACTACAGCCTGCAGGAGAAGGATAAATATATCTTCAATGCACAATTCCGCTATAGCTTCAACGATTTCCCGGCAGGATACGAAGACCGCAAAAGCAAATTATATTCTTCCGGATCCGAGACGCCCCTGTCTATTTACGATCATACGGTAGAAAAGAATCGCATCCCGGCACTGGATCTTTACTTTCAACGCAATTTAAGAAATGACCAATCGCTGATATTCAACCTGGTAGGCACTTATATCAGGACAGAGAATACCCGCATCTATCAAGAGACGAGAGAAAACGACCTTGAAACGGATATACTATCCGACATTTCAGGAAAGAAATATTCTCTGATAGCAGAGGGTATCTATGAAAAAAGAATAGGAAAAAGCCTGTTTACCGGTGGGTTGAAACATACACAGTCTTATACGGATAATACATATACGGGAACAACCGTTACCGACATATCCATGAAACAAAGCGAAAGCTTTGCTTATGCAGAATATTTGTTGAAGACAGGTAAATGGAGTTACATGGCAAACCTCGCCTTTTCCCGTTTTTACTACAACCAGCGCAATAACAAAAATGAAAAGTATGCCTTACAACCTTCCTTACGTATCACTTACAATCCCAATCAGAACCTATCTTTTCGCTACAGTGCCGCTCTAAAGAACAACACTCCCTCTATCGCTTACCTCAACGATGTGGAACAGCCCATCGATATACTGCAGGTACGAAGGGGGAATCCGGCATTGAAATCATACCAAAGCATCAACCAATCCTTTAATGCTGGGTACAATCAAAAGCTATTCGGAATAGACGCCCTTATTACTTATGACTATGAGCATAAACCGATTATGGAGTCTGTTCTCTACGAAGACGGTCTGTTTATCCGGACTTACGACAACCAAAAATCCTTCCAGAACCTAGCCTTCGAGGTTGCCTTCCATATAAAGCCGTGGAAAGACCATATCAATATATCAGTCATTCCCGGACTAAACCGATATATCAGTCATGGCAACAACTATTTACACACCTACACGATGAAGTCGCTCCGTGTCAATCTCGATTTTTCTTATCGCAACTGGATCGCAAATTTTACCACTATCACTCCCCCCAACAGGTATGTTTACGGGGAACAACTGATGAAAGGCGATCTGATGCACACACTTATGGTAGGCTATAAAATGCCGGCCTGGTCGGTTATGGCCGGATTATACAATCCATTCATCAAAACTTACAGGTCAGAAAATGAAAACTGGTCGGCGCTTAATCCGGTAAAATCGGATATCCACAGTAATAATATGGCCAGGACGATTGTCGTCAAGTTTAACTTCAACCTCAATTTCGGCAAACAATTTAAAAGCTTCCGCAAAGCCGTCCAGAATATGGACGATGATCCGGGAATTATATCAGGTAACAGGGACTAAACAAAAAACGGAGCTATTCCATACAGGTACAGCTCCGTTTTTTATTTAATAACAGATCGTCTTACTTCAGCAAGCTACAAGGACAAAGATTATCTTTTTCGATATCTTTGAAGTAGTTATAAGTTCCGACTTTGATGTCGGCGCAAGCAGCTTCGTCGGCAACGATAATACCTTTCGGGTGCATCTGCAAAGCAGTGATTGTCCACATCTGGTTAACAGCTCCCTCAACAGCCTGCTGCAAAGCGCGTGCTTTGTTATGGCCATTTACCATGATCAATACTTCTTTTGCATCCAGTACGGTACCAACGCCCACGGTTACAGAAGTCTTCGGCACTTTGTTTACATCGTTATCAAAGAAACGAGAGTTAGCGATGATCGTGTCTGTAGTCAGCGATTTTACACGTGTACGTGAAGACAAAGAAGAGCCCGGTTCGTTAAATGCGATATGGCCATCAGGGCCGATACCACCCAAGAACAAGTCTACACCACCTACCGCTTTCATCTTTGCTTCGTAAGCAGCACATTCAGCTTCCAGGTCGGGAGCGTTACCGTTCAGGATATTAACATTCTCCGGCTTGATGTCTACATGGCTGAAGAAGTTGTTCCACATGAACGAATGATAGCTTTCAGGATGATCTTTCGGCAATCCTACATATTCATCCATATTGAAAGTGATGATATTCTGGAAAGAGATAACCCCTTGTTTGTTCAGTTCGATCAGGTTCTTGTACATACCCAGAGGAGACGATCCCGTAGGCAATCCCAGTACAAAAGGTTTTTCTGCAGTCGGATTAGCTTTCTTAATCTTTGCAGCTACATAATTGGCAGCCCACTTTGAGAGTTGCTCGTAATCAGGTTCAATAATTAGTCTCATAACGTTTGTATTTTAAACAGGTTATTATATGTTTTTCAGTTTAGTAGCCATTGCTTCGCCCAGGCCCCAGCACTCTTCGTATTTATCGGCTTTCATTCCTTGCTTTTGTTCAACGGGGGCACCAACGGTTTCCCATTTCATCTTTTCACCGAAAGCAGTCAGGCGTTTAACGGCCGCTCCCGCCCAGGTAAAGGAACCGAAATAGCCGTACAAGCGGTTTTTCACCTCGCGCATTTCGATCTTGCTCAACACCGCTTCCACTTCAGGGAACAGGCTGTTTGAATAAGTCGGGCTACCGATAATAAGACCTTTATATTTGAATACATCCTTCAGGATATACGATGCAGGACTCTTGCTGACATTATGTAATACGATATTCTTCACACCATGAGCCGATAATGACGAAGCGATCGCTTCCGCCATCTGTTCCGTATTGCCATACATGCTGCCATAGATAACGACTACACCGTCTTCCCCTTCATAACGGCTCATACGATCGTAGATATCGATCGCTTTCTTTGCATACTTACGCCATACAGGGCCATGAGTAGAACAGATCGTATTGATCTCGAGCGCAGAAAGCTTCTGCAAAGCACGCTGCACCGGATTTCCGTATTTGCCGACAATATTAGAATAGTAGCGGATCATCTCTTCCCAGAAATGATCAACATTCATTTCTTCATCGATCACGCCACCATCCAGGGTTCCGTATGTACCGAACGCATCAGCAGAGAATAACAGTTTATCTGTCGAGTCGTAAGTAACCATCACTTCAGGCCAGTGTACCATCGGAGCCATGTAGAAAGTCAGATGGTGATGTCCGATATTCAGCGTATCGCCCTCTTTTACCTCATGAAGTCCGGTCGTGATGCCATGATATCCGTCCAGCATGCCGAAGGTCTGTTTGTTACCGACAATCTGCACATCCGGATATTGCTGGCGCAGCAGGCGGATGCTACCGGCATGATCGGGTTCCATATGGTTGACGATCAGGTAGTCGAGCGTACGGCCATCGAGCGCATCAGCTATTTTTTTCAAAAATATATCGGAGTAGCAAACATCCACTGTATCTATCAATACAGTTTTCTCATCTACAATCAAATACGAATTATAGGAAACGCCATACGGTAAAGGCCACATATTTTCGAAGAGGGCCTTCTGACGGTCGTTTACTCCTACATAATATACTTTATCTGCTATTTCTTTTAATTTGTACATTACTTTATTTTTAATTCTTCGTAGTTATTGGGCTTTCTTGTCAAAGCTCTCCAGACAAACCAACAGCCCGCCAAAACAAACGGTATACTGAGCCACTGCCCCATATTCAATACCATATTATCCTCAAAAGCTTCCTGGTTATTCTTTAAGAACTCGATGAAGATACGCGAGCCGAATATACAGATCATAAAGACCCCGAATATAAGACCTTCACGCTTCCATTCTTTCTTTATAAAGTAAAGCCACATACAGATCGCGAACGTGACTAAATAACACAGTGCTTCATACAACTGGGTCGGATGACTGGGAACCGTAAAGATCGGCTCTGCTCCCATTTTCCAGGCATGCAGGTTCTCGATAAAACGAAATCCCCAGGGGAGATCGGTCGGATGACCGTAAATCTCATGGTTCATCAAATTACCTAAACGGATCATAGCCGCAACCAAACCGGTTGGGACAACCAGTTTATCAAATGTCCAAAGCATACTTTTGTGGGTGACGCGCCTGGAATAGAAATAAATGGCAATAACGATACCTAATGTACCGCCATGACTGGCTAATCCACCTTCCCATACTTTCAGTATTTCGATCGGATTGGCCAGATAATATCCGGGGTCGTAGAACAGGCAATGTCCTAACCGGGCTCCGATCACAGTACCCAACATGGTGTAGATCAACAAAGAGTCGATCCATGCGGGAGGAAGTTTTTCATTTTTCCACATCCGGCTCACGATAGTGTAACCAATCCAGAAACCGATTGCGAAAGCAAGTCCGTACCAGCGTATTTCGCGTGAACCTATGGAAAATATGGCGGGGTCAGCCGTCCAGGTAATAAAATCGAGCATATTTATTGTATTAAACAAGTCGTCTGATCAGGTCTTCTCTTTCTCCGCAGATCATATCGATCACCGGCAGTTCGATCATTGTATAAGCACCCGGCTGCTGTTTGAAGCTTGCACGGGCTACAGCTACAAGGATCTGGGCTGTAAGAGCCGGATTGTTGATCTTCATATCGAATTCAACCAACTGATTCTGCGTTTTACCGGAAACACCTTTGCGAACCAGGTTCACACCGTGTCCCATATCCAGCAGGTTGTCTACACATTCCACCTGCATTACATGTGTTTCGTCATGTGCAAAATAATCATCGGCTTTGATAGCAGCAGCTACCTGCTTGAAATCGTAACCGTCTTTCACTTCGATATATACCATACGGCGGTGAACGCCTGTACCCATCGGAATAGTCATTGACAACGCGGCTTTCACGCCTTCGATCGCTTTCACGGCAACCGTATGTCCCATACTCATACCCGGGCCGAAGTTTGTATAAGTAATTCCTTTCGGAACCATTGCTTCCAACAGGGCACGTACAACAGAGTCGCTTCCCGGATCCCATCCGGCAGAAATTACAGCTACTGTATTATGTGCTTTGGCTACAGCATCCAACGAACGGCGCAGGTCTACGATACCGCCGTGGATATCGAAGCTATCCACTGTATTGATACCTAATGCAAGAATTTCCTTTGCGTACGTTTCAACGCTGCGTGTAGGAGTTGCAAGGATGGCAACGTCTACTTTATCTAACTTTGTAATGCTGTCTGTTACAACATAAGCTTTCAATTCGTCCGGTACGTCATTCGGATTACGACGTACAACACCTGCCACTTCAAAATCAGAAGCAGCTTCCAGGGCCTCTAACACATACTTTCCAATGTTGCCATATCCAACGATGGCGGCTCTAATTTTCTTCATACTTTAGTTTTTACTTTTCAACCAACCGCAAAGTTAATTATAATTGCTGAAAATCCAGCCGTAGCTTATAAAGAAAAGTTATGAGGTCATAAACGAAGTAAAGCCGCCCCAACCAATTAGTTGGAACGGCTTACCTTTTTGTCTGTTTTAGCTCTTCACAGAGGTAGAACAGAAGAACTTTATTTCATTACTTTAGTATTAATATCGACCGCTTGTTC
>OGJY01000826.1_pt1 | contig 40892 bp, 37 predicted proteins | sample 1572231 | NCBI WGS metagenome assembly OGJY01 (sample SAMEA2582121, study PRJEB24529) | metagenome | biome: Human gut stool | place: China | collected 2011
GGGCAAAGTTATGCCCTTTCTTTGGAGTAAACTATCAATGAATTATTGTTACATCGTAGCCGTATGGATCAATGTGTTCGGTATCTTCTTTTTGTATCACTGCCCATATTTTATCAATCTCTGTGCTTAAACTGCTGTACTTTAATGGTATACGTTCTCCTTTTTCGTGTTTTCGCATCATTTCTAAGCCGTATATCCACTTTGTTAAATCACTGATTGTTTTGATTCCCATGCATTCAAAACCACCTAACTTGAAGTGTCTCAGATAACCTACATAAAGATGGGTATTATTGCCATAATATACCCGAAGAGGTAATAGACTTTCATCTACAATACTCACTCTGTTTTGTTTCTTACTTTCGCCTTTTCTCTGATTTTCAGATTTGTACGATTTACTTCTCTGCTGATTCTTGTTCAGCTTTTTACTTTTTTAATTTCTGTCATGACTTTAATGATTATATACCCGTTAATTGATATTAACGTGGTTAAAAAAACGCGAAAATATGAAATAAAGTTGGATTACAAAAAGATGGGGAATAAAATAATAATGAATAATTTTGTGATGATGGCTAATTATTTGATATATAGTTTTTTATATCTTATTTTTGGGAGTGTTCAAAAAACGTTCGTTTAATGGGCGCAAATATACACGTGTTTTCTTTAATGACAAAATGTTTGATAAAAAATCTTTTTGAAATCAGATAATAAATCGGCTAACTTATTGATTATAAGTGATAAAAAATAATAAAAATATTCGTTAATATCTATTCATTTTATTCTCTTTTCTTTTTCCCGATTTTCTAAATCCTTACGCCCATTAAACGAACGATTAAAAGACGCTTTTCTTTTATAATGCTTTCGTTTATAGCTTTTTACCTGCAAGAAAATCAGGGTAATGACCAGCTACGTAAAATCAACAGGCAAGAGGAACACAAAGCTTGCCATATCTTACATAAAGTGTTCGCAATTGATTGAAACTCAGGTGTATGTAAGGGTGTCAAAGCCCCGAAGGAACACCCTTTTCTGAACAAAACTATCGAATGGAAGCGGAAAAAGATACTGAAAAAGAGTCCGAGATATGGTATGCGATGCGTGCCACCTACCGCAGAGAACCTGACGCCATGCGTCTTCTTGAAAAGGAAAAATTGGGTTGTTTCGTCCCCATGCAATACAAGATAAGTATAAAGAAAGGCAAGAAAGTCCGAGCCTTGGTTCCTGTTGTCCACAATTTACTTTTTGTCCATGCCCGTCCTTCCGAGGTGAAGCGAATTAAATCACAGGTAAGCTATTTGCAATACATTACGGATACCCGTAGCGGACAGAAGATTATTATCTCCGACAATGAAATGCAACGCTTTATTGCTGTAGCCGGTACTTATAATGACCATCTCATGTACTTCCAACCTGATGAACTGAATTTGTCCAAAGGTACGAAAGTTCGTATCACGGGCGGTGACTTTGAGGGACAGGAAGGCGTCTTTCTGAAAGTGAAAGGTGCACGTGATCGCCGTGTGGTTATCGAGATACAAGGTGTCATTGTCGTTGCGCTTGCTACGATTCATCCGGATCTTATAGAAGTAATTAAATAATTGACAGTTGACAATCATCATTGATAGTTAGCAGTTGATCAATCATAAATCTGAAATCATAAATCATTATGTCTCTTTCTGAAGAAACACTTGCTCTTCAGCGTGCAGCGCACGATCTGATGTATTTAGGTATGGACGGGAATCCGGTTTATAGCGACGACCTTTCCCGCCGTAACGGTGAAGTTTATCGCCTGACTACTGCTTTGTATAATTCCGGTGCCAAAGGTTCCACAGTGGAAGAACAGGCGAACGTTTGTCTCGCTCTTCTGATGGGCTATAGTGCCTCGTTCGTAGATCACGGTGAGAAGCAGCGGCATGTTCAGGAGGTGTTAGATCGTTGTTGGGACATTCTTGAGGTTCTTCCCGCTTCGTTGCTGAAACTCCGTCTGCTCACTGCCTGTTATGGCGAGGTGTTTGATGAGCCTTTGGCGGATGAAGGTCGTACTATCATTGCTTCCTGGGATTCCACATTACTCACTGTTGAACAACAAGAAGCTATTGAAGAGTTTCAGAATGTGGTAGATAATTCCTATCCTTGGGAGTATATTGACGAATAAGAATAATACAATTGGCGGATTCTTTAAGACATAAAACCATTCATGGTGTTGGGTGGAGCTTCATTGATAATATATCCAATTCCGGCATCACTTTTTTGGTGGGACTTGTACTAGCCCGTTTATTGACTCCCGAAGAATATGGTATCATGGCTATGATTGCTATTTTTATAGCAATTTCTAACTCCATTATAGACAGTGGTTTCTCTAATGCACTGATACGAAAGACACGTATAGAACGAGTTGATTATAGCACTGTTTTCTATTTTAATCTGACAGTCAGTATTCTTATTTATGCACTACTATATTTAGCTGCCCCTACAATCAGTGTATTCTTTAAGGAGCCTGTTTTGCTGGCAGTTATAAGGATCATAGGCTGGGTGCTGATAATCAATGCACTTGCCATTATTCCCCGTACCCAGTTTGTAAGAAATGTGGATTTCAAGACGCAAACCAAAGTTTCTTTGATATCTTCTATTAGCAGTGGAGTAATTGGAATAGGAATGGCACTGGGAGGAATGGGAGTATGGAGTCTGGTCGGTCAACAGCTTTTCCGTCAATTTTTGAATACTTTGTTTTTATGGGTATATAGCAAATGGCATCCGGTATGGGAATTTTCTATGAAGAGTTTTAAGGAATTGTTTGGCTTTGGTTCCAAATTGTTGCTTTCAGGATTACTGGATACTATCTATAAAAATATCTACTACATTGTAATCGGACGTTTCTATACTTCTGCTCAGTTGGGGCAATATACTCGTGCAGAGCAGTTCAATATGATATTTTCCAGTAATCTTACCTCTGTTGTTCAGCGAGTCAGTTATCCGGTTTTAAGTTCCATACAGGAAGAGCCGGAACGCTTGCGGGAGGCGTACCGGAAAGTGATCAAGATTACCATGCTGATAACTTTTGCCTGTATGTTGGGATTGGCTGCGGTTGCGAAACCATTGATTCTGATTTTGATAGGTGAAAAATGGTTGCCTGCCGTTTACTTCTTGCAAATCATCTGTTTCAGCGGTATACTCTATCCGCTTCATGCCATCAACTTGAATATCCTGCAAGTAAAAGGGCGTTCGGATTTGTTTCTGAAACTGGAAATCATAAAGAAAATTATAGCTGTGGGGCCTATCGTTGTGGGTATTGCTTATGGAATTGAATACATGTTGTGGGGTAGTGTCTTGACTTCTTTTATCGCTTATTTTTTGAATAGTTATTATTCGGCTAATTTGATAAACTATCCTACAGGTGAACAGCTAAAAGACATATTACCCACTTTTCTGATTTCTTTTGTGGTGGCGGCATTTATGTGGAGTGTTTCTTTCTGGAATATTTCTGTTTACGCTCTGTTGCCCATTCAGCTTTTTGCCGGAATCTTGTTGGCGCTGTTTATATATGAAAAGTTGCATCTTGACGAGTATCTTGAAGTCAAGCAGTTGGTGCTTTCTGTATTGAAGCGTAGATAAAAATTAAATATATATTTATTGTAGTAAAAATGGAAAATAAAGTAATTACAGTTACTTCCCCATTACTTCCTTCATTGGATGATTTCATTCCTTATTTGCAGGATATATGGAATCGCAAGTGGTTGACCAATAACGGTCATTATCATCAGGAGCTAGAGAAGGCGTTATGTGAATATTTAAAAGTACCTTATATCAGTCTCTTTACTAATGGTACATTACCTCTAATGTGTGCTTTGCAGGCATTGCGTATCACAGGTGAAGTGATAACCACTCCCTACAGTTTTGTTGCTACTACTCATTCCTTGTGGTGGAATGGCATCAAACCTGTGTTTGTGGATATTGACCCTGATACTTGTAATATTGATCCTGATAAGATAGAAGCCGCTATTACTCCTAAGACTACCGCCATCATGCCTGTGCATGTCTATGGTAAACCTTGCGATACGGAACGTATTCAGGAAATAGCCGATAAATATGGTTTAAAGGTAATTTATGATGCTGCTCACGCCTTTGGTGTGGAAATAAATGGACGATCAATATTGAATGCCGGCGATATGTCAACATTGAGTTTTCACGCTACGAAGGTCTATAACACAATTGAGGGTGGTGCTTTGATTTGCCATGATGAAAAAATAAAGAGACGTATTGACTACTTGAAGAATTTTGGTTTTGCGGGAGAGACCGAGATTGTTGCTCCGGGTATTAATGGTAAGGTAGATGAGATACGTGCAGCTTATGGTTTACTTAATTTGAAGCAGGTGGACTCCGCTATTGAGGCACGTCGTCAGACAGCCATTAAATATCGGAAAGTTTTAAAGGATGTGGAGGGTATCAGTTTTATGGAAGATATGCCGGGTGTCCGTCATAATTATTCTTATTTCCCCATTTTTGTAGATACCGAGAAATATGGCATGACACGTGATGAACTTTATTTCAAGATGAAAGAGCAAAACGTGTTAGGGCGTAGATACTTTTACCCGTTAATTAGTGAGTTTTCTACATATAGAGGATTGGAATCTGCCAAGCTTGAGAATTTGCTGGTATCACATAAAGTAGCAGATAGTGTGATATGTTTGCCGATGTATCATACATTGAGTGAGGAAGAAATAAATAGAGTAATTAAATGTATTGTAGATGAATAAAGAAATTTATATATTAGGAGTAGGACATAATACTTCCGTTTACATCGATTTGGCAGAAGCTTGTGGGTATGAAATTAAGGGATTATATCACTATAATGGTGACAGAACTGGTGATATAGAACATGGATATAGAGTGTTGGGCTCTTTTGACGATTTGTTTTCACTACCCTCTTTAGTCGGAATGAATTTAGCCTTGAGTCAAGGAGATAATGCTATTCGTTCACAATTGTTTGACAAAATATTGCAGAAGGGGGGGAGAGTACCTTCTCTCATTCATCCAACAGCTCAAGTTTCTAGATTTGCACAATTAGGTAATGGAGTAGTCATTCATATAAATACTGTTGTACATCCAGATGTTATCATAGGAGATAACTCAGTTCTGTCGTATAATGTATCAATATCCCATTCTACAACGATCGGTAATCATTGCTATATTGCATTTGGAGCCATGATAGGTGCCTATGTAACTATTGCAGATTTTGCTTTTATTGGTATTGGTGCTAATATAATAAGTGGAAAAGTTGATACGATTGGTTATAATGCTTATGTAGGTGCTGGTGCCTTAGTGACTCATTCTGTAGAAAAAAATACTGTTGTTGCAGGGGCTCCTGCGAGAATTATTAGAGTGAAGTCATAATATAAATATTAAGGGTTTTACTTGATAATTTATTTCACTTTAAATAATTCTGTAAACTGCCGAAAAAATAAAAATACTTCATGTTTTCCTGGATGATAAATTCTTTAATTTAGTTTCTGATTTTTTTATGCTTTGAATGGAGTTGAGAATTTGTATTGTTATACTCACAAATATAAATGTAAAAATAGATGGATGAAAAAGTGGAAATAAACAAAGAAGAGCGACCATTGATGGTCACCATTCGGTGTATCACGTACAATCATGAGCCTTATATTCGTCAATGCCTTGAAGGTTTTATAATGCAGAAAACTAATTTTCGTTTTGAGGCTATTGTGCATGACGATGCTTCAACTGATGAAACAGCGAAGATAATACGTGAGTATGCAGAAAAATATCCGGATATTATAAAGCCTATTTTTGAGACCGAAAATCAATATTCAAAACTCGATGGTTCTATACAACGCATAATGAGTGAACATATTCATGGGAAATATGTAGCGATGTGTGAAGGTGATGATTATTGGATTGATCCATTAAAGTTGCAAAAGCAAGTGGATTTCTTGGAAAGTAATCCGGAGTATAGTATGTGTGCTCATAATGCTTTTGTTTTTTATCAACAAAAGAATGATGTTTGCCTTTTTAATAAAACTTCTTATAGTGGAGAACTGCCGGTACATGATGCTATTCATGCTTGGAAGATTCCGACTGCGTCTATATTAGTATTGTCAGAAGTAGCTAAGGAATATCCTTCTTGGCTGGCGGTGATATATAGTGGTGATTATTCTTTAATTTTAAGAACTTTGTTAAAAGGAAAGATATACTTAATTAGTGATATAATGTCTGTTTATAGAATTAGTTATGTTGGTTATAGTGCATCTGCCTTGTATAAAGGAAAAAATATATTTATGTTGGAACAAAGGCTAATTTTACTGGAAAGTTTTTTACGAGGAACAGGCGGAATGTTTGCTATGGAGATTGAAAGTAAAATATCTTCTTTAAAAGAAGAAATTGTTTTTCAAGAATGTAAGGACAATCGCAAAATACTTCGCCTATTGTTTACTCCTATATTCTACAAGAAACTCTTAAATAAAATTCGTAGAAAATGTTAGTTAGTGCTGTTCTGACATTTGCTTTTTGGTGGACTGTATTATTGAGAATGATAAAAAAGAAAGGTTTTACTTCATCAACCTTCTTAATATCTATTTATACGTTGTCTTTTTTATGTTCAGTATTGCTTATTATTTTGGAGTTTCAACAGAAGAATCCTAAAATAGATAACTATTCTTTTGGATATTTATTTTTGACAGTATCTCTTTGGTTATATTTATACCCATTTATTGAAATTAATGATTCTAATTTTGAATATCTTAGAATTCCGAGTAAAAAAATAATAAAATGTATTTCTGTTATACTTTCAGTATGTTCTCTATATTCAATTGTTTTTTATTTGCCTGTTGCTTATAAAATGATTGCTGTTGATATAGCTGATATCGCAAATGTTCGATCTATGGTAACAACTGGAAATCATCCGTTTATAGAACCTAGTATAAAAAATGGCTTAGCCAAATTATTTGCTTTTTTATATAACCTTCAACTAACTCTTTTTTTTATTAATTTAATCATAGATAAAAAGATACGTTTTTTTTCTTGGGTAATTTTATTTTCTAGTCTGTCATATCCTGTTTTTGTTCTTGCTTTTATGGGAAGGGATGGAATTGTCTTTTGGATTTTTTCTTTTATTTTTTCATTTTTGTTGTTTCGTAAATATTTGCATAGTGGAATATTAAAAACACTGAAAAAAATTACAGTTGTTATATTTTCTTTTTTTCTTTTCTTCTTTTTAATTATTTCTGTGGGAAGATTTTTAGTTGCAAATGAGGATGCTATGCAGCTTTTTGAATCATTGTTATCGTATATAGGGCAGGGACCAATTAATTTTGCAGAATACTATTATATTCCTAATATGATTTCTGATGGAGGTCAATCTTTATTCTTGCCTTTGGTAAAGGATGTAGATCTTAATTATAAAAACCAAGTTGATAGTTTGCTGTATAATTATGATATTGTACCGTGGATATTTAAGACATTTATTTCTTCAATTTATACAAGCATTGGCTCACTGTTTTTATTAATATTTGGATTAATATTGTTGTTTGTATATAAATATTCATTTAAGGAAAAGAAAAAAGGAGTTTTATCTTTTCCTTTTGTACTAGTTTACACTGTATTTTTTACAGTATATAGCCAAGGGGTTTTTTATTTGACTTATTATCATAATATTGCTCATCTGAGTGTATTACTCATTTTTTTATTGGCATTGTTTTCATCCATAGGCTCATCTGTAACTATTAAATTGTAAAATATGAAATTATTATATATTGGTTGCTTTTGTGAACCGTCAACAGAGCGCCTAATCGGTAGTCGAACTCGCATAACGATTAGCACAACAACTTTTCAAAAAGCCCTTTTACAAGGTTTTAAAGAGTTGGAAAACAAACTTGATTATATAGTGAATGTTCCAGATATTGGAAGCTTTCCAATGCGTTGTTCCAATCTTTTTTTCCCTCGATCTGAATTTGAATATGCTTCGATGAAAGGCGTAAACGGGGCTTTCCTTAATTTTACTTATCTAAAGAAATATAGTATTTATCATTCCATTATTAAGGAAGCTTCTAAATGGTTGGACTCACACAACGGAGAAAAAGTAACGATATTGGTTTATTCTATGATTTACCCCTATTTAAAGGCTGCCATTGATTTAAAACATAGGTATCCTAACGTGAAAGTAAGTTGTATCGTTTTGGATTTGCCTGAATATTTTGGAGATAATACATCTTTTCTTTATAGGGTGTATGGCAAGGTTACTACGAATCGGGTTTATACGTTAGTTCCCGAAGTTGATTCTTTTATTATTCTTACAGAGTATATGAAAGATAAATTGAATGTTGGTACTCGACCTTGGTGTCTGTTGGAAGGTGTGTATAACCCCATAGAAGTCGCTTCTCAAAAGAAAAGGAAGAAAACAATTCTCTATACAGGTAAACTGGATGCTCGTTTTGGCATTCGTGATTTGATCGAAGCTTTTAAAAGGATTGACGATGAAGAATTCTCATTGTGGATATGTGGATTGGGCTTAGATCAGGCTTTTGTGGAAGATGCTGTAAAAAGCGATTCTCGTATAAAATATTGGGGACTTGTGGAGCAAAAAAGAATTTTTGAAATGCAACGAGAAGCTACATTATTGGTTAATCCTCGTAAAGGTGGAGCGGAATACACAAAGTATTCTTTCCCATCGAAGACTATGGAATACATGGCTTCGGGTACACCGACTGTTATGTATAAGCTACCAGGACTTCCTGTTGATTACGAGGAGCATTTGGTGCTAATGCCAGATAATTCGCAGGAGACATTTACTGCTATTTTAAAAGAATGGGGAAGCAAAGAGCAGGCTGAACTAGATGAATTTGGCAAACATGCAAGACTGTTCATATTGAAGAATAAGAATTCTGAAATTCAGGCAAAGCGATTAATGAATTTTTTGTGTACAGATCAAAAATGAGAAAAAGGGTTTTATTTTATTCAAGTGTGAAATCTATTGAGTTGCTCAAGACTCAAAAATTTTATCAGATAGATATTGCTTTGCTGGAGGATTTGGGATATGAAGTCTTATTATCTCACAAGATATTGGATAGTCTTTTGTTTTGGAAATATGATATTCTATTTTCTTACTTTTATAAATACTCGTTTTTTGCTGCATTATTGGCAAAATGTTTTTGGAAAAAGACTTATTTTACTGGAGGTGTTGATGCTTTGGATGCAAATTATGCTTCTACTCGTAACTATAGGATTCAAGTGTTGTTTTTTAAACTCTGTTATTGGGTTGCCAATTCTTGCATAGTCGTGTCGCAATCTGATTTGAAGAATATCACTCAAATACTTTCTTCAAAAAAGAAATTAAGTTATAGTGAGCATGCGATAGATACAAAGCAGTTTTTTTCTGATGCTCACAAAGATAAACTGTTTACGACAGTTGTATGGATGGGAGGAGAAGGTAATGTGAAGAGAAAGGGAGTGGATAGGGCTTTGAGAATTTTTGCTGAGTTAAAGAAGATTCCTGCATTTTCCGATTACCGATTTATTATTATGGGGCGGAAAGGAGAGGGGACAGCTTTTGTTCAATCTATAATTGATAAATATGGTTTGAATGATTCTGTAGAATTGACCGGAGAAGTGTCCGAAGAAAGGAAGATAAGCTTTTTGAAGCATTCCGAATATTATTTTCAACTTTCATTATATGAAGGTTTTGGGTTGGCGGCGTTAGAGGCTTTATGTGCCAATAATGTTTTAATCCATTCAGGAAAGGGTGGTTTGGATAATCCTATTTATAAGACTCAACTATTATTTGATATAGATAATGACTTTGATAATGAGTTGTTAAATTTGATTAATAAGTTAACATCCTTGAAATCAATGAATTTAACTGATGAGAATCTGAAATATTATGATATTCAGAGAAGAAAAGAGGATTTTGAGGCCATTATCACACACAATAATCGAAATTATCAATTGAACTAATTTTTTTGATTTGTAATAGTCAAGTAGTGGCGGGGTAAGTAGTGAACAACTCTGTTAAGCGCCAACTCATTTTCACGTAACCACTTATTTCTCGATTACTACTATAGAGCATGAATTTTAAAGTTAATATAAAGTGTTATGTCAATATTTAAAAACAAAGTTTTGTTGATTACTGGAGGTACAGGTTCTTTTGGTAATGCCGTACTCCGTCGTTTTCTTGACAGCGATATCAAGGAAATTCGTATTTTTTCGAGAGACGAAAAGAAACAGGATGACATGCGTCATCACTTGCAGAATCCTAAAGTGAAATTCTATATTGGCAATGTCCGTGACCGTCAATCTGTAGATGGAGCGATGGTGGGCGTGGACTATGTGTTTTCCGCAGCTGCCTTGAAGCAGGTGCCCAGTTGTGAGTTCTTTCCATTGCAGGCCGTACAGACCAATGTGATTGGTACTGATAATGTGTTGGAATCTGCTATAGCTCACGGTGTGAAAAACGTAGTTGTGCTTAGTACGGACAAGGCCGCCTATCCCATCAATGCTATGGGTATCAGTAAAGCAATGATGGAAAAGGTAGCTATTGCTAAAGGTCGTGCTTTGGGTGATGAAGCAGGGACTACCATTTGTTGCACCCGTTACGGAAATGTAATGGCAAGCCGTGGTTCTGTGATTCCTCTGTGGGTGGAACAAATTAAAAACAGTAAACCGATTACGATTACAGATCCGAATATGACCCGTTTCATGATGACGCTGGATGATGCTGTGGATTTGGTAATCTATGCATTTGAGCATGGTCACAACGGAGACTTGTTTGTTCAGAAGGCTCCGGCTGCCACATTAGATGTTTTGGCTCAGGCCTTGAAGGAAACATATGCGCGGCTAAAACCTGAATATGGCGATACGGAAGTGAAAAATATTGGTACACGCCACGGTGAAAAGCTGTATGAGACTCTGGTAACCCGTGAAGAGATGTCTAAAGCCATTGATATGGGTGAGTATTATCGGATTCCTTGCGATACCCGTGACTTGAACTATGATAAATTCTTTACGGAAGGTAATGAGGATATTGCTCGGATAGAGGATTACCACAGCCACAATACCGCTCGCCTGGATGTGGAGGGTATGAAGAAACTTCTTCTGAAACTTCGCTTTATTCGCGAAGATCTCGGACTGGAGGAGAAGGTGAAAACTACGGAAATAAAGAGTGAATAAGTTATAGAATTGTTTTATGAAAATTTTAGTAACCGGTGCTCAAGGGTTTGTCGGCCGGAATTTAGTATCGCAATTACATAATATTCAAGAAGGGAAAGCCCGTAATTATGGAATATCGGGTGAAAGCCTGACTGTCTATGAGTATGATTTGGATAGCGATCCTTCCGAACTGGATATTTATTGCAAACAAGCAGATTTTGTGTTCAATTTGGCAGGTGTCAACCGCCCGAAGGACGAGGCAGAGTTTATGAAAGGAAATTTCGGTTTTGCCTCCACATTGCTTGATACGCTGAAAAAATATAATAATACGTGTCCGGTGATGATATCATCTTCCATACAGGCTGCCCAGGACAATCCTTACGGTGAATCGAAACGTGCAGGAGAACGGCTGTTGTTTGATTATAGTAAAGAAACGGGTGCAAAGGTGCTGGTATACCGTTTCCCGAATGTTTTCGGTAAGTGGTGTCGTCCCAACTATAACAGTGCAGTGGCTACATTCTGCAATAATATCGCTCATGATATACCCATTCGGGTTAATGACCCTTCGGTCGTGATGAACTTGGTATATATAGACGATGTGGTGGACGAATTGATTTCAGCATTGAAGGGCAAAGAGCATTATGTGGAGGAGTATTGTACAGTGCCTGTGGTGCATACGATAACTCTTGGTGATATTGCGGAGCTGATAAAATCGTTCAAGCAGATGTCCGATACTTTGGCGGTACCTGATTTGAGCGATGCTTTTACGAAGAAACTTTATTCTACCTATCTTTCATATTTGCCAAAAGATAAATTCTGTTATCCTTTGAAGATGAATGTGGACGATCGTGGCAGTTTTACTGAAATTATTCGTACTGCCGACCGTGGACAGTTCTCGGTGAACATTTCCAAACCGGGCATCACGAAAGGACAACATTGGCATCATACCAAGAACGAAAAGTTTGTGGTGGTGAGCGGACATGGGCTGATACAGCTACGAAAGATTGGAACGGAAGAGGTGGTGAACTTCGAAGTGAGCGGTGAAAAAATAGAGGCGGTAGAGATGATTCCCGGATATACACACAATATAGTTAACCTTTCTGAAACGGAAGATTTAGTGACTTTTATGTGGTGCAACGAATGTTTTGACCCGGAACATCCGGATACTTATTTTGAAAAAGTTTAAAACAATGGATATAAAATTGGATTATTCTGATATCAAGTTTCAGGAGAATGGTAAGCTGAAACTCTTGATTATAGTAGGCACTCGGCCTGAAATTATCCGTTTGGCGGCCGTCATCAACAAGTGCCGTAAGTATTTTGACTGTATTCTGGCGCATACCGGACAAAATTATGATTATAATCTGAATGGTGTGTTTTTCCATGATTTGAAGCTGAAAGATCCTGATGTGTATATGGATGCAGTGGGGGATGATCTTGGTGCCACAATGGGGAATATTATCAATGCCAGCTATAAACTGATGGTGCAAGTTAAGCCGGATGCTGTATTGGTATTGGGTGACACTAATTCCTGTCTGAGTGTGATAGGTGCTAAACGCCTTCATATCCCCATCTTCCACATGGAGGCTGGTAACCGTTGCTTTGACGAGTGTCTGCCGGAAGAAACCAATCGCAGGATAGTGGATATTATTTCAGATATGAACCTTTGTTACTCGGAATATGCACGCAGATACCTGAATGCTTCGGGGGTGGCAAAGGAGCGCACATACGTGACAGGTTCTCCTATGGCTGAAGTGTTGCATGAGAATCTGGAAGAGATCAAATCTTCGGATATTCATAAAAGACTGAACTTGGAAAAAGGACGATACATCTTGCTTTCTGCCCATCGGGAAGAGAATATTGATACAGAGAAGAATTTCTTGTCGCTTTTTAAGGCAATAAATTCGATGGCGGAGAAATATGACATGCCGATTCTTTACAGTTGTCATCCTCGTAGTAAGAAACGGTTGGAGGCGAGTGAATTTGAACTTGACAGTCGGGTGATTCAGCATGAGCCACTCGGTTTCCACGATTACAACTGTCTACAGATGAATGCATACGCTGTGGTATCGGATAGCGGAACACTGCCGGAGGAAAGTTCTTTCTTTACCTCTGTGGGGCACTCTTTCCCGGCAGTCTGTATCCGTACCAGTACGGAACGTCCGGAAGCGATGGATAAAGGCTGTTTTATCTTGGCAGGTATTGATGAACAGTCATTGTTACAGGCGGTTGATACGGCTGTGGAGATGAATAAGAATGGTGACAATGGGTTACCTGTACCAAATTATACCGATGAGAATGTATCGACTAAAGTTGTAAAGTTGGTTCAGAGCTATACGGGAGTGGTGAATAAGATGGTTTGGAGAAAATTCTGATTATTCGGAGATGAATATTCTTTTTTTGACACTTTCCCGCATTTCGGATATAGAGGAAAGAGGAATTTATACGGATTTGATGCGTGAATTTGTTCGTCATGGACATACAATATATATTGTAACACCGGCAGAACGGCGCTTTCATCAATCGACTAAAATGCTGGATAGCGGAAATGTGAAGATATTAAAAGTATGGACATTCAATATACAGAAGACTAATCTGATAGAAAAGGGAATTGGTACGTTACTCTTGGAGTATCAATATCAGAAGGCAATTCAAAAGTATTGGCGGGATGTAAAATTTGGTTTGGTCCTTTATTCGACTCCCCCGATTACTTTCAATAAAGTAATAGCAGCGTTGAAGAAAAAGGATGCCAAGACATATCTTCTTTTAAAGGATATATTTCCTCAGAATGCTGTTGATTTGGGTATGTTCTCCAAAGGAGGTCTTCTCTATAGGATGTTCCGTAAAAAGGAAAAAAGACTATATCAGTTGTCAGATTATATCGGTTGCATGTCTCCGGCTAACATAGATTATGTATTGAGGCATAATCGTGAGGTTGACATCCGTAGAGTAGAGGTTTGTCCCAATAGTATAGAACTTTGTAAGGAAGAAGAGCAAGCCTACCCCAAAGAGACTTTACTTCAAAAATTGAATATTCCCACAGATAAAATACTTTTTATTTATGGGGGGAATTTGGGACGCCCGCAAGGTATTAACTTTCTGATAGAGGTACTTGCGGCCAATGAAAAAAGGAACAACTCGTTTTTTATCATAGTGGGTAGTGGTACTGAATTTATGAAGATTAAATTGTGGTTTGATACAAATGCACCGCATAATGCTTGCTTGTTATCTTCACTTCCCAAACAAGAATATGACAGTTTGGTAAGAGTTTGTGACATAGGTTTGATATTTCTGGACAGGCGTTTCACGATCCCTAATTTCCCGTCTCGCTTGCTCTCTTATTTAAAAAACAGAATACCGGTATTGATGGCTACTGACAGGAATACGGATATAGGAGAAATAGCTAAAATCAACGGTTTTGGCTTATGGACTGAAAGTGGAAATATAGAAACTTACATGGAAATGGTTGACTTAATGGCTTCTGATAGAGAACGGATTAGGATTATGGGAGAGAATGGATATTCATATTTAGAGACTAATTATACAGTGAATTGTAGTTATGATATAATAATGAAGCATTTTGAATGATTATGTATTCTTGTTTTCTGAAGCGATTCATTGATTTTGTAATAGTGTTTTTGGTATTGGCAGTTATTTGGCCGATATTACTTTTTATGGCAATCTGGTTGCATTTTGCCAATAAAGGTGCCGGTGCTTTTTTTACTCAGGAACGTCCTGGAAGGCATGGTAAGATTTTTAAAGTCATCAAATTCAAAACAATGACTGATGAATGTGATGAAGATGGCAACTTATTGCCGGATGAGAAACGTTTGACAAAAATAGGAAAATTTATTCGTTCTACTTCTATTGATGAATTGCCGCAATTAATCAATGTATTGAAAGGTGATATGGCTCTGATCGGCCCTCGCCCTTTAAGAACTTATTATTTGCCTTTGTATTCTAAAGAACAAATGAGACGCCATGAAGTGCGTCCAGGAATAACTGGCTGGGCACAGATTAATGGAAGAAATAATTTGAGTTGGACAAAAAAGTTTGAACTGGATGTTTGGTATGTAGATCATTGTTCTTTTTATTTAGATATGAAAATTGTATTTATTACAATCAGAAAAGTTTTTATTAGGGAAGGAATATCTAAAGAGGGAGAAGCTACTACTGTGCCTTTTAATGGGCATAATTGAAGGAAATGAATATGAAAAGTGTTATTATTGGTGCAGGCACTTATGGAGAAGTCTATCTGGCTTATCTTCAGGAAGCTGGTGTCGAAATTGTAGGTTTTTTGGATGATGATCCTAGGTATATCAACCAAAAGGTATGTGGCATTCCTGTGTTGGGGAAATTGGATTTTCTTGTTTGTTTAAAAGATGAATATGATGTTGAAGCTGTTTATTGTCCTTTAGGAAATAATAAATTGCGAGTTGAAATATTAAAACGTGCGTTAAGTCTGGGATATGAGGTTCCTAATTTTATTCATTCTACAGTATGCTTATCTCCAAATGTTGAAATAGGAAAAGGTGTTTATATTCTTTTGGGGGCTCATATCATGCCGTACACAAAAATAGAAAACTTTGTAATGATAAGTATGGGAGTAAATGTTGCTCATCATTCTATATTGCACGAAGGTACTTTTCTTTCTACAGGAGTGAATTTTGGGGCATCAATTATTGCGAATAAATATGCATATATTGGCATTAGTTCTACTATAATGACTGGTGTACACGAATTAGGTGAAAATTGTCTTGTCGGTGCCGGTGCTGTAGTTATTAAAGATGTACCCCAAAATGCTGTAATGGCAGGGATACCTGCAAAGGTTTTAAAATATAAGGAATAGATATTTTGCATTCCTAATGATTGTTGTGAAATTAGGTAAGTTGTTGCGTTGGTTATTTATTCCTTATTACATAAGGCAGAAATAACTTTCTTTTTACTTCTCGATGTGTTTCTTTTTTAATCATAATAATTTTATGGACAAGAGAATTTATCTTTGCCTGGCTCACATGAGTGGCAAGGAACAGGCTTTTATAAAGGAAGCTTTCGATACGAACTGGGTTGTTCCTTTGGGGCCCAACGTAAATGCCTTTGAAAAATCTTTGGAAGATTTTTTAATTGACAATGGGGAATTGACAATTGGCAATGATAGGAAGCATGTGGTTGCTTTATCTGCCGGTACGGCGGCCATACATCTGGGACTGATCCAACTTGGGGTAGGAGCTGGTGATGAGGTGATCTGTCAGTCGTTTACATTCTGTGCGTCAGCCAATCCTGTTGCTTATCAGGGAGCAACTCCCGTGTTTATTGACAGTGAGGAGGATACCTGGAATATGGATCCCGTTTTGCTGGAGGAAGCCATTAAGGATAGGATTGCGAAGACAGGCAAGAAACCTAAAGCGATTCTTCCTGTTCATCTTTACGGTATGCCTGCCAGGATTGATGAGATTTGCGCGATAGCCGCTAAATATGATATTCCAGTTCTGGAAGATGCCGCAGAAGCTTTGGGTTCCGAGTTCAAGGGTCAGAAGTGCGGTACTTTCGGCACGTTCGGTGTCCTGTCTTTCAATGGTAATAAGATGATTACGACTTCCGGCGGTGGTGCGTTAATCGTTCCGGATGAAGCGGTAAAGAAGCAGACTATGTTTTACGCTACGCAGGCTCGTGAACCTTTCCCTCATTATCAGCATGAAAAGATTGGTTACAATTATCGTATGAGTAATATTTGTGCTGGTATCGGCCGTGGTCAGATGATCGTATTGGATGAGCACATTGCTCATCACCGTCATGTACATGCCCTTTATGCAAAGGCATTTGAGGGTATTGATGGTATTACTTTGAAATCTAATCCTGATGATCGTTTCAACGCTAATTACTGGCTGTCTACTATCTTGATAGATCCTGCAAAGACAGGCACTGATTATGATGAAGTGCGCCGTAAATTAGACGAAAAAGGGATTGAGACCCGTCCTTTGTGGAAGCCTATGCATCTACAGCCTGTTTATGCCCATAATCCTTGCTATGTGAATGGCGTTTCTGAACGTTTGTTTAATAGGGGCTTGTGTATTCCTGCCGGTCCTTGGGTGACGGATGAAGATGTGGTCTATATTGTGGAACGGATAAAAAGGTGCTGTAAGAAATAACGATATCCAGACTATTTATAGTTTTGTTTTGGTAGCCGGAATGCTCTCTAATGAGTTGTTCCGGCTTTTTTGTCAATAGGCTGACTTCTTATTTGAATAACTTGAAATTGGCGGATATAGGAGTTATTCTTCAATCCAGCTCACTATCTTTTCTGATAGCGGATCTGTTGTCGAACCATACGAGGCTACCCACTTTCCGTTTTCATCTATCAGAAATTTGTGAAAGTTCCAGCCTACCTTGGCATCCTGAACCCCATTTTCGCTTTTTGTAGTAAGCCATTTGTATAAAGGTGCAATATCTTTTCCTTTAACGGAAATCTTTTCCATCATCGGAAAGGTGACTCCGTAATTCAACGTGCAGAATTCTTTGATTTCTTCGTTGCTTCCAGGTTCCTGATTCAAAAAATTGTTGGCCGGGAAACCAATAACTACAAAATTATCTTTTCCATATTTGGTATATAACTCTTCAAGTTTGGCATACTGCGGGGTGAATCCGCATTTGGAAGCGACATTGACCACCAGCACTTTTTTACCTTTAAAGGTGGAAAGGGATAAGTCTTTTCCATCAATAGTCTTGACTGTGAAGTCATAGAAACTCTTTTGTTGTGCCTGGGAGGCGATTGCTGTCATTGCCATAAATATACTTATAATAATTGTTTTCATTTTCGTATTCTGTTTATCTATAAAACAAAATGTAGTCTTGAATAGTTTATCACTGAGATGAAAAAAGTACTACCTTTGCACCCCGATAAAAAGATTAGTTTTTTAGGTAAAAATAGGTATGAAGAAGAGTCTTATCGCATTAGCATTCGGCACCTTGGGATTGGGGATTGCCGAATTTGTCATGATGGGTATTCTACCCGATGTGGCTAAGGATCTGGGTATCAGTATTCCCGTTGCGGGGCATTTTATTTCTGCATATGCTTTAGGGGTTTGCGTGGGAGCGCCTACCTTGATTTTGGCCCGTAAGCATCCATTGAAACACACCCTATTGGCATTGGTGACACTGATTATGGTGGGGAATATCTGTGCGGCAATGGCGCCTAATTATTGGGTGTTGCTGCTGGCGCGTTTTGTTTCCGGGCTTCCTCATGGTGCATACTTCGGGGTTGCCTCCATTGTGGCGGAGAAACTGGCTGATAAGGGGAAAGGTTCAGAAGCCGTTTCGATTATGATAGCAGGGATGACTATTGCCAATCTTTTCGGGGTTCCACTGGGTACATCATTGAGCAATTCTATTTCGTGGCGGGTTACTTTTTTGTTGGTAGGCTGTTGGGGAGTGATTATTCTTTATTATATATGGCGTTGGGTACCTCATGTGGAAGGACTGAAAGATACAGGTTTCAAAGGGCAGTTCCGTTTTCTGAAGACACCGGCTCCCTGGCTTATCCTGGGTGCGACGGCATTAGGGAATGGAGGTGTCTTCTGTTGGTATAGCTATATCAATCCAATGCTGACGAATGTCTCCGGATTCAGTGCTGAGAGCATTACCGGGTTGATGGTATTGGCCGGTTTCGGTATGGTGGTAGGGAATTTAATTAGTGGTCGGCTATCTGACCGCTATACTCCCGGGAAAGTGGGAACTGTTGTACAAGCGATGATTTGTATCGTGTTGTTGCTGATATTTTTCTTGTCGCCTTATCCATGGTTATCCGCATTGTTGATGTGTCTTTGCACGGCAGGTTTGTTTGCAGTGTCCAGTCCGGAGCAGGTATTGATCATCCGTGTGGCTAAGGGAGGGGAGATGTTAGGAGCGGCTTGTGTGCAAGTGGCATTCAATCTGGGTAATGCAATTGGGGCTTATGCCGGTGGAGTGGCTATTAGTGCCGGTTATCGCTATCCGGCATTGGCAGGAGTACCTTTTGCTTTGATTGGTTTTACTCTGTTTCTGATCTTCTACAAGAAATATCAGGCGAAATATTAAAACATTACGATATGTTTTTGTATTTTTGTCCGCAAGTATTAACTAAACGATATAAATTATGAAAACTTTGAATGTTGGAAAAATACTTTTTTTACTGATGATTGTCGTAGGGTTATCGTCGTGCGGCGATGAATATTATACGGATGATTATTTGAGGAATAGTGATGAAAAGCTATGTAGTAAGATCTGGGTAGAGGAGTATGAGACTGATAATAATGAGGTTTGTGAGCATTATCTTGAATTTTCGCGAAATGGTAGTGGTAAAGAAACCTTTAAGTATAATCCGAAAGATGGGCGTAAACCTTATGAGAGTTCTTACCGTTTTGATTGGTCTTGGATAGATAAGACTATGGAAGGTTTGATACTGGATTATGGTGCTGATGATCGTGTCTTTTTTGATAATGTGTGGGTGCGTGAACATAATCTCTCAGGTAAATTGGATGGAATAGTTGTGATGTTTGTTGATGCAAGTTATTATAAATAAAATGTATGCTGATGAATAATATATTGAAATATACGAAGTCGCTTTTCCTATGTTTAAGTATTATAATAGGTTTAACTTCGTGTGAAGATGATGAAACTGTTTTTGATCGTATTGTTGGTTATGAATGGGTGGGAGATCTGGGATTTGCTGACAGATATGGGCCGTTGGAAAGTGGGCTGTATTTTGATGGGAACGGTTTTGGAACTGATGCGCAATGCTATTATGATGACCCAAATGGGGAAATTATATATTCATTACCTTTTCGTTGGGTGATAAATGGTGGTATTCTTTCGTTGGATTATGGTAATGATTATCCTTTGCTGGAAATATATGATGTATATGTCTTTGGAGATGAGTTGTCCGGTGTACTATATGTAGATGGACTACGAGATGGGCCAATTACATTATATAGATATTAAAAAAAGCGGAACATTTGTTCCGCTTTTTTTATTTCTTCAGAAACAACTTCTTAAAGTCATTCGGATAAGGTGTTTCAAACTGCATCAACTCTCCCGTTATCGGATGATAGAAACAGAGTTTAAAAGCGTGTAGTGCCAGGCGTCCGATAGGATTGACATCTTCCAGTCCGTAGCGTCCGTCACCAACGATAGGATGTCCCAAATCTTGCATATGTACGCGGATTTGGTTTTTGCGTCCCGTTTCAAGATTCAGTTCTACGAGAGAATAGCCATTGGCACGTTTGATCGTACGATAATGTGTGATTGATTTTTGCCCCCCATCGTCCGTCGGACTGGAATAGACATAGAGGGTGCGGTCTGTAAGCCAGGATATCACACAACCGGCATTCTTCTCCATTTCTCCTGCAACTACGGCTACATAGCGGCGGTCGGTTACGATATCATGCCAGTTGTCACGCAATGTGCGTTGCGTCTTTTCATCCTTTGCAAACATCATCAGTCCGGAAGTGTCGCGGTCGAGGCGGTGAACGATATAAACACTGCTGCCACGTCCGTTAGAGCGTTGTACATATTCATTTAGAATATGGTATGCCGTACGTTCTTTCTGGCGTTCGCTACTAACAGACAGCAGACCTTGCATCTTTTCTACCACAATGATATAAGCGTCCTCATAGACGATCTTCAACAACTTGTTGTGAAATTCCTTTTTCCCTTTTTCCCGGCTGATCTGTACTTTCATGCCCGGTTTAAGCGGAAAATTGTATTGAGTGGTTATTACACTGTCTACAAACACCACCCGCTTGCTGAGCAGTGATTTTAGTTTGGTACGGCTGGCATCCGGCATTTTGGCTGCCAGAAACTCCATAAGTTCCATCGGTTCCTTTACTGTGTAGTCCGTATATTGAGTGCGGGCTCGTGCTACTAATTTTCCTCTTGCCACGTTGATGGTGATTAATGGTTAGTGATTAATGATCAATTCTCAATCTTCATTTCTTAATTCCAGCAATACCACGTTTTCAACATGATGGGTATGCGGGAACATGTCTACCGGTTGCACGGCCTTCACCTTATATTTTACATCGAGCAGTTGCAGGTCACGTGCTTGTGTAGCCGGATTACAACTTACATATACAATGCGCTTGGGTTCAGCGAACAAGATTACATCCACTACATCCTGGTGCATACCTGCACGTGGGGGGTCAGTGATGATGACATCCGGACGGCCATATTCGTTAATGAAATCCTGCGTCAGCATATCTTTCATGTCACCGGCAAAGAACAGTGTATTTTTGATACCGTTGATTTCCGCATTCACCTTGGCGTCTTCAATAGCTTCGGGCACATATTCGATACCGATAACCTGGCGGGCCTGTTTGGAAACAAAGTTAGCAATGGTTCCCGTACCCGTATAAAGGTCGTATACGAGTTCCTTTCCGGTCAGTCCGGCAAAATTGCGTGCTATCTTATAGAGATTGTATGCCTGTTCGGAATTGGTCTGGTAGAATGATTTAGGACCTACCTTGAAGCGCAGACCTTCCATTTCTTCAAAAATATGGTCGTTACCTTTGAAAGTATAGACATCCAAATCGGTGATGGTATCGTTTCGTTTATTATTAATAATGTATAGAAGAGATGTGATTTCGGGGAATGTATCTGCTACATATTGCAGGAGTTGCTTGAACAACGGCATTTCTTCCTCTTCCTCTATTTTGGCGATGAGGATAACCATTAGTTCTCCGGTGGTAGATGTGCGGACGATCATGTTGCGCAACATACCTTCTTGCGTGCGCAGGTTGATGAAGGAATAATTGTGTTCGTAAGCGTAGTCACGTATGGCATTGCGGATGCGATTGGAGATATCATCCTGCAACCAGCATTTCTCTATGGCCAATACTTTATCGAAAGCGTTGGGAATATGGAAACCTACGGCATTCATCTGATCGTATACCACATTCTGTTTCACTTCTTCTTCCGTCAACCAGCGTTTGTTGGAAAATGTGTACTCCAGTTTATTTCTGTAAAACTGTGTTTTCTCTGAACCGAGGATAGGGGAAATCTCCGGAAGTTCTATTTTTCCGATACGGGTAAGGTTGTCCGTTATCTGTTTTTGTTTGTACTTGATTTGTTCGGAATAGGGGAGAACTTGCCATTTGCAACCGCCGCATACACCGTAGTGTTGGCAGAACGGGACGGCTCTTTCACGAGAATATTCGTGGAACTTCACCGCAACTGCTTCAGCATAATGATGCTTTTTTCTCTTAATTTGCAGGTCTACTACGTCTCCGGGAACGACATAAGGTACGAAAATAACCAAATCATTAACCTTTGCGATGGCTTTTCCTTCGGCAGCCACATCCGTTATTGTCACTTTCTCCAGTAGGGGAAGTTCTTTTCTATTTCTTGCCACTTTTACACCAGTCTAATAAATTATTCTGCAAAAATAGACATTTTTTCGGGATTTCTCTCTATGAAGTGAAATATTAAAGATTGCAATGTCGAAATTGCATTTTGATAGAAAGTTTTTTCTCAAAAAGTTTTCTAGTATGCGAAATATACTTAGATTTGCGAACAGAAAAAATCACAATCGAGAAACTTAAATTTATATTATGGACAAAAAAAGAGTTTATACCTTTGGTAACGGTCAGGCAGAAGGAAAGGCTGACATGAAGAATCTTTTGGGGGGCAAAGGTGCTAACCTTGCCGAAATGAACCTGATTGGGGTTCCGGTTCCTCCCGGTTTTACAATCACGACTGAGGTTTGTACCGAATATAATGAGATGGGGCAGGAAAAAGTTGTTGCTCTGTTGAAAAGCGAAGTGGAAAGTGCTATCGCAAAAGTAGAGGAATTGATGTCTTCTAAATTCGGTGATATAGAAAATCCGTTATTGGTTTCAGTACGTTCGGGTGCCCGCGCCTCCATGCCGGGTATGATGGATACCATCCTTAACCTGGGTTTGAACGATGAAGTAGTGGAAGGACTGACACGTAAAACAGGCAATGCCCGTTTTGCATGGGACTCTTACCGCCGTTTCGTACAGATGTACGGTGACGTAGTGTTGGGTATGAAACCTACTAATAAAGAGGATATCGATCCGTTCGAAGCTATCATTGAAGAAGTGAAACATGCGAAAGGTGTGAAGCTGGATAATGAACTGGAAGTGGAAGACCTCAAAGAGTTAGTGAAGAAATTCAAGGCTGCCGTTAAGGAACAGACCGGAAAAGACTTCCCGGCTTGTGCTTACGAGCAGTTGTGGGGTGCTGTTTGCGCAGTGTTCAACTCCTGGATGAATGAACGTGCTATCTTGTATCGTAAGATGGAAGGTATACCTGATGAGTGGGGTACGGCTGTCAACGTTCAGGCAATGGTGTTCGGTAACATGGGTGAAACTTCTGCTACCGGTGTCTGCTTCAGCCGTGATGCAGGTACAGGTGAAGATTTATTCAACGGTGAGTATCTGATTAATGCACAGGGTGAAGACGTTGTGGCAGGTATTCGTACGCCGCAACAGATTACAAAGATCGGTTCGCAACGTTGGGCAGAGCTGGCCGGTGTCAGCGAAGAAGAGCGAGCAGCTAAATATCCGTCAATGGAAGAGGCTATGCCGGAAATCTATAAAGAACTGGATATGCTGCAAACTAAGTTGGAGAATCATTATAAAGATATGCAGGATATGGAGTTTACCGTTCAGGAAGGTAAGCTTTGGTTCCTCCAGACCCGTAACGGTAAACGTACCGGTGCTGCCATGGTGAAGATTGCAATGGATTTGTTCCATCAGGGCATAATTGATGAAAAGACTGCATTGATGCGTTGTGAACCCAATAAACTGGATGAATTGCTTCACCCGGTATTTGATAAGTCGGCTTTGAAGCAAGCGAAAGTTCTAACACGCGGTCTTCCCGCATCTCCGGGTGCTGCTACAGGGCAGATTGTATTCTTTGCGGACGATGCTGCCGAATGGCACGCTGCCGGTAAGCGTATTGTGATGGTGCGTATCGAAACTTCTCCCGAAGACTTGGCCGGTATGGCAGTTGCAGAAGGTATTCTTACTGCCCGCGGTGGTATGACTTCTCATGCGGCGGTAGTTGCCCGTGGTATGGGTAAATGCTGTGTGTCAGGTGCCGGTGCATTGAATATTGATTATAAAGCCCGTACTGTGGAAATAGACGGTGTTCTGCTGAAAGAGGGTGATTATATTTCTTTGAACGGTAGTACAGGCGTGGTTTATAAAGGTCAGGTGGAAACAAAAGCTGCCGAGCTTTCCGGAGATTTTGCAGAATTGATGGAACTGGCTGATAAATATACGAAACTTCAGGTACGTACGAATGCCGATACTCCTCACGATGCTGAGGTTGCACGTAATTTCGGTGCGGTAGGTATCGGCCTGTGCCGTACGGAGCACATGTTCTTTGAAGGTGAGAAGATTAAAGCAATGCGTGAGATGATCCTTGCAGAAAATGCAGAAGGACGCCGTAAGGCTTTAGCCAAGATTTTACCTTATCAGCAAGCTGACTTCAAGGGTATTTTCAAGGCTATGGAAGGTTGTCCGGTGACTGTACGTCTGCTTGATCCTCCTTTGCATGAGTTTGTTCCCCACGATTTGAAAGGACAACAGGAAATGGCAGATGCCATGGGTGTTAGCCTGCAATATATCCAGCAACGTGTAGAATCGCTTTGTGAACATAATCCGATGCTGGGACATCGTGGATGTCGTTTAGGTAATACATATCCTGAAATCACCCAGATGCAGACACGCGCCATCTTGGGTGCAGCTTTGGAACTGAAGAAGGAAGGTGTGGAAACCCATCCGGAAATCATGGTTCCGCTGACCGGTATCTTGTATGAATTCAAAGAACAGGAAAAAGTAATCCGTGAAGAAGCCGCTGCTCTCTTCGGAGAATTAGGTGACAGTATTGACTTCAAGGTAGGTACAATGATCGAAATTCCTCGTGCGGCATTGACGGCTGACCGTATTGCTTCTTCTGCCGAGTTCTTCTCATTCGGTACCAATGACCTGACACAGATGACATTCGGTTATTCACGTGACGATATCGCTTCGTTCCTTCCGGTTTATCTGGAAAAGAAGATTCTGAAAGTAGATCCGTTCCAGGTGCTTGACCAGAATGGTGTAGGTCAGTTGGTACGTATGGCTACAGAAAAAGGCCGTGCTATCCGTCCGGACTTGAAATGCGGTATTTGCGGTGAACATGGTGGTGAACCCTCATCTGTAAAATTCTGCCATAAGGTAGGGTTAAATTATGTCAGTTGTTCCCCATTCAGAGTGCCGATTGCACGCCTTGCGGCGGCTCAGGCGGCTATTGAAGACTTGAAGTAAAATACTTCTGAAAATCTATATTTATAGGCTGTAAACCTTTTTTAGATAGGTTTGCAGCCTATCTTTTTTTGAAAAACATGTATCTAATAATCAACTATTTGTTTTTTTTTAGTATATTTGTCGTCATTTAAGCCATTAGATTATATAATCTTTTAATAACCAACTTTATGAAGCCGGACCTTTCCGCATTATACGCTTTGGCCACTACAGATTTCATCCATAGAAATGAGATATTATTGCTTTGTTTTGGAGTAATTATTTTGTTACTTTTGGTCATTATGATTATTGTGTCCATTAGCAAGACCAAGCGTTTGAAGACTCTTCGACAATTGAATGAAGTGGCGGAAGAAAGCAATCAGTTGAAGAATGCTTTTATCGCCAACATGACGCATGAAATACGTACTCCGCTTAATGCCATTGTAGGTTTTACGAACATACTTGCAGAGACTGACAATCTGAGTAGGGAAGAGCGTATGTTTTTCCTGAAAGAGATTAATGACAATAAGGACTTTCTTGTTCAGATGATTAATGACCTGTTGGATTTCTCGAAAATAGAAGCTAATACGATAGAATATAATGACGGGGATGTAGATGTGAATGCTCTGATTGATGAAATATGTGCAGTTGAGAATGCGCATCCTCGGCCATCGGGGATTCTGCTGGAGTTTGTAGAGAAGTTGCCTCAATGCCGTTTGATGATAGACCGGATACGTTTTGCACAGGTGGTCAACAATTTGGTAAAGAATGCCTTGAAGTTTACGGAACAGGGTAGTGTCAAGATTGGGTATCGTCGTCTGAGCAATAATAACTTTTATTTTTATGTGGCTGATACGGGATGTGGCATTGACGAAGACAGTCGTCGGGCCATTTTTGAGCGTTTTGTGAAAATGAACTACAATATCCGTGGTACAGGCTTAGGGCTCTCTATCACAAAATCCATTGTAGAGCATTATGGTGGTGGTATTGGCGTGGAATCAAAGAAAGGAGAAGGCTCTACGTTCTACTTCACTTTGCCTGCCGGAATAGAGTACAAAGAATACGGGAAGTTCTGATTGATAGAGTCCGGTCTTTAATCCGCCATTTCCTTTAGTTTCTTAAAGTGACGGATGATGCCCAGATAATCCCGGTCAGTGCAGACATTAAATTTACTCCATAAGTCGCCCAGTACAACCGCACCGCCAAACCCGAAATCTTTTATTTCCAGAATGTTGTCGGGAGTGATTCCTCCTAGAGCCATGACTTTCGTGTCGATAATCCTTTCTTTTCCTGCTGCACGCAATTCTTCGGGTGTGTAACCGGAAAGAGTCCCTTGTTTGGTGATGCAATCATACACCGGACTCATGAAAACATAATCATAAAAATGTTTTTTGCTTTTTACTTCTTCTACGGAATGGCAAGTGCAACTGACGTGACCTGAATAGTCGTGCGGCTCGTTCGGGTTACGTGTATTCAAATGAATGCCCATGAGGTCGAATTCCTCTTTCAGGTAGAAATGTTCGTGAGTGACAATTCGTCTATGATATTTTTCGGGAATCAACGTCAGAAGTCGCTCGGAATACATAGCAGGTGTTTCCGGCTTCCTCAGATGCAGAATATCCAGCCCTTCTTCAAAAAGCGCCGTGATAATCTTGTCTTCTTCCACAAAAAATGTGGGTGTTGTGACTACAATGAGCTTCATTTCTTTTGTTAAACGTTTATGTTTAGCAAAGTTAATGATAAATGCTTTCAGTGTGAAAGGTTTTTCTTTAAAATATGTTAGAACCGGAAACACAAACGCACCTTTGGGAGTGCTTGTTCCCGCAGGTGCGTTAAAAAAGAGTTTATGATGTTGTTGTTATTTCATTCGGCTGCCCACTACGTCCCAATCAATGATTCCCCAAAGGGCATTTACATGATCGGCACGACGGTTTTGATAGTCGAGATAATAAGCATGTTCCCAAACATCGAAGCCCAATAACGGGGTGAGACCTGAACGTACAGGATTGCTGCCGTTAGCCTCTTTGGTGATGTGCAGTTTGCCATTCTTATCTACTGACAACCAAGCCCAACCTGAGCCGAACAATCCTACAGAAGCGGCAGCAAATTCTTTTTTGAAGTTATCAAAACTTCCAAAGTCACGTTTGATGGCCTCTGCCAATTTCCCGGTAGGTTCGCTGTGGGCGGGTTTCGGGGAGAATTGCAGGAAGTAGAGGGTATGGTTCAGAACTTGTCCGGCATTATTGAATATAGCTCCATCCGGTGCAGTGGCTACTATAGTCACTAAATCCTTGTTTTCATACTCTGTACCCGGAACCAGGTTATTGAGGTTGTTTACGTATGTTTGTAAGTGTTTACCATAATGGTAATCTATGGTTTGCTGACTGATTACAGGTTCCAATGCATTATTTGCATACGGAAGTTTAGGCATTTCGTGAGTCATAATTATAAGCATTAAAGATGTTAATAACGTATTCATAAATTTGTCTTGAATTATGTTTCTGCTAATATAACGTTTGATAAGCTGCAAATGTTCTTTCATATCAATAAAACTTTTTTGAAGTTGTCATGTGGGTTGTCACGGAAAACCGTGATAAATAGAACTGTACGTGCGGAAAAGTTGGAAAAAAAGTTGTTTTGGTGAAAATAATATGTATTTTTAGAGACTTTTTATGAATTTGATATTATGGATAGAGCATATTTGTTGGATGAGATAACCAGAATTCGTCGGATTATAATTGAGAGGGACGGACGTTTCACTTTGAGGGAATGCGAAAAGATTGCTGCTGCTTTGGAAGTGGACAATGTTTCACTGGTAGCTATGTTAGAGGCTATCAGGAAAGACTTACTTCCTCAGAAGTTTGTGTTGAACCTGAAAGATGCAGAGCGTTTTCAGCTTTTGCGGACTGCTCTTCAGAAAAATGCGGAGCATGTTCTTTTAAAGAAGATAGCGCCGGAATGGGCTGTACTTGCCGAAAACTTCAAGAAGCCCCAGGCTGATGGAGAGGCCTGTCAGATGGCTATAAACAAGTTGCGTACCCAGATAAAACCTTATACCGATAAGGTGCCTAAATTGGTGAAGTATCTGAATGAATATGCTGATTTGTGTGAAGCGAACTTCCTGAATGTGCTAAAACTGAAGGTGCTTAGGATTAATCTGCGCTTCTTGCCTTTATTGAAAGAGGCGAATGAATGGTTTGCAGCTTGTGACAATACTTCTGATAAAGATGCGTATTGGAAAATAGCAGAACAACTATATTTGAATTATCCGTCGTTGTTTAAGGAGGAGGTTTATTACTTTAGCGTTATCCGGGGAGTATTGGACGCGTTTTATAGGAAGGCAGGAAAGGAGCCTGTGTTGTTGGATATTCCTGTAGAGATATCATTGCTGGAGGAAGTAGAACAGAGTATACCGGAAATAGAGCTGATTGCAGCAGAACCTGATTTGCATGACTTTGAACAAGAACAACCTGTGCCGGAATCTATACCTGTGCAGGAAGAAGCTGAATCTCAACAGGATGATTCGGAACGTTTGGAAGAGAATGTAGGGCAAGCTGAACAGATTGTGCCTGAGGTTGAACCTGCTGAACCCGAAACCGAGTTAATAGTGTCCGACCCGGAACCAATTCAATCGGAGGTAACGTCGGCTGAAGTTGAGGTTGACTCTTCTGAAGTTGAGGTTGGCTCTTCTGGAACAGAGGTTGAGCCTGACCAACCTGAGGTTGTAGGGGATGATTCGGAAGTTAAGCAAAGCGAGCCTGTTGCTGAAACTGTTGAGCCGGAAGTACAACCTGTTGAACCTGAAATAGAACAGTCGGAAATCGGAGCAGAAACAACGGAATCCGAAATGAAAGAACCGGAAGTGGAAGCGAAACAACTTGACTCTGAAGTAAAACAGCCTGATTCCGAAATCAAACAGCCTGAGCCTGAAATCAAACAATATGAACCCGAAAGAAAGGAAGATATTCCTGATGTTCAAAAGAAATCCAAGAAACCTCTTTATATAATAGGTAGCTGTGTGCTGTTAGTTCTCGTTGCAGTCTGTGTGTATTTTGTAACCAGAACAAAGTCTGAACAACCTCCTGTCACTCCGGTTGTTGTAGCAGATACAACGGCTGTGGCAGAAGACACTGTAGCCACTGCACCGGTCGTTGCACCGGAAACGACTCCTGCGCCTAAAGCTGTCGAGCCGAAAAAGGAGGAGCCCAAAGCGGAGCAGCAGCCTAAATCTAAACCTCAGCCCGAGACAAAAACTCCTGCAGATAAACCGGAACAGCAAGCAGAACCGGCAAAGGTAGAGAAGAAAGTTCAGGTCAATTCGCTGGAAGCAGCAAGAGAGGCAACCCAAAATGGTGACTACAAGAAAGCATTCGATATTTATCACTCTTTGGCCAATGCCGGAAATGCAGAAGCGCAGTATTGCCTCGGCCTCATGTATGAAACGGGAAAAGGGGTTGGCATCGATATCTTTGAGGCCGTTATGTGGTATCGGAAATCCAAGGCGAAGGGCTTTGCGCTGGCTGAACGCAAACTGCTGGAATTAGGATACAATTAGAAACGCAGATCTTATTTTATTTATTTACTATAAAAAACATATCAGGTATGAAAGGAAAGGTTTTTTCTTCTTCGCAAGACTTGTATCAGGATCAAGCGAAAATCCTTTTTGATTTTTATAAAGATGCGGCGGAAAAGATAGTGTCGCAAGAGGAAGAATTGGAAAAGGAGATGGGAGAATTAAAGAATTCACTTACGCTCAATGCTGCGGGCAAGAAAAAAGCCCAGACGCAAATGTATGTGGGAATTGGAATTCTTGTTGTCGGACTTGCATTGATAGCGGTGATAGGATGGCTTAGTATTGCCATTGCCGTGGGAGGCCTCTATTGGGGAATAAAAAACTATAAGATGTTTAAGTCCAGCGGTAAATCGATAGAAGATGTCGGGGTGGACCTGAAAGAGTTGGAGAATAAGTATCAACAGATATTCAGGGACTATAAGATTGAGAAGATGGGAGTGGTTTATGTTCCTGTTGCCAGTCAGGTTCCTTTTGAGAATAAGAGTTTTGTAATCGACCATACGGGAAACAGCCCGGTACAGAACTTCGAACTGCAATTAGTCAATAACCAGGGAGCACTTTCAGAAAAACTGCGGGAACTGGACGAACTCTCTACCACTGCTCCTTTGGTAGAAGAAAGCAAGGGAGTGGAAGAGGTTTCTACAGAAGATTATTCAACATCTATACCTAAAGTGAAGTTCTATGACTACTTTGGACGTATGGATCGTAATCTGCGCGACAGTGCTTATTACCTGTCTGACTTGCATACGGTTTCTGTGGGAATGCCTGTAATCCCTCCTGATTCGCCTGTCATTTCTTATTTGAATGAATATGGTACGGCCAACCCATCGGGAGCGCCTGTGCTGAATGTATTCGATACGGCAGCGTATGATAAGGAAATAGAACAATTTAATTCACTGAATGCCATGCGCCGTTCTCTGTCCGACCAGAGCGAGCAATTTGAAGATGTATTACGCCGTTTGATTTCAAATGTGGGGTATGCTGTGCAGACCATCGCTGCAGCAAAGGTAAAATCGACTAATTCACTGGTGGATAGCTCCAATCAGTTATTGTTTACTATCCTGAAAACGTCCCATAACCATTATTCGCCGAAGCTGGAAAAGGATGAACTGGAGAAAATCCGCCAGACAAACTTTAACTTTCGCGATACGGTTGAGAACTATACACCTTTCCAACTGAAAGAAAGTTCGCGTGTGCGTTATGACATGAAAGACCATTCATGGGTTGCAGAAGACGGCAGCCGCACGACAATGCCTTATGGTATCAGTCAGATACAAGAGGAAATTGTGGCGCCTATCGTGCAAAACCTGTTGGCAGAGACACGCCTGAACCGTTTGGATATCTACAATGACATTGATAATCAGAAGCGTGATTATCTGAACCAGTGGCATCGTGAAACCCAGGACTTCTACGGACGTAACCGGACTTCGGGTGACGACCTCATCAACATCATGCGTAGTAATCTGACAAAGCTTCTTGCCGCGCAATCCACCTTTGAACGTCTCGACCGGATGAAATCCCGCATGCTGCAACAGATGATGGATGGAGATACCCAGGAGTTGGAAGAAGTAGATCAGTTGGGCAAAAATGCGAAACAGTTTGCCGAGCAGTCCGATGACTTCAAGCAAATTCAGGAAGAGTTTAAAGAATACATGAAGTTTTTGCAGGGTGATATTAATAAGAAGGCTAAAGAATATGGATATATTGAGTATTTCGATGCCAGCCTTCGTGACGGAATGGCAAAGAAAATAGTGGACGCCAATGATAATGTAGCCCTGTTGGATGACCGGCGCCGTCCTTTGGCAAGTATCAATCCATTCTATGCATTTGCTTCCAATATGCCGCCGGCTCCTGCCGTTGAAGAATGTGTGGAAGAGTATATGTCTTTGGATATAGCGCGGGTAGCTACCGATTCCTTGCAGGAAATTGCAGAAAACAGCCAGGAGGCAACGTTGGATCATCATGCTGAACTGGTGGATGATAGCGACGCGATGGAATATTCGGTGTATGCTCCCCAACATATGGAAGAAGCTGAAAAAACAATCAGAATGAGCCCTGATGTAGAAGCGGCAAAGCCTGAAATGTCAGAGACTTCAGAGGAAGCGGAAGTTCCGAAAGAATCTGAGACTCCTGTTGTTTCCGGAGCTCCTGTTGTTTCAGAAGTTCCTGTTGCTTCCGAAGCTCCTGTTATCCCCGAAACCCCTGCAACTCCTGAAGTTTCGGATGAAATGGATGATTTGAGTGGTCTGGACGACCTGGATGACTTGAGCGATCTGGATGATTTGGACGATTTAAGTGATCTTGAAAAAGATAAATAGCATTCATAAATTTGAAAATTAAAGATTATGGCAAAATATGATGTTACAGTCGATACCCGCGACATGGCCAATAAGATAGATACCGTATCTGATAAGGTCAGTGGGGTCACTACAGCAGTTGTTGCTATGGAGGCAGCAGTCATAGCCGCTGAGAGGGATGCTACGAACAAACTATGCAAAAGGCTGAATAAAGGCTTCTTCTCACTGGTCGCTTCGCAGATAGAACAGAAAAATGCTACGGCATTGAGCGCTGTGAATGCGTATTTCTCTGAGCTGGAGGAGCAGGGGCGCGCATTGCTTGATTTGAAAAAGAGAATGGATGATGACTTTGTGATTTTGACAGGGCGTTATTCCAAACTGTTCAGAGGACTGGACACAGCTCTTCACAATCGTATTCATGAGCTGGATAAACCCGTCATTCGCTTTTGTGAGCAGGACATAACGCACACCCTGAACCGCGTCTACTATCAGATAGCTTCTGTACCGGTCAACCAAACCGAATCTTTGTCCACTTCTCAGGCTATTGCCGCCGCACACGTCAAGCACAATGCGCAAGCTTTGATTGCACAAATGACCAACTTCCTCACCACCTGCAAACAGCAGAGTGCCAAGATGCAAAAAATCAAGTTGAATTCGTTTGTTGGCAAATCCGTCCTTCGATATTTACCGGCCATCTTGTTGGTGAAACGGGGAGATGCGGGAGAAGTTATGGAAACTAAACTACCTTCGGGATTGGAGCAACTTATCGGTCAACACTCCTGCATGAAGATACGTGAAGGCATGGAGCGTAAGATTGAAAGCAGCGGATGGGAAAACATCTCGATGGAGTCTCAGCGGATGGTGGCCGGGAAGCTTGAGCGCCTGATTGCAACTTCCGACCTTAGTGAAAGGGTGAAAGAGAACATGAAGAAACTCATAGCCCGGAATGAAACCTGGCTTAACACGAAGGAGGGCTGATTATGGGAGGACGAAGACATATCCTACATGACGTGATACGGAAAAGTGAAACTGTGACACTTACCGTAGGTGATAAGTCAGCTTCCAAGACCGTTGTTCTGGAAGAACCGATTGATATCTATCTGGAGATAGACGACCATCCTTATAATAGCAGCGTACAGGATTGCAGCAAGCACATCGAGAGTTTGCGCAACTCTGTTGTGGCGTGCAATGCGGCCGAGGTTGCCCATAAGATAGCCAGCACGCAGCAGATTGGTAAACGTATATCCAAAGGTTTTCTGGGATATATAACCGCCAGCCTGGATATACAGAACATGGAGGAATGTTCCAATGTAGAAGCCGTATATAGCGAGTTGCAGTCTCAGTCCGAAGAGCTGGCCAACCGTAAATCGGTGATGGAAGATGATTATGACATCCTGACCACCCGCTATTCCGGTGTCTTTGAGAATCTGGACCGTGAATTGCTGCAACGCATCCACATGCTGATGGAACCTTGCTTCCGTTTTGTAGAAAGCAGCAGTAAGGAACAGCTGCGCAACACGGACTCTTCTCTTTCGGCAATGGCATTGGTGGGGCATAAAGAGCAGTTGGATGTACAGGCACATATTTCTGCTATTACAGTGAAGCAGCGGGCTGCCGGATTGATAGAGAGTGCCAAGCAATACTTGCTCGGACAAAAGCAACTGGCCAGTCATATAGAACATGTGCTGATTGGCGGATGCAGAAATGCCCGTTGGATGTTGCCGGTTGTTGTTGTTGAGAAGACCGGTGCCGGTGGCGGAAAAGAAACTGAGATCGTGATGAATGAGCAAACCGCACGTATGGGAGTCAATGACTGGAAAGTACGTCAGAATGTTCAGCAAGCATCCATACCTGCCATGACGCAAGCGGATAAGCAGCGCATCGGAAAACATCTGGAGAGAGAGATTCAAAGATTAGGTTCTTCGGAACACGACAAGCGGGTAGCCGGGATGATGAGGAAACTTGCCGGAGATTTTTTATCGTGAGATGCCGTTACTTGTGTTCTATAAAATAGAAGTAAAGTTATGAAAGAATTGAAAGTGATAAGTCTGGAGAATGGAGTGATATTAAGTGAAAACCTGGTAAAAGGTTCTATTCTCCCCCGCACATCCGCTGAGTTGGAGAGGGATGTGCTGATACAAAATGATACTATCGTAGAAGGGGCTGTATATGCCCGCAAGCTGGAAATACAAAATGGGGATGTGGAAATACGCGGTGCGGTGTTCACCAAACTGGAGTTCCATATCAGTAATAATGCGAAAGGGAACATTATCCTGCGTAAGACGGTGGCTACCTCGGACTCGTTGGTGTCGTATGCCCGTGATTGCCGTCTGATGTTCATGGCTGACATTAACGGAAAGACAGTCAAGTTGTGCAATACTTTTGTTGCCGGAAGCATATTTGCGGATGAAGTCATACTGGAAGACTGTATTGTGCTGGGCGGTGTTTTCGCTACGGCCAAACTGAATATGAAAGACTGTATTGTAGGGACTTTCAATGCAAAGCAGGTATCGGTGAGCGGAGATATAAAGCTACTGTTGCCCAGTGCTTTCAGTGGCGAAGAGATGCAGGTCATGAGCGAGACCCGTCTGTTCAATCTGAGTCTGGCGGACTTGGGCGCCCTTTATGCGGGAACCCCCGAGATGGAGAATACAGGTATCATAGAGATGAACACTTACTCCGACGAACAGGAATCCCAGCTTTTTGAAGGAGATGAGAAAGTGTTGGTGCATTGTTATTCGGTAGTGGGAAAAGTGTTGGCTGCCGATTTGGTCAATGTGGATAAGCTGCGGAATCACTTCTTGATAGGGGCTACTGCATTGGGAAGCCAGTTGCTGAAAACCTACGACCTGGGAGTTGGTGCAAATGGGGAACTCTGTGAAATCATTCCGGAGAAAGTGGCTGATTTCTTTTTCAACTTGTTGCATGGAAAGATTCAGGTACGTGTTTTGGACGGTTCCTTCTCCATTCAGGAGATTGCCCAACGCTTGGCGTAGAGAAAGAAGAAAAATAGAAAAGCTGCCACACAATGGGCAGCTTTTTTATTTGCATCATAAAGGGGAGTCGTTGTTCTAATTCGACATCCTATTGATAAATTACTTGTATTTTCTCTGTATTCTTGGCATCTCCCCGGTCAGTCTTCTGTATCCACCGTCCGGTGCTGTCATATTCATAATAAGCATTACTGTCTATCTGGTTGCCGAACTCATCATACAGGAAGATGAGCGAACCGCTGGTCTTTTCACTGTTGACAAGGGTCTTTTCAAACGTAATCTTAGTCAGGTAGCCGTAAGGGTCGTACTCGTACACGTCGGTTTGTTTGCTCACCTGGGTAGGAAGCGGGTCTTTCATCAGCGGGAAAGTTTCCTCCCGTTTCACTATCTGCCCGTTCTTGCCGTATTGGTTGGCAACGGAGGATACCGGAACATTCTTCTCATAGTTTGTTTCTTCCGTCGGAAGATTGAGTTGCGGATGATATTTTCTCACGGTCAGTTTTCCGTTCTGGTGGAAAGTGGAATCGGTAAGCACTATGCCCAGCGTGCTGAAAGTGCGGAGGCGCTTATAAACCTCCTTCATGCCTCTTTGGTTCACCTGCACCTCTTCTACGCAATTGCCTTGCGGGTTGTAGAGGAAGTTGGTCTGCAGGGTGGTGGTTCCTTTATCTTCTATAACCTCCTTGATGCTTACCAGCCTTCCATTCTCGTCATACGTGTAGGTCTTTTGAGTATTCTTTCCATCTTTCATTTCGTTGGACTTCATCAGGAGTCCGCGGCTGTAGGACTGGATGACGGTGGGGTTGCTCCACACCAGTTGTTGCTCGAAAGGCACACGCAGCTTATTGGCTTTATCGCGGAATTCCTTGTATTTATGAGTCTGGAGATACTCTTTGATGAGCCCCAGTTTGCTTGGGGAATTCACTTCCAGCTTCAAAGTCTCATAGTCGATACTGTCTTTTTTGTACTCCAATGTATTCGTATATTTCTTGTCGGACGGGCTCAGATAAGAAGCCTGTTCGTATTCCGCAATGGCTTGCTTGATGGAAGCGATGGCCTGCGCTTTGCAGATATTTCCGTAAAGATAATCGTCGTAGAGGGAGAGGGCTTGCGCCATGGACTCCCGCTTGGAACGTCCGTCGAAGAATGTATTGAGACGGTCATGATCAAAGAATCTCTTAAAATTGCTGGCGGATGGTGATTTCTGTACGGTTTGGAACAACAGACGATTGTATTCTATCATGGCTTCTGCTTTATACTTGCCATCTGCATACTCAGTCAGATATTTTTCGCATTTCGGAATGTTCTTGTTGCGCACGAAGTCTTTCCACAATTCCTCTTCATGCACATCATAGAGATGTTTGCTGACTTCATCGGATAATTCGTATCCGGATGCCTTGACGGCTTCTACCAATGTGCCGGAATAGACCAGCTTGTTGGGATATTCATCCAGAATGGCGCTGATGCTGCTCTCCATACGTTTGCGGATGGCGCCGGGATCTACGCCGGCTTCCTGGCAAATGGAAAGGAAACTGCCTTTGGCGGCATCCACATAAGCCTGGAAATAATCCTTGGCTACGGTTACTTCCTGCTGGTTCCATATCTGGTCGCACAGGTCGATCAGCTTGACTTCCGCTTCAAAGGCGGTTGCGGTTTCTGTGTCTAATTTGTCACGGTTTTTTGTGAACTTGTCATTCTCGTTGTTTACCAGAAACTTCAAGAGTTTTTCTACTTTACTCTGCTTTTGCGCCATTGCAGGTGAGGCGCACAAGAATGCCAACAGGCACATAAAAGAAATATAAAGTCGCATATTTTTGATTTGTTCCATAGTTCTCTGTGATTTTAGTTAGAATAACATTGTACAAATATAAAAAGATTCTTTTAATTTTGCATACATGAATACGAATTATATCGAAGAATTGAATGAAGGACAGCGCGCTGCAGTGCTCTACAACGAGGGTCCGTCGCTGGTGATAGCCGGTGCGGGTTCCGGGAAGACACGGGTGCTGACCTATAAAATAGCCTATTTGCTGGAAAATGATTATCAGCCCTGGAATATCCTGGCGCTGACTTTTACCAACAAGGCCGCCCGTGAGATGAAAGAGCGTATCGCCCGGCAGGTGGGAGAACAGCGGGCACGTCATCTGTGGATGGGTACGTTCCATTCCATCTTCCTGCGCATCCTGCATGCGGAAGCGGCGAGCATCGGCTTTACCTCGCAGTTTACTATCTATGATACGGCGGACAGCAAGAGTCTGGTGCGCTCTATCATTAAGGAGATGGGGCTGGATGAGAAAGTGTATAAGCCGGGCAGTGTGCAGGCACGCATCTCCAATGCGAAAAACCACCTGGTGTCCCCTGCGGGATATGCTGCCAACAAGGAGGCTTATGAAGGGGATTGTGCCGCCAAGATGCCTGCTATCCGGGATATTTACCATCGTTATTGGGATCGTTGCAGGCAGGCGGATGCGATGGATTTTGACGATTTACTCTTTTATACCTTTATATTGTTCAGGGATCACCCCGAAGTGCTGGCACGTTATCAGGAACAGTTCCGATATATTCTGGTAGATGAGTATCAGGATACCAACTATGCCCAGCACAGTATTGTGTTGCAGTTGGCAAAGGAGCATCAGCACGTGTGTGTGGTAGGAGATGATGCGCAAAGTATCTATTCTTTCCGGGGGGCGGATATTGACAATATATTGTATTTTACAAAAGTGTACCCCAATACGAAAGTATTCAAGCTGGAGCAGAACTATCGGTCTACACAAACCATTGTCTGCGCTGCCAACAGTTTGATTGAAAAGAATGAGAGACAGATACGTAAGGAAGTCTTCTCTGAAAAGGAGAAAGGGGAGGCCATCGGCGTGTTTCAGGCATACAGTGATGTGGAAGAAGGGGATATTGTAGTCAATAAGATTGCTGAGTTGCGTCGTTCGGAGCATTACGCCTATTCGGATTTCGCCATACTTTATCGTACCAATGCGCAAAGCCGTGTGTTTGAGGAAGCTATGCGTAAGCGGGGCATGCCTTATCGCATTTATGGCGGTTTGTCTTTTTATCAGCGCAAAGAAATAAAGGATGTGATAGCTTACTTCCGTCTGGTGGTAAATCCTAATGATGAGGAAGCGTTCAAGCGTATTATTAATTATCCGGCACGTGGCATTGGAGATACGACGGTAGGCAAAATTATCACCGCTGCTACGGAAAATAATATCAGTCTTTGGGCTGTGCTCTGTGAGCCGCTGACGTATGGATTGAATTTAAATAAAGGCACGCACTCTAAACTGCAGGGCTTCCGTGACCTGATCGGTGGATTTATAGAAGGGGTAATGGAGAAGAATGCCTATGAGATTGGTACGGAGATTATCCGTCAATCCGGCATTATTAATGACGTCTGCCAGGACAATTCGCCGGAGAACCTGAGCCGTAAAGAGAATATTGAGGAATTAGTGAATGGCATGAGCGATTTCTGTGCTTTGCGCTTGGAAGAGGGTAATCCTAATATTTCACTGACAGACTTTTTATCGGAAGTATCATTGCTGACCGACCAGGATTCGGATAAGGACGGAGATGATGAGAAAATAACGCTTATGACCGTCCATTCTGCCAAAGGACTGGAATTTAGAAATGTATTTGTGGTGGGAATGGAAGAAAATCTTTTCCCCAGCGGTATGGTGGGAGATTCTCCCCGTGCGTTGGAGGAGGAGAGGCGTTTGTTCTATGTGGCCATTACGCGCGCAGAGGAGCATTGTTTCCTTTCGTATGCCCGCACCCGTTTCCGCTATGGAAAAATGGAATTCGGCAGTCCCAGCCGTTTTCTGAAAGACATTGATATCCGCTTCCTGCGCTTGCCCCAGGATGCGGGGCTGGGCAGTAAGATTGATGAAGAGGCGGTACATTTCCGCAGGGAAAATAGTAGCGGGTTCTCTCGTTCGCCTCATGCCCGCGAGTCATTGTATAATGCTGGGAAGGAAGCGCCGTATAACGCTGGAAAGGAAACTCCCCAGCGTCCCAAGCAACAGATTATTGCTCCGAGCGTGCCGCGCAATCTGAAACGGGTGACTCCGTCCGCGTCACCTGCCGCGCCGTCTTCCGCTTCGGCAATGGCTGTGCAGCCGGGACAGCTTATCGAGCACGAACGTTTTGGACTGGGAGAAGTGATGAAGGTAGAAGGCAATGGCGATAATGCCAAAGCGACTATTCATTTCAAGAATGCGGGCGACAAGCAACTTTTATTGCGCTTTGCCCGTTTTAAGATTATCGGTTAAATGAAAAAATACTATTTATGATAGATTTCAATTGTTTCCCCTCTCCGTGCTACATCATGGAGGAAGAATTGCTGAGAAAGAACCTCGCCCTTATAAAAAGCGTTGCCGACCGTGCCGGAGTAGAAATTATCCTGGCATTCAAGTCGTTTGCCATGTGGCGTTCGTTTCCCATATTCAGAGAATATATTGACCATTCCACGGCAAGTTCCGTTTACGAGGCGCGCCTGGCACTGGAAGAATTCGGTAGTAAGGCGCATACTTATTCCCCGGCCTATACGGAAGCTGATTTTCCTGAAATCATGCGTTGTAGCAGCCATATCACTTTTAACTCGCTGTCGCAGTTCTGCCGCTTCTATCCTGCGGTGCTGAGAGAGGGGAGCGGTATCTCCTGTGGCATCCGCATCAATCCTGAATATTCGGAAGTAGAGACTGAACTTTATAATCCCTGCGCTCCCGGCACCCGTTTCGGCATAACGGCGGATTTATTGACTGAAACCCTCCCGAAAGGTATTGACGGCTATCATTGCCATTGCCATTGCGAGTCCTCTTCCTATGAACTGGAACGGACGCTGCAACACCTGGAAGAAAAATTCTCCCGCTGGTTTCCGCAAATCAAATGGCTGAACCTGGGCGGCGGCCATCTGATGACACGCAAAGACTATGACGTGGAGCATCTTATTCAACTGCTGCAAGACCTACGTGCCCGTCACCCGCACTTGCGCATTATCCTGGAACCCGGCTCGGCTTTCACCTGGCAGACCGGTGTGCTGACTTCCCAAGTAGTGGATATTGTGGAAAGCCGTGGCATCCGTACCGCCATTCTTAATGTGAGTTTTACCTGTCATATGCCCGACTGTCTTGAAATGCCTTACCAGCCTGCCGTGCGTGGTGCTGAAATGGGAAATAATGGTGGCTGTCATGTCTATCGCCTGGGCGGTAATTCGTGTCTGAGCGGCGATTATATGGGCGACTGGAGTTTCGATCATGAGCTGCAGATCGGCGAACGGATTGTCTTCGAAGATATGATTCACTACACGATGGTAAAAACGAATATGTTCAATGGAATCCACCATCCTGCCATCGCAATGTGGACAAAAGAAGGGAAAGCGGAAATATTCAGGCAATTTTTTTATGAAGATTATCGGGATAGAATGAGCTGATAATCAAAAAACTGCCGTGTATACAGGGATAGATGTGTACTTTTCTTCGCGAAAAAAATAGCCGGAATGTTTGCAGGTTTAGAGAAAATATCTACCTTTGCAACCGCAAACGCGGAAATAGCTCAGTTGGTAGAGCATAACCTTGCCAAGGTTAGGGTCGCG
>OGJY01000859.1_pt1 | contig 40175 bp, 40 predicted proteins | sample 1572231 | NCBI WGS metagenome assembly OGJY01 (sample SAMEA2582121, study PRJEB24529) | metagenome | biome: Human gut stool | place: China | collected 2011
ATTTTAATGAAAAATTTAGTAATAAAATGGATATTTTAGTTAGAAATTTAAATGTAATAAAGAAAAATGATTTTGAAATAGATGAAGAGGAATATACAAATTTCATATTAGGAAAGATAAAAGAATTATTAACACCTTTTATTAAAACAAGAGAAGAAGAAGGGGAACGTTTAAGAATATATTTCCTTGAAAGAATCTCTGTATTAGAAGCTAATATAGATGAAATAAAAAAATATAAAGACCAAGTTGTAGAAATATATAAAAATAAACTTTTAGAAAGATTAGATAAAATAAAAGGAAATATTGAATTTAAAGAGGAAGATATATTAAAAGAAATATTACTTTTTACTGATAAATCTGATATTTCAGAAGAAATTTCTAGATTGGATAGTCATATGGAACAATTAAAGAAAGAACTTTCTTTAAAAGGAGTTGCAGTAGGTAAAAAAATAGATTTTATATTGCAAGAGATATATAGAGAGTTAAATACAACAGGGGTAAAATCAAATCTTTATGAAATTTCAAAACTTATAGTAGAGTGTAAAAATGAATTGGAAAAAATAAGAGAGCAATCAATGAATATAGAATAGGAGGAGAGATGAAACCAATAAATATAGGATTTGGTAATATGGTAATACAGAGTAGAATAGTAGCTATAATAAATCCTGATTCTGCTCCTAGTAAAAGGCTTAGAGATGAAGCAAAAATAGAAAATAGATTGATTGATGCAACTTTAGGGAAAAAAACAAAAACTCTTATAATAACAGATTCAAACCATGTTATAATGTCAGCAATAAATCCAGAAACAATATCACTTAGGATAGAGAAAGGAGAAAAAAATGAGTAGAGGAACAAAAGGTCATCTATATGTAGTATCAGGACCAAGTGGTGCTGGAAAATCTACTATTTGTAGAATGGTTCGCAAAATGCTTGGAATCAATCTAGCTACATCAGCTACAACTAGAGCTCCAAGAGAAGGGGAAATGAACGGGAGAGATTACTATTTTTTAACTAAAGAGGAGTTTTTAGCTAAAGAAAAAAATGGAGAATTTTTAGAGTATGCTACTGTTCATGGAAATTATTATGGAACTTTAAAATCTGAAGTAGAGAGTAGACTTTTAGCTGGAGAAGATGTAATATTAGAGATAGATGTACAAGGAGGGCTACAAGTAAAAGCTCAGTATCCAGATGCACATTTAATTTTCTTCAAAACTCCAACTATGGAAGAATTAGAAGCTAGATTAAGAGGAAGAAAAACAGATAGTGAAGAGACTATTCAATTAAGACTTAAAAACTCTATTAAAGAATTAGAATATGAAAAAGAGTATGAAGTAACAATTATTAATAAAACAGTAGAAGAGTCTTGTGCAGCACTTAGAAAAATTATAGAAGATAAATATAATTAATAGGAGGATTATATATGAAAAAAGAGATAATATATGATGAATTATTAGAAAAAATACCTAATAAATATATACTAACAATTGTAAGTGGACAAAGAGCTAGACAAATAGGAAAAGGAGAGCCTCTTTTAACTAAGTGTAGCAAAAAAGATACTGATGTAAAAAAAGCTTTTAGAGAGATATTAGCTGGAAAAATAGGATATGAAATAGCGGAAGATAAAGTTGGTGAATAACTTTATGTTAAAAAAAATATTGGCAATTTTAATATTGCCAATTTTTATTTTATCTTGCAGTAAAGAGGTACAAAAAATAGAAAATAGTAAGTTTTTATTTGGAACTTATATAAGTATAACTGTATATGATAAAGATGAAAAATTGGCAAATAGAGCTATTGAAGCTGCTTTTCAAGAGATAGAAAGAATAGATAATAAGTTTAATAGTAAAGTAAAAGGAAGTATTATAGATAATTTAAATTCTGGGAAAGAAAAAAAAGTAAAACTAGATGAAGAGGGAGTAAATCTTTTTCAAAATTTAAAAAAAATTTATGAGTTATCTCATGGAAAATATGATGTAACAATAGGTCCTCTTTTAGATGTTTGGAATTTTGGTGCTAAAGAGCAAAGAGAACTTCCAAAAATAGAAGAGTTAAAAAAAGCAATGGAATATATAGGATTTTCTAAAATAGTTTTAGATGGGAATGAATTGTATTATTCAGAGGATAAGGTAGAGATAGATACAGGTTCATTTTTAAAGGGATATGCAGTAGAAAAAGCTAAAGAGACTATGAGAAATTTAGGAGTAACAAGTGCTTTTATTTCATCTATTTCTAGTATAGAAACTATAAATACTAAACCAGACGGAAAAAATTGGAGAATAGGGGTAGAAAATCCAGAAAATCCAAAGGAACTTTTAGGAATAGTAGAATTAAATAATGAAGGAATGGGAGTTTCAGGAGATTATCAAACTTATATTGAGATAGATGGAAAGAGATATCATCATATAATTGATAAGACAACTGGTTTTCCTGTAGCAGATAAAAAAATGATAGTAGTAATATCAGATAATGCTTTTTTCTCAGATATGTATTCTACAGCTTTTTTCACTATGCCTGTTGATGAAATATTAGATTATTCTGATAAAAATAATTTAGGTGTATTGATAGTGGATAAAGATATGAAAATTTATAAAAATTCTAAGATAAATATAGAGTTAAAATGATTATAGATAAAAAATAAAGAGCAAGTAGGTTTATCATACTTGCTCTTTATTTTTAAGTTATTATTTTAAGCTATTTTGAATTAAAGTTTTAGGGTCTTGAATTGCAACTTTAGTTTTTACATCTACTATTTTTATATTTTTAAATCTTTGAGGTTCTTTTATAGCAATATCATGAGCAAATATAATAACTTTTGCATTTTCTACATCTTTTGGAGTTATTCTATTAACAATTCCATTAGCTCCTTGAGTTTCTACTTTTATTTTTACGCCTAATTTAGCTGCAGTTTTTTCTAAAGCTTTTGCTGCTAAGAAAGTATGAGCAACTCCTGAAGGACAAGATGTTATTGCTAATACTTCAGCTTCTCCTTCTCCTTGTACACTTTCACAGTTTATTTCTTCCTCTTCAGAATCCTCTTTTTCAACTGCTACTGGTTTTAAAGCATTTACTATTAGTGCAGTAACTAGAGCTCCAGCAACAGTACCGATTATATATCCTATTTTTCCTTCAACTACTGGAAGAACAATCCAACCTCCCCAAGGAGCGTGGTTAATACAGTTCATTAAGAATCCAATAACGTTTCCTACAATTCCTCCTGCAACTATTGCTGGTAGAACTCTTACAGGATCAGCAGCAGCAAATGGAATAGCTCCTTCACTGATACCGATAAGTCCCATTATAGCAGCAGCTTTACCTGCTTCTTTTTCCTCTTTAGTATATTTTTTAGGAGACATAAATGTAGCTAATGCCATTCCTAATGGTGGAGTACAAATAGCTATTCCAACTCCTCCCATTAACCAAGGTTGAGTATCAACTTGAGTTTGAGCAAAAAGTGTAGCAACTTTGTTGATAGGTCCACCCATATCAAATGCAGTCATTCCCCCTAGGATAGTTCCTAATAGAACTTTTCCACTTCCAGCCATTCCAGCTAACCAACTATTCATAGCTTCCATCATACTTGCAATAGGGTTTCCAATTATCCAAATAACAACAGAACAAACTAAGAAAGTTCCTATTAATGGATAGATAAAGATTGAACCTAGAGATTTCATACTATCTGGTAATTTAATTTTCTTTAAGTTTTGAACAATAAATCCAGCTATAAATCCGACAATAATTGCACCTAAGAATCCTGTTTTATAGTTTTGTACTGCTATCCAAGAACCAATCATACCTGGTGCTAATCCTGGTTTATCAGCTATTGAGTAAGCTATATATCCTCCAAGTATTGCAGTGAAAAGAGTAAGTCCTGCAATTCCCATATCTGCCATCTCTTTTAAGAATCCACTATCTGGAACAGCACCTTTTCCTGATAACATAACTGCTAGTGATAAAAGAACTCCTCCTGCAACTATGAATGGAATCATATGAGATGTTCCAAATAGTAAGTGTTCTTTCATTCTATTTAAAGTTTGTTTAAAGTCTTGTTTTTCTGTTGTTTCTTGAACAAAGTTATTTTTCTCAACTTTTTCTTCTACTTTTTCCTCTTCAACTTTTTCATTTTTTAAGATTACATCTAAAAACTCTTTTTTAGTTTTAGCATTTTTTAATTCATCTAAGAATCCATCTTCCATAAATAGAGTAGTTAAATTTGATAAAACCTCTATATGAGTAGAACCTTTTTCTGAATCTGGAATAGCTATTAAGAAAGCTAATTCAACTTCATTGTCTTCATCAACTGATTCCCAATTAGTAATTTTATTTTTTAATCTCATTGCTGAGATTTTAGCATTTTTAACTGTTGTAGATTTTCCATGTGGAATTGCTAAACCATCTTCTAATCCAGTTGGAGATTTTGTTTCTCTCTCCATTACAACTTTTAAAAACTCATCTCTGTTTTCTAAAACACCACTTGCATTTAAAAGGTCAACTAATTTTTCAATAGCTTCAACCTTTGTTTTACACTCTGAATCAAGAATAATTAAATTTTCATCAATTAAATTTCTAAAATTCATTACTTTTACCTCCACTTATATTTTATAGTATGAGTATAACAAAATTTTACTTGTTTGAATAGAATCTAAATTTTTCAAAAAAATATGATTTTTTTTGACTTTATATGTTTTAATTTAGTTGATTTTAATATTTTATGATATAATTAATATAATAAAAATTTGTAAGGAGAAAGCAGATGACAAATAGAATGTTAGATATATTAAAAATACTTTTAGAAAATGAAGGAAAATCTTCTTATAAATATCTATCAGAAAATCTTTTTATAAATGAAAGAAGTATTCGGTATGATATAGAGAAAATAAATGAACTTCTTTCTGAAAGTCATTTTATAGAGATAGAAAAAAAGTCTAAAGGGGAACTTTTTTATTCAAATTTAAATGTACTTTCTGATGTAATCTCTTTCTTTCAAAAAAATATCTCTACAGATGAAATAAAAGATGAAATAGTATTATTTAAAACATTATTTCAAGAAAAATTGAATTTGAAAGACCTATGTGAAGAGTTAGATGTTAGTAGAACAACTATAAAAAATATTGTAAGAGAGATTAGAGAAAAATTAGAAAAATACAATTTGAAATTAGAAACTGAGATTCAAAAAGGATTAATTCTAGTAGGAGAAGAGGGGAATATTAGAACAGCTCAACTAAAATTTTTAAATAGATATTTTAATTATTTTTCTTCTAAACATTCAGATTTTATAAAAAAATTATTAGATGAGATTTTTTTATTAGAATACAAGGAGATTTCTAAAAAATTTATAGATATTCTAATGGAAGAAAAAAATATTTTAATTGCTGATGAACCTTATTTAACATTTCAAAACTATATTTGTATTATGATTTGGAGATTAAAAAATAGTAAGGTTTTAACTAAGATAGAAAATGAGAATTTTTTCAAAAGAACTGCTGAGTATTCTCAAATAAAAAATAATATAAAAATTATAGAGAAAAATTTTAATATTTTTATAAATGATATTGAAATTTTAAAATTAACTGATTTATATTTAGGGAGTCATAATTATTGTAATGAAAGTAATTTTTATAATTTTTGGATAGAGATTGATGTTTTAGCAAAAAAGATAATAGAAAATTTTTCAATAAATATGGAGATTGATTTAACTAAGGATAAAGATTTGTTATATGGAATTATAAATCATTTAAAACCGACAATTCATAGGTTAAAAAATAGTATTTCTCTAGAAAATTCTATTTTAACTGATTTTTTGAAAAACTATAAACCTATTTTTGAAGCTACAAAAAAATCATTATCTCCTTTGGAAGATTTTATAGGAATGGAGATTACTCCAGATGAGATAGCTTTTTTAGGTACTCATTTTAAAAGCGCTATTGATAAAAATTTTTCTTTAGAAAAAAAAGTTTTAATTGTTTGTGGTTTTGGTTATGGTACATCAAAACTTTTAGCTCAACAATTAAAAAATGCTTATAGTGTTTTTGTAAAAGATATAATTCCTATTTATAAGTTAGAAGAGTATGATTTAGATGAAATTGATTTGATTATTACTACTTTACATTTGGATAATAATTTTTTAAAACCAATAGTACAAGTTAATACTATTTTATCTAATGAAGATAAAATGAATTTACAGAAAATTGGATTACAGGAGCAACAAAGAAAAATTAGATTTAGTAATTTAATAAAAATAATAGAGAAAAATACTCTTATTACAGATTTAACAACATTAAAAAAAGAATTAAAGGAATTTATAGGGGATTTACTTATTGATGATACTAGTAAAAATATTTTTTCTCTTTCTGAGCTTTTAAAGAATAATATTATTTTACAAAGTGATTCTAATGATTGGAAAGAAGCTATATTAGAGATAGGTGAGATGTTACTAGATGATGGTTCATGTGATAAGACATATATAGATAGCATGATTAAAAAGATAGAAGAATATGGTTCATATATGGTTACCAATAAAAAAATTGCTATTCCTCATAGTAAAAATGATAATAATGTTTTTAAAACTGCTATGGGATTACTTACTTTAGAAAATGAAGTTATTTTTCCTGGAAATCTTCCTGTAAAAACAATATTAGTTTTTACCTCTATAGATGGAGAGGAACATTTAGAAGCTTTAGCTGATTTTATGGATTTAGCCAATAACCATAATTTTTTACCAAGATTAGATGAGTTTACAAATATTAGAAAGGTAAAAGATACTATTAAAAAGTTTGAATTTTTATCTAAAATAGGAAAAAATGAATAAATAAAAGAGAGCGATAAAAATCGCTCTCAAAAAATCATATTTATAAAAACTAAGCAACTTTAACGTCTACAGCCATAGGTCCTTTTTTACCTTCTGTAACTTCGAAAGTAACAGCTTGTCCTTCTTCTAAAGTTCTGAATCCTTCTCCTACTATTCCAGTGAAGTGTACGAAATAATCAGCACCATCTTCGCTAGTTACAAATCCAAATCCTTTTTCTTTGTTAAACCATTTTACAGTTCCCTTTAACATTTTACAAACCTCCAAAATAAAAAACTTCTCGTCCAAATAGTAGAATTTACATAAATTCAGCTCCCTAGAACAATTAAGTAGATTATACATCAACTATTGAAGAATATCAAGTGTTTTTTATAAAAAAACTAATAAAATATTAGAAAGTAAGTTATCTTGAAAAAATATTAAACAGTTTATTTGATTTTTATTCATAAAAAATGTATAATTTAAATAAGGTATACTAATAGATTAGGAGGAGAATGAAAGTGAAAATAAATCCTATGATTATTGAAGGAAATTGGAAAGAGGGATATACATTAGATTATTTTATGCTAGAAAGTAATTATAAAGGGGAGGATATTTTTGGTTATCCAATTTTTGATGTAAAATATAGTGAGATTGGAAAAGCAATGAATGAGTTAAAATATCATAAAGAATATAATAAAGCTATAGAAATAGCAAATATAGTGACGAAATTTATAAAGGAAGAATGGAAGATAGCTGATAAAATTGATGGAATAATAGCTACACCTCCTACTTATTCAAGAGAGATTCAACCACTTTTTCAAGTAGTAAAACATTTAGGAGAAAATTTACAAAAGCCAATATCTTTAGATTTCTTTAGAAAATTAAGTTCTGAAGAGTTAAAAAAACTTCCTCAAGAGAAGAAGATGGAACTATTTAAAAATAGTATAATTAAGGAAAGAAAATTAACAAAGAGAGGAAATATACTTTTAGTAGATGATATATTTAGTACAGGAGCTACTCTTAGAAATCTTTGTGAACTTTTAAAAGAGGATATATATGTAGATGATATTTATGTTCTTACAATATGCAAAAATATAAAAAGTAAATAAAATAAAAAAGGGATAAACCTTTAGTTAATACTAAGGGTTTATCTCTTTTTTGAGATATTTTTATAAAGTTAAATTGATGAGAATTAAATAACTTAGTATCTTATTTCATATTTTTAACTGAAGAATAAGTTAAACCTTTTATTTGTTCAGCTCTAGGTGTTCCAGTTACAAAAGAAGCTAATACTGATACAATAACACTACCACCTATTATTAAGAAAGATATCATAAATTCAAATACTTTTGGTTGAACATAGTTAGGAATTACAGCAGCAGCCATTCCCATAGGGTTAGTTAAATATACAGCTATTAATATTGAAACTATAAATCCAACCCAAACAGCTTTTGTATTTACTTTTTCAAAGAAGATACCAACTAAGAAAACTCCAGCAATAGGTCCTCCTAATAATCCAGTAATTGCTTGGAAGTATAGGAACATATCTCCTTGTCCAGCATATAAGAAGTGTACTGCAAGTATTGTACTTAAAATTCCTACTACCCAGCTTGAACCTTTAGCAAAAGATAATTTTTGTTTATCGCTCATATCTGGTCTTAAATGTTCTAAGATATCAGCTGTCATGCAAGTAGAAACAGAGTTTAAACTTGATGAAACAGTAGATTGAGCAGCAGCAAATATAGCTGCAAGAACAAGTCCAGAAATACCAGTAGGGATATATTGAATTACAAAGTATGGTAATATAGCATTTCCATTTATACCAGTAGGAAGTTGAGCTTTAAATTTAAAGAATATAAATAGAGCAGAACCCATTCCTACAAAGATAAAGATACTTGTAAGAAGTAAAGGAATATTCATAAATAAACTTTTCTTAGCTTCCTCTTCGTTTTTAGTAGTGTTGTATCTTTGAACTATATCTTGGCTCCCTACATAAGAGTATATAGAGTTAACAAATCCACCTATTAACATAGTCCAAATACTAATTTTAGCAAGGTCCATACTAAAGAAATCACTATTTAAAAGCATTCCACCTTCAGAAAGGGCTTTAAATCCTTGTCCAACTCCTTCAGGAGCAGCTGTAAATCCTGCTATGATAATTAATAGTGCTCCAAGTAATAAAACAATAGTTTGAATAGCATCTGACCATAAAACTGCTTCAATTCCTCCCATTGAAGTATAAGCAACACAGAAAATTGCAACTCCAACAGTAAGTATTACAGGATTTAAACTTGGAAGAGCTTGTTGTAAAGCTAATGTTGGAAGATAAAGTACTATAGCCATTCTAACAACATGGAAAAGAATAAAAGCTAAACTTCCAATAAGTCTGAATTTGTTATCAAATCTTTTTCCAAGATATTCGTAAGCTGTAGTTACGTTAACTCTTCTAAAGAAAGGGACAAATACAACAGCTGCAACCCAAACAATAGGAATAATTCCTAAAGGTGCCATCCCTAATAGCCATCCTTTACTGAAAACAGAAGCAGGAATAGCAATAAAAGATATAGATGATAGTGCAGTTGCATAAATACTACAAGCAGTTACCCAAGCAGGAACTCTTCCTCCAGCTTTAAAATAATCTTCAGTAGAAGTTGTTCTTTTTGAAAAATAAACTCCAACCATAAACATACCCACAAAATAAAGTAAGATAACAACCCAGTTAAACCAATGCCAATTCATAAAAAACCTCCTAAAATTTTATAAAGATATAAACTAAAATTTTTGTTCTCGTGAACATTTTTTAATAATAACTTATAATAGTATTTTTTCTATAAAAAGTCAAGATTTTTTTTCGGTACAACTGTTCGAAAAAAGATATTTGGTGTATGTAAAACTAATAATCATGCTACTTTTATAAAAAAAAGAAAAAAATTATATAAAGAAAAAAACAAGTGTATTTTTATAAAAAATAATATGTTCATTTTATAAATGGTGAAAATGAATGTTTTAAGTTTTAAACGTTCAAAAAATAAATAAATTTTAAATAAAATTATTGACAAATACAGAAAAAAAAGATATATTAATATTAGAAGAAATGAACACGTGAACAAAATAGGAGAACGTTTATGGTAACTCAAAAAGAAATTGCTGAAAAATTAGGGATAAGTAGAACTACAGTGGCAAGAGCAATAAATGGAAGTCCTTTAATTAAAGAAGAAACAAAGAAAAAAATTTTAGAATTAGTTAAAGAAACTAATTATGAAAAAAACTATGTGGGAAGTTCTTTAGCAGGAAAAAAAACAAAAAAAGTTTGTGCTTTAGTAGTAGAGTCTAAAAATGAGTTTTATACAAGTGAAATAAAAAGGGGAATTAATTTAGCTATTAAGGAATACAAAGCATATAACTATAAAATAGAAATAAAAACAACAGATATTAATGATCCAGAAAAGCAAATAGAAGAGTTAGAAAAATTATTAAAAATAAAAGATTTAGATGGAATTATAATAACTCCTTTGGATAAAGAAAAAGTTTATAAAATTATAAAACCATATTTAGAAAAACTAAAAATAGTATCACTAGGAATTAGGTTACATAATGATATACCTCATGTAGGTCCTGACCATATAAAGCAAGGGAAAATAGCAGCAGGACTTATGGATAATCTTTTAAGAGAGAATGAAAAAGTTTTAATAATAGATAATGGGGATGATAAAGTTTCTTCAAAGTTGTATTTAAAAGGTTTTTTAGATAGAATAAAAGATGCTAATGTAGAAGTGATTGGTCCTTTAGAAGGAAATGGAATTGAAAAGAGTGTGGAATTAATAAAGGAATTGTTTACTAAAGAAGAAATAGATGGATTGTATATAAATAGATATGCACATGATATTTTAGTTAAATTACCTAAAGAAATGTTAAAAGGAAAAAAAATTGTTACAAATGGAATTGGAAAAATAATAAAAAATCTTATTAAGAAAAAAATAATTAATATGACTGTTATGGAAGAAATATCTTCAGAAGGGTATGCAGCAGGAAAGAATATGTTTGATATATTATATAAAAATAAAATTTTTGATGAAAAATGGGAGGTATCCAAATCTAGAATAATTTTTTATGAAAATTTAGAAGATTAAAATTTTTAAAATAAAATGTGGGAGGTTTTAATAATGAAAAAAGGATTAAAAAAATTAGGATTAGGAATTTTATTTGGAGTAATGACAACAGCAGCACTTGCAGCAGAGTATGATTTAAAAATGGGAATGGTTGCTGGAACATCTTCAAATGAGTACAAAGCAGCAGAGTATTTTGCACAACAATTGAAGGAGAAATCAAATGGGCAAATTGAAGTTGCAATTTTTGCTAATGGACAATTAGGAGACGATAGAAGTATGATTGAGCAACTTTCAGGAGGAGCACTTGATTTTACATTTGCAGAGTTAGGAAGATTCTCTATTTTCTTTCCAGAAGCAGAAGTATATACATTACCATATATGATGAAAGATTTTAATCATATGCAAAGAGCAACATGGGAAACTCAATTTGGAGAAGATTTAAGAGAAAAAATTAATAATGAACTAGGAATTACTATTTTATCTCAAGGATATAATGGAACTAGACAAACTTCTTCAAATAAAGCTATCAACTCTATTAAAGATATGGAAGGATTAAAATTAAGAGTTCCTACAGCACCAGCTAACTTAAACTATGCTAAATATTCGGGGGCATCTCCTACACCAATGGCTTTCTCAGAAGTTTACTTAGCATTACAAACTAACTCAGTAGATGGTCAAGAAAACCCACTATCAGCTATTAGAGCACAAAAATTCTATGAAGTACAACCATATTTAGCAATGACTAATCATATTATAAATGACCAATTGTATTTAGTAAGTAATTCTACTATGGAAATGTTACCAGAAGATTTACAAAATGTAGTAAAAGAAGCAGCAGAAGCAGCAGCGGAATATCATACAAAATTATTCGTAGATGAAGAAGCAGGTTTAAAAGATTTCTTTAAATCAAATGGAGTAACTATAACAGAACCTAATACTGATGAGTTTAAAGCAGCTATGCAACCTGTATATGATGAATACATTAAGAAAAATGGAAAATTAGGAGAAGAGGGAGTAAAAGAGATAAACTCAGTTAGATAAACTATATAGAATTAAGGGAGTAATGTAAATGAAATTTATAGATAAGTTGGAAGAGTGGATAGGTGGGACTCTGTTTATGGGGATGTTTATAGTCCTTATAGCACAGATTTTTGCAAGACAAGTATTTGGAAGACCATTAATGTGGAGTGAAGAACTTTCAAGCTTGATATTTGTTTATGTTGGAATGCTTGGAATAAGTATGGGGATAAGAAATCAAACTCACGTATTGATAGACTTCTTATGCTCAAGATTTTCTCCAAGAATGCAAAAGATAGTTTTTACAATATCACAAATCATAATATTCATTTGTATTATATTTATGGGATATTTAGGAAATATCTTATATAAGAAAAAATGGATATTTGAACTTGTATCATTAAAAATATCAAGTGGGTGGATGTATTTAGCACTACCATTAATTTCAATATTGATGTTATATCGTTTTTATCAAGCATATAAAGAGAATTATGAGAATGATAAGGTATGTATAAAACCTATATTTTTCTTAATAGCTTTAGTTGTAATTATTGCTATTTTAGCTGTAAATCCTAAATTGTTTGCTTTCTTAAGAGTATCTAATTATATTAAATTAGGAGCAATGGGTGGATTTGTAACAATAGCTATATGGCTTATTATGATATTTGCAGGAGTGCCTGTTGGTTGGTCTTTAATGGCAGCAACACTATTTTATTTTTCAACTGGAAGATGGAATGTAGTTTACTTTGCTTCAGCAAAATTAATAGATAGTTTAAATAGCTTTAGTTTATTAAGTGTACCTTTCTTCGTACTTACAGGAATACTTATGAATGGTTCTGGAATAACAGAAAGAATATTTAACTTTGCTAAAGCATTATTAGGACACTATACTGGTGGAATGGGACATGTAAACGTAGCAGCTTCTCTAATTTTCTCAGGAATGTCAGGATCAGCAATAGCAGATGCTGGAGGACTTGGGCAATTAGAGATAAAAGCTATGAGAGATGAGGGATATGATGATGATATTTGTGGAGGAATAACTGCAGCATCTTGTATAATAGGACCATTAGTTCCACCTAGTATCAGTATGATAGTTTATGGAGTTATAGCTAACCAATCTATAGCAAAACTATTCTTAGCAGGATTTGTTCCTGGAGTATTAACAACAATAGCTCTAATGATAATGAACTATTTTATTTGTAAAAAAAGAGGGTATAAAAAAGCTAAAAAGGCTACTTTTAAAGAGCAAGTAGAAGCTTTTAAGAAATCTTTCTGGGCATTATTAACACCATTTATAATAATTGGAGGAATTTTCTCAGGACTATTTACTCCAACTGAAGCAGCTGTAGTAGCAGCTATGTATTCAGTAGTTTTAGGAGCTTTTATTTATAAAGAATTAACAATCCAATCTCTATTTAAGCATTGTGTAGAAGCAATGGCGATCAGTGGAGTAACAGTTCTTATGATAATAACAGTTACTTTCTTTGGTGATATGATAGCAAGAGAGCAGATAGCTATGAGAATAGCAGAGTTCTTTATGACATTTGCAAGTTCAAAATTAACAGTATTAATAATGATAAATGCATTATTACTATTCTTAGGAATGTTTATAGATGCATTAGCACTACAATTCTTAGTATTACCAATGTTAATACCAGTAGCAGCTAACTTTGGAATAGATTTAGTATTCTTTGGAGTAATGACAACATTAAATATGATGATAGGAATTTTAACTCCGCCTATGGGAATGGCACTATTTGTTGTTGCACAAGTTGGGAAAATGCCAGTAAGTGTGGTAACAAAAGGGGTATTACCATTCTTAATTCCGATATTTTTAACTTTGGTATTTATAACATTATTCCCAGGAGTGATAACTTTCCTACCAAATTTAATAATGTAAAAAAAAGGTGTAAAATTTAAAAATTGTGGTAAAATAAAAGAGTGAATTAATAATTCACTCTTTTTATCAATATATTTAATGGAGGAAATAATGAGAGTAATAGGAATTGATATTGGAGGAACTGCTGTAAAGTATGGTCTATTAGAAGAAGATGGAAAGCTTTTAGAAAGTGGAGAGTTTGCTACTGAAGCTGGAAAAGGAATAGATAATTTATTTAATAATATGTGTAAAATTATAGATAAATATATGTCTAAAGATATATTAGGAATAGCAGTTTCAGGAACAGGGCAAATAGATGGAAGTATAGGAAAAGTTATAGGTGGAAATCCAATAATTCCTGGTTGGATAGGAACAAATTTAGTAGAAAGATTAGAAACAAAATACTCTTTACCAGCTGTTTTAGAGAATGATGTTAACTGTGCAGCACTTGGAGAAAAATGGTTAGGAGCTGGAAAAGGAGCAGAAGGTTTTGTTTGTTTAACTATAGGAACAGGTATTGGTGGAGGAATTGTCCTTAATGGAGATATTTTCAGAGGAGATACTTGTGTTGCTGGAGAATTTGGACATATTCAAATAGAAAAAGATGGAGAACAATGTCTTTGTGGTAAAAAAGGTTGTTATGAAAGATATGCTTCAGCTACTGCATTAGTTAGAATGGTAAAAGAAAAAACTGGAAAAGAATTAAATGGAAAAGAGATATTTGAACTTGAAAAATCTGGAAATCAAGATGTAAAAGAAGTGGTAGATAGATGGATCGATTATTTTACAGATGGACTTAGTACAATAGTTTATATTTTCAACCCTTCATTAGTAGTTATTGGTGGTGGAGTTACAAAACAAGGAGACTATCTATTAAATAGAATATTAAGCAGTTTAGATTCAAAAGTTGGAGAAAATTATAAAAAGAATTTAAAAATAAAATTTGCTGAATTAGGAAACAATGCAGGTATGCTAGGCGCAGAATATTTACTTTTAAAAAAAGTAGGAAAAATAAAATAAATATTGACAAAACTTAGAAAAAAGTGTATGTTTTATATATATGTTCACGAGAACAAAAATAATTTAGGAGGAAAAATTATGATATATGGAGAAATAAAAGATTTAGGGTTATACAAAGGAATATCAAAAAATTTAGATAGAGCAATAGATTATATACTATCAGGAGAATATAAAAATGGAGTAGTTGGAAAAAATGTTATAGATGGTGACAACGTTTATTTCAATCAACCAGATTCTCCAATGACTAAAGAAGTAAAAGATGGTTTTATAGAAAATCATAAAAAATATATAGATATTCATGTTGTTATTGAAGGAGAAGAGAAAATAGGATATATATCTAATACTGATGTAAAATTAACAAAAGAGTATGATGAAGCTGGAGATTATGAATTATATGAGGGAGAATTAGAAAATTTATTTTATTTAAATTCTAAAAAATTTATAGTTCTTTATCCTGGAGAACCTCATATGGCATTAATAAAAGGTGGAGAAAAACCAGCAAAAGTTAAAAAAGTAATATTTAAAGTTTTAGTTGATTAATTATTGTTTAATAAAAATTAAGGAGAGAGGTCAATGAATAGACTAAATGAAGTAAAAGGTAAATTAATAGTTTCATGTCAAGCACTTCCAGATGAACCATTACATAGTTCATTTATTATGGGAAGAATGGCTTATGCAGCTTTTGTAGGTGGAGCTTCAGGAATTAGAGCAAATACGGTTGTAGATATTCAAGAGATAAAGAAAAATGTAAATCTTCCAATTATAGGAATTATAAAAGAGCAATATGGAGATAACCAAGTATATATAACTCCAACAATGAAAGAGATAGATGCCTTAGTAGCAGAGGGCGTAGATGTAATAGCTATTGATGGAACTAAAAGGGAAAGACCAGATGGAAGAACTTTAGAAGATTTAATGAAAGAAGCAAAAATTAAATATCCTAATCAAATATTTATGGCTGATATTTCATGTGTAGAAGAAGCTGTAGCTGCTGAGAAAATAGGTTTTGATATAGTTGGAACTACTTTAGTAGGTTATACAGAGTATACAAAAGGAAATGATCCAGTAACTGAATTAGAAAAAGTAATAAAAGCTGTATCTATTCCTGTAATAGGAGAAGGAAATTTAGATACTCCTGCTAAAGCTAAAAAAGCATTAGAATTAGGAGCATTTGCAGTAGTTGTTGGAGGAGCTATTACTAGACCACAACAAATTACAAGAAAATTTGTAACAGAAATGGAAAAATAGTTTCAAAAAACTGAAAAAAAGTTTAAAATTAAAAAAAGGTTGACAAAGTATAAAAAATATATTATTATTAAAACACAATTAAATATTTGCCTCACGCTTTCTGTGGGGTAGAGGCGCAAAATGTTAACAGTCTTTAGTGGAGCTAGAGAGAGCGAAGAAACTATTGAGAAGGAGCTTTTGCCGAAGTTTGTAATATATCTCAATATTACTTGCTGGGTCTATGGTTAAGAGCCATAGGACTGTCTTAATAAACTTCCCCAGTTTATTAAGTTGTGCTATCTCAAGTGGGAGTAAGAGGGGCATTGTACAAAAAATATGTTTTTTTGTATATTTAAAATCACTTTGTTTTTAAGATAGCACCATCCAATTTTGGGGTGGTGCTTTTTTTATTAAAAGTGATAAAAACTTCTTTCTTTATTTGAGGGGGGTCGGGGAAAAATTATATTTAAAATTTAAAGAAGGAGTGGACAAAATGAGAAACAGATTAGCAAAATTAGCATTAGCAGCATTAACAGCAGTAGCATTAGTAGGATGTGGAGGAGCAAAAGAAAGTAAAGAAACAAATACATTTAAGATAGGAATGGAAGCAGGATATGCACCATATAACTGGACACAATTAACAGATGCAAATGGTGGAGTAAAAATTTCTGGTTCATCTGAATATGCAGGTGGATATGACATAGAGATAGCTAAAAGAATAGCTGATGGTTTAGGAAAAGAATTAGTAGTAGTAAAAACAGAATGGGATGGATTGGTACCAGCTTTAGTTTCTGGTAAAGTAGATGCAATAATAGCAGGTATGTCACCAACAGCTGAGAGAAAAGAAACAATTGATTTTACAGATACTTATTATCAATCAAATTTAGTAATGTTAGTTAAAAATGGTGGGGACTATGTAAATGCTAAAACACTTGCTGATTTTTCAGGAGCAAAGATCACAGGGCAACTAAATACATTCCATTATACAGTAATAGATCAAATACCAAATGTAAATAAACAACCAGCAATGGATAACTTCCCAGCTATGAGAGTAGCATTAGAAAGTGGAGTAATAGATGGATATGTAACAGAAAGACCTGAAGCAATAAGTGCTCAATCAGCTAATAGTAACTTTAAAATGGTAGAGTTTACAGATGGATTTGTAAATTCACCAGAAGATACAGCAATAGCAGTAGGATTGGCAAAAAATAGTCCATTAAAAGATAAAGTAAATGAAATTTTAAGAGGAATATCTCAAGAAGAAAGATTAGAGATAATGGATAAAGTTATTCAAAATCAACCAGCAGCACAATAGAGTGAATAGTTAAGTAAGGGAGAGTTATAAAGATGAGTTTAGAATGGATAATCAGGATATTAGAGAACAACTGGCCAATGTTTTTACGTGGTGCAGGAGTAACTTTATGGATATCAGTAGTGGGAACAATTTTAGGGACAATTATTGGACTTATAGTAGGAGTTATTAGAACTATTCCTGTTCCAGAAAAAGGGGCTAAAAAAGGTGTTTTAAGAGTAGTTAACTGGTTATTATCTGCATATATTGAATTTTTCAGAGGAACACCAATGATAGTTCAAGCAATGGTAATTTATTATGGATCAGCACTTGTTTTTGAAATAGATATTGATAGAATAGCAGCAGCATTATTTATAGTTTCAATCAATACAGGTGCATATATGTCTGAAATTGTAAGAGGAGGAATTATTTCAGTTGATAAGGGGCAATTTGAAGCAGCTCAAGCAATTGGGATGAATCATTTTCAAACTATGACAAATGTTGTTTTACCACAAGTAGTTAGAAATATATTACCAGCAACAGGAAATGAATTTGTAATCAATATTAAAGATACATCTGTTCTAAATGTTATTTCTGTATCAGAGTTATTCTTTCAAACAAAAACAGTTGCAGGAAATAACTTTAGATATTTTGAAACATTCTTTATAACTTGTATATTATATTTTGTAATGACATTTACAATAACAAGAATATTAAGATATATAGAAGTAAAATTAGATGGACCAGACAACTATATGATAATGGCTGGAAATCAAATGCAAGTTGAAAGACCAGAAGAAAAATTAAAAAGAGAAGCAAACTAGAGGGAGGAAAAAATGAGTGAAAATATAATAGAGATAAAACATTTGAGTAAAGCCTTTGGTGAGCATAAGGTTCTTAAAGATATAGATTTTTCAGTAAAAAAAGGAGAAGTTGTTTGTATCATAGGTTCATCTGGATCAGGGAAATCAACTTTATTAAGATGTATAAATCTTTTAGAGAAACCAAGTGGTGGACAGATTATCTATAATGGAGAAAATATTTTAGATGATAATCATGATATTTGTCAATATAGAACAAAGTTAGGAATGGTATTCCAACAGTTTAATCTTTTTAATAATCATAATGTGCTTAGTAATTGTGTTGTAGGTCAAATGAAAGTATTGGGAAGAAGTAGAGAAGAGGCTGAAAAAATTGCTATGAAATATCTACAAGTAGTAGGAATGAGTAATTATATCAATGCAAAACCTAAACAGCTTTCAGGAGGGCAAAAGCAGAGAGTAGCAATAGCTAGGGCTCTTTCTATGGAACCAGATGCAATATTATTTGATGAACCTACATCAGCTCTTGATCCAGAGATGGTAGGAGAAGTATTAAAAGTAATGAAAGAATTAGCTGATAGTGGGCTTACTATGTTGGTTGTAACACATGAAATGGGATTTGCTAAAGAGGTTTCTGATAGAGTTGTATTTATGAATAATGGGTATATAGAAGAAGAAGGAACACCAGAAGAAATTTTTAATAATCCTAAAAAAGAGAGAACAAGAGAGTTTTTAAAAAGGGCTTTAGTAAAAAATTAGATAAAAAGGTTACTGTGAATTTAATAACAGTAACCTTTTTTTACAAAGTAAATCTTTGAATAAAGAAAAATAAACAAAATATATATAAATAAATAAACAAGCAGAACTCTCTAATAGACAGATAGAGGAAAAATGTATTAAATAGTAACAAAAAAATAGATGACTAAGTCAAAAACTGTTCATAAAAAGATTAAAAAATGGACGTATATTTTCTTGATAAAAGGTATATATTAGTATAAAATCTAGGGTAGGTAAGTTTATACTATAAGGTTAATTATTGGGTATGGGTTATTAAAAAACTGTGTAAACTACAAAAAGGAAAAATAAAAATTGAAAATAATTTGAGGTGAGTAATTTGAAAAAAACTAAAATTGTTTGTACAATTGGACCTAAAACTGAATCAGTGGAAAGTTTAAAAACTCTTTTAAAAACAGGAATGAACATGATGAGATTAAACTTCTCTCATGGAGATTATGAAGAGCACGGAAATAGAATAATTAACTTTAGACAAGCTCAAAAAGAAACAGGAATAAGAGCAGCTTTATTACTAGATACAAAAGGACCAGAAATAAGAACTATAAAACTTGAAGGTGGAAAAGATGTTACAATAGTAGCAGGACAAGAATTCACAATAACTACTGATAAAACAGTTATTGGAAATAACACAAAAGTTGCAGTTACTTATGAAGGATTTGCAAGAGATTTAAAAGTAGGAAATACTATATTAATAGATGATGGATTATTAGCATTTACAGTTACTGAAATTAATGGAAATGAAGTAAAATGTATAGCACAAAATGGTGGAGAATTAGGAGAGAATAAAGGGGTTAACTTACCAAATGTAGCAGTTAACTTACCAGCATTAGCTGAAAAAGATATTAATGACCTTAAATTTGGTTGTGAGCAAGGAATAGATTATGTTGCAGCATCATTTATCAGAAAAGCTGATGACGTAAGAGCAGTAAGAAGAGTTTTAGATGAGAATGGTGGACAAAGAATTGGAATTATTTCTAAAATAGAAAACCAAGAAGGATTAGATAATTTCGAAGAAATCTTAGCTTTATCAGATGGTATTATGGTAGCTAGAGGAGATCTTGGAGTAGAAATTCCAGTAGAAGATGTACCAGTAGCACAAAAAATGATGATAAAAAGATGTAACGAAGTTGGAAAAGTAGTTATTACAGCTACTCAAATGTTAGATTCTATGATTAAAAATCCTAGACCTACAAGAGCAGAAGTAAACGACGTTGCAAACGCTATATTAGATGGAACAGATTGTGTAATGCTTTCTGGAGAGTCTGCAAAAGGTAAATATCCAGTAGAAGCTGTTACTGTAATGGCTAAAGTTGCAGCTAAAATGGATCCATTAGTAAATGTAAAAAGAACTATGGATAAAGATGATATAACAATAACTTCAGCTGTAGCAAGAGGAACTGCAGATGTAAGTGAAGAGTTAGGAGCAAAAGTTATCGTAGTAGCTACTCAATCAGGAAGAGCAGCAAGAGATATGAGAAGATACTTCCCAGCAGCTACAATACTTGCTATAACTAATGATGAGAAAACAGCTAACCAATTAGTAATTTCTAGAGGAGTTGTTCCTTACTATGATAATAATGTAGAAACATTAGACTCTTTCTTCGAATTAGCTGAAAAAGTATCAGTTGAATTAGGATTAGCTCAATCAGGTGATGTTGTAGTAGCAACTTGTGGAGAAAAAGTATTTGAAGTAGGAACTACAAACTCTGTAAAAGTAATAAAAGTAAAATAGTCAAAAATAATAATTTATGATATAATATTTATATAATTTCAAATTATACGAAAACATTTAGGAGGTCTTTTAAATGACAAGAATAGTTGATGTAGTAGCAAGAGAAATCCTTGACTCAAGAGGAAACCCTACTGTAGAAGTAGATGTAGTATTAGAGTGTGGAGCAAAAGGAAGAGCAGCAGTTCCGTCTGGAGCTTCAACAGGAGCTTACGAAGCTGTTGAGTTAAGAGATGGAGATAAATCAAGATATTTAGGAAAAGGTGTATTAACAGCAGTTAATAACGTAAATACTGAAATCAAAGAAGCTATCTTAGGAATGGATGCTATTGACCAAGTTGCAATAGACAGAACTATGATAGAATTAGATGGAACTCCAAACAAAGGAAGATTAGGAGCTAACGCTATACTAGGAGTATCATTAGCAGTTGCTAAAGCAGCAGCAGAAGCATTAGGAATGCCTCTATATAAATATTTAGGAGGAGTAAATGCTAAAGAATTACCTCTACCTATGATGAACATTTTAAACGGAGGATCTCACGCTGACTCTGCAGTAGACGTACAAGAGTTTATGATTCAACCAGTTGGAGCAAAAACTTTTGCAGAAGCTATGCAAATGGGATGTGAAGTATTCCACCACTTAGGAAAACTATTAAAGAAAATGGGAGATTCTACTAACGTAGGAAATGAAGGAGGATATGCTCCAGCTAAAATAAATGGAACTGAAGGAGCTTTAGACCTTATCGTTGAAGCTATAAAAGCTGCTGGATATGAGCCAGGAAAAGATATCACTTTCGCAATCGATGCTGCATCAAGTGAGTTCTGTAAAGAAGTAGCACCAGGAAAATTCGAATACCACTTCACAAGAGAAGGAGGAGTTGTAAGAACTTCTGAAGAAATGGTAGAATGGTATGCTAAGCTTGTTGAAAAATATCCAATCAAATCTATCGAAGATGGATTAGGAGAAGATGACTGGGCAGGATGGCAATTATTAACTGCTAAAATCGGAGATAAGGTACAAATCGTTGGAGACGACTTATTTGTAACTAACACTGAAAGACTTAAAAAAGGAATAGAGTTAAAAGCTGGAAACTCTATCTTAATAAAACTTAACCAAATCGGATCATTAACTGAAACTTTAGATGCTATCGAAATGGCAAAAAGAGCAGGAATGACTGCAGTTGTATCTCACAGATCTGGAGAAACTGAAGATGCTACAATAGCTGATATAGCTGTTGCAACAAACGCAGGACAAATCAAAACTGGATCAACTTCAAGAACTGATAGAATGGCTAAATATAACCAATTATTAAGAATTGAGCAAGAATTAGGATCAATGGCTCAATACAATGGTTTAGAAGTATTCTATAACATTAAAAAATAATTAAAAGATAATAAAAAAAACCCTTTTAGAATTTCTAAGAGGGATTTTTTTATCTATTTATTTTTTTTAAAGCATAGAACATTAAAGGAATGCTTATAAAAATACATGAAAATTCTCCAGTGGGAAGAGATAACCATAATCCAACATTACCTAGAAGCTTAGGTAATAAGAAAAGGAAAGTTACAGTAAAAATTAAAGATCTAAAAAGAGATACCACTACTGACTCAAATGGCTTTTCTAAAGCTGTTAAAAAGGCACTCGCCATAACATTTATAAAAGAAAAAAGATATTGAAAAATAACTACTCTTAAAACCTCATTAGTAAGAGTTTCTAAAGCTTTATCCCCTTTTGAAAACATATTAATTATCAATTCTTTTTGGAATATCATAGTTATAAAAAATACAATACCTAAGGTAGCTCCTGAAATTAAAGAGATTTTTAAAGATTCCATTATTCTATCAAATCTTCTTGCTCCTAAGTTAAAAGAAACAAGTGGTTGAAGCGCTTGTGCTAAACCATACAGACAGATATTTAAAATACTATTAACGTAAAATACAATAGTTAATGCAGATACTCCTAAAGAACCTATGTTTTTCATAAGTATTAAATTAAAAATATAGGTAGCTATAGCACTGGAAATAACAGTTAACATTTCAGAACTACCATTGTAAAGAATTTTTTTTAAAAGTTCAAAATTTCCCTTTGGTTTAATTAAAGATAGATAACATCTCTTTTTAAAAAATCTAAAAAATAGAACAAAAGATGCTAAACCATTTGCTGAAGCTGTTGCAATAGCTGCTCCAAGAGTTCCTAATCCTAATTTATAAACTAAAATATAATCTCCAAGGATATTTCCTGTAATACAGATAAGAGAACTTATAAAAACAAAATTAGGGATTCCGCCTACTCTTACAAAGGTTTCTGTAAAGATAGGGAAATTAAGAAAAATATTAAATACTAAAAGTGTTAAAAGATAGTATTTAACATGAGGAATTAAATTGCTATCTGCTCCTAAAATAAGAACAACTTTATCAATGAAAAAAGCTGTAAATAATCCTGAAATACCAATGATAATAAGATAGGTAAGTAGTGTAAAGGAAAAAATTTCATTAGCTTTTTCTTTGTTGTTTCTACCTAGTTCTATTGAGGTATATACAGCCCCTCCAGCACAGATCATCATACTTACACTCATGAAAAAATTTACTAGAGGCATAGACAGATTTACTGCTGCAAGTCCAGAAGCACCAACAGAATTAGCAATAAAGAATCCATCAATCATCATTTGCATTGAAACTATAAGCATTCCAATAACACTAGGTAATGCTAATTTGAAGAAAGCTTTTTTAGAACTTACATTACCTAAAGAAATTTCACTCATATAAAAAACCTCCTAAAAATATATTTGTCAATATAGAGTATAAGGTGTATAGTATACTATATAGTCAAGATGTTTTTGGAGGAAAAATGAAAAAATTATATACCATTAGTGAACTTGCAAATTTTTTTAAAGTTTCACGACAAACTCTTATATACTATGATAAAATTAATGTATTTAAACCTGAAGTTGTAGATGAAACAAATGGATATCGTTACTATTCAAGAGATCAATTTTCAGAGTTTAGTTTTCTACTCCTTCTAAAAAGTACAGGCTTTTCTTTAAAAGAGATAGAAGAATATTTTAAGACAACAGATTTGAAGGAGAGTAAAAAGTTTTTAGAAGAAAAATTAAAAGAGATTGATAAAAAAATAGAAGAATTAAAGCTTTCAAAAGAGGGAGTAAAGAGAAAATTAGAACATATAGAGAAAGTTCTTAGTGTAAGAGAAATAGCTCCTCAAATAAAGATACTTCCACCTATGAGAGTTGTAAAGGTAGATTTAAATCCTCCATATGATGATTTTGAATTTGAAAAAGCTATAAAGAAATTAAGTAAACTTTTAGGAGAAGAGATAAGAGAAGAAGATAAGATATTCTCTTCTATTTTAAAGGAAAATATAGTAAAAGAGTATAGAGGAGGAGCGAACTCCTTAGGAAAAATAGTAGAAAATAAAAAAATGATCAAGGTTTTGATTTAAATAATGAGAAATATGTATCAATAGTCCATGCAGGGATTTATGATGATATTTATATAAGTTACATTAAAGCTATTGAGTTTATTGAAAAAGAGAATTTAGAAATAATTGGAGATTCTATTGAGTTTTTTTCACAATTTACACTCTTTTTTAAAGAGGGAGTTGGAGGATATTTGGAAATATTGATTCCAGTGAAATAATAAATTGCTATAAGGAGATAAAGAATTAATGAAAATTATTATAGTAGGAGCAGGAAAAGTTGGAGAGGTTCTTTGTAGGGACCTTGTTGCAGAAGGGAATGATATAATCCTTATTGAAAAGGATGAGAAAATTTTAGATAAGATTATTTCAAATTTTGATGTTATGGGAGTTTTAGGAAATGGAGCTACTTTAGAGGTTCAAAGAGAAGCTGGAGTTGAAGAAGCTGATATTTTTATAGCAGTTACAGAATCTGATGAGATAAATATAATTGCTTCTATAATGGCTAAAAAATTAGGTTCTAAATATACAATAGTAAGAGTAAGAGAACCTGGGTATTCTACTGATTTGGAATTTATGAGTACCTCATTAGGAATAGATTTAATTTTAAATCCAGATGTATATGCAGCAAATTTTATAGCTAGAAATATATTTTTTCCTAATGCCTTAAATGTAGAAAGTTTTTCGAATAATAAAATAAATCTAATAGAGATGAGTGTTGATAAGGAAAGTTTGCTATGTAATAAAAAGATTTGTGAACTTTCTAAATTTTCAAATGCTAAAATTATAATTTGTACAATAAAAAGAGAAAATAATATATACATACCAAATGGAAATTTTAATATTCAGGAAAATGATAAGTTATATATTACTGGAACTCCGGAAGCAATCAAGAATTTTTATCGAGATTTAAAAGAGAAGGATTTTAAAATTCAATCTATTTTTATAGTTGGGGGAGGAAGAATAACATATTTTTTAACTGATATTTTATTAAAAAAGAAATTAGATGTAAAGATAATTGAAGTAGATGAAAAAAAAGCAGAATTTTTAAGTGAGCGATATGAAAATGCTATTGTTATAAATGGAAATGGTGTAGATATAAATCTACTAGAAGAAGAGAGGTTTAAAAATTATGATGCTTTTGTTTCTCTTACAGGAATAGATGAGGAAAATATATTACTTTCAATGTATGCAAGTAAAGTGGGAATAAAAAAGACTATAACAAAAGTTACTACAATTGATATTTTTAACTTTTTAAAATTAGATGAATTACAATCTATAGTAAATCCTAAGCAAATAATATCAAATTTTATTATAAAATTTGTAAGAGCTCATATAAGATTGAGAGGAAACAATATAATTACCCTTTATAGAATTTTAAATAATGAAGTTGAAGCAATTGAATTTAAGATAACAAAAGATAGTAAAGTTTTGAATATTCCTCTTAAAGAGTTAAAAATAAAAGAAAATAATATTATTTCGAGCATAATAAGAGGAAAAGAGATTATATTTCCTAATGGAGATGATATTATAAAATATGGTGATCATGTAATTTTGATAACTAAAAATAAATATATAGATGATATAGATGAAATTTTGAGGTAGAGATTGAAATGAATAAAAAAATTATTTTTTATACAATTAAAACAATACTATCTTTAGAAATTCTTTTTTTAGTTATGCCTCTTTTGATTAGTTTTTATTATCAAGAAAATTGGAGATTAAAATTCTCCTATATAATAACTATGTTTCTAATTTTTTTATTTATAAAAATACTTCCAAAAGAGAAACCAAAAGGTGAGAAGGTATTTACAAAGGAAGGATTTGCAATAGTTTCTCTTTCGTGGATATTTATGTCGTTGTTTGGAGCTTTGCCATTTTATATTAGTGGAGAAGTTCCATCGTATATAGATTCTATTTTTGAAGTAGTTAGTGGATTTACTACAACAGGTGCTACAGTTATTCCTGATATAGAAGTTATAAGTAAATCCTTACTTTTTTGGAGAAGTTTTACTTTATTTATAGGTGGAATGGGAATGTTAGTTTTAGTAATAGCAATTATTCCACAAACAGATAATGCTAGTAATTATATTTTAAAAGCTGAAGTTCCAGGACCAACTTTTGGTAAATTGGTATCTAAAATGTCTTATAATTCTAGGATACTTTATTTAATATATTTAGCATTAACTATAATTTTAATAGTATTTTTAAAATTAGCAGGAATGCCCTTATTTGATGCTATTATACATTCATTTGGTGTTGCAGCTACTGGAGGTTTTTCAGTAAAAAATAGTAGTGTGGCTTATTATAATAATGGTACAGTAGAGTATATACTTGCTGTAGGAATGCTTATTTTTGGAATAAATTTTAATATATTCTACTTTATTATCATAGGAAAATTTAAAGAATTTTTAAAAAATGAAGAGTTAAAATGGTATATAAGTATTATTTTTATAAGTTTTTTACTTATTTGTTTAAATTTATTTCCAAATTATAAAAGTTTTGAATTATTAGTAAGAGATGTCTTTTTTACTGTTTCTTCTCTAATAACAAGCACTGCATATGCAACAGTTAATTTTGGAGCTTGGCCATTATTCTCACAAATAATTTTATTATTTTTGATATTTGTAGGAGGATGTGCAGGATCAACAGCTGGAGGATTAAAAATCTCTCGTGTAATAATTTTAGGAAAGATTTTTCTTAGAACAATAAAAAAGATGAGCTCTCCAAATAGAAAATTAACTGTACAGATGAACGGAAAAAAGCTAACAAATGAATTAGAAGGAAGTGTAACTAATTATTTGCTTGTGTATATAATCTTTTTTGTTATTCTCTTAATAATTTTATCTCTAGAGATACCTGATTTTTTTTCATGTTTTAGTGCAGCTGCAGCAATTATTAATAATGCAGGAACAGGATTTGGAATAGTAGGACCAGAATATAATTATTCAAGTTTTTCAGATGCTACCAAGATAATAATTACATTTTATATGTTATTGGGAAGGTTAGAAATTTTTCCATTATTAATTATTTTTTCAGCTTCATTATATAGAAATAAAAGGTAATTATATAAAAGAATTGAAGTAGGAGGTAAAAATGTTAAAATTAGTAATATTTGATATGGATGGAGTAATTTTAGATAGCGAAAGAGTTGCTAATTTAGCTTGGTTTGAAGTGAGTAAAAAATATAATTTAGAATTGACATTAGAAAGTTTAAGAGAGATAAAAGGCGGAACTACAACTAGAACAAAAGGGATATTATCTGAGAGAGTTGGAGTAGAATTAGCAGAACAGATAATGAAAGAAAAAAGAGAGATACAGCTAGATATTATAAAAAATGAAGGAGGAATAAAATTAAAAAAAGGAGTTGTAGAACTTTTAGAATACATAAAAGAAAAGAAATTAAAATGTGCAGTAGCAACTTCAACAAGTAGAGAGAGTGCTAAAAAACAATTAAAAGAAACAGGAGTATATGATTATTTTGATACATTGGTTTTTGGAGATGAAGTAGAAAACGGGAAGCCAGCACCAGATATATTTTTAAAAGCCTGTGAAAAGTTTGAAATAAATCCTAAAGCAGCTTTTGTTATTGAAGATTCAGTATTAGGAGCTACAGCAGCTAATAGAGCTGGAATAAAATGTTTTGTAGTAGAAGATACCATAAAATTTACTGAAGAAGAAAATAAATTGGCTTATAGAAAGTTTGAGAACTTACTAGAGGTAAGGGAATATTTAAAATAAAAAGCACAAGGTTTGTGCTTTTTATTTTTAGGATAAGTAATTTTCTACTAAATTTTCTTTTTTCAAAATGTAAATAGAACTGTCTTTAAAAGTGTTGAATTCAGCAAGGAAAATAAAAGTTGAGTCTTCATAATAAAAAAATTTGTTATTGTACATATGTTCTAATTGTAAGAGAAGTTCGTTGTGGTCGTATAAAAAATTATTTTTTTTATTTTTTGCCATTTTATTATAATTATCTGTGACAATTTCTTTAAGTGTTGTATGTAATAATATAATCTCTTTAATTTCAACAGAAGAGTTTTGAGAAATAAGTTCTTTTAATTTTTTTTCAAAATCTTTTATTGAATTAAAAGTAGTTATAAGGTTAGAGACTACTTTTGAATCTTTTAATTTAGAGGTAAGTAAATTATTAAAATAAGTATTTGCTAAATCATATTTAAGACATTCAATTAAAAAGGAATCAAAATTATTTTCTACATGATCTATAAAGTAATGAACATTTTCAAGTACATATTTAAAAGATTTTTTTACAATCATTTGAAGAGTAAATAATTTAGTATCTTCTTCTAAATTATATTTTTTTAACAAAGAGATTATTTTATGATTTTCTTCTAATAAATTATTACTAGGAAGAATAAATTTTAAATGTGATATTTTACTATTAGGTGCTTGAGAACCTTTTAATTTAATATAATTTATATCGAAATTACAAAGTTCCTTAATTAAAATTAAAGTTGGTAAGATAAATTTATTTTCTAAATCAAAAAAACGAGTATATTCTTTATCTAAAGATAAAATATTTTTAATTTCTTTTTTTGTTAAAGTAATTTCAGAGTTATATTTAAGTTTTATTAAAAGATAAAAAAATAATTTTTTAATATTAGGATTATCAAATTTTAGTAAAAGTTCAAGTTGATATTTGAGAATTAAATTATTATGATTAATTAAATAGTCATAAATTGTTTCTGAAATAAAAAATATATATTTATTTTCATTAATTAAAAAACAAGAAACTAAATTGATTATTCCAAAAAGTTCATCATCTTGATTTTTGATTAAAATTTTCTTTTCGAAAAATAAATTTAAGAATCTTTCAATATTTTCTTCTTGTATTTCTTTATAAAAAAAATCTTTCTCTATTTCAAGTATAATTTTTTTCTTTTTTATAGAAGTATTAATTAAAAAATTTAAAAAAAATCGTTCTTTTAAATTTATTTTTTTATTGAAACTTAACTTTAAGTTTGAATTTTGAATTTCTTCTATATTTTCAAATAAATTTTTCATATTTTTTTATCCTCCTTTTGAAAAAAATAAACGATTAAATAATATATAAAAAAAACGTTGTTTTAATAAAAAGTCTTATTTTAAATAAAATTATATAAATATAGATTAATTTAAAATTTTATTAAATTTATATTTAAATTATAAACGAAAATAAAAATATTTTTGACAACGTCAATTTATTATAGCATAATAAGGATATAAAATGAAGTATTTGAATTAAAAAAAAACAAAAGGAGGATAAAAATGAAGAAAATATTAATATTAACTCATGGATATTGGGGAAAATACTTAATAGAAAGTGCAAAGATGATTGTTGGAGATACTTCAAATATTGAAAGTTTACCATTATTACCTCATGAAACTTTAGAAGAATATGAGAAAAAAGTAAAAGATAAGATGGAAGAGTGTAATAATGAAATTCTTTTTTTGACAGATATAGCAGGAGGAACTACTACAAATGTAGCGATGAAATTAGCATATCCCTTACATTTAAAAGTTCTTTCTGGTTTAAGTGCTCCCTTGTTATTTGAAGTTATTAATGCAGGTGAAGAATTAGAAAAAGAAGAAATAATACAAGAGGTTATTCAAGAAGCAAGAGAAAATTGTAAAGATGTTTTAAAAAGTTTATTAAATAAAAATTAAAGGAGAAAAAAATGGCAGAAATAGTATTAGCAAGAATTGATAGTAGACAATTACATGGACAGGTAGTAACCAAATGGATTCCACAATCAGAGGCAAAAAAAGTTGTACTAATTAATGATGAATTAGTTAATGATGAGTTTATGAAAATGATTTATTTAAATGCTGCACCAAATGGAGTAAAAGTTGAAATAGTAACTGCAGAAGAAGCTGGAAAAAAATATTTGGAAAATCAATTTGGGACAGGAAAAGTATTAGTTTTAATTCCTAATTTGAAAATGTTAGAGAAAGCATATACAGCAGGTTTGAGATTAGAAAAACTTCAGGTAGGAGGACTAGGAGGAGCTCCAAACAGGAAAGTTGTTTTTGGAAATATAACTTTAGATGATTATGATGTAGAAGTTTTAAAAAAAGTTGAAAATTTAGGAACAGAAATTTATTTTCAGATTATTCCAGAAGATGTACCACAAAAATTTTCAGAAATATTAAAAAAATATTAATATATTAATATTATAAAATTAGGGGGGATAAAAATGAGTCATTTATCTATTTCAATAGCAATGGGATTAATTTTTTGGTTTACAAGATTAAGATTTGGTTATACTTTTTCTTCAATTTTATTTCAACCAGTAAGTATAGGATTATTTGTTGGAATATTATATGGTGATATAGCAACAGGAATGAAGATTGGAGCAGCAGTCCAATTAGTTTATTTAGGGGTAACTTCAACACCAGGAGGAAATGTTCCATCAGACCCAGCATTAGCCTCATGTGTTGCAATACCAATAGCACTTCAAACAGGAATGGAACCAACTTTAGCAGTAGCATTAGCAGTTCCTTTTGGTGTTTTAGGAGTATTTTTAGACCAATTAAGAAGGACAACAAACTCTGCTTGGGTACATTTAGCTGATAAATATGCAGAAGAAGCTAATACAAATGGAATAATGAGATGTGCATTCTTATATCCAGCTATGGTAGGATTTATTTTAAGATTTCCGCCAGTATTTCTAGCTACATATTATGGAGAAAGAGTAGTTAATAGTTTTTTAAATTCAATTCCTCAATGGTTATTACATTCTTTTGAAATAATAGGTGGAGTATTGCCCGCATTAGGATTTGCAATAACAATTTTAGTAATAGGTAAGAAACATTTAATGCCATTTTTTATTTTAGGATATTTTGCAGTAAAGTATTTACAAATAAATGTTATGGCTGCTGCAATTTTTGGATCTTGTTTTTCTTTATTATTTATATATTTAAGTTCTTCAAAGAAGGAGGATTAATATTATGGAAAATCTAAATAAACAAACTGAAAAAATAATAACAAAAAAAGAATTAAGAAAAGCTTGGTTTATATGGTACTTAGGAGCTGAATTATCAAATTCGTATGAAAGATTACAAAGTTTAGTTTTTTGTGCATCAATGATTCCAGTTTTAAAGAAATTATATCCTGCAAAAGAAGAATTGTCAGAAGGATTAAAAAGACATTTAAGTTTTTTTAATACAGAAGGAATAGCAGGAAGTATAGTTCAAGGAATAGCTATTGCTATGGAAGAGCAAAGAGCTGTAACCAATGACTCAAGTCAAGATAGTATGATAACAAGTATAAAGACTGGATTAATGGGACCAGTAGCAGGGATTGGAGATTCAATAGTTTGGGCAGCTATAATGCCAATTATTATAGCTTTATTTTTACCATTTGCAATACAAGGAAGTTCTTTAGGAGCTATAATGCCAATTTTATTATATACAGGAATCTCTATGTTAATTGGATATTTTTTATGTGTAAGAGGATATACTATTGGAAGAAATTCCATTTTACAATTATTACAGAATGGGAAAGTAAAAGATTTAATTGAAGGAGCAGCAGTATTAGGTTTATTCATGATGGGAGCTTTAGCAGCTAGTTATATAAATATAAAAACACCAATGGAAATAGCTGTAGAAAATTCACAACCAATAGTCCTTCAACAAATTTTAGACTCAATAGTTCCAGGTGCTTTAGAGTTATTTGCTGTATTTTCTATATATTTTTATATGAAGAAGAAGGGACCAAATTATAATGTTATTATGATAACAATATTGATTGTAAGTGTAATAACTTCTATTTTAGGAATTTTATAGTAAGTAAGATGACTGGAGTAAGATAACTGGGAAATAGCCTAATTTCCCAGTTAGTATTATTTAAAATAGGAGATGAAATTAAATGAATATCTATGAAAAAATAGGTTTGAAGAGAGTAATTAATGGTAGTGGAAAAATGACAGCTCTAGGTGTATCGAAAGTAAGTGATACAGTTGTAGAAACAATGAGAGAAGCTGGACAAAATTTTGTTGTGATAGATGATTTAATAGATAGAGTTGGAGAAATTATATCTAAAGTTACTGGTGGAGAAGATACTTGTGTAACTTCAAGTGCATCAGCTGGGATAGCTTTAACAGTAGCGGGATTAATTACTGGAAAAAATATAGATTTAGTTGAGAAGATGCCAAATAGTGTTGGATTAAAAAACAAAGTTATAATTCAAAAGGGACACTCTGTAAATTTTGGGGCACCAATACCTACAATGGTAAGATTGGGTGGAGGAGTTCCAGTAGAAGTAGGATATAGTAATGAGGTAAGAACAGAACATGTAGAGGAAGCAATAGATGAAAATACAGTAGCTTTACTATATGTAAAATCTCATCACTCTGTTCAAAAGGGAATGTTATCAATAGAAGAAATGTCTGAAATAGCTCATAAATACTCTTTACCTCTAGTAATAGATGCAGCAGCAGAAGAAGATATACAAAAATATTTAAAAATGGGTGGAGATTTAGTAATTTATTCTGGTGCTAAAGCTCTTTGTGGGCCAGCTTCTGGATTTGTAACAGGAAAAAAAGAGTATATAGAAGCGATAAAGTTACAATACAAAGGTATTGGAAGAGCAATGAAAATAGGCAAGATGTGCATGATGGGACTGATGAAAGCAGTAGAAGAGTATTCGAAAAGAGATGAAAAAGCAATTATTGATGAACAATTAAGATTAGCGAATCTTTTAATAGATGAGTTAAAAGATGAGAAAAAAGTAATTACTTCAATAGTGCAAGATGAAGCAGGAAGAGAAATATATAGAGTTCAATTAAAATTAAATGAAAAATTAGTAAGTATGAGTGGAAAAGAGTTTATGAAATATCTTCGTGAAGGAGAAGTAGAGATTCATGTAAGAAAACATTATGCTAACTTGGGAATTGTAAATGTGGATATGAGAGCCTTAACAGATGATGATGTAAAATATATTGCAAAAAGAGTAAAAGAGATATTAAAGTAAAAGTTATGGAGGAAGAAAGATGAGAACAAAGATTAAATTTTATAAAGATAAATTAGCAGTAAATTTTCTAGCTAAAGATAAGGAAAATGGAAAAGAGGTATATGAAGCAATAGATGGATATACTGCTGTAGGAGTATTATCAAAACAATTTGATAGTGTAGAAGAAGGAATAAAATATGTCAAAGATTTCCAAAAAGAAGTACCTGTTGTATCTGTAGGATTAGGTTCAGGAGATCCTGCTCAATTTCAAAAAGCAGCTCTTATAGCAGCAGCAACTAATCCAGGACATGTAAATCAAGTATTTACAGGAGCGGGATATGCAGCAGGAGCAATGAAAGCTTTAAATGCAGATGAGACAGCAATAAATGTATTGATGAGCCCAACTGGAATAGTAGGGAAAGTAAAAATTTCAACAGGAGAGTTAAGTTCAAAAGAAAAAGATGCAATAGTAGATGTAGATACAGCAATGGCAATGTTATTGGATATGAAAGCCCATGCAGTAAAATTTTTTCCAATGGGTGGATTAAAATCAATAGAGGAATTAAAAGCAGTGGCTGAAGCTTGTGTAAGACATGGAGTTCCAATGTTAGAACCAACTGGAGGAATAACATTAGATAATTTTAAAGAAATTACAAAAGTATGTCTAGATGCAGGAGTAAATAAAGTAATGCCACATATTTATAATGCAGTAATAGATTCAGAAACTGGAAAAACTAAAGTAGAAGATGTAAGAAAAGTTTATGAAATGATGAAAGAGTTATTAGACTAAAAGGGTAAGGGTATTAGAAATATGAAGGAATTGTAGCTATTAAAGATAATAGCTACAATTTTTTATTGACAATTGTACAAATTTATAATATACTTATTCTAAGATTATAGAAAAAGGAGGTTATCAATATGAGAGCACAATATTGGTGGAGCTACATAGAAAAATTATATAATAATTTAAAAAATGTTAGATATTGGCTTTGGTCTATTGATAACATATCTCTATCTATGTAACTTCAGAAATCATAAAAGATTCTATTATTTCAAAGATGGAGATATTAGAATCAGTAAATTTAGTTTTTAAGCAGTCTAACAGACTGCTTTTTTTATTTTCAAAGAAAGGGAGAGGATAATATGGAAGAAACGAGAGAATTATGGAACAGTAGAAAAGGATTTATTTATGCAGCTGTAGGTGCAGCAATAGGATTAGGAAATTTATGGAGATTTCCATTTCAAGCATATAAAAATGGTGGAGGAGCATTCTTTTTACCATATATAGTAGCACTATTTACTTGTGGAGTACCTCTTATGATATTAGAGTATCAGCTTGGTAAAAAAGTAAGAGGAGGGTCTACAAAAGCTTTTAGAATGCTAGGTAAAAATTTTGAGTGGTTTGGTTGGTTGCAAGTAATGATACCAATAGTAGTAATGATGTTCTATTGTACAATAATATCAGTTGCAGTAGTATTTATGATTTGGTCATTAGGACATGCTTTTGGTATTGTAAACTGGATGTCAGACCCTGGGAAATTAATGGGAGTAATAGCAGGAAGTGCTAATGGACCTTTTGATTTTAAAGCAGGGATAAGTAAATATATGTTATGTTTTATATTTGTAGTTTGGTTTGGTAACTGGATAATTGTAAAAAAGGGAATATCTGTAGGAATAGAAAAATGTTCAAAAATATTTACACCGCTACTTATGGGATTGATGTTATTATTTATGATAAATTCTTTAAGATTAAAAGGAGCTGTAGTAGGTCTTAATGCATTATTTACTCCTAATTTTGAAGCTATATTAAATCCAAGTATTTGGGTAGCAGCTTATGCACAAGTATTTTTTTCAACTACATTAGCAGTAGGAGTTATGATAGCTTATGGTTCATATATTCCTAAAAAATGGGATATAGTAAATAGTTCTTTTATAACAGTATTAGCTAATGCATCATTTGATATAATTTCAGGAATAACAGTATTTTCAACATTAGGATATTTAGTCAATAGTATTGGAGTAGATTTTAATTCTTTTGGTAATGGAGCTGGTATAGCATTTATAGCTTTTCCAATAGCTATATCAACAATAACAGCTAATACTTTTTTACAAGGTATGATAGGATTTATATTTTTTTTCTGTCTTTTTATTGCAGGATTATCTTCAAGTATATCTATGCTAGAAGCTTTTACAACTGGAGCATTGGATAAATTTAAAATGTCCAGAGAAAAATTAGTAGGAATAATATCTTTTATAGGTTTAGTAGGAAGTGCAGCTTTCTCTACATATGCAGGATTTAATTATATATTGGATATAGTGGATTCACATGTGGGGAACTATATAATAGCTACATTAGGATTGATAGAAACAATTTTAGTGTGTAGATATTATGGAATAGAAAAGATAAGAGTAGAAGCAAATGAGTACTCTGATTTTGAGATAGGAAGATGGTTTGATGTTTTATTAAAATATGTAACTCCAACTCTTTTAGGTATAACAGTAGTAACTAATCTGATAAAAGGAATAAAAAATATGACAGTAGGAAATCTAGTTTTTGGTTGGGGAACTATCTTAATGATGATAATTTTTGCAACAATATTTTATAAAAAAGAGTGGGAAAATAAGTCAGAAAGAGATTAGGAGGAAATAATGAATACAAGTGCGGTTATAATGATGGTATTTGGTTGTACAATAGTTTGGGGAGGATTGTTGCTCTCTATTGGAATAACTTTAAAGAAAGAAAAGGATGAAGAAAGGTAAAAATACTTTAAAAACAGTAGTATTTGTGCTAAAATATTAGAAAATATTTGTAATAGAGAGGAAGAGAAGATGGAAAACAGAAATGTAGTAGATGTATTATTAGAGCGTGGATATATTAAACAATTCACACATGAAGATGAGATAAGAGAGGCTTTAGGAAAAGAAAAAGTAACTTTTTATATAGGATTTGATCCTACAGCAGATAGCTTACATGTAGGGCACTTTATAGCTATGATGTTTATGGCACATATGCAAAAATTTGGACACAGACCAATTGCTTTAGTTGGTGGGGGAACTGCTATGATAGGAGATCCTAGTGGTAGAACTGATATGAGACAGATGATGACTAAAGAAACAATAGCTCACAATGTAGCTTGTATCAAAAAACAAATGGAAAAATTTATAGATTTTAGTGAAGGAAAAGCAATATTAGAAAACAATGCTGATTGGTTATTAGGACTAAACTATGTTGATTTTATTAGAGATATTGGAGCACATTTCTCTGTAAATAGAATGCTTGCAGCTGAGTGTTTTAAACAAAGAATGGAAGCAGGACTATCATTCTTGGAGTTCAACTATATGCTTATGCAAGGATATGACTTCTTAGTTTTAAATAAAAAACATGGGTGTACTATGCAATTAGGTGGAGATGATCAATGGTCAAATATGATAGCAGGAGTAGAATTAATTAGAAAGAAAGAACAAAAACAAGCTTTTGCTATGACATGTACACTTCTTACAAATAGTGAAGGTAAGAAAATGGGAAAAACTGCAAAAGGAGCATTATGGTTAGATGCAGCTAAAACTAGTCCGTATGAATTCTATCAATATTGGAGAAATGTTGCAGATGCTGACGTGGAAAAATGTCTAGCACTATTAACATTCTTACCAATAGATGAAGTAAGAAGATTAGGAGCATTAGAAGGAGCAGAAATTAATCAAGCTAAGAAAATATTAGCTTATGAAGTTACAAAATTAATACATGGAGAAGAGGAAGCTTTAAAAGCTCAACAAGGAGCAGAGGGAGCTTTTGGTGGTGGAGATATGAGTAATGTACCATCGATAGATTTCCCAAGTGACAAATTAGGAACAGAGCTTTTAGATTTATTAGTTGAGCATAAACTTATAAAATCTAAAGGTGAAGGAAGAAAATTTGTAACTCAAAATGGATTAACAGCTGCAGATAATAAAGTAACAGATTTTGCTATGAAAATAACTGAAGATCTATTTAAAGATGGAGAATTTGTAGTAAAAATAGGAAAGAAAAAAATATATAGAGTAGTTCTAAAATAATAAAAGGTGATTTTTTTGACAGACATAATTTTGAGGAAGATGGAAGAAAAAGATATACAAAATATTTATAAATATATCCATCTAGATTATGTAAAAAAATATTTTCCTGATAAAGAAAAAGAGCAGTGGGAAGCACATAAAAGATGGTATTCTTTTGTGATAAACTCTCCCACATATCTTTTTTATACAATTGAAAGCTTAGGGAGAGAATTTTTAGGAACAGTAAAATTTGAAATGAAATCTAAAACTCAAGCTATAATAAGTATATACTTAGTAAAAAAAATAAGAGGAAAAGGATACTCAGAGGCAGCTATTTATTATAGTATAGAGGAGTTAAAATTTGAAAGACCTCAAGTAAAAAAAGTCTGTGCATATATTCTTGATGAAAATGAAATCTCTAAAAAAATTTTTTTAAAGAATAATTTTATCTTTAAGGGAAATAAGGAATATTTAGGAGCAGAACACCTTTTATTTGAAAGAAAAATAACTTAAGAGGTAAAAGATGACTAAAAAAGAAAAAGTTATAAATATTTTGGAAATACTGAATGAAAAATTTGGAAAACCAGAGTGTGCTTTAAAGTATAACACACCTTTTGAATTATTAGTAGCAGTAATTCTTTCAGCTCAATGTACAGATGTCAGAGTAAATATTGTAACTTCTGAGATGTATAAAAAAGTTAATACTCCAGAGCAATTTGCTAACTTACCTGTAGAAGAGATAGAAGAGATGATAAAAAGTACTGGTTTTTATAGAAATAAAGCAAAAAATATAAAGTTATGTAGTCAACAGTTATTAAATGAGCATAATGGAGAAATACCACAGGAGATGGATAAGCTTGTAAAGTTAGCAGGTGTTGGAAGAAAGACAGCCAATGTTGTTAGAGGAGAGATATGGGGACTTGCTGATGGAATAACAGTTGATACACATGTAAAAAGATTGAGTAATTTAATAGGTTTAACAAAAAATGATGATCCTATAAAAATAGAGCAAGATTTAATGAAGATTGTTCCAAGAGATAGCTGGATAGATTTTTCACATTATTTGATATTACAGGGAAGAGATAAGTGTATAGCAAGAAGACCAAAATGTCAAGAATGTGAGATATCAGGTTATTGTGCATATGGAAAAAAGAAATTAATTAATTCTTGACAACATAACTAAAGAATGGTATAACATTATAGTAAGGAAATGTCACTTTTATAGGGAGAGGGTAAATATGAAAGTTTATCTAGATAATAATGCAACTACTAAAATGGATAAAGAAGTTTTTGAGGCAATGGTTCCATATTTAACAGAGTTTTATGGTAACTCTTCAAGTTTACATCTGTTTGGTAGAGAAACAAATAAGGCACTAAATGAATCAAGAGAAAGTATAGCTAAATTTCTAGGAGCAGAACCAGATGAGATAATCTTTACAGCTTCTGGAAGTGAATCAGATAACCTTGCTATAAGAGGTATAGCTAGAGCTTATAAAAATAGAGGAAAACATATAATAACAAGTCCAATAGAGCACCCAGCTGTAAAAAATACATTAAAGGACTTAGCTGAAGATGGTTATGAGATAACTACCATACCAGTAGACCACAATGGTGTGTTAGATATAGAGGCTTTAAAAGCAGCTATTAAAGATGATACTATATTAATAACTGTAATGCACGCTAACAATGAAGTTGGTTCATTCCAACCAATAGAAGAGATAGGAAAAATAGCTAAAGAAAATAGAATAATTTTCCATGTAGATGCGGTACAAACTATGGGAAAATTAGATATAAAACCAAAAGAGATGGGAATAGATTTATTATCATTCTCAGGACATAAGTTTTATGGACCAAAAGGAATAGCAGGATTATTCTGGAGAAATGGAGTAAGATTTGGAAAAGTTTTAACTGGTGGAGGACAAGAGAAAAAAAGAAGACCAGGAACTTCAAATATTCCAGGAATAGTTGGAATGGCTAAAGCTCTTGAATTAGCTTATAGAGATATGGCTGAAGAGTGGAAAAAAGAAGAAGAGTTAAGAAATTATCTTGAAGATGAAATTGTTAAAAGAATACCAGAAGTAGTAGTTAATGCAAAAGCTGTTAGCAGATTGCCAGGAACTTCAAGTATTACATTTAAATATCTTGAAGGGGAATCTATACTTCTAAGTTTAAGTTATAAAGGAATAGCGGTAAGTTCAGGTTCTGCTTGTTCATCAGATGAGTTGCAGGCATCTCATGTATTATTAGCTATGGGAATAGAACCAGAATTTGCTCATGGAACTATTAGATTTGGTATTGGAAAATATAATACAAAAGAAGAGATAGATTATGTAATTGATTCTGTTGTAGAAGTTATAACAAAATTAAGAGCTATATCACCTCTATGGAATGCTTATCAAGAAAATAAATAATAGTAAAATTAAAAGAATTTAAGGAGAATAAAAATGCAATATACAGAAAAGGTAATGGACCATTTTATGAATCCGCACAATGTAGGAGTTATTGAAAATCCATCAGGATATGGAAAAGTAGGAAATCCATCATGTGGAGATATAATGGAAATATTTATAAAAGTTGAAAATGATATCATAACAGACGTTAAATTTAGAACATTTGGATGTGCTTCAGCTATAGCTAGTTCATCTGTTTCAACTGATTTAGTAAAAGGAAAAACAATAGAAGAAGCATTAAAATTAACTAATAAGAAAGTTGTTGAAGAATTAGGAGGATTGCCTCCAGTAAAAATGCACTGTTCAGTATTAGCTGAAGAAGCAATACAAATGGCAATAAATGATTATTTATCTAAAAAAGAAAAAGCAGAAGAAAAATAATTAAATAATCTTTAGAAAAATAGGAGTTATTTCTTTAAAAATGAGAAATATTCCTATTTTTTATATTAATATATTTATTTAAAAATAAAGGAAACAAAAGAATAGATTAGAAAAATAAAAAAATTAAAAATTTTTAAAAAAAGTATTGACGAAAAATATTATTTGTGATAATATATATCTTGTCCGCGAGAGAGCGGAACTGATGAATAAGGACATTAGCAACAGAATAGAGAAAGACAATTAATGCAAACAC
>OGJY01000863.1_pt1 | contig 40114 bp, 70 predicted proteins | sample 1572231 | NCBI WGS metagenome assembly OGJY01 (sample SAMEA2582121, study PRJEB24529) | metagenome | biome: Human gut stool | place: China | collected 2011
GGGGCAATCGTCCCGCCACTATCTTTTTTTGAAAGGAATGATTTTATGGCTGAATTTACAAACGCCAATACCGTGAGCGTGGCAGCAGGCCAGAATGTGCCGCTGACGGAAACGGCAGTAGCGGGTAAGGGCTGTGTCGTACACAGAGAGGGCGCCGGTATTGTTACGCTGCGCGGCATTACAAACCAGTGCAAAGCCCGTTTCAAAGTGGGATTTGGTGCAAACATTGCTATCCCTACCGGCGGCACAGTGGAAGCTATTACGGCTGCGCTTGCCATCAACGGTGAACCGCTGAACAGTGCGACTGCAACCGTGACGCCGGCAGCAGTAGAAAACTTCTTTAATATTTATGTGACGTCTTTTGTTGAAGTTCCGCGCGGCTGCTGCCTGACCGTTGCCGCCGAAAATACAAGCACACAAACCGTTTTGTTTGCGAACGCAAACTTTGTGGTCGAGAGAGTGAGCTGAAAGGAGTAAACCATGAGTAAAAGAGTTTTGTATGACTTGAAAGACATGCTGTGCGCAGAACTGGACGAAATCGGAAAGAAGGGCGAAATGTCTGCCGGTGACTTGGAAACTGTTCACAAGCTGACTGACACTATCAAAAACATCGATAAAATTGTCATGCTGGAAGATGACGGTTACAGCCGCGATGAGGATTACAGCCGCGATGGTGATTGGAGCGCCAACATGCGCGGCAATTATGGACGCGGCAGCAGCTATGCGCGGCGCGGTTCGCATTATGTGCGCGGGCACTACAGCATGGACGATGGGCGCGATTCACTGATTTCCCGCATGGAAGATATTATGCGCGGGGCTGACAGCAAAGACAGGGAAGTCATCCAGCGCTGCATTGACACGATGCGAAACGGTTAAAGTGAGGTGTAAGGGCTATGGTTGACGTGCGAGAGATTGACGGCGCTATAGCCGAAATCGAAAACAGCGAACTCACCATGACCAGAGTTAAAAATTTGGCGGCATTGTATGTTGTGAAAAATCAGCAGCTTGCAGATGCATCCCATCCCCCGCAGAAAGCAGAACTGCAAGAGCCTGTGCGCTACTACGAAGCGGCAGAGCCGTCTACAAGGGCTGCTGTTGGCAGCAGCGACTTTTTACGGGCTGTGTCAAACGTAGACACAACAGCGGCGCTGAACGTACTGGATGAGCTTATGTCTGCCCTGTATGTGGCAAATCCTAAAGTATACAATGGCGTAATGCGGAAATTGGAGCGTTTACAGGATGAGTGAATTTTTGGAGATTGTAAAAAAGGCCGATACCGGGCGAGTGTGGCGTGTGCTGGATGAGTTTATGGATGCGCTGAAAGAAGTGAGACCTGATGTGTATAATGATTTGGTACACAGTTTGCAGAGAAAATAGGCGAGTGTGTACTAAAACGTGTACTTGAAAAAGAAAATGCCGTAGATTATAACGAATCTACGGCATTTGTTTTGGTCGAGGTGACAGGACTCGAACTATACACAATGCTTTTAGTGGTTGAAAATATAGCGGTATATTGCTATATTTTTTGCTTTATCACATACTTTTTCTATTATTTCATACATTTAAGAAAAAAAGTGTGTACTTTTAGTGTGTACTTTTTAGTCCACCAATCTATCAAAGATTTCTTGTAAGTTTTGGGCTGTCCGTTCGTCATCGCCTGCGATGTAGTGAGAGTATGTGCCGTATGTGTCCATATCCTCGCTATGCCCGACTAGCTGCTTTAATTCGCCAGTCGGCAGCTCCTTCGCAATACTCACAAATGTGTGGCGCAGTTCGTAAAGACTCAGCTCCGGCATGTCATTAGAGCGCTGATAGCGCTGCCAGCGGTGGTAGTAGGTGTGCATGGATGCCATTGGAAAGATGTAGGCCTGCTTTCCAGTCACTGCTTTCTGAGCTTCCAGCACGTCCACTGCGCGTCTGGATAGCACTACCGTGCGCAATGCGTTTTCGTTTTTTCCCTGCGTAATTTGACCATGCGCATTGATAGCCTGCTTTAGTCTGCACAGATTCCCGTCAATGTCTTCCCATCGCAGTCCCCGCATTTCACCGGGCCGCATGCCTGTTAGCACTTGGAACCTATAATAATTTATGTATTCATCATGCACAGATTTTCCGCGCATGATGGTCGTATCTACTTTTAACAGCGTGTTCAGCGCTTCAACTGTCAGCACGTTCTTTCCTTTTTTTCTGGATGCTGCCGGAATCTGTAACTCTTCAAGCTCAAGCGTTGTCCATTTCGATTTTCGGCAAAAATTCACAAACTGCTTGCAGTAGCTGGCATAGTTCTGTAATGTCTTTTTGGATAATGGCTCTTTGCTGTTCCCCTGTGGATGTCGAAACGCATAATCTATAATTTTTTGGAAATCCTGTTCAGTAACGGTTTTTATCGACTTGATCCCGATGGCTGGCAGCAAATGGGAGCGACCGAACGATGCCATGTTTTTGTATTCTGCATCAGACACAAGTTTTTTCTGCTGCAATAACTGTTCCCATGCGTCAGAAACCTTAATGCGTTCCGTCTTTACGCCTATGTCAAGCCATTCATCTGCTTTTTTGTTAGCTTCCCTCTGGCCTGTGCGGCCCGGTTTGGCGCTGGTAAATGTCTTGCGCACTCCGTCCTTCTGCACGTTGATTTGCCAACGCCCGGCGCTTTCAATCCATTTTGCGGTATTTGTCCTTTTCATATTGCGGCTCCTTTTTTTGTGTGTTATAATAATGCCGTCAACTTTTTATGTTGACGGCTCTTGCCCTTGCCGGTGGTGCGAACACCGGCAGGGGCTTTTTTAATATCTGATAAAAACGACAGACACGATGCAAATGCCGACAATCAGTCGTGTATCGCAGTTTCTTTTTTGGTTATTTACATCCTCCGACAAAAAACATATTGTGAATGCAGTACAATTTTTGCAAAGGAGCGATTGAAAATGGAAAAGCTGGTAAACAAGCCGCCGTCCCATCATGGGAGAAAGCGGCAAAAAAGTGGTTGTCAAGTGCTTAAAATCCGATATATAGGACAGCAAAGACTTGACAAATGAGTATTTTTGTGAAACTGTTGAAATACAACCAGTAGTTGTGTAAAATACAATCAATGGTTTACGAATCGCTTACACAGTCATAAATAACAGCTCCGTTAAGAACACTAAGTAATGTGTTGTCCAAATTTGCATCATTAAGAACATTGGTCATAATAACGGCATCGTCTAACCCATTTTGTTTTGCCTGTTCTACAAGCTGTTTGTTTAATTCAACAAAGGGGTCAACAACGTTGGATTCCCATTCTTGCTTTGCGTTTTCATCACCAGAGGACGCAAGCGCTGCCCCCATTGCAAGGTTGTCACCCCACACAGAAAGGGTTATGCCGCTATCATCATATTCAACTTTGTATTTATCCTCTGCGTAAGACTGGGAAGCAGCATACTCAACAATTGCGGCAAAAAACTTCATGTCGCTGTTATCGGTGCTATCGCTGCTTTCCTGTAATGGCTCTTCGGTAGGCTCTGGCGTTGCGGTGATTTCCGGCGTAGGCTCCGGGGTAGCGGTTGCTTCTGGCGTTGCTGTGGGCGCAAGCTCTTCAGTTTTTTGGCTTGTTGTATTGGGTGCGGCCATTACAGCGGCTACAAAGAAAACTACAGGGATAATAATGTTTAATGGCTTTTTTAAATGCTGCTGAATTGCTTCGACAGGCGCAACGGTGATTGCCGCGCCAAGAAGTAAAACAACGGAAATTGGGCTGCCGCATACAGGAACAAACAAAATGCACAAAACAGCAATTACCCATCGTACGATTTGCTTTTTAGACATAATAGAACCACCTTTACATTTTTTTGGGGGAATTTGAAATGAAAAAAGAACAGTTGACAACAGTTGAAAAAAGTACGATACTTAGTTTAAGAGAGCAGGCAAAGCAGCTTTTGCGAGAAATCCCGCTCAAAGATGCTATTGCAATTTGTAATGAGGTCATAAAGGAGACAAGCAATGCGAGATGGAATTGATGTCTACAACAAGTGCGACTGTAGCGAGTACAGAAAGAAAAAGGATGAAGTCGTTGAAAAAATGCTGAAACTGATTGAAGTCTCCGGCATGAACTTTTACGATGCACAAAATCTGCCGCTGGAACTTGACAGCGCAATTTCCGCCAGCATAATTGCGGCGCAGGGAAACACGGCGTTCCGCCCGCACAATGCCTTTAAGAGCCGGATTGATGATGCTCAATAAGCGCAGTTACCGCACCTTTTGCAATCGTTTCAATCACAGTAAGAGACACATTGCCCACCGCTGACAAGGTGGGCTTTATTTTTTCCTGCCACGTATGCTGATTGGAAATTGACGCAATAAAGTCATGGCCTTTTGGCGTAATATATAGGATTCCGTAAAACTCTATAGTATTTAACTGTTTGTCAATACGGTAGTCCGCCACAATATAGCCATTTTCAGCAGCCTGCAAGCAAGAATAAAACAAATCTTCCCGTGAATACCCTTTACCCTTTATAAAAGAGGATTTTTTCAGCTTGTCAGGATTGGAGCATTCAAACTCCATGCTGCATTTATCATTCAGAAACAAACCGAGCTGTTCTTCAAGACCGAGCATAACATCTCGGACGCAATCAGGATTTATCTTCATTGACTTTCACCTTCTTTGCTGCTGCCATCGCAATTACCATATCAAGACCTTTGCCATCTAAAGTGTCAAGCCACTTATCGATGTCTTCATAGGAATCGAGTCTTAGCCCATCGCCTTGTGCGGTGGGCTTTTTTGTAGATAGATTGTCGAGGTATGTCAACATTTTAGCAGTATCAACCTCCCCGCCAGTATATACGCTGGCGGGGTTTTCTTTTTCCCCGGTCAGGTCGGCAACGGTGACTCCTAACTCGTTAGCTATTGCGACCAGTTTGTCATAAGGTGGGGAACTTGGCCTCTTTGCCATTTTGCCGATATACCCATTTGAAAAACCGAGCTTTTCCTCTAGCCTAGTCAAGCTAGTCTTTTTCTTTTTGCACAGGGCACGAATGGTTTCTACAGTTTTAACATTATCCACAAAAATCACCTAGACTATTTGTGCATATTTTTAGGCGATAGTCTATTGACTACTAGGCGATAAGCTAGTATAATAGACAGCATAGAGGGCAACAAAGAACCAAGCCCCCTAAAATCCAGCGGACTAGCTAAAAATATGCTGTTATAAATCTCGCAAGTTCATAGTAGCATATTTTCTAGCAATAGTCAACTAGAAAGGAGCTTTTGCTAGGTGAATATTTCGAAAATTGATGCACTGTGCCGAAAAAACAATATTTCCCGCACAATCCTTGAGGAACGCGCCGGAATCTCAAACGGCGCACTTGGCAAGTGGGAGAAATCGCCTTACGGCCCCAGCATCACGACCTTAAAGAAAGTGGCCGACTATTTCGGCGTGCCTGTTGATTATTTGCTAGCCGATAACTAGAAATATGGAAGCGGCTGTAAGTGAACTGATTGCGGAAAGAAAGGAGTGAGCGAATGAACAACATTCAGATTTTTAAGTACGAAAACAACGATGTACGCACGGTTGAGTTGAACGGCGAACCGTGGTTCGCCCTCAAAGACGTGTGCGCGGTGCTGGGGATCTCCAACCACAAAATGACGGCGCAGCGGCTTGATGCGGATGAGGTAATCCTGACTGACCTCACCGACAGCATGGGCCGCCAGCAGGAGACTACCGTTATCAACGAATCCGGCCTGTACAACGTCATCCTGCGTAGTGACAAGCCAGAGGCAAAGCCTTTCCGCAAATGGGTCACCAGTGAAGTCTTGCCCAGTATCCGCAAAAACGGTGGTTACATCGCCGGGCAGGAACAGCTTACGCCATCTGAGCTTATGGCTAAAGCACTGCTTGTTGCCAACAAAACGCTTGCAGAACGGGATGCTCGGATTTCGGAACTTACAGTTCAGAATGCTATTATGCAGCCTAAAGCTGAATATTTTGACGAACTTGTAGACCGTAATTTGCTGACCGGCTTTCGTGAGACGGCAAAACAACTTGGAGTTGAAGAGAAAAAGTTTATTTCTTTCTTGATGGAAAAGAAATACATCTACAGAGATAAAAAAGCAAAGCTGATGCCATACGCCGATAAAAACAACGGATTGTTTGAGGTTAAAGAGTGTTTTAACGAGAAAACCAAGTGGAGCGGCACACAGACACTTATCACGCCTAAAGGCCGTGAGACGTTCCGACTGCTGTGCTTGAATGCTTTATAAAAAGGAGCAACCAAATGACGCCTAAACTGTTTGTCACAATTGCTATCAAGGGCGCTGTGCTGGGCGGTGCGATATGCAATCTGGTTTTTACGTTCTACTTTGAACACTGGTTAAAAAGAGAGCGGGAAAAGGCCGAGCGCTTCTCCGAAAAGAGAAATTGCAGCGATTATTACCGATACAATGGCAATAGCGTTTGCACGCTTTGCACTGGCGTCGGCATCCTTTGCATCTTGCTCAGCTTTTTGGGCACGGCGCTCCGCTAACTCTGCAAGGCGTTTGGCTTGTACGGCAGTTTCCGTTGATGCTTTTTCAATATTTTTCATCGGAGTGCTTTCAAAGTCAATGTCTTTTGTAAAATCTGGAATTTTTAAATCCATACTATTTCCCCCCCCCTTTTTCGCACAGTATACAACTTCTTGATATGTGTTACAAGGAGATGATGAACATGACAAACCTTGCTTTTACGGCTCTTGTCAAAAGCAAGGGCTACAACAAACAGCGCCTTGCAGATGCGTGCGACTTGTCAAGTACTCAGATGTCAAACCGCATCAACGGCGCTAATGATTGGCGCTGGCCGGAGGTCTGCACCGTCTGCCAGATGCTTGACATTTCGCTGGACGAGTTCGCAACCTACTTCCCCGCCGGGCGCGTCAAGCCCGGCAAACCGCACGTGCTTACCCGCGAGGAGCGCGTCGACAGCGTTCTTGCCGAGCTGCGAGAAATCCTTATGTAGCAGCGGCATGGCAAGGCTTAGCCAGGAGCAGCAATGGCAAAGTTATGTTTGCAAAGGCAAAGCTTGGTATTGAAGTGAATTGCAACGGAAAAGAAATGTCTCGCAGAGCCAAGGTAAGGCGGAGAGTTGCTTTGCCAAGGCAAAGCAATGAGTAGAGTTGCACCGCATCGCGTAGGCAGTGCATAGATCGGCATAGGCGCAGAAAAGCAACCGATTTTATTTAAAAAGGAGACAACCACAATGAAAGTAAAAATCACCCTATTGGAAGAAGTTCTCGGTTCTTCACCCAGCAATGAAGAACTTCTCGCAACCTACATTGCCAGCAAGGCCCCCACCGGCGACCTCTCCGCCGAAGAGGTGGACAACATCAAGGCCCAGAACGCCGAAGACCGCATTACGGTATTCCCCAAAACAGCTGACGGAACGCCGTTCCTGTACGACTATCAGGTAAAGGGCATGTTCAAGGACAGCTGCAAAATGCTTGCCAAAGCGGGCAAGGCTGGCTATGCAGGCGGCAAGGCTTGCGCAGCTATCAAGGCGTACAAACAGGCTATCGATGGCTTGATTTTCGTTACCCCGCGCGAGATTCCCTACGACCTGCACGGCATGAAGGTTGATTTCTGCGAGCGCCCCCTGCGGGCGCAAACCCCGATGGGCGAACGCGTCAGCATCGCAAAGTCGGAGAGCGTTCCCGCAGGTGCAACAGCAGAGTTTGAAATCGAATGCCTTGACCCCAAGCTTGAGGATATAGTTCGTGAATGCCTCGACTACGGCGCAAAGCGCGGGCTTGGGCAGTGGCGAAACAGCGGCAAAGGCCGCTTTGAATGGGAGGAAATCAAAGAATGATGACCAAAACAAAAACGCCGCCCCGGTGCACCACCACCGGAACGGCAAAAAAACAGAGCATCGCAAAAAGCTCTAACTGTATTCTATCACTTCCCCGCGCAGCCGTCAAGCTTGCAATCACCGCAGATTTGGTGCTGCTGCTGGCTGCGCTCGGTTCTCTCAACATCCCCGCCGCCATCGCCGCCCTGCTGGCTCTGAATCTGCTGTGCGGACTGTATTTTAAGGAGGAATCCCGCCATGAAGAAATTTGAACTCACCGATGAATTTATAACAAACGCTTTCGGTAATAAGCTGTTCCGCATCAAGGCTCTTGTCGATTTCGGCACCATAAAAGCTGGCGAACTTGGGGGCTTTGTGGAAAAGGAAGAAAACCTCTCCAACGATGGCGATGCGTGGGTCTCCGGCGATGCGCATGTCTCCGGCGATGCGCTAGTCTACGGCGATGCGCGGGTCTACGGCAATGCGTGTGTCTACGGCGATGCGCGGGTCTCCGGCGATGCGCATGTCTCCGGCGATGCGCATGTCTCCGGCGATGCGCGGGTCTCCGGCAATGCGTGGGTCTACAGCGATGCGGACTACGCCGTCATTGAAGGCTTTGGCCGATATTTCCGCGCGACCACATTTTTTCGCTGCAATGATAAAACTCTCCGCGTGCAGTGCGGTTGCTTTTATGGTGATTTAGCGCAGTTCCGCGAAATCGTCAAGAAAACCCACGGCGACAGCAAATACGCCAAAGAGTACCTTGCGATTGCTGACTTGATGGAGCTGCATTTTTCTGATGAGGAAGGAAGGCAGGAGGCCGCAGAATGACTAGCTTCTGGGGTCATCAAGATAACCCCTTCCCGCCTGACGAGCCCCGCCGCCCCCGCTGCCCTGTATGCGGCGAGGAATGCGAACAAATGTACAAGCGGGGCAACGAGATTCTCGGCTGCGACAACTGCATTGTAGAGGTCAACGCATGGGAATGGCAGGAGGAACATAATGAAATTTTCTGATGTTTGCAAGATGTTAAACGCTTGCGCCATGCTGAAAGAAACAGAACGCTGGTTTGGTTATGTCAACGAGAACGGCGTATTTTTCAGCAGCAAGCACGATTTCAACAAAGCTGTAAAGCTGCTGAAAGATAAATCCTACATCTTTATCCAGCGCGGCAAGCTGACACGGTACGCGGTCACAGGCGACCTTCGGATTGAAATTTCTGTGAACGGCATCCCCATGGTGTCCTATCTGCCGGCGCGGCACTATTCTGACGCTCCCGCCCCCGCAGAGTGCTACCGCATCCACCTCACCACCCCCGACCCGGAAGGAGAATCTATTTGATGTTTAACGAAAAAACTTCTGAATATTCTCTCAAGACTCGGCAACAAATCCCTGTCGTGCAGAGCGCGAAATACCTTGCCAGCCGTGCCAAAGCCATAAAGGCCATTCAGGAACGGCCCTACCTCAACGAGGCAGACTTCTGGATTCTCATGAACGAAACCAAAACCGGGAAAATGATGTACACCGGCTTGATTATCAGCCACAACGCCTGCTTGAAGATTAACGATAACATGCCGGAAAAAGACAAGTTCAACCCGGATTGCGTATCCGTTGATAAAGCTGGATATGGGAACTCTCTTGTGTTCACTTACACCAACAAGCAGCAGGGGCTTTACGAAGTTGGCGAAGCATCCGCGCAGAACTGTAAGAATGCTTACCCTTATGCGATGGCATACAAACGCTTGTTTGACCGTGTTGTTTTAAAAATCTGCAAACTTGCGTTTGACGGCATCTATTCCGACAGTGAAGCAGATGAATTTAAAGAGCGCTATGAAGAAGAACCGCAGCCGGTCACAGCATCGCCAGAAGTTACCGCACAGGTCGTAAAGGACATGGCAACAACAGCGCTGGCAGGATATGCACAGCGAACCGGTAAGGACAAAAAGACAGTCCAAACAGAAGCAAAGACCTTTATTGGCAAGTTGTTTAAGGACTTCACCGATGATGATTGGCGTAGCGTTGCAAAGGAGTTTGAACACAGGAAATGAAGCAGCAAATTGCCATAAAGGCAGCCGTTGTTATCGGCAACACAATTACGCTGGAATGTTCCCCGGCTGACTGCGATAAAGCCCGCGCCGTCATTGACGAGGGCAAGCCCCTTGCCGCCGTCATCGGCACGGCCTCACAAAAGCGCAGCCTGTCTGCCAACGCTTACGCATGGACGCTCATGAACCAGCTTGCCGCCAAAATCAACCGCCCTGTACTGGACGTCTACCGTGATTTGATACGCGACATCGGCGGCAGCTCCGCCCTTGTCACCCTCCGCGCAGATGCTGCAAAGGCATTCAAAAACGGTTGGGAGAGCAAGGGCGAGGGCTGGCAGGTTCGCAAGATCGATGACATGCCCACCCCGCAGGGAACCTTCTGCAACCTGCAATGCTGGTACGGCTCATCCCAGTTCGACAGTGCCCAGATGCACCGCCTCATTGAACTGATCGTGCAGGAATGCCGGCAGCAGGGTATCCCCACTATGACCCCCGAGGAAATCTCCAAGTTGAAAGGACTAACAGACGATGCGCCGACCGACACGCAATGAATACGGCGTCAAGCTGGATTCTAACGGCTATGCCCCCACCATCATGGCACACAAGCCGCTGCAATGCTTCAAGTGTGAGCAATACCGCGATACTGCCCGCCACGAAATCTTTGGCGGAGCACTGCGCAGCAAATCAAAGCAGTACGGCCTATGGGTCAATGTCTGCCCCGCCTGTCATGCAGAGATTCACGGCAGCGGGCAGCTGCAAGCCGAGTATCATGCACAGGCCCAGCGCATTGCTATGCAGCGCTACGGCTGGACAGTGCAGGATTTCAGAAAACGCTTTTACAAAAACTATCTCGATATTACGGAGGACTAATCTATGTTGAATGTTGTCGCTATCATCGGCCGCATGGTCAAAGACCCGGAACTTAAAACCACGAACAGCGGCAAGTCCGTCTGCTCTTTCCGCATTGCCAACGATTCCGGCTATAAGGATGCCAGCGGCCAGAGCCAGACGAACTGGCTCGATGTCACCGCATGGGGCAAGACAGCCGAGTTTGTCTGCAAATACTTCCCCAGAGGCTCCCTCATTGCCATTGATGGGCGCTTGCAGACGCGCAGCTATCAGGACAAGAACGGCCAAAACCGCACAGCCGTTGAAATTGTGGCTCAGAACGTGAGTTTTTGCGGCAGCAAGGAAAGTACCAACCCCGCCCCGCAGAACGCCGCACAGCACCCCGCAGCCCCCTTACAGCGCACGCAGGGCGAGCCAGATGCAGACTATGCACTCATTGAGGATGACGGCGATCTGCCGTTCTGAGGTGCGCGCCATGAATGAAAGAAAGAACGAAAGAAAGCAGCCGAGCCAGCTTGACCAGATTCTCGCCGCGCTTGAAAACGGCGATTCCCTTACCGCGCTGGATGCACTCGAGGACTACGGCTGTTCCCGCCTTGCCTCCCGCATCACCGACCTCAAACGGAAAGGCTACCCGGTAGTCTCCCGCATGGTCACGCGCCGCAACCGCTATGGTCGGCTCTGCCGTGTCGCAGAGTACTACATGGAGGTATGACGGCATGGCAAAGGAATACATAAAACTCTGGGATAGCTACGAGAGCTATTTTGAATCTTACAGTGCCGCTGAGGTGGGGCGTCTGGTGCTTGCGATGATGAAATATAAGTCGCAAGGAGTAGAGCCCGAGTTCAGCGGGAGTGAAAAGTTTATCTGGCCCGCTATCCGCAGAGATATTGACCTTGACCGTGAATTTACCGAGAAAAAGCAATCCAGTGGCAAAAGCGGTGGCAAGCAAACGCAAGCAAGTACAAGCACTTTGAAGCAAAGCCAAGCAAAGCCAAGCAAAGTCAAGCAGGAATATAGGAATACAGGAATACAGGAACAAGGAACTATAGCTACTACTGCTGCTGCGTGCGCGCAAGGCGAGCAATATAACGCAGATTTTGCAGACTGCATCCAGCGCTATGAGCAGAACTGTGGCTCTGTTCCACGCGCGGTTGCTGACGCGATAAGTACCGCCCTGCTGAAATTTCCGGCATCACTTATCTGTCAGGCCATCGACGAAGCCGCCGCCAACAATGCACGCCGGTGGAGCTATATCTCCAAGATACTTGACCGCTGTGAGCAGCAGGGAATCTGCACCGTTGAAGCCTACCTTGCCGAGAAGGAACGCGCAAAATCCTCGCGCACCGCCGCCCGTCAGACTGATACCACAGCCGCGATGGAGCGATTAAAGCAGCTTGCAAAAGGAGTGACCGCCGATGACTGAACCGGAAACCGCTGTTTTTCTTCTGTCCTGTACCAACTACTGGGCAAATCTCATGCGCGGCAAAGACCCTGACGAAATGACAAAAGCATGGGCCGTTGCACTGAAAGACATACCCTTGCAGGCAGCCAGAAGCGGTGCGGCCAGCCTTGCCGCCACGCTGAAATTCCCGCCTACCGTTGCCGAACTGCGCACGGCGGCAGAGGAATTTCTCCCGCACAAAATCGAATCCTTTGACGTCCTGTTCTCCCGCACCTGCCACGAATGCCTGCACTTTGACACGCCGCTTTTCCAAAAGATGCAGCATGGTGGCATTGACCAACAGGAGGCGCTGAACCTGAATGCCAAAGTATGAAATTATCACCTATTCCCGCTCTACCGGCGACAAGTAAAGGATATTGTACCGTGATCCAAAAATTCATCATTACCCTGCCCCCTATCACCAAGAAGAACTCCCAGCAGATACTTACCAACCACCGCACCGGAAAGCCGTTCATAGCCCCCAGCAGGCAGTACAAGAAGTACGAGCAGGCCGCTATGTGGTATCTCACCCCAAAGCCGAAAGAAAGCCCCGCTGGCGGGCCGCTATCGCGTCGCCACGGTGTTCTATATGCCGACACGCCGAAAAGTAGACCTCACGAACTTAATGGAAGCTGCCCATGACACCCTTGTCGCCGCCAAAATCCTCGCAGACGACAACAACACCATCATTGCCAGCGTGGACGGCTCCCGCGTGATGTACGACAAAGAAAACCCCCGCACCGAAATTTTTATCGAAGGATTGGAAGTGTAACCCATGAAAGCCAGACTTCATCCCACCCTGGCCATGCAAAAAGCCATAGACGCTTATGCAGAAGCTAAAATTCAGGGCATCCAGAGCCGTGCACAGGAGGCTGTCATGAAGGAGCGCAACGATATTGCTACCCGCGCCACCTATCTGTGCCTGCTGGCGTGCTATCAGGTCGGTCTTTCTCCCCGCACCCTGAAACGGATTCAGAATGCAATGGTCGGCCCCGTTGCTGATAAATACAACGAGTACCGCAATGACCAGCTTGCCGACCTCTGGGCGCAGGTAACGCTGCAAAGCATCGGCATTGAAGCACCCAAAACAAAGGAGCCGCTATGACCACAACAAAATTCTGCAAGACCTGCGGGAAAATCATGTGGGACGTACAGCCCACAAAGCGCTATTGCGATTTTTGCATTCGCAAGCGCAATATCAAAAGCGCGCAGGAATCTTACCAGCGCCGCAGGGATGCCGGTGTTTTGAAAAAAGGCAAGAAACCCGCTGCGCATCCCAGCCCGAAGAAAACCATAAAACCCATTGAGCAATGCGTCCGCGAAGCCTACGCCCTTGGACTGACCTATGGGCAGTATGTAGCCCGCGGGCTGGATAAGGAGTGATTGTAATGGGATTCGATATTACAATAAGCCGATGCGATGTGGCCAAGTGCCCGCACTGCGGCAAGCCCATCAGAGGCACAATCCGCGATTATGTGGATTCCGGCGGTCGTGTCTGGAAAGAGTATCTCGAAAAAATCGGCTATTATTGGCCTTATGAAATACGAGAGAAAGAACCAAAACGCGATTTTTACGGAAAGGATATGACACTAACATCCGAACAGGCAAAAGACCTTGCAACTTTTGCAAGAGAACACGATTTATACAACTGGGAAAGCATTATGGAGCTGGTAGATCGCGCCATAGAATACGGAGATTTTGTAGTTATAAACGCAGATTGGTAAGGAGTGAGACTATGGACACAGTTAAATTTTTCGAGACGGTAAACAGGTTATGCAAAAATCAAAGCTGCGAGGAATGCCCTGTTTATAAAAATGATATGTGCTGCATGGTTGGGTTCGATGACGATTCGATTAAAAGCATTGAGGAAACGGTTTCAAAAGTCGAGCAATGGGCGAGAGACCACCCCGCCAAGACCCGCCAGAGTGAGTTCTTGAAGAAGTTCCCGGATGCGTATTTAAGCGCCATCACTCGTTTGTTGCCTTGCTCATTAGACAAAACCTTGAAGCCATTACGATGCGCCAAGTACGGTTATTTGAGTATCACTTGCCGTTGTGATAGGTGCCGTGACGACTACTGGAACGAGGAGGTAACCGATAATGACTAATATCACAACCCTGCGCCCCGGCGAACACTTTATGTTCAAAAATTTCGAGTGGGTATGCCTTGACCAGAACCACCCTGACGGCGGCGTGCTGGCTATTATGGCAAAGCCGTTGGAAAAAGATGTAAAGTTTTGCCCGGACGAGCGGTACGCCGATGAGAAAGGAAACTGGAATAACTACAGAACGAGTTTACTTCACAAAGAAGTTTTGGGTCTTGTTAAAGTTCTCGGAACCGATAATCTTATCCTCCATAAAATTAACCTTGTTGCAGATAACGGAGATAGAGCATATAACACGGTTACTGTCATGGACGATGTTTTTATTTTAACCTGTGATGAGTACCGTAAGTACCGTGACTACATCCCACACTACGACAGCTGGATTTGGACTGCCACACCGTGGTATTGCGGTGAAAAGGGTTCCAACACAGACTACGCGAGCTACGTTATCATTGTGCACGCGGATGATAAGTTGTGCAACTGCTGTGTGTACATCGGCGGTGCTGTCGCCCCGGCTTGCATTCTCAATCCGAAATCGCTCAATCTCCGCAAGGGCATGGCATATGTAGAGGAGGTATCCGAATGACAATCCTAGCAAATATCATTGGCGGTGCAGCGCTTGCCGCCCTGTTTGTTGTATTCTACGCCCTGGGCGTATCTGCTGGCCGAGAAGCAACGCAACAGCGAGAAGAAGATATCAGCATGGAGCATACACACGGAGGAGAAAAATGAATTGGGAAGAATACGCAAATACAGTTACATCGCTGTTTAACAAGCTGAAAGAAAAAGGATGGTCAACATACGGCGGGCAGAATAGCGATGCAATGAAGTTGCTGAATCTGTACTTTACTAGCGGAGCTTACGCCCAGACGAAAGGGGAAAAAAGCAATGAAAGTATATAAAAACCCTTTTTCAATCCGTGAAAGCTATTTTTTAAAAATAAGCGCAGCAGGAACTTCGACTATTGGGTATTCGGTTGAGTCCTGGAACGGAAAGTGGAAAGTAAAAAGAGCGAAATATTTTACAAGAACCTTACAAGAGATGCCAATCGTAGCCGAAGATGACGTTGACATCAAAAAATTCATTGAAAAGTTAATCGAAACCATTGTACTTACCGCTGTGCATGGCCCAAAGGATGATGAACACAGATGAAAAGCATTGTACTTGATGGAGATAAGATTGCTGAAGCTATCCAAAAGGCAAAAGATAAAATGATAAATGGAGAATATGACAACAATGATTTGATTTTGCGCGGCGATGCGTTAAAAGCAATCAGACAGAGGTGCATTAGTGAGCATTTGCCTTTTAAATCAAATACGCCAGTTGGCGCGCGGGTTCTTGATGCTCTTGCTGCTATATATCAGGTTAAACCGTATAAAGAGGTTTGCGGCAAATGGATAAGCGTTAAAGATAGACTGCCTGATCCAGACGAAAAGGTCATTGTTTACAACGCAGAAAACGAGGGTACATTTTTTGCCCGTCGCATTGAAAGCGAGTTTGAATGCTGGGATGCAGTTACAAGAGAATTCGTAAACTGGCGCTGGGTGCCGTATGGATATATCAGCATTACGCTTGAATCCGTCACCCACTGGATGCCGCTCCCTAAACCCCCGGAGGTGACCCCATGACAAAGCAGCAATTAGTTGATGAATACGCCCGCAAACATCTTTGTGCGACATGCGAGTGGAAAAATGGCGATATTTGCACGCTGCCGCGCTGCATGAAACTGGAAGAAAGGAGCAAAAATGAGAGAAAGACCGCTCAACCTAGATGAATATGGAATTTCAAAAGAAAGATACCTTGAATTAAAGCACTTTTGCAAAAGATACGCTGAAATGCGGTTGGAAATTGCTAGTGCAAGAGGGCTTGATGCTGTTTCAAATGACGGTTTGCCGCACGGAAACGGAAAGTCAGACCCAACAGCTAGAAAGGCGGACAGAGCGCTAAAGTTAAGCACAGATGTCCGAATCATTGAGGACACGGCAAGAGAAGCAGACCCTTTAAACTGGTGCGCTCTGTTGAAAAACGTAACAGAGGGAACGGCTTACGAATACCAGCCTGTGTATTGCGGCAGACGGCAGTTTTACGAAAGCAGAAGAAAATTTTTCTGGCTTTTGGACAAGAAAAAAGGGTAACTGTGGGGACGTTGTCAAGTGGTATTATGAATATGCTGGAAACTGTAAAGAGGGTACATTACAGTCCATAGCAAAACCTCCTATTCTCGATACTGACAGCCGGGAAAGACCGGCATTTTATTTGTTGCATAGCCAGCCGCAAACTGGGACTGACCAGTCAATACGGCAAGGGCGCTGCGTTCCGAAGCAACGGCGCGGCAAAGGTGCAAGACCTATGTGCAGTACCAGAGGGCGGGGTTGCAACCTGTCTGTGTGAGCGTGCGCGGTATCCCTCACAAATGATGACAACGACTGTGCAAACAGTAAGCCGCACATGCCCTTGTAGCTCAATGGCAAGAGCCTTGGTGTGCCGGTTCAAGTCCGGCTGAGGGCACATGCTGGGTCGCTCCCACCGGTGAAAGCCCGGCGCAGGCAAAACGCGATAGATAACCTGAACGCTGTAAGCAAAGCGGCAAGCCGATCAGGAGCGCGGCGCGATGGCAGGTCGCAACGGGACTTCGAGAGCCTGAAAAAATCTGCCCAACATCTGCTTGCGCGGACGCTGTTACTGACACCGTTGCGCGTTGTGGCCCTCCTTTTAATCAAAGCAGAAACCGCGACCAGCGGACGGGATATAAATAACGCTGGATTACGTTGCAGGTGTGCAGCTGCAACGGGCGAGACCGGCATAGCAGAGACCGGTAGGGCGGGAACGCGCTTTTCCTCCGGCGCGAAGGGGTTTTGGAGGATATAAGCCTACACAAATTGTGTGGGCTTTTTGTGTTGTAAGGCGAGGTGATAAAGTGGCATCAAGAAAAAATCCGGTGGGCGCACCACCTAAATACAGAAGCGTAAAGGTAATGCAAGAAAAGATTGATGCCTACTTTGAAGCCTGTAAAGGAAAACCGTTCGTAGATGAAAACGGGGAACCAATGCGAAATAAAAACGGCTATATCATTTATGACGATAAAAAGCCGCCTACTGTGACAGGATTGGCGCTTGCACTTGGGTTCACATCAAGGCAGGCGCTTTTGAATTACCAAAACAAACCAGAGTTCGTTGACACGATTACGCGCGCAAAGGCTCAGTGCGAACAATACGCCGAAGAAAGATTGTACGACAAAGACGGCTCCGGCGGCGCACAGTTCAGCTTGCGAGCAAATTTCGGATGGCAAGATAAGCCGGAACAACAGCAGGATAGCGAGGTGCAAATTATAGATGACTTGTAAGCTGTCCGGGATTGTTTCCCCTTGTTTCGCCAAAGTCCACCGTGAAATCAAGGCAGGCAATGTAAAAGAGCTTGTCGCAAAGGGCGGTCGCGGCTCTACAAAGTCGAGTTACATAAGCATCGAGCTTATTTTGCAGCTGATACAGCACCCGCAATGCCACGCAGCAGTGTTCCGCAAGGTTGGCAACACACTGCGCACAAGTGTTTATGCGCAAATCGTCTGGGCTATCAATGAGCTTGGTTTGCACGATCATTTTCGTTGCACGATTTCTCCTATGGAATGCACCTATTTGCCTACTGGGCAAAAGGTGCTTTTTTTCGGCGTTGATGACCCCGGAAAGGTAAAGTCAATAAAAGTGCCGTTTGGTTATATCGGTATCTGCTGGTTTGAAGAGCTTGACCAGTTTGACGGGGAAGAGCAAATCCGAAACGTGGAACAATCCTGCCTGCGCGGCGGCGATTGGTTCATTACGTTCAAGAGCTTCAACCCGCCTGCAATGGCGCGGAACTGGGCAAACGGCTACGCACTGAAAGCCCGCAGCGGAAAGCTGATACATCATAGCACTTATAAAACAACGCCTGCAGAATGGCTCGGAGAGCGGTTTCTGTCCGATGCTGAATACTTGCAGCGCACAAACGAAACGGCCTACCGACACGAGTATTTGGGCGAGGTCGTGGGCAGTGGAACGGCGGTATTTGAGAATCTGCGGATTGAACCAATCACAGATGAACAGATTGCCAGTTTTGACCGCATCAAGCGCGGCGTTGACTGGGGCTGGTACCCTGACCCATGGGCATACAATGCAATGCACTATGACGCAGCGCGGCGCACGCTGTACATCTTCGATGAACTGACACGGCGTAGAACCAGCAACAGGGACACGGCGCAACTGCTTTTGGATAGAGGGCTGACGCGTGAGGATAAAGTCTGCGCGGATAGCGCTGAGCCGAAATCCATCGCCGACTATAACAAGTACGGCGTGAAAACATTCCCTGCCCGTAAAGGACCGAAATCGGTTCGATACGGCACAAAGTGGCTGCAAATGCTGGAAGCGATTGTCATTGATCCAGAACGATGCCCGGACACAGCAAAGGAATTCAGCGAGTACGAGTACGAGCGAGACAGCAAGACGGGGGAAGTGCTGGAAGGCTACCCGGATTTGAACAACCATCACATCGACGCTGTGCGCTATGCGATGGAAAGCACAGCGAACAAAGCCGGAGATAGCACGGCAATGAAGTATCAAAGCATTTACAGATAGGCGGTGAGGGAAAATCAGAACGTATCAAGACTTTGTGGCGGTCGGTGAAGATGAACGTTCCCGCATGGGGTTTGTGTTTGACACAATCAACGATTTTAAAGGTCAGAAAAAGACGCGGGACATTCTGGACGCAAAGCTGTACTATTGGGGCGAAAATCCAACAATCAACCGCTATGAAAAAATGGTGTACGACCTAGAGGGAAAAGCGCATCCCGATATGTACACAGCAAACCACAAGATTGCCAGCAAGTTTTTTGGATTTGTTGTAGACCAGGAAGTTTCTTACCTGCTGGGCAACGGCGTTGCGTTTAACAAGGACGCTACAAAAAAGGCGCTTGGTGCCACGTTTGATGAAGATATTATGGATGCTGCCCGCCATGCGTTGATTGGTGGGCAGTCTTTCGTATTCTGGAATCTTGACCATATTCAGGTGTTCGCGCCGGAGCAGTTTGTGCCGCTATACGATGAAGAGGACGGCGCACTAAAAGCCGGAATCCGGTTCTGGCAGATTGACCCGGACAAACCGCTGCGGGCGACTCTGTACGAGATGGACGGGTACACTGACTACATCAAGCCGCGAAACGGTGAAGTGCGCAGTTTAAACGGGAAACTGCCGTACAAGTTGAAAGTGCGGTATTCGGAGATTGACGGCACAGAAATTTATGACGGAGAGAATTATCCCGGATTTCCCATTATCCCGCTGAAAAACGGTGAACAGGCACGCAGCGAACTTTGCGGCAGAAAAAACACCGTTGACGCGCTCGACCTTGCCAGCAGCAACATGGTAAACAATGTGGATGAGGGCAATCTCATCTACTGGGTACTGACGAACTGCGGCGGCATGGATGAAATTGACGATGCAAAGTTTGTGGAGCGACTTAAAACTACCCACGTTGCCCATGCTGACGGTGATGAGGGCGCAAAAGCCACACCGCAAAGCATTGAGGCACCGTTCCAAGGGACGCAGGCCACCATTGATATGCTGACCAAAAAGCTGTACACGGATTTCCAGGCGTTTGACGCATCTGCCGTGAGCGCGGGAAACCAGACGGCAACGGCTATTAAGGCAAGCTATGTTCCGCTTGACCTGAAAACGGACAAGTTTGAAAGCTGCGTGACGCGCTGCATCAAGGGCGTTTTGGCAATTGCCGGGCTTGATGATGAACCAACTTACACGCGCAACCAGATTATCAATAAGCAGGAAGAAGCGCAGACCGTGATGCTGGGCGCGGAGTATTACGATGATGAATACATCACAAAAAAGCTGCTGACCATTCTCGGCGACGCAGACCAGTACGAGGAATTGATGGATCGAAAGGCGGCAGAGGAGTTAGACCGTACGACAGAAGGCGAGGGATGACAAGATGTTGAATTTTGAAAACCTCGACAAAGCCAACTTTTTAGGCATTGGCAAATACGATGCGCCGATTATCCAGCCGGAACACATTGATGTGCGGCATCTGGAATGGATTCCGTTCAACTTTGCTAAAACCTGTACGGACTGCGCAACAAAAGGCATTCACTTTTTCGTGGATGATTATCAATTCCAAAGGGTGTGGAATCAGCCGGACAAGTACATTCCGATGCTGCGAAAATTTGGCGCTGTGTGTGCGCCTGATTTCTCAATGTATACAGATATGCCGCTTGCTATGCAGATATACAATCACTATCGCAAGCACTGGCTGGCGGCATACTGGCAGCAATGCGGGATTCACGTTGTGCCAACCTTGTGCTGGAGCAATGAACAAAGCTACGAGTGGTGTTTTGACGGCGATCCGCAGCATTCTATTGTGGCGATTTCCAGCGTGGGAACGCAGCAAAGCAAGCAGAATCAAGCGCTGTTTGAAAAAGGCGTTCGGGCGGCATTGGCAAGGCTTGAACCCAGTGAAATTTTGTGGTATGGCAAATGCCCTGAAGAATTTGACTGGAACGTTACTAGGATTCAGCCATATTATAAGCGAGTAAAAAGGAGATGTGAGAATGGGCGGTAGAGGTTCTGGAAGCGGCAGGGGCGGCAGTAGTGCGAGTATAGGCACCTTAAAAGAGAGAGAAAAAAGCCTGAATTCCCAAATTGACAAACTGAATAAAAGGTTGGCGGATTACGCATCAAAAAATCCTGCGTGGAATATGCCAAGCGGATATTACGATGTACAGAGAAAAAAACAGGCACTTGAATCAAAAAAGCGTTCGATAACAAACAAAATAGTGACCGCAAGCAGAAATGTGACTGCTGAAAAAACAAATGGAAAAACATTTGTGAATTCTTTTGGTGAAGCTACAAAAAGAGAAATCACCACTTCAACGTACAAAAGCAGCCAAGCGAAACTAAGCAAAGAAATTATGGGGTTCGTAGGCGGTACTAAAAGAAAGAAATGAGAAAACCTGATTATGCCCACAAACTTACGGATGAACAGCTTTCCAAGTTGGAACAGCGCATCGCAAAGCTGTACAAAAAAGCTGCTGAAGAACTGACCGAAACGGTGAAAGCCTATTTTGAGCAGTTCGAGAAGCGTGATGCAGCCATGAAAGAAAAGCTCGATGCAGGCGAAATCACCGAACAGCAGTACAAGCAATGGCGGCTTGCGCAGATGGGCCGAGGCAAGCGTTTTACGGCGCTGCGGGACAAGGTGGCAGAAAGATACACCAACGCCAACGAAGCGGCTGTAGCCTATGTCAATGACGCCACGCCGGGCATTTACAGCTTGAACCGCAATTACTCTGCTTACAAAATCGAGCAGGTTTCCGACAAAGCCGATTTTACACTGTGGGATGAGCAGACCGTTAAACGTCTGATTGTGGAACAGCCTGACTTGATGCCGTACTACCCGCCAAAGCGGGCATTGCAGCGCGGCATAGACCTGAAATACGGCAAGCAACAAATTACAGCCAGCGTGACAAGCTCCATCCTGCAAGGCAAAAGCATACCGAAAATCGCCAACGACCTGCAACACCGTATGCAGGATATGAGCCTCGCAAGCGCCATAAGAACGGCGCGAACGGCGGTCACAGGAGCGCAGAACGCGGGACGGCTAGATACTTACCGCGCCGCACAAGATATGGGCATAAAGCTCAAAAAACGCTGGCTGGCAACGCTGGACGGGAGAACACGCCACGCACACGCAATGCTTGATGGGCAGACGATCGATGTAGACAAGCCGTTCAAAGTGGACGGTTACGAGCTTATGTATCCGGGAGACAGTTCCGCACCGGGCTATCTTGTGTATAACTGCCGGTGCACCCAGATTGCGGAGGTTGACGGCGAGGACACAAGCAGCGGCGGCAGACGCGCCAGAGACCCCAAAACGGGGAAATCTGTGCTTGTGGAAGATATGACCTATGCAGAGTGGGAAGGGTGGAAGAATGAAAATCACACTTGAAGACCACAGTGACGAGGTATTGGAAGCGCTGGAATCCGCTTGCCAGCGGGCGTTGGAAAAATGCGGGCTTGTGGGCGAGGGGTACGCAAAAAAGCTGTGCCCCGTCGACACAGGCAACCTGCGCAACAGCATTACACATACGGTCAGTGACAGCGGAAAAGCCGCGTACATCGGCACAAACAGCGAGTATGCGGTTTATGTGGAGTGCGGCACGGGCATTTATTATCCCGGCGGCAGACAAACGCCGTGGGTGTACCAAGATGCAAAAGGCGATTGGCATTTGACGCACGGCCAACGGGCAAAGCCTTTCATCAAGCCTGCTGTTGCCGAGCACGGAGAACAGTACAAAAGAATCATCGAAGCAGAGCTGAAAGGCAAATAAGCCTCTCGGCTCTTTTTATTGGGAGGAAAACACATGAAAAATCTTCTTTGTATCGCAATCGCAGTTATGACCTCAGTTTTGCTTTTGTGCGGCTGCTCCGAAGCCGCTAGAGCAAACTCCAATATTTCTAAACAGGCCGATTACTTTGAGAGTGAACGAAAAATCACCGTGTACAACGCCAGAACAGACAAGGTCATTATGGAAGCCGAGGGGTATATGTCTATCTCCAACAATTCCAGCAACGAGCTTGTATGCACTGTAAAGGTTGGCCCTGATACTTACAGGAAAAATTACATCTACCTGAACAGTTACACGATGTATGTTGTCGAGGACATTACAGGAACACACACAGACCCGTACCATTACAAGCTGTATTTCCACACAAATGTGCTGCCCAGTGTTGAAGTAAAACCGTAAAAGGCAAGTTTACCTAGCAACTACCGAGACTTTCTCGGCGGTTGCTATTTTTATACGCAAAAACAGCGAAGAACTGCTGTTTTAAATAAATGCTAATGCCGAAGGACCGGCACCGAAGAAAAGGAGCAAAACAACATGGCAATTACCCGCAAGCTGCTTAAAGGTATGGGGCTGACCGAAGAGCAGCAGGACACCATTATTGAAGCCCACACTGACACCGTAAACGGCTTGAAAGCGGACATTGACCGCTATAAAGCCGATGCGGAAAAACTTCCCGGCGTTCAACAGGAACTGGACGACCTGAAAGGAAAGGGCGATGACGGTTACAAGGAAAAGTATGAATCCGAGCACAAGGCTTTTGAGGCTTACAAAACCAGCGTGGCCGCCGAAAAGACTACCGCTGCCAAAGAAAAGGCATTGGAGACCGCCCTGAAAAAAGTCGGCATTGCCGACAAACGCTTGCAGTCTGTTGCCCGGCTGTGCAAAGGCGATGGCTTGCTGGACAAGCTGGAACTGGACGATAAAGGCACCATCAAGGATTCTGACAAGCTGGAAACCAGCCTAAAAGACTCTTACAGCGACTACATCGTCACTACCAGCACGCAGGGCGCAAACACACCGAACCCGCCTGCCGGAAACGGCGGCAGTTGTTGCATCACGGCAGAAGCCTTTAAAAAGATGGGCTATGCAGACCGACTGAAACTCTATAAAGAAAGCCCGGAACAGTATGCCGAGCTTGCAAAAAACAAAGGAGACTAACACATGGCAGATACTATCCTGACCAAACTGGCAGACCTGATTAACCCCGAAGTTATGGCCGATATGATTTCGGCTAAAATCCCTGACAAAATCCGCGTGGCACCTTTTGCAAAGGTGGATGACACCCTTGCTGGCGTGCCTGGCGATACCATTACTGTGCCGTCTTACGGTTACATTGGTGACGCAGAGGATGTTGCAGAGGGCGTTGATGTTGACATCGACAAGATGAGCACCAAGGACAAGAAGTACAAAATCAAGAAGGCCATGAAGGGCGTTGGCCTGACCGATGAAGCTGTGCTGTCCGGCTATGGCAACCCCGTTGGTGAAGCTAATGCGCAGCTGGCGTTGGCTATTGCTGCCAAAATCGACAACGACTGCATGGAAGCCCTGCAGGGTGCTACGCTGACTTATGACGGCACTGCTGCCGCTATCAAGTACAGCGGCGTTGTGGACGCTATCGATGTGTTCAACGAGGAGATCAACAGCGACAAGGTGATGTTCATCAACCCCAAGCAGATGGCTACCCTGCGCAAAGATGCTGATTTTATCAGCGCTGACAAGTATCAGGCTGGCGTTGCTGTCACCGGCGAAATCGGCAAGATTGCCAACACCCGCGTGGTGGCATCTCGCAAGGTTCCTTCTATTGAGTACGAGAAGGATAACAGCACCGGCACCATTGAGATTGTCGCTGATACTACCACCGAAACCACAACCAAAAAGCATCTGGCGACCATCCAGCCCCATTGCGCTGCTGCGCTGGTTGTCGGTGATAAGGTCAAGGCTGCTGCTACCGCCTACTACGCTTGCCCCATCGTCAAGTTGAACGAGGACAGCGAGACCGAGGACGATGTGCCCGCTCTGACCATTTACCGCAAGCGCAATATCAACGTGGAGACCGAGCGCAAGCCGCGTAACCGTTCCACCGAAATTACCGCTGACGAGTTTTACGTTGCGGCTCTGACCAACGAAGCCAAAGTTGTGCTGGCAAAGTTCAAAAAGTAATAAGGAGGGAGTGCAATGCTTGAAGAATTGATGAGGGAGTGCCGGAACTGGTTTGTCACACAAAATGGCGTCCATCTGGGCGAGTTCAGCATCAAGGGCGGGAGCATTGCGCTCCCTTTTTTGCGTGCCGGACAGTATTTCCGCGTTGTGGGCAGCGTTCTGAACGATGGTGTGTATCAATACGGCAACTGCTCGTTGAGGGATGAAACCTTTGACGGGGCTGTCTGGGCTATGTCCGTTCCTGCCGAATTTCTGCACCTTGAAGAAGAAATCAAGGCGTGGCGCACGCAGTACGAGAACGCCGCAAACAGCCCATATCAGAGTGAAAGCTTTGCGGGGTATAGTTACACCAAATCTACTGCAAGCAACCATTCTGGCGGCTCTGTGACGGGCTGGCAGGGCGTGTTTGCTTCTCGGCTGAACAAATGGAGAAAGCTATGAGCCTATTAGATGATTTTTCGCATAGCTGCATCATCATGGACAAGCTGACAAAGCCTGACGGAGAAGGCGGCTATGCTACCGAGTGGAGAGAGGGCGCAGAGTTTGCGAATTACGTTGCACTGGACAGCAGCCTTGAAGCACGGCAGGCCGAAGCGCAGGGCGTGACAAGCGTGTATACCGGCATTGTGCGGAAAGATGTGCCCATCGAGTACGGCAGCGTCTACAAGGACTTGACTACCGGGGCATATTTCCGGGTTACGAGCCGACCAGAAGAAAAGCAAGCCCCGGCAAGCGCTTCCCAGATGCTGAACGGCCTAAAAAGTTTTACGGCTGAACGATTGCGGGAGGGATTACCGACATGACAAAGGGCGCTGCATTACAGCAGTTTTTCGGGCAATTTATGACCGCTTACGCCAGCAATGCTGTGCCGGATGACGCTGTACTCCCATACCTGACATATGATGCTGTGTTTGACGCATGGGGCGGCGGGGCGGTATCGCTGACGGTCAACATGTGGTTCCATACCACGAGCGAAGCGGCGCCCAATGCAAAGGCGCTTGAGCTTTCGGACGCGCTGGGCATTGGTGGCGTGACGCTGCCGGTAGATGGCGGATTGATTTGGTTAAAACGCGGCTCCCCGTTCTGCCAATCGCTGGCAGATGACACAGACAAAAACCTAAAACGGCGGTATATCAACGTGACCGCCGAATTTTTATGCCTAAATTGAGGTGAAAGCATGAAATTTACTCGTATTCCTGAATCTGCGTTTAAAGAACTGGTCTTGAACGCGGGCTATCTTGCAACTACATTTGACCCGGCTGCCGGTACTGCGCCGGAAGAAAGTGCGCTGCTTGGCGCTACGACCGGCGGCATCAACTTTACGGCTGTGCCGAGCTTTACCGACTTCGGCGAGGATATCGACAACTGCCCCAAGAACATGAAAGAGCTGAAGCAGATTGAATCTTGGGAAGTCAAGTGTAGTGGCACTTATGTTTCGGCATCGGCAGAAAATGCCAAGAGCATGCTTGGCGCTGCGGATGTTACGACCACTTCCAAGGTGTCCAAAATCACGCCGCGCAACGACCTGAAAGACAGCGACTTTACCGATTTGTGGCTGCTGTGCGATTATTCCGACAAGCACGGCACTACGAATGGCGGTTTCTGCGCCATCCACATGCTGAATACGCTGTCCACCGGCGGTTTCAGTTTGCAGACCGGGGACAAGGAAAAAGGCCAGATGAGCTTTGAATACACAGCGCACTACTCCATTACCGCGCAGGACACTGTGCCGTGTGAGGTGTATATCAAGGCCGGAGAGGATGAAGCCTAATGCGGATTTTTTCTGAACTTAGCACTGACGAAGCGCTGGAAGTCGTTTTACAAATCGCGCAGCCCATCACAAATTTGATTGATGATGAAACGCTTGTGAAAGAGATGCAGAAAGCGATGCCGAAGGGCGAAACGACCCGTATTGCAATGCAGCGTTTTGGCCTTGCGAAAATCGTTAAGCTGCTGAACATTGCGTTGAAGCAGCACCGCGTGGATGTGTACGCAATCCTTGCACCGTTTAACGGCCTGACAGTGGAAGAAATCGGCAAACAGAATTTCCTTATTACCTGCAAGCAAGTTTACGACCTGTTGAACGATAAGGGGTTTGTTGATTTTTTCAAATCGTATCTCGATGGCGGGCAGAACAAGTAATTCCTGTGCTGCTTAAAATGCCGAAACTGAGCGCAAAGGCGCTTGTGTCGGCGCTGCCTTATGCCCTGAAAACAGAATTTGAAGAAATGCAATACAAGGTGTACCTGACAGACAGTGCGTTGAGTATTGTAATGGCCATAACAGGGGCAAAGGATATGCCAGCGAGATACATTGATATTATCCGACCGCCAAAGGTTGACAACAGAACGCCGGAGCAGATACAAGCAGATTTTAAGGAATTTGCAACGCGGCACGGCTTGAAAATTACAAAATAAAATGCCGCCCGAGTGGGCGGCATCAATCAGAAGCAGTTTTTTATAATGGCTTTGTAAATCGGCTCGTCAACTTCAAGCATAAATCGCTTGCCGCTGTAACGCCATTGCGGGTCATCTATAAGTTGGATAACCACTTGATAAACGCCTTTTTGCTTGGCAGTCATTGCACCGGCAACCATGCCAGCACCACCAAACAAAGCACCGCCGACCATGCCGCGCATAACGCCGGATGCCATTGACTTGTTGTGACTTTCGTCTGCAACGGAATAACCCGCGACAGTACGGCTGTTAAGTTCGAGGTTCGACATACCGCCGACATCCATCGACACCGTGCCAAAAGAAAGCGAAACTTTCTTTCCGACAAAATCGCCTGCAATAACTGCATTTTTTGCTTTTGCCATAAAAAACACCTCCTGCAGATAGAATACAATACTGAATTGAAAAATTCAAGAAGGGAGTGATAAATTGGACGTTTTTAATCTATATGCCAAACTGAGCCTAAACACAAGCGAATACGAAAAAGGCGTAGAAAAGGCAAAGGGCGGGGCTTCTTCTCTGATGGACGTGTTTTCCGGTACTGTGCTGGGAAACGTTGTCACCGACGGTCTGCGCAATATCGCAAATGGCTTTGTTACCATAGGAAAAATGGCAACCGGCGCGGCAATTTCAATCGGCAAGGCATCGCTGGATAGCTACGGCGAGTACGAGCAGCTTGTAGGCGGCGTGGAAACGCTGTACAAGAGCAGCGCGAAAGTCGTTGAACAGTATGCAAAACGAGCTTTTGAAAATGTAGGTATGTCTGCAAACGACTATATGGAAACATCAACGTCGTTTGCAGCATCGCTTGTGTCCAGCCTTGCGGGCGATACAGATGCAGCAGCGGAAATGTCGAATATGGCAATATCCGATATGGCAGACAACTGGAACAAAATGGGTTCCTCTGTCCAGAGCGTCCAAGACGCTTACCGCGGATTCTCAAAGCAGAATTACACGATGCTGGACAACTTGAAAATCGGCTATGGCGGCACGAAAACGGAAATGCAACGACTTCTTGCCGATGCAGACGCTTTGAACGCAAAGCAGGGCATCTACACAAAATACAGCATTGACAGCTTTTCGGACATTGTGCAAGCCATTCACGTTGTGCAAACGGAAATGGGCATCACAGGCACAACGGCAGACGAAGCAGCGTCAACGATTCAAGGCAGTACCGCATCAATGAGAAGTGCGTGGGAAAATTTGCTTACGGGAATTGCTGACCCGGAACAGAACTTTCAAGGGCTGATGGATGATTTTGTAAATAGTTTTGTAACGGCTGGCAACAATATTATTCCGCGAATAAAGCAAATTGTACCTACTTTGATTGACGGATTGAGCGAAATTGTAACACAGCTTGCGCCTTATGTAAGCAGCGTAATAATGGAGCTGGAGCCGACCGTTGAGGAAGGCTTGCAGGCGCTTTTTGGCGGTCTAAGCAGTGTAGCAAGCGAATTGCAGCCCATTGTTGCCGATGTATTCTCTTTTTTGGGCGATGCGATTGTTTCCGGGCTTACAACTGCTGTTGAAAACTCCGACTTTTCGTTCCTGCTTGATATTTTTGAGAATGTTAAGCAGGCAGTCGAAGGAGTTGTTCCGTTAATTGAAAAAATTGCTCCTGCACTTGTAACGGTGGGCGCAGCTGCTAAGGGCGGGGAAATCGGCAAAAAGATACAGTCCATTGTAACAGGGTTTGACGAAGCAAAAGTCGCCGTATCCTTGTTCAGTATGGGGCTTTCGGACGCCGAAATCGCGCAAGGGGCGCTCAACGGAACATTAAAAGCCTCCGAGGTTCTAGCAGGATTGCTTACAGGCAAGATTTCGTTAATGACACTTGCACAGACGGCGGCGGCAAAGGCACAAGCTGCATTCAATGCGGTTTTGGCGGCGAATCCGATTGCGCTAGTCATTGTTGCAGTCGGCGCTCTTGTCGGTATACTGGCGGTTCTGTATGCCAAAAACGAGGATTTCCGCAGCAAAGTAAACGCCGCGTGGGATGCAATTTCTGCCAAGATTCAGGAAGTCGTGGCATTTGTACAGCCTTATGTTGAAGCGGCTATGCAGGTTATTGGGCAGGTCGTTACGCAGGCCATTACAGATTTGACACCAGCCATACAGAGCATCGGTGAAGCGTTCAGCGCTGCATGGAGCCTTGTACAGACTGTATGGTCATGGGCAAGCGCATTCTTTCAGGCCATCTTTCAGGCAATTGTGGTCATCTTTACGCCGTTTGCACCGATTGTCAGCGGATTTTTTCAGGTCGCGTGGATCATTATTCAAAGCATCTGGAATGTTGCGGTCAGCTTTTTTCAGACTGTATTTGATTTGATTACTGGCGTGTTCTCTACGATTGACGCTGTGTTGTCCGGTGACTTTCAGAGCGCGTGGGAGTCGATTCAGGGCATCTTTGATGGTGTGTTTGGTTTCTTCTCTACGGTCGGGCAAAACGTTGTAGATGGCATAAAGGGCGGCATTGCAGCTGTTTGGGGTGGTCTTGTCAGCTTTGTGCAGGGCTTGTGGGATGGCATCAAGAGTATTTTTGTCATCAATGCAAGTGATGTGAAAAACAACACGGGGTCTGACGGCAGCCACGCAGGCGGCCTTGATTATGTTCCGTATAACAACTATGTTGCAAACCTGCATCGCGGCGAGATGGTACTGACAGCCGATGAGGCTGACAGTTACAGACGCGGTAAGAGCAGCGGCAGCGGTTTTACCCTGACGCAAAATATTTACGCGGCAAAGCAGACGCCTGTTGAACTGGCAGCAAGCACAGCGGCGTATTTTCAGCGGGCGAGGTGGGCGTTATGAGTTTTTTAAGCAAAACTTTTAAATACGTCAACTCGCTTGGGCAATCTATCGTGTTTGACTATGAGCATGGTTATCTTATCAGCAAGCCAGATGGCATTGATACAATTTCGGTCACAGCCAACACGGCACAGGGCATCGGTCAAGTAGGCGCTACGGTACAATCTAAGGCCATTCAGACGCGGCCTATTACCATCAATGGAAGAGTTATCGGCGATAATGCACAAGCGCTTAAAGATGCACTTGTGACCGTTGTACGACCTGACCTGACCGGGGTGTTATATGCCGGAGATTGGCACATAGATGTTGTTGTAACGGCATCGCCTACCATTGGCGCATCAAAACGCGGTGCGCCGTTTCAGCTTGGCCTGCTTGCCCCCTACTCGTATTGGGAAAGCGGTGAACGAAAGGCAATGCAGCTGCGCGGCGTGCAAAAAGGTTTTAAATTCCCATGGAATATCAGCAAAACGTATTATTTCGGCAAAGTCATTGTGCTGAAATACATTGTTTTGCAGAATTTTGGTCAGTTTGATGTGCCGTTTAGGTTGGAAATCAATTGCATTGGCGAGACTGCAACAAACGTAGGCATTGAAAATATGCTAACAGGTGAAGTGCTGCGGCTGGAAAAAACGCTTGTGGAAGATGAGCGTGTCGTTATCAAGACATCTCACGGAAAGACAACGGTCACAAGCTCTAAGGACGGTGACTGTCGGGGCGCACTTACGCTTGAAAGTACACTGTACAGAATTCATACGGGCGATAATGCGTGGAAACCTACTGCGGACAGCGGGCTTGAAAACGTTGAAATGAGTGTTTCGTTTGCGGAAGAAAGTGCGGGTGTAACTGTAATATGAGATTAGAGCTTTTCTCCCATGATCTTAGCAACCGACACGAAATTACCCACGCCATCAGCAGCGAGTTTTCGGACTATTATAACGATGTGGGAAAATTCACGTTGGTTCTACCGATGGACGATTACAGTATCTCTATTGTAGAACTGGACGCAGTTTTGTACATCGTAGAGCGTAGATTAGCTTACGAAGTAGCAGAGGTACAGTTTGACAGCGACAACGGAGAAATCACGCTGAACGGCTACAGCTTGAACAACCGACTGAATCGGCGCATAGTGGCAGCATCGGCCAGCGTTGTGAACGTGGAGACTGACGTTTACAACGTTGTACGCAACAACCTGCGTGGGCTGCCGGTGCTGCTGGCGACTGGTAAGGGCCTGCCTGAAACCGTGCCCGCGACAGAGGTGTACGGTGAGGAACTTTTAAAAAAAATAATTCCCGTTTTGACGGACGCTGGCCTTGGTAACCGTATTGTTTTTGACTATCGGGCCAAGACCCAAACGTTTGAGGTGTACAAAGGTATTGACCGCACAGAGGGGCTGACCGCAGTTTTGTTTGTTCAAGAACGCGGCACAGCGCCCGGACTGGTAGTTGACAAGGATATTTCCGAATACAAAAACGTGTGCTACTGCGAAGCCGAATATAAGGACGGCGCAGGCTTTGTTGTAAAGGCTGGCACGGCCAGCGACAACGAGCGACGGGAACTATGGGCAAGTTTCAGCGGCGACAGCCAGCAAGATGATGAAAGTAACGCGGATTTTGAAAGCCGCGTAAAGCAGTACGCCGCTTTACAGTTGGGCAGTCACCTGAACCGCAACGGCTTTTCGATTGACGCGGACGGTGACGAGCTTGGCACATCATACAATGTTGGCGATTTGGTTTGGTGCGTTTCTTTGCGGCTGGGTGTAAAGTACAAGGCAAGAATCACGGCAGCAAAGTATTCACAGGATGCAAACGGATCAAGCGTCAAGCTGGTTATTGGCGACCCGATTTTAACAGTTTTGAGGTGATAAAGTGGCAGAAATCAAAAATTTTCCGAATAACGTGGATGAATATATCGGAGCCGAAAATGTGATGAAATGGCTGCATGGTCGTTCCAGCGGCGTGTTTGGCGCGGATGACAATTTAAGTGTTACCGCAAACGGCGATATGACGGTAAGCGTTTCAGATGGCGTGGGTTGGCTGGCGAACGACAAAGCGGACGGCACAGTTTTTTGGAATGATACAAAAGAACAGACTGGAAGCGAGTTGCGGCTGACAATCCCGTTGGCAGATGCCATCCTGCCACGTATTGACAGGGTTGTTGTTAGCTGGGATACGGTGGATTATGCGTCAAAGCCGCGCATTGAAGTGCTAAAAGGTACGCCAAATAATGCACCTACCGCCCCGGAACTTACAAACAACACTTTGAAACGGCAAATTTCTCTTGCGCGTATTGGCGTCGCAGCAGCGGTAAGCAGCATTTCTGCGGATAACATCACGGACGAACGGCTTGACCCCGATGTGTGTGGGCTTGTTACGGATTGGGTTAGCGTTGATACTACCACCATGCAGGCGCAGTTTTCCACATTGCTGGAAAAGGTAAAGACCGAGCTTTCCAAACTGCACGCGGGCACTGCCGTGATGACCAAGGGCGAGTATGACCCGGCGGGCCTGGGCCTTGATGCGGCGGTGCAGCTGTACAGCTGTACGAAGTCCGGCAAAGTCTACGCACTGAAGGGCACCGGCGCGGTGGGGCGGTTTAAAGTCCCCGCCGCGTGGAGTGCGGGCGACACGTGGACAGTCAACGGCGTGGCCGTGCCTGCGTATTGCGGGGCGGACGCGGCGGACGGGGACAGCGTTGTTGCCGGGCGGTGGATCACGTTTGTATACGATGGCACGCGGCTGGATTTTAACGGCGGCGGTGGATTATCCAATGCGAAGCTGGCACAGGCCACCGCCGCAGATACCGATGTGCTGACCGGAAAGAAATACTACGCAGGCGTCAAGACCATCAAGGAAGGGAAAATGCCGAACCGGGGCGCAGTAAGCGAAGCTATCTACCCGGGCGATTCTTACGAAATCCCTATTGGATATCACAACGGAAACGGAATCGTAACTGCAAAGCGCAGCTACAAAACTGTTTATCTGGGCCAGCAAACCGCCGCTTTCACAAACTTCACATACGATGTGAAGTCACACTATGGGAGCATTTATGACAAGCTGAGCCGCAGTAATTTTTATACCGTCCCTTATGCTTGGAGCGGGAACAGCACCGATGTTGCTACTTCCGGAAGCGGAGCCTGCGCTGACTATGTTTCTTACAATCCTGATACCGGCATGTTGACTGTGGGCGCACAGTCTTATGGAAAAGCGGGCGCTTTTATATCCAATGTCTTGTTTAAGGTGTATATGATCTACTAAGAAAGGAGCGTGAAATAATGTCCGAAACTATTATTCATGAAATCAGCATGAGAAATGAAACCATGAGGGAGCCGATCATAATCAACGCCTAAGGAGGTAGAGCATGGTACATACTTTAAGGCTGGATAACTACACCCCAATTCCGCGAAAGTTGGTGCTAGGGACTAATTCCAGCTTTGGCACGGAGAGTATCAAGATTGAGCGCGGGGCCGGGTGGGATGGTCTAAATCTCACTGCAACGTGGCACATCCCCGGGCGGGAAGAGCCGCTGCGCGTGGCCCTGCTGGATGGGGATGCCATGGATGTGCCGCCCGAGGTGACGAAGGAGGCTAAGGATGGCGTGCTTGTGCTGGCCGGGCTGGCCTCCAGCGTGCAGCGGGCGAGTTGTAACGTGGAGTATCTGATTCTTGAGCAAGCGGGCGTATACGGCGGCGCGGATGCAGAGCCGACGCCCGAGCTGGCGGCGCAGGTGCTTGAAGCAACTATGCAAGCTAAATCAAACGCGGAGGCAGCTGCTCAAAATGCGTCAGAAGCCAAAGCTAACGCAAATAAGGCTCAAGAAAATGCTGAAAAGGCACAGCAGGCGGCGGAAAATGCGGCGGCAGATGCTGCCAAGGCCGGGCCGTATGCAGGGACCGCGCTTGCTGCCAAAGAAGCGGCAGAGGCGGCCAGCGATGGTGCGCGGCTTGCGGCAAGGGATGCACTGACTGCACAGGACAACGCAGAGAGCGAGGCCAAGGAGGCTGCCGATTCTGCCACTGCCGCGGCCGACAGCGCGGCGGCAGCTAAAAAGTCGGCGGATGCTGCGGCTGCTGCGGCTAAGACTGCGGGCGATGCGGCAACCAAGGTCAATGAGGCGGGCGTGGCGGACAAGCTGGCACAGATGGAGACGATCCAGGCCGATGTCAAGGAGCGCCAAGCGGATGTGACCGAAAAGCAGCAGCAAGTTGATGCAAGCGTGGAGCTGGCGCGGCAGGCTGCGCTGAGCAACGGCTACATGCAGATGGGCGTTGACCCGGACACGGGGCATCTGATGTACACGCGCACGACCAATCTGAAAGATAAGATTGATTTTGCTATTGTCAATGACACGAATTTGGAGGTACAGATTCATGGCTGATAGTTCTGTTTTTACCACCGATCTGGGCGCTGTGACCGCCTACGCTGACGCCAAGGCGCACGGCTACACCGGCACGCGCGATGAGTTCGGCACGCTGCTGGCGAACGCCGGCACGAATCTGGCCGAGGCGAACGCGGCCAAGAACGCCGCCCAGACCAGTGCTACGCAGGCAGACCAGAGCGCGAATGCTGCGGCGGCATCTGCCAAGGCTGCGGCTTCGGCTGTTGGTGCTACATTCTACGGTGTAGACTTCTCCGGCAGTACCAGCGCGGGCACGCGGACGGGGGCAGCTGCGGAGTTTGTGTTTACCCCCGGCACCGATACCAGCGCAGGACAAAACGACTTTGACGGCGTCTATCCTTGGGCGGGTATGCGGCGCTGCTGCTGCACGCTGAACGCGGACGGCACGGTCACGGTCAACGCCTACAAGGGCCAGCCCGGCTACATTGAGGATGGCACCAACGGTGAGGTGCTGGTTGAGGTGCCGCTGTTCTATGTCTCCGGCATGCTTGATGTAAATCCGCACGTGTCGGCGGTGCCGATGCCGGGATTCCGCGCACCGAAGAAGTTTCAGAACGCGGACGGCTCCCTCAAGCAGAAGTGCTACCTGCCCGCCTTCCCCGGCAGCATCGGTGCGGACGGCAAGCTGCACAGCATTGCGGGCGTTGTCTCCACCGGCAACAAGACGATCTCGCAGTTTTTGGCTGCGGCACGGCTTTGGGGCGAGACTTACAGCATCGGCACAAGCGCTGACTTTGAGGTACTGGCCTACTTGATGACTGTTGTGTATGGCACGCGGAATTTTCAGAGCAAAATTAACGGCTGCGTGTCGCTGTACGCAACCAACATCGCCATCACCGGAGCACGCACCGGAGAGAGCGCCGTCACGGTCGCCAAGGGCGTGCTGGAGGTCGGCAATGTCATCTCCATCGGCACCGGCAGCGAGGATGAGAGCATTGCCAAGCGCCGCATCGTCACCGCTGTAGAGGCTATTGACGGCGACAGCGCCAATGTCAAGGTCAGTTTTGACGGTGATGCGGTCACCACGACCACCGACCACAAAATCTGGCGCATCATGCAGTCCACCGGCACGGCCAACAGCGTGATCTCCACCTGCGGCAGCCCTGTGAGCAACACGGACGGCAAGCACAGCTTTGTGTTCTACGGCTGCGAGAACCCGCTCTATGGCAACCAGTGGCGCTTTGAGTGCGACTGGAAAATCGTTGACGGCGTGCCCTACATCTGCAACGACACCAACTACAACTGGTCGAGCGTTGAGAACTACACGAAGCTGGATTCCCTCACGCTGCCTAACGAGGGCTGGGCAAAGAACCTCCAGGCGGATGAGCGGTTCCCGTGGCTGCAGATCACAAAGGAAGTCGGCGGCAGCAGCGGAACCCATCTGGCCGACTATTTCTACATCAACAAGAGTGGCACCCGTGTCGCTCTGCGCGGTGCGCTCTCCAGGGGCGGTGACATCGCGGGTGCATTCAGCCTCGCCCTCCCCGGCGACACTTCGTGGCTCTGGTGGGACCGTTCGGCGGACCTTTCTATCCCCGGCTAAGCGGGGGCCCCCACAAAACTGACCGATATTGACAAGATACAAAAATATAAGGAGAGTGATTACACATGGTAAAAACTGAGTGCGCAGAGCGGCGCGATCGCTTTGAGTGTGAGCCGCTGCCCGGTGGAGCAACGCTCATCCGGCTCTATGAGGATGAGCAGGAAGTCACCCACGACGCTGTGTCCGCTATGGACACGCCCCGGCACGGCTGGCAGTATACGACCTATGAGATGGTCACAGCGCTGCCCGCCGGCGGCATCAGCACCAACCCGGATGCGTGGGCCGCGCTGGTCAGGCAGCACGACTACGATGCCGCTGCAGCTGCTGTGCGTGCAGAGCGGGACAAGCTGATCGCCGCCACGGACTGGACTGTGCTGGGCGATGCCAAGACGGTGAAGGCCGACTGGAAGGCCTACCGGCAGGCCCTGCGGGATGTGCCCGAGCAGGCCGGCTTCCCCTACGCGGTGAAGTGGCCCACGCCGCCGGCCGAGGAATGAGCGAGGAAGCAGATCTGCTGGCGCGGGTGATGCTTGTGCTGTGGGACTACCGCGAGGCCATACCGGCCGCGCGGGATCTGCTGGATGAGTATGAAGCGCTTGTGATGGACAATGATGAGGTGATACAATGAGACTTTCAAACGGTGAGGTACTGCTGCGCTGGCCTCTGGCCCAGCACATCATCACGCAGGGGTGGTACTACAACGATGGCAGCTTGCATCAGGCCATCGACCTGCGCACCCAGATCGGCAATACCAGCACGCAGCCGGTATACGCTGCCGAGGACGGCACCGTGGATCAGGTGCAGGACTGGGACGGCCACACCCGGACGGGTATGCAGAGCTATGGCGACATGGTGCGCATCAGGCACGCGCCCTACAAGGGCGGTGTGCTGCAGACGCGGTACGGGCACCTGAGCGGCTATTGCGTCAAGTACGGCCAGCAGGTGAAGGAGGGCGAGCTCATCGGCTTCAGCGGCACTACCGGCAATGTGTTTGGGGCGCATTTGCACTTTGAAGTGATTCTGAACGGCAAGCGCACCAACCCGCTTGTGTGGATGGACAGCGATTTTACCACGGCGAGCGGGCAGGTGTTTACATACCGCCCCGGCGAGCACGCTGTACAGCTGCCCGAGCAGGCCGCCAGCGGCGCTCAGACGGCCCGGAACGGCACCGGCAAGCTGCAGGTCATCACGGTAGGGCCGGTCTCGCAGGGCGATGCAGACGCCGTCTTTGCCGTGTGCCAGAGCCGCGGCCTGACCGATGCCGGGCTGTATAAATCTGAATGGGCGGAGGTGTGATGCCGATGCAGCATGTATTTTCGTTTACACTTGCGGAGGCTTGGGCGTTTTTGATTTACGCGGCGGGCGCTGCTGCCGGACTGTATGCCGGTGGCGTTGCCATCAGCAAAGTCATCACTGCCATAAAAAAGCCGAAAGCCGACCAGGACAAACGCATTACACAGCTTGAAGAGCGGGTGAACGCCATGGAGGGATTCTTGAGAAGCGACAAACAGCGGCTTGACCGCATGGACGAGGGGCAGCGCGTGACCATGCAGGCGCTGCTTGCCCTGCTTGACCACAATCTGGATGGAAACAACATTGACCAGATGCAGAAAGCAAAGAAAGATTTGCAGAAGCATCTGATCGGCTGAAAGAGGGTGCATATCTATGGGCGATTTTTTGAAAAATCTGGCAGCGCTTATTAAGGTAAAAACCATTGTGACGCTGGTTGTCGTTGCTGTTTTTGCCGTAATGGCATTGCGGGGCGGCCTGCAGCCGGACACAGTGATGACCATTGTTACAATGGTCGTAGCCTTTTATTTTGGAACACAGACCGAAAGCAAGAACAAGAAGGATGAGTAATCATGCCAAAGTTTGATTTTGTCGGCGGTTTGCTGACCGATGAAGAAACGGATGTTTTGCAGCTTCGGCGGCGCGGCTGGCGCAATGCTGATATTGCGGCAGAACTGAATTGTAGCGAGCGCACGGTAAAACGGCGCGTACACAGCATCAAAAACAAAATAGGCTGATTTAAAGGGCGCGGCTGCTTTTGTGGCCGCGCCTTTTTTATTTTGTCCCAAAGACGGCACAATGTTGGCACTTCGGTGGCCCACAGTGTGCCGTCTTTTTGTGTACAATTTATATAAAAGGAGCGGTTCGGATGGCATACAAGCAAATCAACCTAAACCCGGAACAAAAGCGCGTTGGAGATTGTACAGTCAGAGCCATTGCAGCCGCAACGCATCAAGAGTGGGCGACTGTATATGCGGCGCTTGTGTTGGCAGGATTTGAACTTCATGATATGCCGTCTGCAAACTATGTCTGGGGCAGTTATCTGCGGCGATGTGGGTGGAAGCGCTACACGTTGCCAAACAGCTGCCCGGATTGTTACACAGTGGCGCAGTTTGCAAAAGACCACTCGGACGGCACGTATATTTTGGCAATGGCTACGCATGTTGTGTGCGTGCAAAATGGCGATTGGCTGGATACATGGGACAGCGGCGACGAAACACCATTATATTATTGGCAGAAAGGATGACGAATCATGGCTTTTGGGAATCCGTACCAGCCCGGTTACATGCCGAACTATTATCCGATGGGGCAGCAGATGCCGTCGGCCATGCCCGATCAGCTTACACAGCTCCGGCAAGCGGCATATCCGCAGCAGCAACCGGCACAGCAAAGCTCGCCTATTATCTGGGTGCAGGGTGAAGAAGGAGCCAAAGCGTATATGGTGGCGGCAGGGAACAGCGTACTGCTGATGGACAGCGAAAACAGTACATTTTACATTAAGGCCACCGATGCCAGCGGTATGCCGCAGCCATTGCGCGTTTTTGACTACTCGGAACGCACGGCAAGCCAGAAACAGCCCACACAGACCGCGCAAAAACCGAAAGAGGAATATGTCACACGGCAAGAGTTCAACGCGTTGACAGCCCGCTTTGACGCGCTGGCGGCAGATAAACCTTTGACGCACAAGAAAAAGGAGGCAGACAATGAGCAACCCTCTGTTTAACGCTCTTGGCGGCGGCAAAATGCCGGGCGCGATGGGACAATTCCAGCAAATGATGCAGCAGTTTCAGCAGTTCCGACAGGATTTTCAAGGCGACCCAAAGCAAGAAGTTCAAAAGCTGCTGCAATCTGGAAAAATGAGCCAGCAGCAGCTAAACCAGCTGCAAGCGATGGCACAGCAGTTTCAAGCATTTATAAAATAGGTTCAAACCGTGCGCACGGTGAACAATATATTCAACTTTTGAAAGGAGTTAAACATGAGTCTTTCTTCGGACGGCACTGTTATGACAATGCCTGTTCAGCCCGCAAATACGGGCAATGGCAACGGCTGGGGCTTCGGCGGCGATGGTTTGTTGTATATTATTATTCTTTTCCTCTTCGTTTTCTGCGGCTGGGGCGGCAACTGGGGCAACAACGGCTTTGGCGGCAACGGCAGCACCGGCGCTGTCGATGGCTACATCCTTACCAGCGACTTTGCCAACATCGAACGCAAAATCGACGTCGTAAACAACGGCCTGTGTGACGGATTCTATGCTCAGGCACAGCTTGTCAACGGTGTGCAGAACGCTATGCAGCAGGGCTTTATGTCGGCTGAAATCAGCCGCGCAAACCAGCAGGCCGCATTTATGCAGCAGCTGAATGCCATGCAGATGCAGCAGGCGAATTGCTGCTGCGAGACCCGCGAAGCGATTCAGGGCGTAAACTACAACCTTGCTACGCAGGCTTGCGACACGCGCCAGACTATCCAGAACGGCACGCGGGACATCATCGAGAACCAGAACGCCAATGCGCGTGCGGTGCTTGACGCACTGACGGCGCAGCGCATTGAGGCTAAAGATGCCAAGATTGCCGAGCAGAACCAGCAGCTTTTTGCCGCACAGCTTGCCGCAAGTCAGGCTGCGCAGAATGAAACGCTGAAAGCCTATATGAGCGGGCAGCTCGCTTACTACAACCCCCGACCTGTTCCGGCTTTCCAAGTTCCTGCTCCGTATCAGTACGGGAATTGCGGCGGCTGCAACGGCTGCGGATGCTAAAAACGAATACGGCAACTTGTCGGAGCATCTGACATGTTCGGCCCCGTGCCGATAGTGCAAAATGTGGCGGGGCAATCGTCCCGCCCCCATCTTTTTTT
>OGJY01000870.1_pt1 | contig 39737 bp, 38 predicted proteins | sample 1572231 | NCBI WGS metagenome assembly OGJY01 (sample SAMEA2582121, study PRJEB24529) | metagenome | biome: Human gut stool | place: China | collected 2011
AACTTTTTCATTCCTCAAACCTTAAATCGTTAATCCGATTCATCCACCCCCGTTTGAATTTATTGTTAGCCGGACGTTTCCTGCATATATCCTCAATGAAGTCGAACCGTGCAATCTTAATCATGTCGAACAACTCACGCGGGTTCCTGGCATTCACCGCAGCAAGTGTCTTAGGTCCAACAATGCCATCTACAGAAACACCAAGCAAGCGTTGAGGTATCTTTATTCCGTGTGCACCGGATGCCCACACCCAATCGACAAGGATATTAGCAACTGATTGCGATTTAATATCGTCAGCTTTCCATCTGTCCCAATAATGCGGCTTGAGCACCCGGTTAACGACATCCTCACGGGTAAGCAAACGCAGGTCATCCACGTCTATATCACCGTCACCGTCCTTGTCATAGCCGCATGATTTCCACGTGCCGATAGTCACACCCATATTCGTAGCCCCTCCCAAATCGTCAGGGTCATTTACAAAACCGCCTTCCCACTTTAGGATAAACGGCGCTAATTTATACACATTCGCCATTCTTATTTTCCTCCTTGATTTTTGGTTTTACATAAAAATACAATATATTTGCAAACGCCTTTGTTTAAACTTTAAGTTGTGTAGTATTAAGGGAAAGGGAGCCGTTGTGAAACACCTTCCTTTCCGCGAATCAGTAGCCGTTTTGCGGTTCTCTATCACCGCATTTCTTTCTCTCACACCGTTTAAGCGCCAGTTCCAGTTTCAGGTCAGAATTAGTCTCCTTCAGTGTAAACAGTTCATCCTGCACCTTACGGAGCCGGTCAGTCTGTTCCACAAACCGCTGTTCCTTCTCCGAAAGCTGCTTCTGCAGGAACTCGTTGTACTCCCGTAATGCCTTGAACTCCTCGACATCAGCATGAGCGTCCTCAATACGTGCATTGGTTTTGCGCGACATCCACCACTTGATAAGCTGCTTGATGCCCTCGATGCCACCGAGGGCGGTCATCAACATAACCCAATCATTCATATCCATTTCACCAATTCATTTAATAATCTACTAATAACCATTTCTTTGTCCGACACCGCACAAATGTACATCAGACGAAATCAAACAAGTTGTTGAATTACAATTTTCCACTGACATTCCGTGACAGCAAAAGTAATTGCTTCCACAACCTTGAAAAAGGACATAAAAAAAGAGCTCGATGACAACATAAGTTGCCACTAAGCTCTTGGTTATATGCAAAGATACGATTATTTTATGCAAAGTAAGAAAAAAATCGCTATCTTTGTGAAAAAGAAAAAGTTATATGATTTCTGTTACGGGCTTTCTAATTTTACTAATCGTTATATTCGCACTTTTTGCTTTAATTGTATGGTTAGGAGTAAAATGGTGTATAGATAATGACATTACTCCGTTGGGGTGGCATTGGAAGGAGTGATATCTTTCTCTGTATTTCCTTTTAAATCTTTTTCTTCAGGTAAATTATATACAAAGTCATATATCGTGTCAATATCAGGATGTTCTGTCCATTTTATAATTTTCAGATATTCTTTTTTAGTGTCATCTGGCAAATATTTTTCTTTGTCTTCCAAAATAGGTATGAGTGACATGAATTGGCTGATTATTGTATTTAGGGAATGTTTTTGCTTAGATTTTGCCTCCTCTTTTAATCCATCCAGACATCCCATTAATCTACCGTGTCGAGAGCTTACTATGAAATTTCCACTATTTGCATAAGTAAAATATGCCCTTACAGCACAATTCATATCATTGATCTGTTCGTTTAACTCCGATTTTACCAAGGCTATTTCTTTTTCAAAGTTCCTCTTCATTTCTGATATTTCCTTATTCATATTACTTTGTATTCTTTTTTCAAGTACAATGTAATTTACGGCTAAAAATAAAGCAAGCACTGTTACTAGAACAGCCAATACTCCAACCAATGCAGCCATCAAATCAATTTCCATTGGAACTGTCTTAACATAATACATTCCAATAGCACTACCTACGCAGATTATGGCGAAAATTCCACATATTGCAATAGCTAAATTCTTTCTCATAGTATTAATTTAAAAAATGGCGAATCCTCTATAAAGAAGTGTCCCCACCGGCATAGATACCGGAACCCGACTGACTACGGGTTACACTCCTTCATAGAGGATTCATGTTGTTTCTATTGTTTCGGGGATTACAAATATAGAAACAGAGTTCGGTATTTCCTAATTTTAGACTTCCATTCTTCGCAAATGGTCATCCAATGTTTTAGGATTGCATTTCAATTTTCTACAAATGGCAGCTTTAGAATATCCGTATTCAAGCATAGTTTTAATCAATCCTTCTTTACCTGTCAGCTTGTAATGTGAGTTGTGCCCACCCTTATGTCGGCCAAGCTTCTGCCCTTCGGCAACACGCCTGGCAAGACCTTCTCTCGTCCGCTGGCTTATCAAATCACGTTCTATCTGGGCAGATAGGGAGAAGGCGAAAGCAAGTATTTGAGATTGAATGTTATTGCCCAATTCATATTTTTCTTTTACGGTTAGAACCGTGATATTTTTTTGCATAAGAGTGTTTAAAATAGACATGACTTCCATTAATCGACGCCCCAGCCGGCTAATTTCAGAGCAAATAAGGGTATCGCCCTTCTTGAGCTTCTTTAGTAAGGTGCCAAGCTTCCGTTCTTTTGCAGACTTGGTACCGGATATGGTTTCCGACACCCATTTGTCTATTTGCAGTTCTCTTATCTTACAAAATCTCTCTATCTCAAATTTCTGATTCTCAACCGTTTGTTTATCTGTACTGACTCTAATATACGCGTAAATCATTTTTCACGCAAAGATATAAAACTCAATTACAAGGTAGAAAATAGCACATCCTTATAAGATGCCTATCCAAAGTTATCGGATTACATTGCAGCCTTCTACAAATGGCGGCTTTGGAATATCCGTATTTAAACATCTTTTTTATTAGCCGTTCCTTTCCAGTCAATTTATAATGGGAATTCTGAACACCTGGTTTTCGCCCAAGCTTCATCCCCATGGCTACCCGCCTGGCAAGTCCGGCTTTGGTTCTCCTTGATATATCTTCCCGCTCTCTCTGAGCAAATAAGACCTTTAAAAACGTATCTTGCACAGAATCTGAATCATCTTTAATAAGCTTGTCATCACGGATTTCCACAATATTGGCTTTGGCAATCAGACAATGAGATATGATAGCTATAACCATATACGCACAGCGTCCAAGCCTTGAAAGTTCCGTAACATATATGGTATCGCCTTTGTCTATCGTATTCAGTATCTTGCCTAATTTCCGCACATTGGGATGCCTGGCACCAGACACACTCTCTTCAATCCACTTATCTATAATGAGCCCCTTGCGCTTGCAGTATTCAGTTATCTCGTACCGTTGGTTTTCAACGGTCTGTTTCTCACTGCTCACTCTGATGTAACCGTAATTCATAGGATTCTGTTTTTCTCCTTTAAAAGTAAGAATTTATATGCAATTAATAAAGCATCGAACATAAAGTTTTCATAATCCGGAGGATTCGCCCCTTAAATATGCAATATTATGGCAGAACAAGATATTAGAGAGAATGCGATGAGTGGTGGAACGCCAGCACGGTTGCGTGGGTTGGCGGCGAATGGTAACAGTATTAGTCCGACAATTCAAGAGGTAATGAATGCAATGGAAATATACATCTTTAACCTTACGCTGGCAGCAGGTGAAGAAAAAGACCTTGGTGACTTGGGGTACGGTATGTATTTGCTTGCATCCCCCAACAATGCAGCAACTGCTATATTTGCTTTTGGTTCCTATTCAAAAGGTTTTGTGTCAGATGCAGGTTCAAATTTTTACTGTGATTATACAGATGGGACTAAAGGTGTTGCTTTCGGTCGAAAAACGACAAATGGTAGCTTTTTTATCAAAAACAACAGAAGCACTGAAACATACATAGTTTTAAAAAGGATTGGTACCTTCTGATAGTGGCTCTGCAAGCCATGCGGATTTTCATTTGTGTATTTTGCGTAAAAACTATATTTTTGCGCACTCTTGTAATAAATAGGCACAGAAGTGTATTTTGTTCGTGAGAATAGGATATGACAAAGCTGCTGATTTGTCTGTACATTATTGGCTCATTTTACTTTCATCTCAAAGATATAATGTACATGACAAATAATGTTTTAGGTTATGCCCGTTCTGACCGAGATGGCCGGAACGGGTAATACTAATTAGTCCTCTATTAAGAATAATCCAGCAAAGAATATCTATGACATATAAGCTTAATATGAAGACAAGAATAATATTCTTATATTCATTTTTTCTATATTATTCTGTACAATTATACTATGTTCGTCTTTCCTATAAATATTAATTGTTCCTTCTTGATCTTTTGTTTCGGAAAACTGTCTTGCTTTGCTCAAGACTGTAATATTGTTGGCAAACACTCCCATTATATGCCCTCCAATGACAGATTCTCCTATAATGAATATAGAATACGGAGCGTTTATTTCCAACAAATCCCCTTTATTGGAATCCCATTTTTTTGTATATATACCCATTTGTTTCGCCAAATCTTCCACAGCAATCTTATTCTGGTTGTTGCTTTTCTCACCATACACATACGATAGGTCAGTGACTACCGGAAATTGGTTCATTGCTATATCCTGCTTCTCTGCCATAATCTCACATTTAAGGGGCAAAGAAGACGGCAGAGAAACATAATGCTGCTTGGTTATAATCTATTTATGGAAAATCTTTGAACACTACTTCTTAAATTTGTAACTCTTATGGTTTTACTGCCGTCTTTTATTTGCTCTATATTAAATAAATTCCCTACGATGTTGGACGAATCAATAACGGCTTTAAAATCTTTTTTATAATAAGCTAAATGGAATAGGAGACTGGAGCCATTAAGTTCCTCGCTGACAAATAGAAATATTCCATAATAAGGAAGAGGAATATCTACACTGCCTTCCCCTACAATACTATATTCGACTCTTCCTTGTCCAGCGCTTGCCATCCCTTTCTCTTCCATAGTTGCTACTGGCATTGCGCTTGCCACCTCTTCCAATGTTGGTGATATACTGTTGCCGTTTGCCGCCAGTCCACGCAGCCGTGCCGGAGTCCCCCCAGCCATTGCATTCTCTTTAATATCTTCTGCCATACCTTGTACGTTTAAGGGGGATAAAAACACGCATTACAAGCTGACTGGAAAGGAAAATCTTATCCGAACTATGCTTGACTATGGTTATAGTAAAGCCGCTATTTGCCGGAAGTTGAAGTGCAATCCTAAAACATTGGATGACCATTTGCGGAGAATGCATGTCCTACATAAAAATTAAGTCATACATTACTTTTGCCTCTGTTTTTAAATTCATAGTTATGGCAAAAGCAGAAATCTTATTCAAGGTCATCCGCAAATGGGAAGGCGGATGGAGTGACCACAAAAATGACAAAGGTGGCAAAACCAATATGGGGATAACCTTGTCTACGTGGAAATCATGTGGTTATGACAAGGATGGTGACGGAGACATTGATGCGGATGATTTACGCATGATTACTCCGGATGACGTTTTTCATGTTTTCAAGAAGTATTATTGGGACCGTTACCAAGCGGACTTCATACACAACCAGTCCATTGCGAATATCTGTGTGGATTGGGTGTGGGCCTCCGGACGTCCCGGTATCACAAGGGTACAACAACTACTGCAAATCAATGTAGACGGCATCGTAGGTCCTCAGACGGTTGCAAGTATCAATCTGGCCAACCAACGGCAGCTGTTCGAAGCTATCAAGACAGACAGAATCCGGTTTATTGAAGATATCTGTAAAAGGGACCCGTCGCAGCTTGTATTCCGGAAAGGATGGCTGAACCGAATCAATGATTTCAAGTTCTCTGTCTGCTGAATTCTTGTCCTTTTTTCCACTCTTTTCAGCCTTTAGTTTTGTGTCCGGAACTAAAGGCTTTTTTATGGTAATAACTGAAGAAAAGAGTTTAATGACCTCCGAGAAATTCAATCGAGGAGTTGAGAACTGGACGTGGAAAGTCAAGAATACCTCCGTAAATATTCTACAACGGACACACGCAACCGGAAGATTGCGTAGGGAACTGCAATCCCGTTGGCTGAAAGACCGTGAAGGTGGACCGGCTTATGTCGGTCTGGGTTTCCGCTTTGCCCGGTATGGTGCGTACCGGGAATATGGCGCCGGGCGTGGATATATCGTCAAGAACGGAATTATAATGAAGGGACATTCGGCATGGAGCGATAAGAAGAAACGTCAGGAACTGCGTTCTTTACGTGTTTCTGAATATCGCATCCGGCGCATGCGTACCGTTGATGAACACTATGCCGTTATCCGGCGAAGTCCCCTACCCTGGTTAGACCCTCCCATTGTGGATAACATCGAATCACTGGCTGATTTATCCGGAGAGTATTACGGTGACCAGGCACTCAAGAATGTGCTTCAGAAGTTTGATAAAATAACAATCGAAAAACGTTATGGCAAAAAGTGACAAGACAGTCAAAAGAGGTGTCTACTTGTACATTGATGGCAAGGAAATTAAGAATGACATCAATTCCATTGATTTGGAGATGAAACGCCTACAGCGTGACATTAAGGAAATGACACGCGGCTCTGAGGAATACAACCGCACCATGGCGAAGATACAGCATCTTCAGGGGATTTTAAAACAGCATCGCCAGGAGATAAAAGGCATCACCACCGAAACCAAGAAAGCGACTGTCAGTATTGGCAGTATGGTGGACTGGTTCAACCGTTTCGGTGGAGTTATCTTGTCCGTAATAGGTTTCCTTACCGGTTTTACCCTTGCCTTGCGTGCCATCAGAGACGAACGCAACAAGTTGGAGGAGTCCCAGGCCGGGCTGAAAGCCTTGACCGGACTTGATGATGACAGCATTGCCTGGTTGACCGGGCAGGCCAAGACGCTTTCCACCACCATGACCAAAGAGGGCTTGCGTGTCCGCCAGTCGGCAGCCGAAATCCTGGATGCGTTCATGCTGGTCGGTTCGGCCAAACCGGAACTGCTGGGAGACAAGGAGGCTCTCAAGGCTGTTACGGAGGAAGCCATGCGATTGCAGGCGGCAGCCAAAGACATCACCCTGAACGAAGCGGTTGATTCACTTACTTTATCACTCAACCAATATGGGGCAGCGGCAGACCAGGCTGGACGGTTTACCAATGTATTGGCTGCCGGCTCCCAGGCAGGTTCCGCCAATATTGCAAGCCAGGCAAAGGCTATCCGGAATGCAGGTACCGCAGCGGCTTCGGCCAATGTTCCCATTGAACAGACGGTCGCATTGATTGAAACGCTTGCCTATCGGGGTATAAAGGATGAAGTGGCCGGAACGGGATTGAAGAAATTCTTTCTGGTTCTTCAGACCGGGGCAGACGAAACCAACCCCAAAATCGTCGGGTTGGATAAGGCACTGGAGAATCTGAAGAACAAGAATATGGACGCAGGCGCCATCAAAAAAATGTTCGGGGAGGAAGGCTACAATACCGCATCCGTAATCCTTCAGAACACGAAGATGGTGAAAGACTTCACCGCTGCCGTCACCGGTACCAATGTGGCGTATGAGCAGGCGGCCATAAACAGTGATACTGCACAGGCCAAACTGGAGCAGGCACGTAATAAGATGAAGCTGGCAGCCATTGACCTTGGCGAGAAGTTGAATCCGGCTCTGACGGTGAGTACGAATATGCTGACCAATGTGCTCAAATATTTACCGGGATTGATTGACTGGTGCAAAAAATGGGGTGGTACTGTATTGTGGCTTAGTACGATATTGCTTGTATATGCTACCCGGCTGAAGATAATTACAGCATGGTATTCTATTTGGAATTCACTTACCAAAATTGCGACAGTTCTCAATTTGGCTTATGCCGCATCAATGAATACATTGTCTGGTTATACAGTGACATCATTTGGAAACTTGCGTAAATTATCAATGCTCATGCAAGGACATTCTGTTTTACTTAAATCACTACGTACCGCCACTTATTTATATGCCGCTGCCGTGCAGGTTTTACACGGGCGCGTTGATTTGGCTGCCAAATCGCTGAAAGCAGCTTGGACTATTATGTCCAGCAATCCGATTGGCTTACTGGTTACATTAGTTCTTGCAGCAGCTACCGCATCCTACAAACTGACACAACGCACCAAAGCTTATTACGACCTAAATAAAGTCAATGAGAAAATTACAGAAAAATCAAATGATGAATATGCGCGTCAATCATCACTGATTGAACAGTTGACCACCAAAATACACAATAATAATCTTTCCAATTTTGAACGTAAAAAGGCAATTGTACAATTGCAGGCTATTATTCCGGATTATAATGCAGAGATTGATAAAGAGGGCAAAATCATCAATGAAAACACAGAGGCACTTGACCGATATAATGCCGTATTAGCAACCAATATCGAATTAAAAGAGGTTGCCGACGAACTGGATAAGCACCGGATCAACCTGATGCGCCTTCAAAAATCCCCGGCATTGAGTGACAATTCACCGATGGGGTCGATGGCTCGCGAGGATGTTCGCAACAAGATTTCCCAAGAAGAAGAGATTGTTGAATCTTTAACTGCACGTTATAAGAAACTGGTACAAGAAAAATGGAAAGCATTGAATCCGAACACTCCTAAAAACAATCCCACCGGAGGCAATGACGGTGGAAAATGTCCGATATGTGGAAACAAACCTTGTACCTGCGATAAAAACAACACTTCCAAAGACAAGTTCGCCCAAGCTGAAGCCGACTACTACCGACGTATCGCTGACATCAAACGGAAGTACCTCGCTGACGATAAGATGACCCAGGAAGAATACAACAAGCAGATGCGGGATGCAGAAATACAACTGCTCAACGATAAGCTGAAGGTCAAGGGGCTTGAGCCTTCAGAGATTCAACGTATCAATGACCAAATACTTGATGCGGAAATAAAGGCGCGTGATGAATTGCGCAGGCTTGATGAACAGTCTGCCAAGGATGAAGAGAAACGCCGTAAGGAGCAGGCAGAAGAGACGTTTTCCCGTTTGGACAAAGAGTACCAAATGCAGGTGGAAGCTGCCGCCATGTATCATTATGAAAACAGGACTTCCGAGGAGGAGTATTTCAATGAGCTGCGCAGACTGCAAGATGTATATTACCATAAGGTTCTCAATGACGCGGCAATCAGTGAGGAGAAGAAAAACCAGGTACGTGAACAGATGCGTAAACGTAATCTGAAGGATGCCCAAAAAGATGCTGAAGAAGAAAAACGGATTGAACGTGAGAAGTTTGACATACTGTCTGACCTGGCGAAAGGCTTCGGAGAGACCATGGCGCAATTCTTCACGGACTCCGAGGTGTCTCTCAAGGACTTCCTGAAGAATATTCTTACTATGTCGCTTGATGCGTTGGAACGTATGATGATTATGGCCGTTACCGAACGCACCATCAAGAATATAGGTTCACTCGGCTTCGTAGGTGTAGCTAAAGCTGCCGGAGAGATTGCTCTGATAACTGCCGCATTTGAGACAGCCAAAGGGCTTATCTCCAATTTCTACACCGGCGGCTTTACTCCGTCCGGTGACTGGAATCAGCCGCAAGGTATTGTACATTCCAATGAATTTGTCGCCAACCGTTTTGCTGTGGCCAACCCGAATCTGCGACCGATATTCGACGCCATTGACGTGGCACAGCGTAGCGGTAATGTTGGTAATCTGACAGCTGAAGACATAGCGGCTGTAGCAGGTTCTGGAAAGAGTACACGTACCGTACCAGCCAAGGCACCTGCTGCCAGCGCCACAACGACGACCAATGACCCGGCTATGGTGGCGATGCTGATAGAATGTACCCGCGTATTGCGGAAGCTTAAAAACAGGCTGGATGCCCCTTTGGTAGCGGAAACTTATGTTACCGGCAAACGGGGTATCAACCAGGCACAAAAAGAATATCAGAAGTTGAACAACAATAAATCACGCAACAAGCAATGACAGAATTATACATTGACGGGCAATTGGCCGCCCTTCCTGAAGGGTTCAACATTACGTTCACCTCCGAGAATCCGTATTTCACCCGCAGTTCCAATTACTCCTTGGACATAGAACTCCCCATGCCTGCCAATCATGCCATATTCAAGCACGTGAACAGACTGGATGTGACAAAAAAAAAGACTATCCTTCCGGCCACACTCATCGTTGACGCCAGATGCCTGCTTTACGGCAGTGCGGTTTTACTCTCAGTAGAAGATGCACTGGTTAAGGTACAGCTCGTATCGGGTAATGCGGAATTTAATCTGCTGACGAATGATGATCTGTATATTGACGAACTTGATTTAGGTACAATCAGTTGGCCGAACAACAATCAGAACCGTTTCCAGCCACCTGCCAATATGGTGAACTACTACGGTTCGGTGGACGACATTGAAGCTGTATGGTTGCCGGTGTTCTATCAGGAAGCCAAATGGGAGAACCTTCAAAACGATGCAATCTATGAGTTCGGCACGAACAATTTTACCCTTTGCCCCTATTATGGCCGTCGATGTGTACAACCATACCTTTTGACAGTCATCAAGAGAATAGTGGAGTATTTTGGCTATACGTTCGATACCTCCTTCTTTGATAACAATTTCTTGCGGAACGTTTATGTATGCAGCGCGGTAAGCAGCAACCGGGTGGCCGCCGCATTGCCGCACTGGACTGTTTCCGAATTCTTTGATGAACTGGAGAAATTCCTTTGTGCGGTTACAGTGGTCAACGAACGCACCAAAGTGGTGAGTCTCGTAGGGCTTAACGATTATTTTACAGAATCCGGAAAGGAGATTATTCCTGCATCCTCCCTGCTACGGGAGTTCACTGTGGATATTGAAGATGAAAAGAATGAGAAAGACTTGAGCACTGGCAATGTGGGCTACAATCTACCTTCCCATACGGATGACGGCTATCTGCGGATTGAAAGGGACATCATAGAAGCTGCATACAAACAAGAATATGATTCTTACGATGCAATGCTGGCCGCATACAACGGAATGGGTGACAGTGACAAGAAAAGTACAATCTTTATTGTTGGTAAACGGTATTATATCAACTACAATGAAAATGATAAGAATACGCTGCGTGAAGTCAATTTGTATGCGGATTTAATCCGTGACCCGGAATCGTCCGATGTAGAGACCTCACTCGGAATCGTCCCGGCTAAAATTATTCAGTTCAATGTCGGTGTGTATGGCTCTGTAGCTGATTACGATTTGTCCCGTCCGTACACCTCCATGGTATTGAACATACCCGCGGTGGGCTACCAGGCTACTGTTGCCAAGCAGGAGCGCTTCAATGTCCAGGAAGCCATAAACGGTGACGTGGAGCTGAAGGAGAAGCAGGGAAAAAACGGGCACATGGAAGTGGCTGTCAATACCGGTAAGTTCAACCGGCAGAACGTAACTTACAGCGGTCAGACACATGCCTATGATTATGCCTATCCTTTTACGGACTACCAGCAGAAGACCGGAGCACAGCTCACGGACTTCCTTCCGTATTCCCTAAGCTTGAACGATGTTTGTCCGGACAGTGTCGGACATCGGTTGTCGACACTCAGTCTGTTTCACTCCAATATCCCTTACACAATCCAGTTCCAAGCCAATAAGCTGCCGGATGTGAATAAGGTGTTTCTTATAGGCAACAAGCAGTATTTGTGCGAGAAGATTGAGACGGAAATAGATGTCGATGGATTAAGCAAGGTACTGAAGGGGACTTTTTATCGGATAGAATAAAAAAGCTCTTTTTATTTGCATAAAGTAGAATTTTTACTACCTTTGCATCATTGAAACAACTAAGATATGGTTAAATCAAGAGAATTTCATAGTCAGATACTGAAACGTGGAAAGAAAAGAGGATGGCACTGGATAAAAGGTGAAGGAGACGGGAGCCATCGGATTTATGAAGACAAGAACGGTATCAGATACCCGGTGCCCTACCATGGTGCCAAAGAAATGGGTGAAGGACTAAGAAAGAAAATTATCAGGGATATGGAGCTTGAATAAGCTCCCCCTTTTCTCTATATGTTTGAAAGGAGGATTTTATTATGGGAAAACTTAAAGTGACAATTGAAAAAGGACCGGACTTGTTCGGTGCGTGGGCTGACAATGTTCCTGGTATCTATGGAGAGGGTGAAACTGTGCAGGAAACAAAAGAGAATCTTCTTACCTCCATTGAACTGTATAAAAAACATAATTCTACAGTCCCTAAAGAATTACAGGGAGAAATATCCGTAGAATGGACTTTTGATGTACAGTCGTTCCTCCAATATTATAGCGGTATTTTTACCAAGGCTGCACTGGAGCGTATAACGGGGGTCAACCAGAAACTCTTGGGACATTACGCATCAGGTTTGAAAAAACCGCGTAAAGCTCAGGTTGAAAAAATAGAAAGCGCATTGCATGGCTTTCTGAATGACATAAGCCAGGTGCACTTGGCATGATGTAAATTCCGATAATGGATTGAAAGATACTTCTCGGTCAATCGCGAGACCGTAAGGTTTTTAATGACAATTAGGAGGGCTTCCACGGGTTGGAAGCCTTTTTTTTGTTTTCCATTTTTGGATATGTGAAATATAATTAACACCTTTGCAGAGCCCAATATAACATAGCTATACATTTATCAACATGAGTCCCTTTTCAAAACGTAATCCGTAAAATCGGGTTAAGGTGTGGCTATACCTTTGGGCGCGTTTTGATAAGGGATTCGCCATTTATATATATGAGAACTACAATTGAAGTATTTAGTATTCAAATTAAAAGTAAAACCGATGGTTTATTTGATTTTTCATCTGAACCAGACTTATTTGAAATTATATCTAATGAAGAAAGAGGATTAGTCCATCACATTGATATATCCGGAACAGGGGATGTTCCAACTTTACAACGAACTGTTAGAATTCCTGCCAATGAAATATCAGATGAAGGAGAAACTTTAAAATATTATCATAGAAATATAAATAGTAGATATATTTGTGGTATCATAGAAACCGGTGCATACGGTAAAGAGTATGAAATAGCCAACAAAGATACTCCCAAAAATGTTTCATATACTGTTGGCAAAGAACAAGCCATTATAAAGCCATTTTTTTATTTTTTGAAAATTCCACGTCATGGAACAAAAGCATTGCTCATTTTAGAAAGAACTGACAATGAAGGTATTTATCCCCTGATGAATCTGTTGTTAAAGAATTTTCTAGATCGCACTTTTGGAGTTGAAAAATTATTCAAAATTGAGAAAAACAATATCGTACTAGGTGATTATATCGAAGACTTACAATCCGGTAGATATAGGTCTGTTACATTAACAGCAAATCAACAAGCAACAGATTGTGCGGATCGTTATTTTGGTAACTTAGAATCTACAGATTTTACGATGGAGTTAGTTCTTAAATTCAAAAATCATTTAGGAGAGGATAAGCAAGAACACATTAGGAAATTAGTAAATTCTGGCAATACATTATTTGATAATACTGAATTAAATACTATCTTTGATAATTCTAAGAGAAAGGTTGTAACAACTGTTGGTACTGGACGACAAGCAAGGACCAGAACGTATTATTTAAGTTCAGAACAACGTGATTTAATTCGTCCCTATTATGATATAGATGTAGAAAGCAATGATAAAAATTTCTCCGACTATATTTCAATTAAAAGTATTGTAAAGAGGTTTGTTGATGAAAATTCAGAATTTTCCGTTTTTAATTAAAAATGAAATTTGCATACGTAAACATATCAGACATTTTTAGGCAACAGCAAAGAATCATACAAGCAGGTACTGATAATTATAGCCTCTTTTATGTTATACCTATAGTTTGTGGTCTAATATTTAGTATCATTTTTTATAAAGATACGAGTAATGTATTGAATGTATTAACATTATTTTTATCTATTTTCATTCCAATATTCATAAATTTGTTAGCCACACTGATTTCATTCGTAATGAATAAAATCGTAACGCGACACAATAAGGAGCGAGTTCCTCTTATCAAAGAAACATTTTATAATATTTGCTATTTGATTCCAATTTCGCTATTACTTTTAATTTTATCACTATTTATGAATTTATCATGGGGAAGGAATATTGAGATAGAAATTTGCAACAAATATTTAACCATTTCATTTTCTATTCACCGTTTAATGTTGACCTTGATAGGGACAATGTTTTATGGAGGAATTATTCATATTATGCTGAATCTATTAATGATAACTAAACGTATTTTCAAGTTGTTTGATAAAGAAATAGATTTACTGACCGATGAAAAACCGAATACGACATCTTCTACTACAGCACATACTGATGCAAATGCATTGGATGGTGAAGAATAAATAAACGACGCGTATATATTATCACAAATAATTCTCGAAGTTCCTATACATAACCACACGTTTATTAATATAAAAAATTAGAAAAGCGGAGAAATAAAAAATCTCCGCTTTTCTTTTGCTATTTCAAAAGAAACCCGCATCTTTGCAATGCGAAACATCCATGGAATGTTGTCCATGCCGTAGAGCGCGGTTAATGCTCATAAGTTAATGGGCTTTTTTTATGCCCACACTGAAGATATGTAGAAGTTTGCTTATCAACAAGCTTATACGGCTGTCTTTCCCACATTATTTCAATGCTCCGGCATGGATACTAATGGATGTTTCGCGACACGGGAAATGGCAGCCGTTTTTCTGCCTATTAGCGAAACATCCATTAGTATGAGAAAATCAAATCAAAGCGCCCGCGGACGCTACGTATCCGCAGAGAAGGTTCAAGAACTGTTTGCCCAGTTAGGTATTGAACTGTGCGCCGGACGTAAACGTATCCGTGCAGCACGTAGCGACAAATCCATTTCCATCTATGTCAATGGTGGGACAGTCAACATCACCTTTAATGAGAAAGGAGGCAAAGCATGATGTTCTTTGTTTACCATCTGCAGACCTATTCACCCAAGAACCGGGCATGGAAAAAGGTAATTGACTATGTAGAGAAGTATAAAGATGTTCTTATCAAGGATGAACTTTCCCTGGATGCACTCAAGCATGAAATAGGCGATGTGGTCAACCGCATTAATGCTAAACACCCGAACTTGAAGCGCATGAAATGTACTGCTACCCCTTTGGGACGTGATTGTACCATACGTATCGAGGCCCATGTCATAAGTGGCGGATGCCCGGACACGGTATTCTTTCTCGATATTTGCAAGGTACGTTCCATTTTTCAATTTAGTGAGAAGGCGAATATGCTGGAACAGAAAGGAGGTGAGAATGGATAATACTACCGTTAATGGAATTGTACTTGACGATTCCATATCTAATTGCTTATTGAAATTGCAAAATAATCGAGCGGCATCTCTTGCAGAATTGTTGGATGACAGTATCGGCTTTCTCCTTGAATACAGTGGTTATTTCTATGACAATTCAAAAACATTTTTGGATGTTTTAGCAACATTACATAATGCCCGTACCGAATTTTTAGGCCTTATCCCTAATCAGAAAGGAGGTGCCCAATGAAAAAGCCTATAGGATTCCGTTCTTATCAAAACGACGAAGAACCGGACAAACGAGACGAATTGGAGAAGCAACAAGCCGAGCGGCAGAAAGCCATAGCAAACTTCATCGGCCAGAACTATTCACCCATCGGTACCACTTCACAGAAATGTTACAAGACCACCGCTGAACTGGTATATGAGCTGTCGAACATTGTCGATGTCGCTCCGATGGCGCTGGCCAAACAACTGGCTGATGCCGGGTACCATGTCGAATATTTGGCAGGACAACCCTACTGGGTGATGTACGAGAGAGCATAAATTCGTGCGGCTGCACCTCATTTTGTACGAACTTGTACAAATCGGTGCAGCCGCATTTATTTGATAAATAAAACGTTATGAATCATCCGCACGATTGTACGGCTTTTGGCCCCTATTATAGGGTGAAGCTATTGAAACATTGCATGCCTTCCCGCTTGCTCTCATCCATGACGTGCGCATAAATCATCGTTTCCCGGATATTGCTATGTCCAAGCAATTTTTGCAGGCTGGATAAGTCTTTTGTTTTCCGGAGATAAATAGTTGCAAACGTATGTCTTCCTGTCTTGGCCGATATTTTTTTGTTAATCCCCAGTTCCTTGGCAATGGCCTTCAACTGTCGGTTAACGACCTGGTCACATTGAACGTTCCTGAACAGACGTCCTTCTTCCCTACCCTCTGCCCATTCTTCCAGAAGTTTTTCCGCAGGTACCGGCATCGGAATCTTTATCGGTTCCGGTTTACAGTTCCGGTTCTTCACCCGGTAGTAAGTCAGCACATCATTGTTTACCTGCTCGATACAGAACATACGTGCATCCGTAATGTGCATGCTCGTGAAACACATGAAAAGGAAGAAGGCCAAGGTCAGCTGAAGCTTTTCCGGCAATGTTCTTTGATAGTATAATTGCACAAACTGCATCAGCTCCTCCTCTGTCAGATAGTCCACATCGCTTTTTATTCTTTTGATATGGAATTCCTGGAAAGGATTTTCTTCTATATAGCCCTTTCTGTAGGCTGCAGTGACATATATCTTGATGGTGGACATATTACGTTGTGCGGTTATCTCCGTATTTCCAAGCTCCTTTTTCATGTAAATCAGGTAGTCAGTCAGATAATCCGGAGTAAGGTCCCGGAACTGTAACAGTTCATTATATGCCTTGAACTTTTTCATACAGCTCAGATGATGCTTGAACGTTCCCATCTCTATTCGCCGGCTGTAGGTTTTCATATGCTCCTTCACGAAATCATGGAAAGTCTTATAATCACTTGGATTGTTATACTCCCGCATGAAAATATCTTTTGTCAAAGCCTGGTTCCTCAGCCGGAACTTCACCAATATATCGTTGACACGTGCTTTCAGGTTACTCACAATAAGATTTATATCCTTTGCTTCCTTACTGTTTCCTTTGAGAAGTCCGCTTTTCTCGTCAAATTTAGCAGCAGGCACAGACACTTTGCAAGGAAGCATTAACTTTTCCTTACCGAGATAAAAGGTTATATATAGCGGAGCATTGCCCTCTTTGGTCAATCTCTGCTTGTTCTGGATGACTCTTACCGTACTCATTTTTGTTTTCTAAATTATTTCTACCCACCGGAAAAGTGGAACTACGGAAAGCTGTGTTTCTGCTATGTTACCTACTTTTTGCACAAATTCTGTCGAAATTGGCAAGGTAGTAAATCGTTGATACCCAGCTAAACGACGAAAGGCAAGCAGCCTTTTTATCGACTACTTGCCTTATCGTTGTGATTCCGTTGCGATTCGAACGCAAGACCCACGCCTTAGAAGGGCGTTGCTCTATCCAGCTGAGCTACGGAACCAGCCTTAATTGCGGTGCAAAGGTACGCTTTTTTACGAATATTGCAAATTTTTGTATCACCTTTTTTCGTTACCTATGTATAAAAGGCTCATTTGCTACATAAAAAGTAATGATTAGTTACCTTTACAAATAAGATACACGGTATTTATATACAGATGTATTAAAACATTTTGCAAATTATCAATGTTACTAATTATAAAAAGTAAAAATATGGAGGAATATTCAAGTAGGAAAAGTAACATTGACCCGAAAAAGAATGAAAGAGTAATAACAACTAAATTTTAAAGAGATGGAATGGGAAAATCAGTTGATACAAGAATTGCAATGGTCAAATAAAATCAGCAATAAGGCGAGTAAGGAATTGGTAGCCCAGGAGATTGCCGGACTGGCCAAAGACGGTGATGTCATAGGAGCAGGCTCCGGCTCTACCGTTTATCTCACTTTGTTTGCATTAGCTCAACGAGTTAAACAAGAATCTTTGCATATAGAAATCATTCCGGCATCTGCCGAAATTTCGATGACATGTATACAGCTTGGCCTGCCGCAAACTACTCTGTGGAATAAGCGTCCGGATTGGACATTCGACGGTGCAGACGAAGTGGATCCGCATAATAACCTCATCAAAGGACGTGGTGGAGCCATGTTTAAGGAGAAGCTCCTAATTAAAAGCAGTGGTAAGACTTACATCATTGTCGATGAGAGCAAGCTTGTCAGCAAACTGGGGAGCAAATACCCCATACCGGTAGAAGTATTTCCACATGCTCTCTCCCATGTGGAAAACGAGATACGCTTATTGGGAGCTTCAAAAATCAGCCTACGTCTTGCAGAAAGAAAAGACGGTCCGGTATTTACCGAAAACGGTAATTTCATTCTTGACATTCATCTCAGCAACATTGTTCCTGATTTGGAACAGAAACTGAAAGCCATTACCGGGGTTATCGAAAACGGGCTGTTCATCGGTTATGATATTACAGTCCTAATGGCAAACCGCTGATGTACCAAAGTACAAATAAGGCAGTCCATGCCAATAGAATGACTAAAGAATATCTCCAAGTATACTTCAGCAGTGAACCATAAGTGGATTGCCTATCATATTGCTGCATATAGGTCAAGACAAGTGGCATGTAGAACATAAAAGGTGTTATGGCATTTGTTGCACTGTCACCTATACGGAACGCACATTGGGTCATATCCGGCGAAATGCCCATACTTGCCAATACCGGAACAAAAATGAAAGACATGAAAGCCCATTTAGCTGTGGCAGATACCATAAAGAGATTGACCAGCGCCGTAAAAAGAATGAAGAGAATCAATATCCATAAACTACTCAAAGAGGCGGAGGACAGCAGATTAGCGCCTAAAATGGCAATGCACTTGTCCAAGTGGGAATATTCAAAACAAGCAAACATCTGTGAGGCAAAGAAAGCTATCACAAAATAAACGCCCAGCAGTTTCATCGGCTGCGTAAGTCCTTCTATCACATCACCGTCCGTACGGTATCGGCCGGAGGCAAAACCATAGACCATCCCCATCAAACCTATTCCAAACGAAAGCAAAAACAGAATACCGACTATAAACGGAGAACGAATCAACCCACCATTGACACTCCGCAATATCCCCCATGAAGAGAATGTAGCCCACAGAATAATGGCAATATACAGCAAGCCTGCAAATACAGCTCCCAACATAGCTCTCCGTTCCTTGCGGGACAATTGTTTGTAGCCATTAAAATGAATATCCCCTGCATACACTCCCAAGTGCGGCAACAAGCTCCTGCGGGTAATATGATAAATGATGAATGCAAGCAGGAACGTGGAAACGAAGAGAAAATAATAATTGCACAACGGTCCAGTCTGCCCCGGAGCAATATTCATCCTATCAGCCGCTTCTTGCGTTACAGAGGCAATCATGGGGTCTAATGTACTCAAAAACACATTAGCGCTATAGCCACAAGAGACTGAAACATAAGCTGTAATTATACCTCCAATGGGGTGCAGACCGACAGACTGGAACAAAGTTGCAGCTATCGGCAACAGAATGATATATCCTGCATCTCCCACTATATTGGACAACAGTCCTAAGACAATGACCAGCAGAATAATGCGCCAAGGATCACGTGGACGTCGTACCCCCCTGCGAATACATGCATCGATGAAACCCGAATGCTGTGCCACCCCTATTCCGAACATAGCCACAATCACCAGCCCTAATGGAGCGAATCCCGTAAAATTGGTTATGACATGGCGCAGCAGCCAGCGTATGCCCTCCGGACTCAGCAGGCTCTGCACCCGTATTTCTTCTCCAGTCTGCGGTTGCAGCACGCTCAGGCCATAGACATCGAATATCCATGAAAGGAGGATGACTGCCAGCGTCAGCAGGAAGAACATCGTAGCGGGATGTGGCATTCGGAGTTTACTCATCGTCGGCTTCCAGATTGTCTATATTCAAGATTCGAAGTTCCAATGCGCGCACCACCAGACGAGTGGCATTCACCCCCACCCGTTCACTAGGCGGGAAAAGACGGCCGACCAAGTCATTCTGCCGTTTCTCCAGCGACTTGACTCCAAAAGGCATTCCCCTAAGATTGGCAATCATTTCTTTGGTATAGCCCAGTGCCAAATGACGGAGGAAACGCTCGTCATACTCATCAATATCATAGCTTATGATTGCTTCCTGACGTTTTGCATCATTCAGGACAGATTTCTTGAAGCGTTCCACTATCTTCTCCAGTATCGGATAGTTAAAGACCAGCTTCTTGCCGTCCATCACTGCCTGCACATCGGTTTTGGTCAGCAACTCTCCGGTTTTCAGGATAATGCCGTCAGCGCCGGCTTCAAGTACGTCCACCCATAACTTCTCATTCAATATTTCTCCCGTGAATATCAGCACATGTACTCCCGGATAACGCTTGAAGATATTCCGGCAGATGTCCACCCCGATTGTGGTCGAACCTCCCAGTCCCAAGTCCAGCAGAACAAGATCCGGCACGCCGGCTTCAATCAATGTCCAGAACTCCTGCTCAGTCATAGCAGTACCTATTACCTCCGCATTGGGAATTTCATGGCGGAAAATCTCTTCCGTCCCTTTCAGCTCCAACTTGACATCTTCAACGATGATTACTTTAAATTTTTTGTCTTCCATATTTCATTTTTTCGGTAGCGTAAAATATATTGTAAAACCTCCTTCCTTTCCCGGTTCGGCATTGATACGGCATCCCCGGCGTCCGGCAAACTCGTCATGGTCGCGGATAATCTGCTTGCACACCAGATATTCCGTACCATACAGTTCTCCTTTCTCACCGGCCGTCATGCGGGACAAGTCGGGATAGAACAATTGGTTCAATTCTTCACGGGTCTTTTCCCTGCGCATATCTATAAACAGAAAACGTATAAATTCCCCATCTTCCCGGGCCGACAGACAGACAGCTCCATCCAGAGTTACGGAGCAAGCCTCGTCTATCAGGTTTTCAAGCAGGAAACGCAACTGGTTCCAGTCACCGGTAATCCGTCCTTCCAACGGTTGTATCTTAAAATCAATATGCGCCTTGTTTCCCTTATACACTTTGCGGAAATATTTCCCGGCAGTAGCCATAAGTTCCGGCACAGATATTGTCGCACGCCTGAAAGTCACCTCTTCCAACTGGCGGGAAGCGCATGAACTGAGTATCGTAAAGATACCTTTGTAATACTCTATCAATTCGCTGATGGCAACCACCGTTTCCCGCTCCTCCGCTTCTGTCTGTTTGCCGGACCGCAGTTTCCCTATCAGCTGCTTTATCTTGTTCGGATAATAAATCGTTTCATGCTTGATGGTCGAGAGACAATTATCCAGCACCATGTTCTGTACATGCAGCAAACTGTCTTCCCAGGAAGCTCGCCGGGCTTCATCTTGAGCCACTTCGATGTCCCGGTATTTCGTAGCCAACTTAACCACTGCATTGAAGATTACAATGGAGACATAACGGGCTATCAGTTCCAAAAGCAAATGGTCGGTCTCCTGCTCCGTACCTTCCCTGCGTTCCAGACACAGCACACCTATGCAACGACACATATTTCCCGCATCCACAACAAGCGGCAATGTTTGTATACCCTTTTCCGATATGTACTCTTGCTGCTCAAAGCAATTCTCCATATATTTCCTCCAGATAGGCAACTCGTCCACGGCGGTATCTTCCACTGGATTGGAAGTGTATTCCAGCTTATGTGTAGTCTCGTTGTATACAGCTATGCTTAACCGGTCGATACTCAAAAGTTCGTTCACTGCATCAAAAGCGGAACCTACAATCTGCCGCGGGATTTCCTTCAATGTATCCTCCTCACGCTGCAACATTTCCTCCGTATCCGAAACCGGCAACAAGGAGGCATTGAACACCTTTCCATTAATTTCCAGTACTTGCTCCAGATTCCAGCGGTTCACCAGACGTTTACGGAAGTAGAGTATGTAATATCCCAACAGCAATACGAACAGCAAAATCACCGCCAGCAAAATGCCCACCATCTTGTTGTTGGTGGAACGCTCCAGCTGCCGGCAATATTCTTCCAAGGATTGGTCTTCTCCCAACAGTTTGTACAAGGTGGTGTAGGCAGCATTATTATAACTATAGTCATCCCATTGCTTCAATGCAAGAAATGAGACTGCCGCTTCATTCCTGATATCCAGAATTACATGGAAATCCGAATTGAACATCTGGTTCCACCAATCCAGTTCCGCAGGCGTCCCGTCTCCGGTCAGCGTCATATAGCGATGTATAGGATGGGCGTATTGCTTGTAATGTTCGTTCAGGCAATACATTGCCGAATCTATGTATTGTAAAGCCAGTTCGTATTCTCCGTCCACATTGCAGTAATAAGCTTCATTGGCATAATCGGAGGCTTCGTCCAGCAAAGCTTCGTATTCATTCTGTGCAAGCAGTGCCAAAGAATCCGGCAACACCTCTCCGGAAGCAGTCTGTTCCACAGCATGCCGGCAGGATGACATGCACAAAAACAACACGACGAGCAACACCGACACAGACTTACGGATACCGGCAGGCAGACGGAAATAAAAACGGCTGCCTTTTCCCAGCCCGCTCTCCACATTGAACAGACAGACCTTGAACAAATCATTCGTCTTGCGATATTTTTCAATGATGCCCTTACAGTTCATCAGTCCAAAGCCACTTCCTTTGTTCTTCCTCAATTCCTCCTTGTCGGGAGCGTCACTCATACCGATGGCTTTTGAGTCATATACTTTTTCTCCCACGATGCGAGCTACATCTTCCGGTGACAATCCACAACCATTATCCTCTACCGAGATTTCCACGTAATCCTCCTCCTGCCGTGCATATACTTTCACCATACCGCCCTGAGGGGTATATTTACGGGCATTCTCTGCCAGTGTATTTATCATAAACAATGTAAGGGCTTTGTCTGCCTTCACCCGGATATCCGTAGGCTGCACCTCCAACGACTGTCTCTTCATCTCGAATGTACGGCTTCCTTTCCTGAGCAGCTCGAAAAGTTCATTCAATTCGAACGTCTCTATGTTCAGGCTAAGGCTTCCTTGCTTCATCTTTATCCAAAGGGCAAGAATATCATTGTATTCGTTGATGGTAGTAACCAACTCGTCGATATACTGGTATTTCTCCTCCTTTATCCGTTCCTCTTTGATGAATCCTTTTTGAGTCAGTTTCTGCACTTCGTTGATGATACGGTCTATGTACGGATGAATCCCGTTGACAATAGCCATACATGCTTTCTTTATCAGATTTTGCCGTTTGTTCCCCGCGATGTGCTGCTCGTAAATGTAGCGTTGCTTTTCCAGTCTGCGGCGCTCATCCCCAAGGGAGATGGACGTCATGCCGTTGTCGATTGCCCATTGGATATAGGGGGTTATCACCCGTACCATCGCCTGCTCATCCTTGCTCATCCGACGCGGGAACACTAATTGCCCGTTGTCTATGCGGATGTCCTTCACTCCAAACAGCTTTTCCAATTCCGGGCAGACAGCCGTCCGGATAGAGTCGATGATTTCCTCCTCAGTCTGTGCATCTGCCGGAATGGATGCCGTTATCTTCTGACAGATATCCAGCATCAGCTGCAGACGGCGGAGATGCACTCTGTTCCGGTCTTTGGAACGCTTGTTGAAAAACCAGAAAAAGAGGGATACAAGCACGAAGCCCACAATGACCAGTGACAACACGACGTTGAGCTGCCCCGCCTCCTTTTCCAATGCTTGATAGCGGCTTTCCAGCTCTTTATCCTGGCGTGTATCTTCAAGGATATCCAGGTAAATATTGCGGTTATAGTCTGATTTTTCTTTCATCCCGAGTCCTGCATACGAAACGCTCAACTGTTCACGAATACGTGAAATCCACTCGGGCACGGTTTTCAGTTTCTGCTCCATCCATGCCTTCTCCGCACAAATCGTATCTCGACGGTCAAATGCTTTCAGCCAGTCCAAACTATCGTGGCAGTCATAGAAAAGGCGGTGATGGTCATTTACACATTCCAGAGCAAGTTTTAGCGTGTCAAGAGCTTCTGTATAGTGACTGTGGGCATTCAGGTATTTGCCGATAGATACATATGCACCTGCTATCTGATACAAATCCTTGTATTGGCTGAATTTTTGCAATGCCAACTGCCCCAGACGCATGGGAAGCAGCGAATCTACCGGTACTCCAAAACGTGTCAAGGCATGGGAGCGGCGGTCTTGAAAAAATGCGTAATTATCCGGTGAAGCCATCAAGTTGGCAAGTCCCTGCACTCCATTGCCCTCAAAGTAAAGATAGCCCTTGCGCGAAGCCAACTGCCATGCGGTATAGAGCTCATCAAATTCTCTCAGTCTTCGCTCATCCGGTGTCTCACCCTCGCATAAGGCAGCAGAACCTTTGATGTAGTGATAATACAACAGCTGATTGGTATCTGCCAGCAACTCTTGTTTTTTAGTAACTTCATTAATAGAGGCTACAGCTTCCGGACGCTGTTGCAAATAATAATAATACACAGCAGATACAATATAAAATTCCGAACGGGCATAATTCAAACGCATTTGCTCGTGTTGGTCCACAAACAGATTGTCATCCTCCGCTATTCTTTTCATACGGTGCAAGGCACTATTGCGATAATCGTAGAACTCCTTGTTCAACGCCGTCCGCTGATAAATCTTCATCAAACCGATGTCGGCAATAAGGAGTTCCAGTTCATTCTTGGTCAGATTATAGACATCCATATGAAACTTTTCGGCCTGCTCAAAATCCATGCGCATAAAAGCACAAAAGCCCAGATTATTGGATGCTTCCGCTTTTCCTTGTTTATAGAGGCTGACTTCACGGTAGGCCCTTGATGCCGCATGGCAGGATGAATCCAGGTTTTTATAACGAAAAGCATAAGCCACCTGGTTTAGAGAGTCGATAAGGCGTACTTCCTTCATGGGTGCCGTTCCCACACACGAAACCATTGTTGTACAAAGGCACAACAACCCCGCAAACCATATAAAAGAAAGTCGTTTCATAAAGCAAAGCTACGAATAAATCCGGGAAAGAAAAATAATTTTTATACAATAACTCTTGTTTTATGTAACGGGAAATTCCTACCTTTGCATGCAAATTAACAAATAGGTAACATCTATTACACAAATGAGCGAAAAAGCACCCTTTATGGTATTCTCCGGAACAAATTCGAGATACCTTGCAGAGAAAATCTGCGCTAGCCTTGATTGCCCTCTGGGAAAGATGAACATCACCCATTTTGCAGATGGTGAGTTTGCAGTCTCTTATGAGGAATCTATCCGTGGCTCGCATGTATTCCTGGTTCAATCAACCTTCCCTAATTCTGACAACTTGATGGAACTTCTGCTGATGGTTGATGCTGCTAAAAGAGCATCGGCAAAAAGCGTTGTAGCCGTTATCCCTTACTTCGGTTGGGCACGTCAGGACAGAAAAGACAAACCCCGTGTTTCCATCGGCGCCAAGCTGGTGGCCGACCTGCTCTCTGTTGCAGGTATCGACCGTCTGATTACGATGGACCTTCATGCAGACCAGATTCAAGGTTTCTTCAATATTCCGGTGGATCATTTGTATGCATCAGCAGTATTCCTCCCCTATATTGAATCCTTGAAACTGGAAGACTTGGTAATCGCCACCCCGGATGTCGGCGGTTCAAAACGCGCCAGCACATTCTCCAAATACCTCGGTGTACCCCTGGTATTGTGCAACAAGACACGCGAAAAAGCAAACGTGGTTGCCACCATGCAAATCATCGGTGATGTAAAAGACAAGAATGTAGTATTGGTAGACGATATTGTAGATACAGCAGGAACCATTACCAAGGCTGCCAACATCATGCTGGAAGCAGGAGCCAAATCTGTCCGTGCCATTGCCAGCCACTGCGTAATGTCCGACCCTGCTTCTTTCCGTGTACAAGAATCCGCACTAACGGAAATGGTATTTACTGATAGTATCCCCTACTCTAAAAAATGTGACAAGGTTAAACAGTTGAGCATTGCCGATATGTTCGCCGAAACCATCAAGCGGGTGATGAACAATGAATCAATCAGTTCACAATACATTATCTAACCGCGGAGCGGTTAGAAATTAAAAATTAAAGGCTGCGCAATGTTCACTTCAGAACCGCGCAGCCTTTAATTTTTAATTTCTAATTTTTAATTCTAATTCTCCAGCCTTCCCATCTTGTAGGTTCCTTTTCGTATCACCTTTCCGTTCTTGTCTGTTTCTACAAACGGACCGTGTTTCTTGCCTTGTTTGAAGAAGCCTTCATAACGGTTTCCGTTCTTGTCCTCCTGGATACCGCTACCTTCTTCCATACCGTTCACAAAACCGCCTTTATATTTGGTTCCATCGGTCTGAATCAGGGTACCTTGGCCGTTGAACTTATTGTCTTTCCATTCACCTTCGTAAGAGTCACCTACATTCCATTTGTAAGTACCGTATCCGTCACGTTGGTTATCTTTCCAATTACCTTCGTAAACGGCGCCGCTTGCCCACGTAAATGTGCCGTGGCCTTCCTGCTTTCCATCCTTGAAGCTGCCCACATACTTGTTGCCGCTGGCATGGTAATAAATGCCCTCTCCGGTACGTTCACCTTGAACATAAGAACCTTCGTAACGGTCGCCGGTATGGAAAAAGTAAATACCTTTGCCATGCTGCATGTCGTCCTTCCAGTCACCTACATATTTGTCGCCGTTGGCATATTCAAAAGTTCCTTTACCGTCCCGGACATCATTTTTCCACTCCCCGTCATATTTGGAACCGTCATTCCAGGTCAGTGTTCCTTTGCCGTCTTTCTTGTCATTCTTCCACGAGCCTACATACTTGGAACCGTTCTTCCAGGTATACGTTCCTTGGCCTTCGCGTTTATCATTCACCCAGTCGCCCTCATAAATATCACCATTGTAATAGTACATGGTTCCTTTACCGTGCTGGTAATCCTGAAACCACATGCCGTCATAACGGTTGTTATTCATAAAATAGTAGATACCCCTACCATGCTGCTGGTCTTGAAACCATTGCCCCTCATACTTTTCACCGTCGGGAAACATATATGTACCGTAGCCTTCACGCTTGCCCTTCACATACTCACCCTCGTAGACGTCGCCGTTCTTGAAAACGGTCTTCCCCTTTCCATTGGGCTTGCGGCCTTTTATTTCACCGGTATAGACGGCCCCGTTATCTTTGAACGTATAGGTACCTATCTTTATCTCCGAAGAGAATGTACTTTTCACTTTATCGAAAAAGCCGCTTTTTTTTTCCTGGGCAGTGGCTCCACCTTGGCATAAGAAAGCCAGAATGAGTGCAGTATATAGATATTTCATTAATTGATAATTGATAGTTGATAATTGACAAAGGTAGGATTTATCCGGTAAAATGATGCGATAACTCCCGCTTTTTATGACATTTTTTTGCCGCACACTATTTCTTTTAATTTCTCTTTGCATAAATGCCGCCCTGCAAGTTCACGGATTTCTTGTGGAGTAACCTCCTTGACAGCATCCAGTGCTTCGGCAAAGTAGGTATCCTGCAAGCCCGATACCTGCACAAAAATCCAGGCATCTGCCAGCGAGAATGCAGATTCATAACTACGGCACATGTCTCCCAACATATAGTTCTTCACCATGGAAAGCTCTCCATCGGAAGCCAGCTCGTTCTGAAGGCGGTCTATTTCATGATAAACCTCACCGATAAGAGGCTCCACAAATTCGTTGGCGGCTTCGGCACTGACCGCCAACACTCCCTGCCCCGGATAGGGCATGATGGCTGCGGAGATACCGTATGTGTATCCTTTATCTTCCCGGATATTGGACATCAGGCGACTGCCAAAATAACCCCCGAACAGTGTGACCAGTACGCGGGCCTTCAAGTAGTCCGGATGATTACGGTCCAGGGAAAGCATGCCCATACGGACGGCACTTTGCAGGGCGTCCGGACGTTCGATGAAGATACGTTTTCCGGAGGTGGTAACCGGATGGAATTCTGTCTTCTCCGGTTTACGGAAATCCGTACCGAAAGCCTCGCAGCCAAACAAGGACTCTATCCTGTGGATGCAATCACCGGTTACCTTACCCGAGAGATAGATGCTGCAATTATTGGAATGATAGTAACGGTCATAAAACTCGCGTAGCACCGCAGGAGTGATGCGCCGATAATCCTCTTCCTGCACCAGACGTCCACCGGGATGCTGCCCGCCGTACAGAGCCTTCACCAATCCGCGGTGCGCCAGAAAGTCCACCTTGGAAGAGTTGACAAGAAACTGCTGGATATTGTTGTCTACAATCACTCCCAGCTCTTTCTCGGGAAATACCGGCTCTTTGACGATAGACTCCAATATGTCAAGCGTTTGGGGAAGGTATTTATTCAGAGAATAAAGGGTGACATAGGCATACTCGGATGCACTGGACAATTCCAGCCAGGCTCCGTAATAGTCCAGCTTTTCCGCTATCCGGGCGGCATCGTAGCGTCGGGTGCCCTCGCGAAGCATGCGGTTCGTAAACAACGCCTGCAAGGGCTGTTTCTGTTGCCATCGGCCGCCTGCCATGAGGAGATCGATACGTGTCACTTCATTGTCACCGGCATTGAGCACGCTCAATGGCACGCCATTAGGCAACTTGATACGTTCCGGTCTTTGCACTGCCAGTTGTTCCGGTTCAAGAATCCGGGGTTGGTCACTTCGGTTCAGCATGGGCTTTCTAGTTTACAACCCGTGGCTTTTAAGAAATTCTTCTGCCCGTTCCAAATCCTGAGGAGTATCTATGCCGATAGTTTCCACATCCGTGACACCTACCTTGATGGTATATCCGTTTTCCAGCCAACGAAGCTGTTCCAATGATTCGGCAATCTCGAGGGATGACTGCGGAAGGGCGGTTATTTCTTTCAGTACTTCTACGCGATAGGCATAAAGGCCGATATGCTTATAATATGTATGATTCTCCAGCCAGTCTTCCTTCGCCGCATTGCGCTGGTAGGGAATGATGGAACGGCTAAAATAGAGGGCATTCCTGTTTTTGTTGAGCACAACCTTCGGAGAGTTCACATTTTCCAGTGCCTCGAAACCATTATCTACCGTAAAGGGTTTCACCAGAGTGGCTATCTGGGTGGCCGGATCGTCGAAACATGCTTTGACGGCTTGTAACTGCGAAGGCTGGATGAAAGGCTCATCCCCCTGGATATTCACCACGACATCAAACTGTCCTCCTATTTTTGTACAAGCTTCCTGACAGCGGTCGGTGCCGCTTTTATGTTCGGTGGAAGTCATTACCACCTTTCCTCCGAATGCTTTTACTGCGGCTTCAATACGCTCATCGTCCGTAGCCACGTATGCATCGTCCAAGATTCCTGCCACTTGCTCGTATACTCGCTGTATCACGGTTTTTCCACCTAACACCGCCAATGGTTTGGCTGGAAAACGCGTAGATGCGTAACGGGCAGGTATGATTCCTAAAAATTTCATTTTCAATCTTCGTTTTTTAAAATGAGGGGGTGTCCGAAAGTGTTCATATACTATCGACCCATCTCCTTATAATTAATTATAACAGTTGTTTCAATCCTCGCAGGATATAATCACGTTTCAAATCTTTTGGCTTATAGACAGTCCCGTCACAAGACAACAAGTCTATATCCAGCCGTACAATTTCCTGCTCCTTCTCCTCGGGCTTCCTTCCGGCTTCCCGTTCGATGGCTTTCAGGCAGGCGGTGACTTCCTCTGCCGGATTATCGGAAGCAAAGCATGCCACCTGATTGGAGAACAGATTCGGACGGTGAAAGAACAAAGGTGCCGTCTCCTCCTCTTCCGAGAAACGTATTCCGGGAAAAAGTTTCGTCAAGCGTCTGCGAGCCAGTTCCATGTTCTCCCTCCGCTGCTCGTTGCTCCCAATACTAATCGTATAATCCATTTTTTTAAGGTGAAAGGGGAAAAGGTGAAAATTGAAAGTTTACCTTTCCACTTTCAATTTTCACCTTTCAACTAATTAAACAGTTCGTCGAGTCCCTCTATCGGTTCTTCTATATGGGTGTCTCCTTCCAGATTCACATCATCCTTGCACGGGTCATAGCCTTCGGGCAACTGGAATGTTTCATTTTCATCATATCCCAGAGATTTGTCACCGAGCACTTTCACCATGTATTTTGTCCAGATAGGCAATGCCATGGAAGCACCTTGTCCGTGAAGCATCGTATCGAAGTGGATGTCGCGGTCCTCACCGCCCACCCAGCAACCGGACACAAGCGAAGGCGTGAAGCCCATAAACCAGCCGTCGGCATTGTAGTTCGTCGTTCCGGTCTTGCCGCCCATGTCGGCTTTCACACCCAGACGGCGCACACGGCCTCCGGTACCTTCGTTGACAACGGCACGCAGCATGACCAGCATCTTGTAAGCGCTGGATACACTGATGACTTCCTGCATTTCGGGAGCAAAGGTTGCCAGCACGTTTCCGTCGTTGTCCTCGATGCGGGTCACGAACAGCGGAGCTACCCGGATACCCTTGTTGGGGAATGCGGTATAGGCACTTACCATCTCGCCGACGGAAATCTCGCACGGGCCCAGACAGAGTGAAACGGAAGGTACTATATCACGGTTGCGGACACCGAAAGTATGTATAAGACGTTTCAGATTATAGGGATTCAGTTTACTCATGAGATAGGCCGTAATCCAGTTGTCCGAGTTTGCCAGCCCCCACTTCACAGTCACCATGTCACCAATCAGCTTTTTGTTGGCATTACGCGGCGTCCACGGTTTTCCGTTTTCATCAATCAGCGTGTATTCCACGTGGCGCACTTCGTCGCAGGGAGAAAAACCGTTCTCCATAGCCAATGTATAAAGGAAAGGCTTGATGGTAGAACCTACCTGGCGGCGTCCCACCATGGCCATATCGTACTGGAAGTAATGGTAGTTCGGTCCGCCTACGTATGCCTTGACATGTCCGCTGCGCGGGTCCATGGACATGAAACCGGCACGAAGGAAGAACTTGTAGTAACGGATGGAATCCATCGGGGTCATAATGGTGTCTTTCTCCCCTTCCCAACTGAATACGGACATCTCCTCCGGGGTATCGAAGGCTTTCTTTATTTCAGCTTCGGTGGCTCCGGCTTTCTTCATAATGCGGTAGCGGTCGGACAACCTCATGGCACGTCCCAGAATCTCGTCCACCTGCTCCTGGGTCAGACGGAAGGTGTAGGGAGCTTTCTTGGCCCCTTTCTTTTCCTTGAAGAAGTAACCTTGCAGTTCCTTCAGATGCTCTGTCACGGCATCCTCGGCATACTGCTGCATACGCGAGTCGAGCGTGGTATAGATTTTCAGCCCGTCGGTGTAGAGGTTGTATTTGGTACCGTCTTTCTTGGTGTTCTTTTCGCACCATCCAAAGAGCGGATTGTTCTCCCAATCAAGTGAATCCTCGTAGTATTTCTGCATCTGCCAACCGCGGTAGTTGGCCTTGTCGGGCTTCTTGGCGGTGAGCACGCCGCGCAGGTATTCGCGGAAATAAGTGGCCAACCCTTCCTTGTGGTCCACACGGTTGTACTTCAGTTTCAGAGGCAACGCCTGGAGGGAGTCGCGCTCGGCTTCCGTAATATATCCCGCTTTCCGCATCTGGTCGAGCACCACATTGCGCCGTCCGCGGGAACGTTCATTGTAGCGCACCGGATTATAGAGAGACGGATTCTTGCACATGCCCACCAACGTAGCCGCTTCCTCAATCTTCAAATCTTTCGGTTCGCAACCGAAGTAGGTAAAGGCAGCAGTCTTGATGCCTACCGCATTGTTCAGGAAATCGAACTTGTTGAGATACATGGTGAGGATTTCCTCTTTTGTATAGTAACGTTCCAGCTTTACGGCAATCACCCATTCGATAGGCTTCTGGAACAGACGTTCCATCACATTGTCGGCACTGGGGGAATAAAGCTGCTTGGAAAGCTGCTGGGTGATGGTACTGCCACCGCCGGCATTCTTCTGCATCAGGATACCGCGCTTCACTATGGCACGCGTCAGGGCGTAGGCATCAATGCCCGAATGTTCGGCAAAACGTACATCTTCCGTAGCTATCAAGGCGTTGATGATATTGGGCGACAAATCATTGTATCCCACAAACACGCGATTTTCCTTACTATAGGAATAAGTACCCAATACTTTTCCGTCCTCGGAAAAGACTTCTGTGGCAAATTTGTAATTCGGATTTTCCAGGTCTTCCACCGGAGGCATATAGCCTATCCAGCCCTTGGCTATGGAAAAGAATATAAAGACACACACCAGCGAAATCAGTGCAATGAAAATCCATAGGATTTTGACGACTTTCCTTATCATGTTTCAGTTGCTAAAATCAAAGTTCAATAATAGGGCAAAGGTACGGAAATATATTGGATGTGCCTATGCTTTTTATATCTTTTTCAGGATAAGATTTCCGGCATCCACAAAAAAAACGCCCGTTTATTTTAATGGAAACTCTCAGTGAAATGCAAAACGATTGCAAAACAATTAGAAAACTTGAAGAAAAAATCGGAAAGGAAAAATACATCGTAATGAGCTATAATACAGATTGGAACAATAAAAACTTGCCCTCGCGCGCGTAAGAGGAGATTAAGATAATAAGAGAAGAGAAAAAAACGACGTTGTCGTTAAAAAGAACGACGGCGACGGCGTAAAGAGATACCACACTTCACTGTCCGGAATGCCACACTTCGACAAGGCAAACGCCGCACTTGACTAAGGCAAATGCCACACTTGAACATTCGCGAAATGCGGCATTTACTTTGTCGAAGTGTGGCATTCCGGATGATGAAGTGTGGCATTCCGGACAACAAGCCACACGGTTAAAAAAACAGCCCATATTTCGCAAAAAACTTCCCCGCATATTTCCGTAGCCCGCATATTTTCCGTAACTTTACACTCTCGAAAAGTATAAATGAATTCAACGATATGGAAAACAGAAGTTTAGTCACCATTGCCGAGCATAGCCGGGAAAAAATCCTCTATATGCTTGAGATGGCGAAAGAGTTTGAAGCCCATCCCAATCGGCATATATTGGACGGGAAAGTAGTTGCCACCTTATTTTTCGAGCCTTCCACCCGTACACGCCTCAGTTTCGAGACTGCCGCCAACCGGCTTGGAGCACGTGTCATCGGGTTCAGCGACCCAAAGGCCACCAGCTCATCCAAGGGCGAGACGCTGAAAGACACCATCAAGATGGTGAGCAACTATGCCGACATCATCGTGATGCGCCACCACCTCGAAGGGGCCGCACGCTATGCCAGTGAAGTCACCACCGTGCCCATTGTGAATGCCGGAGACGGTGCCAACCAGCATCCCTCACAAACCATGCTCGATCTCTACTCCATCTACAAGACACAAGGCACACTGGAGAACCTGAACATTTTTCTGGTCGGCGACTTGAAGTACGGCCGTACCGTCCACTCCCTGCTGATGGCCATGCGCCACTTCAACCCCACTTTCCACTTCATCGCTCCCGACGAGTTGCGGATGCCCGAAGAATACAAAATCTACTGCCGCGAGCACAACATCAAGTACGTGGAACATACGGACTTTACGGAAGAAATCATTGCTGATGCCGACATCCTCTACATGACCCGTGTGCAGCGCGAGCGCTTCACCGACCTTATGGAGTACGAGCGGGTGAAGAATGTCTACATCCTGCGCAACAAGATGCTAGAACATACCCGTCCCAACCTGCGCATCCTGCATCCGCTGCCCCGTGTCAACGAAATAGCCTATGATGTGGACGACAATCCCAAGGCATACTATTTCCAGCAGGCACAAAACGGACTGTATGCCCGTGAAGCTATTCTGTGCGATGTACTGGGCATCACGCTGGATGAGGTGAAAAAGAGTAAAGGAGTAATTCAGTAGAATCGTCTAATAACTAATATTTCAAGATGTTAAGCGAAAAGAAACAGGAATTGCAGGTTGCTGCTCTGGAAAACGGCACTGTAATAGACCATATACCCTCCGAGAGACTGTTTACCGTAGTCTCCCTGCTCGGACTGGAACACATGAGCAACAATATCACCATCGGCTTCAACCTCAAGAGCAAGAAGCTGGGCACGAAAGGCATCATCAAGATTGCCGACAAGTTCTTCTGCGACGAAGAGATAAACCGTATCGCCGTGGTGGCTCCCAATGTAAAACTGAACATTATCCGCGACTACGAAGTGGTGGAGAAACGCGAAGTCCGCCTGCCCGAAGAGCTGCGCGGAATCGTGAAATGCGCCAACCCGAAGTGCATCACGAACAATGAGCCTATGCCTACGTTGTTTCATGTCGTGGATAAGGACAATTGCGTCATCAAATGTCACTACTGCGAAAAGGAGCAGACCAGAGAAGATATTGAGATTATATGAAAGAAGACTGGAAACCCGGAACCATGATTTATCCGCTGCCCGCCGTACTGGTGAGCTGCGGAAGCACTCCGGAGGAATATAACATTCTGACTATCGCATGGACGGGGACGATTTGTACGAACCCGCCCATGTGCTACATCTCCGTACGCCCCGAACGCCACTCCTACGACATCATCAAGCGGAATATGGAATTCGTCATCAACCTCACCACGAAAGATATGGCACGGGCCACGGACTGGTGTGGCGTACGCTCCGGAAAGGACTACAACAAATTCGAGGAAATGCATCTGACACCGGGGAAAAGCACCGTAGTCAGCGCGCCTCTTATCGAGGAATCACCGCTTTGCATAGAATGCCGGGTAAAGGAGATTATGGCTCTCGGTTCGCACGACATGTTTATAGCGGATGTGGTAAATGTACGTGCCGATACCCGTAATCTGAACCCTGAAACCGGCAAACTGGAACTGGCGGAAACGAATCCCTTGGTCTATGTGCACGGTGGATATTATGAGCTGGGAGAAAAGATAGGCAAATTCGGATGGTCAGTAGAGAAAAAGAAGTAATAATGCGATAAAGGTTTTAAGAGATGGAGTTGCGACGAATCTTGATGGGCTTATATCTGTTGGCCTTCCCCGCCATGATGTGGGGACAGACTCCGGTTGTGCCCGGTACTGCCGACGAAGAGCATTCCGGACACCGCAAGGAAACTCCGGTCAATTTCGGTTTCAAAGGCGGTTTCACCTCTTCCTTGTTCCTTGTATCCCAGTTCAGCGTCAACGGAGTGCCCATCGACGAAGTGCAGAACAATTACAAGATAGGATATTTCGGCTCCCTTTTCATGCGGATAAACTTCGATCGCCACTTCCTGCAACCGGAAATATCCTACAACATCAACCGGTGCAACATCACCTTCGAGAAACCTCTGCCCGAAGACGCCGCATCAGGAGCCCGGCTGGAGGAAGCCTCCATTACATCGTCCATCCACAGTATAGACATCCCCGTCATCTACGGATACAACTTCATCAAGGAGGGGCCGTACAGCCTTGCCGTCTTTGGAGGACCCAAAGTGCGCTATATATGGGACAGGAAAAGTGACATCGACTTCGAGAATTTCGACCAGGTGAATATCCGTGAAAGGCTGCGTCCGCTCAATCTCAGTTTCACCGTCGGCGTATCCGTCACCATCTCACGCGTCTTTTTCGACTTCCGTTACGACATGGGGCTGCATAACATCTCCAAAAGCGTGACATACGATATTCCGGCCGACAACAACGCTGCAGACGAAAACACGAAAAACGAAATCCGTTTTCACCGCAGGGACAATGTGCTGAGTTTTTCTTTCGGAGTGTTCTTTTGACAGTAAATTTCTTCCTTTTCTTTCAATTTATTCATTTATTTCCCGTAAATTTGTGCGCTTAATAAGAGAACACAGATTTATCAAACTTATCTAATAAGCAGAATGAAAAGAGATGATTTAATTTTCGAACTTATCGAAAAAGAACACCAACGTCAGCTCAAAGGCATTGAACTGATTGCATCAGAGAACTTTGTAAGTGACCAGGTTATGCAGGCAATGGGCTCCTGCCTCACCAACAAGTATGCTGAAGGATACCCCGGCAAGCGTTACTATGGTGGTTGTGAGGTAGTGGACCAGAGTGAGCAGATTGCCATCGACCGCTTGAAACAGATCTTCGGCGCAGAATGGGCCAACGTACAGCCGCACTCCGGTGCACAAGCCAATGCAGCCGTATTCCTCGCCGTGCTCAATCCGGGCGACAAATTCATGGGACTGAACCTTGCACACGGCGGTCACCTCTCCCATGGTTCACTGGTCAACACTTCCGGTATTATCTATACTCCCTGCGAATACAATCTGAACCAGGAAACCGGACGTGTGGACTATGACCAGATGGAAGAAGTTGCCCTGCGCGAGAAACCCAAAATGATTATCGGCGGCGGTTCTGCTTATTCCCGCGAATGGGACTACAAGCGCATGCGCGAAATCGCGGACAAGATAGGTGCCATCCTAATGATTGACATGGCTCATCCTGCCGGACTGATTGCAGCCGGTGAACTGGATAACCCCGTGAAATATGCCCACATCGTGACCTCCACTACCCACAAGACTCTGCGTGGTCCTCGCGGTGGCGTTATCATGATGGGTAAGGACTTCCCCAACCCCTGGGGCAAGAAAACTCCGAAGGGAGAAATCAAGATGATGTCCCAGTTGCTGGATTCAGCCGTATTCCCCGGTATCCAAGGTGGTCCGCTAGAACATGTCATCGCAGCCAAAGCCGTTGCCTTCGGCGAAATCCTGCAACCGGAATGGAAAGAATATGCCAAGCAGGTGAAGAAAAACGCCGCTGTCCTGGCACAAGCCTTGATAGACCGTGGCTTCACCATCGTTTCCGGCGGTACGGACAACCACTCCATGCTGGTAGACCTGCGCAGCAAATATCCCGATTTGACCGGTAAGGTTGCCGAGAAGGCGTTGGTATCTGCCGACATCACCGTAAACAAGAACATGGTTCCGTTTGACAGCCGCTCGGCTTTCCAGACTTCCGGTATCCGTCTGGGTACTCCTGCCATCACAACCCGTGGTGCCAAGGAAGACCTGATGCTCGAAATTGCCGAGATGATTGAAACCGTTCTGTCCAACGTAGACAACGAACAAGTCATCGCAGAGGTACGTGCACGCGTCAATGCGAAGATGAAAGAATACCCGCTGTTTGCTTATTAATAAGCAAACAGAATTAAAAATTAAGAATTAAAAATTAAAGGCTGCGCAATGTTCGCTTTGAACTGCGCAGCCTTTAATTTTTAATTCTAAACGCGCTCCGCGCGTTTAGCTCAGCCCTTCTATATTTCCGTCCACAATATCAATGTGTTCGGCTTGTGGTTTCTTGGGTAATCCCGGCATACGGAGAATTTCACCGGCGATGGCTACAATCATTTCCGCACCGTTATTGACCACAATATCCTTGATGTGGAACTCAAAGTTGTTGACTGCACCGTATATCTTCGGGTCGGCAGAGAAGGAGTACTGCGTCTTGGCGATACAGACGGGGTAATGGCTGATACCCATCTGCTCTATCAGTTTGATAACCTTGCGGGAGTGGAGACTGTAAGTCACTACGCTTGCCCCGTAGAGGTTGCAGGCTACCTTTTCTATTTTACGTTCCACGCAATCGCTCTCTTCGTAGGTGAAGGTCAGCGGTTCGGATGGTTTGTTCTCGATAGTATCTACTACCAGATTGGCAAGGTCAACGGCTCCCTCTCCTCCTTTGGCAAAGGCGTTGTTCACGGCAAAACCTACCTCAAGCTTTTCTTCGCAATGGCGGCGGATAGCTTCCACCTCCTCGTCCGTATCACTGGCAAAACGGTTGAATGCCACGATGACCTGCTGGCCGAATGAACGCAAATTGCGTACATGTTTGTCCAGATTGCCGAAGCCCTCTTTCAGTCCTTCCATATTGGGTTCCTTGATGCGGTCCAGACTGACACCGCCATGCATCTTCAGTCCTTGTGCGGTAGCAACGATTATCGTCAGCTTGGGCTGTAGGCCGCTCTTGCGGCACTTGATGTTGTAGAACTTCTCCGCACCCAGGTCAGCTCCGAAACCGGCTTCCGTCACTACATAATCGCCGAATGTCATGGCCATTTTTGTGGCAAGAATGGAGTTGCAACCATGGGCAATATTTGCGAACGGTCCTCCATGAACAAAAGCAGCAGAGCCTTCGGTAGTCTGTACCAAGTTGGGGTTGATAGCATCTTTCAACAGTACGGTAATGGCACCGGCTACTCCTAACTCCTTCACTGTGAAAGGAGTACCATCGAAACGGAATCCCAGAATAATATTTTCAATACGGCGACGGAGGTCGTCGAGGTCTGTTGCCAGACAGAGAATAGCCATAATTTCGGAAGCCGGGGTAATATCGAAGCCCGACTCCTCAGTAATGCCGTTGGTGCTCGGTCCCAATCCGGTGACAATGCTCCGCAAGGAACGGTCATTCACATCAAGTACGCGCCGCCAGATGATTTCTTTCAGTCCGAAGCCGTCTGCCTGATGCTGGTACAAGTAATTGTCGAGCAAAGCGGAAATCATGTTGTGTGCGGAGGTAATGGCGTGAAAGTCGCCCGTAAAGTGCAGGTTTATCTTCTCCATGGGAAGCACCTGGGCATATCCTCCACCGGCAGCACCGCCTTTCATGCCGAAGCAAGGACCCAGCGAGGGTTCGCGTAAAGCCACAATCGCTTTCTTGCCAATCTTGTTCAGCCCCAATGCCAGCCCGATGGACACGGTTGTTTTACCGATACCCGCTTTCGTAGCCGTGATAGCCGTCACCAGTATCAGATTGCTCTTCTTCACTTTCTCTTCATCAATCAGATGCGTAGGAATCTTGGCTATGTAACGGCCATAGTTCTCTACTTCGTCACGCGGGATATCCACACTTTCAGCCACCTGCTTTATCTTCTTCAGCTCTATGCTGCGGGCTATTTCAATGTCCGATTTCATACAGAGTCTTTTCTTTAAATAACAACTTTAATGTTTTGAAAGTTGCAAAAGTACGAAAGATGTGGCAAAGTACAAAAGAATACCGTATTTTCACCTGACCACCTGCATCTTCTATCTATTTGAACCGCGACGTATCCACTGCCTCCCGTTGCTTCTCCTTATATCCACCGAATTTATAGGTGAACGATACGCCGAATTCGCGGAAGCATGAGTAATGATTCGTCACATTCTGCGTCTTGAAACGGATGCGGGGAGAAATCTGTCCCGTCTCAAAAATATCGTTGCAATAGAGGTTGAGAATGGCTTTGTTCTTGGCGAAGCCGTAGCGCAGGGCAATATTCACATTGCCCGACGTAGGCAGGTCGTAGATGCCCTGAATGGCTTTACTATGCACAAATCCGATCACCGTCAGCTTCAAGTCGGGTTTGGTGGAGAGAGTAAAAGTATTGTTCATCTGGGCAATGCCATAGCATTGCTTTCTATCGAAAGGAATATCCCAGAAATCACCATCCTTTTCGCGATGCCACAAGCCGATGAGGGTAAGACGAGAATTCAACCAATTCTTCACCTTAAACGGTATAGAGGCTTGTATACCTGCTTGTTGCTGATAATCAAAATTGAGTGTCTTGTAGATTTCAACCAGACGTTCGGAAGATTGGTAGAGCGTCTGTACGGAGTAGTCCTTGGTATGGTTGAACCAAGCGCTGAAGATGTATTTGCTCTTCAAAATATAGGTCATTTTAAGCTCATACTCTTGCGCCGGTTTCAGCAACGGATTACCATGCAGCTCAGAGTATCCGCCACCGATGTAAGAGACGGCATCCTGCACCGCCCAGTAGTCGGGATAGTCCTTGTCGCTGCTCAGAGAGAGCTGAAGGATATGTCCCGGTGACGGCATATAGTTCAAGTTGACGATGGGATACCAGTCCCACTGGTTCCAGACGGGAGTCTTGTAATGCTCCACAGCCAGGGAAGCGTCCAAAGCGAGTTTGTCGCCGAAACTCTTGCTGAAACCTGCATAGATATTCCAGGTCTGTTCGCGG